>WNGG01000171.1_pt1 | contig 74983 bp, 71 predicted proteins | sample 5400661 | NCBI WGS metagenome assembly WNGG01 (sample SAMN13153372, study PRJNA577476) | soil metagenome | isolation source: 100 cm soil or saprolite under Garry oak tree replicate 1 | place: USA:California | collected 2016-06-15
AGTCCCTGGTCGGGCCGAATATCTTCTCGCAGAACAGCCCGTCCTTCTCGGGCTTGAGGGTGCGGTAGTTGATCGTCTCTGGCTTCTTGACCTCGCCGTGCGACCACAGCCTGATGTCATCTGCGGTCGCCAGGCCGATCCGAAGGTCGTCAAAGAAGTTGACGTCTAGCACGTTGTTAGTCCCCTAGTCCCCTCGGGATGTTGTGAATCCGGCCTCTTCGGCTCAAACTTCCTCGACACTGCTCGGCTCGCGCCTTGACAGGTCGATACCGAGTTCCTCCGCCGCGCGGAAGACGTCCTCGTCGGTGTCGCGCATCTCGATCGCCGCGCCGTCGCTGGACAGCACCTCCACGTTCAGGCAGAGCGACTGCATCTCCTTGATCAGCACCTTGAACGACTCAGGGATGCCTGGCTCGGGGATGTTCTCGCCCTTGACGATGGCCTCGTAGACCTTGACCCGGCCGAGGATGTCGTCGGACTTGATCGTGAGGAGCTCCTGCAGCGCGTAGGCGGCGCCGTACGCTTCCAGCGCCCAGACCTCCATCTCGCCGAACCGCTGCCCGCCGAACTGCGCCTTACCGCCGAGCGGCTGCTGGGTGATCATCGAGTACGGGCCGGTGGACCTGGCGTGGATCTTGTCGTCCACCAGGTGCAGCAGCTTGAGTATGTAGATGTAGCCGACCGAGATCGGGTCCTTGAACGGCTCGCCGGTCCGGCCGTCGAACAGCCTGGCCTTCCCGCTCGCGCCGACCAGCTGGACGCCGTCCCTGTTCGGCAGGGCCGAGCTGAGCAGGCCGGTGATCTCCTCCTCCTGGGCGCCGTCGAAGACGGGCGTGGCAACCTTGGTGCCGGGCTCCGAGGCGTCGGCCCCGATCTGGCGCAGCCTGTTCTTCCAGTCGGAGTCCTTGCCGTCGACCTTCCAGCCGGTGGCCGCGACCCAGCCGAGGTGCGTCTCGAGCACCTGGCCGACGTTCATCCGGCCCGGCACGCCGAGCGGGTTGAGCACGATGTCGACCGCGGTGCCGTCCTCGAGGAACGGCATGTCCTCGACCGGCAGGATCTTGGCGATGACACCCTTGTTGCCGTGCCGCCCGGCCAGCTTGTCGCCGTCAGTGATCTTGCGCTTGGCGGCGACGTAGACCCTGACCAGCTCGTTCACGCCGGGCGGCAGCTCGTCGCCCTCCTCGCGGGAGAACACCCGGACGCCGATGACCCGGCCCGACTCGCCGTGCGGCACCTTCAGGCTCGTGTCCCGCACCTCGCGGGCCTTCTCGCCGAAGATCGCGCGGAGCAGCCGCTCCTCGGGGGTCAGCTCGGTCTCGCCCTTGGGCGTGACCTTGCCGACCAGGATGTCGCCGGTGACGACCTCGGCGCCGATCCTGATGATGCCGCGGTCGTCGAGGTCGGCGAGGACCTCCTCGGAGACGTTCGGGATGTCCCTGGTGATCTCCTCGGGTCCCAGCTTGGTGTCCCGCGCGTCGACCTCGTGCTCCTCGATGTGGATCGAGGAGAGCACGTCGTCCTGCACGAGCCGCTGGGACAGGATGATCGCGTCCTCGTAGTTGTGGCCTTCCCACGGCATGAACGCGACGAGCAGGTTCTTGCCGAGCGCCATCTCGCCCTTGTCCGTGCACGGCCCGTCGGCCACAACCTGGCCCGACTCGACGCGCTGCCCGCCGGTCACGATCGGCTTCTGGTTGAAGCAGGTGCCCTGGTTGGACCGCATGAACTTGGCGACCAGGTACGTCGTCCTGGTCCCGTCGTCGTTGGCGACGGTGACCTGGTCGGCGCTGACCTCCTCGACCACGCCGGCCTTCGTCGCGACGATCACGTCGCCGGCGTCGGTCGCCGCGCGGTACTCCATGCCGGTGCCGACCAGCGGCGACTCGCTGCGCAGCAGCGGGACCGACTGACGCTGCATGTTCGAGCCCATCAGCGCCCGGTTCGCGTCGTCGTGCTCGAGGAACGGGATCATCGCCGTGGCCACCGACACCATCTGGCGCGGCGAGACGTCGATGTAGTCGACCTCGTCCGGCTTGATGTAGTCGACCTCGCCGCCCTTGCGGCGGACCAGCACGCGCGCGCCGGTGAAGCTGCCGTCCGGCTCGATCGGCTCGTTGGCCTGCGCGATGACGTGCCTGTCCTCCTCGTCGGCGGTCAGGTAGTCGACCTGGTCGGTCACCTTGCCGCCCTTGACCTTGCGGTAGGGCGTCTCGACGAAGCCGAACGCGTTGACCCGCCCGTAGGACGACAGCGAGCCGATCAGGCCGATGTTCGGGCCCTCAGGGGTCTCGATCGGGCACATCCGGCCGTAGTGGCTCGGGTGCACGTCGCGGACCTCGAAGCCCGCCCGCTCGCGCGACAGGCCGCCGGGGCCGAGCGCGGACAGCCTGCGCTTGTGGGTCAGCCCGGCCAGCGGGTTGGTCTGGTCCATGAACTGGGAGAGCTGGCTGGTGCCGAAGAACTCCTTGATCGAGGCGACCACGGGCCGGATGTTGATCAGGGTCTGCGGCGTGATCGCCTCGACGTCCTGGGTCGTCATCCGCTCCCTGACCACCCGCTCCATCCTGGCCAGGCCGAGCCTGACCTGGTTCTGGATCAGCTCGCCGACCGTGCGGAGCCGCCGATTGCCGAAGTGGTCGATGTCGTCGGTCTCAACCGGGATCAGCGCGTCGCCCGCCTTCATCTCGTCCTCGCCGACGTGCAGCTTGACGAGGTACTCGATGGTGGCGACGATGTCGTCCTCGGTCAGCGTGCCCTGGGTGATCGGCAGGATCAGGCCGAGCTTCTTGTTCACCTTGTAGCGGCCGACCTTGGCCAGGTCGTAGCGCTTGGGGTTGAAGTAGAGGTTCTCCAGCAGCGCCTGCGCGGACTCCCTGGTCGGCGGCTCACCCGGGCGGAGCTTGCGGTAGATGTCGAGCAGGGCGTCGTCCTGGCCCGTGGTGTGGTCCTTGTCCAGGGTGGCCAGCATCGACTCGTAGGCGCCGAACCGCTCGCGGATCCTGGCCTCGTCCCAGCCGAGCGCCTTGAGCAGCACGGTCACGCTCTGCTTGCGCTTGCGGTCGATCCGGACGCCGACGCTGTCCCGCTTGTCGATCTCGAACTCCAGCCAGGCGCCCCTGGACGGGATCACCTTGCAGCTGTAGATGTCCTTGTCCGAGGCCTTGTCCACCTGGCGGTCGAAGTAGACGCCGGGCGAGCGGACAAGCTGGCTGACGACGACACGCTCGGTGCCGTTGATGATGAACGTTCCCTTGGGCGACATCAGCGGGAAGTCACCCATGAAGACGGTCTGGCTCTTGATCTCGCCGGTGGAGTTGTTGATGAACTCGGCGGTGACGAACATCGGCGCGGAGAAGGTCATGTCCTTCTCCTTGCACTCGTCGGCCGAGTACTTCGGCGGCTCGAACCGGTGATCACGGAACGACAGTGACATCGTTCCCGTGAAGTCCTCGATCGGACTGATTTCCTCGAAGATCTCTTCGAGGCCCGACTGCTCCGGCAGGTCCTTGCGGCCGAGCTTGTGCTCGGCTTCTATCCTCTCCCGCCACTTCTCGTTGCCCAGCAGCCAGTCGAACGAGTCGGTCTGCAGGGCGAGAAGACTCGGAACCTCAAGTGGTTCCGTGATGCGGGCGAAGGAGATGCGATGTGGACCAGGAGCGATAGCTGAGGCGCTGCGCGAGGCTGCCAACAGGGGTCCTTCCGAGCTCGTGGCTGAACGGTCACCGCGCGCACGCAGAACGCCCTGCGGCTTCGCCCCCGTGTGAAGCGAAACAGTGGGTTATGATGTTGCCGAAGGACATGTAGGTGCAGCGCAAATTGGCAGTCTAGTCCACAGACACACTGCTGGTCAAGCTACCTGCACTTTGATATTCACGGCTGATGGCAGCATCGCTCCTCAGCGGCGAAACGTCAAGAGGGGAAGCCCATGTGTCGTCACGTTAGGCGACGTGACGAAAATCACACTGCTCTGCGTGTTTAAACTGCTCAGCGACTGGGAAGTGCACCTTGTTTAGGCTGGTAGGCCCGCTGACGGCGTGCCCGCCGCGATGCCAGGGCCGTGCCCGCCCGTCCCGACCCAGCCGTCAGTTGGCCCGGTTTCCCCGCCGCTCCCGCGCCCGGTATGTGACAGCGCGCAACGGGACCGACAGCGCGCGACCCGGGACCTCGCCCCGCCGCCGGACGGCGCCCCGCCACCGGCACGACGCGCGCCACCGGAAAGGCGCCACACGACAGGAGCGACGCGCGAAGTTCGCTAATCTACCCAAACAGTGCGAGATCGCACCGCCAGACCTGGCTGGCGTGGGACATATCACGACCTGGCGTCAATCCGCTGCCCGACTTGTGAGCTTTGCGGAGCCACAACTCGTGATAAGAACCTGGCGCCGCGACGCTAGCCGGATTCGGTGCTCGCGCCCCGCCTCACGCCCGCGCCCCGCCTCACGCCCGCGGCCAGCCTCACGCCCGCGGCCAGCCTCACGCCCGCGGCGAGCCTCACGCCCCGCGGCCAGCCTCACGCCCGCGGCCCGAGCCACGACCGGCGCCTTACCCTGCGCCCTCATGCCTGCGCCCCGCGCCCGACGCCCGCGCGCCCGGGCCCGCACCACGCTCGACCGGCGCCGGCACTCCCATACGACAGCGGGCGCCGGACGGAACATTCCGCCCGGCGCCCGGTGAGTTGTGCTGCGAACCGCTTACTTGACGGTGACGGTCGCACCAACACCCTCGAGCACGGCCTTCGCCTTCTCGGCGGCTTCCTTGTTGACCTTCTCCAGGATCCGCTGCGGCGCGCCATCGACCAGATCCTTGGCCTCCTTCAGGCCAAGCCCAGTCAGCGGCCGGATTTCCTTGATCACCTGGATCTTCTTGTCGCCCGCGGCCTCGAGGATGACATCGAACTCGTCCTGCTCCTCCACCTCGGCGGCGGCCTCGCCGCCACCGCCAGCCGCGCCGGGGGCGGCCATCGCAACCGGGGCGGCGGCCTTGACGTCAAAGGTCTCCTCGAACTGCTTCACGAACTCCGACAGCTCGATGAGCGTCATCTCCTTGAACGCGTCAAGCAGGTCGCCTGTGCTGATCTTCGCCATCTTGGTGTTTCCTCCGTCTTGCTCTCTTCGTCACAGCCGACCTCTATGGCCGACGCACGTCTGGTAACTGCCTGGTGCTCGTCCAGTAAGCTGCCTGCCATTACCCGGCTTCGGTGGCCGTTCCGGCGCCAGGCCCGTCGGTCTCCGCGGCCGGAGCCGCGTCCGGCCCGGTCTCCGCGTCCGGCCCGGTCTCCGCGCCCGCGCCGCCAGCCGGCCCTTCGGCCGACTTCTTCTCCTCCAGTGCCGCAAGCAGTCTGGCCATCTGAACCGGAAGCGCAGCGAACGTTGCCGCCGCGCCGGCCATCGTGGCCTTCATGGCGCCGGCCAGCTTCGCAAGCAGCACGTCACGCGGCTCCAGATCGGCGAGCCTGGAGATCTCGGCTGGCGTCAGCGTCTTGCCGTCGAGCACGCCGCCCTTGATCACCAGCAGCGGGTTGGCCCTGGAGAACTCCCGCAGCCCCTTCGCCGCCTGAACCACGTCGCCGCCGACGAACGCGATCGCCGACGGGCCGACGAGCAACTCGGAGAAGTCGTCAGCGACCCCAGCGTCCTTGGCCGCGATCTTGGTGAGGGTGTTCTTCACCACCGAGAACGTGGCATCCTCGCCGAGCGCCTGGCGGAGTTCCCTGACCTGGGCCACCGTCAGCCCCCGATACTCGGCGAGGACAGCACCGGATGAATTCTGGAACCGCGCGGTCAGCTCGGCGACCGTCGCCTCCTTTACCGCTCTCGCCATGGGCATCCCTCCTGCCTCGAGGAGACAGCCCGGCAACGGGCCACTCCGAACGACATCATCAGTACCGGCGGAGGGCCTGGAAACACGAACGCCCCGGGCGCAGACGCACCGGGGCGGAACCGCGCGGGCGTATCGATCGCCTGGCGTGCGGTACTGCTCGGTTCACCTGCGCGGGCCGCCCGGAGATCCGGGCCTTCGGCCGCCTGCACAACGGCAGGGCGGCAGCCGACGGTCTTTGGCGTGACCAAGAGTACGCGTCCCCGCGCCCGCCGCCAAATCGCCTTCCGCCGGACCGCCAGCGCGCCGCGCCCAGCGGGACGCCAACCACCAAGCGAGTCTCCAGCAACCGGCCATGACCAAGCGCGGTGGCCCGGACTGTCGAGGGACGTAACGCGCGATGCACGGCGAAAGGGAAATCGGCGCCAAGCCGCAGGCCTGGCGCCGATACTTCAGCCCGAACGTGGCAGCCCCAACGGTGGCTCCCCTAGCTCGGGTCTCCTCAGCCGGCCGCGGCCTCCTCGGACTCGGTCAGTCCCCTGGTCATCGAGGGATCGACCGGGACGCCGGGGCCCATCGTGGTGGAGAAGGTGATCTTCCTCAGATACCTGCCCTTGGCGGCGGCCGGCTTGAGCCTGACCACCTCGTCGATCGCGGCCGCGTAGTTCTCCACCAGCGCGCGGTCATTGAACGACGCCTTGCCGATGATGAAGTGCAGGCTGCCATGCCTGTCCACCCGGAACTCGATCTTGCCGCCCTTGATCTCGGTGACGGCCTTGGCGACGTCCGCGGTGACGGTGCCGGTCTTCGGGTTCGGCATCAGCCCGCGCGGGCCAAGCACCCGGCCGAGCCGACCGACCTTGCCCATCAGGTCGGGCGTGGCCACCACCGCGTCAAAGTCGAGGAAACCGCCCTGCACCCGCTCGATCAGCTCGTCGGAGCCGACTATGTCCGCGCCGGCCGCGCGCGCCTCCTCGGCGCGCTCACCTGCGGCGAATACCAGAACGCGGGCGGTCTTGCCGGTGCCGTGCGGAAGATTCACCGTGCCGCGCACCATCTGGTCTGCCTTGCGCGGGTCCACGCCGAGCCTGATCGCCACCTCGACGGTCGAGTCGAACTTGGTGGTCGAGGTCTTCCTGGCCAGGTCGACCGCCTGCGCGGGCGGGTACAGCTTTGCCACGTCGACCAGCTCGTCGGCCTTGCGATAGGCCTTGCTGCGCTTCATGCTCTTGCTCCCTTTGCGTGTGTAGAGAGGTGTGGTCAGCGGGCCAGCGCCTGGCCCTGCCACTTGCCGGAGTCCGGGGCTTGGGTCCGGGTCCGGCGATCAACCCTCGACGGTGATCCCCATCGACCGGGCGGTGCCGGCGATGATCTGCTCGGCCGCCTCGATGCTGGTCGCGTTGAGGTCCGGCATCTTGGTCTGGGCTATCTCCCTGACCTGCGCCATCGACATCTTGCCGACCTTGGTCTTGTGCGGCTCCGCGCTGCCCTTCTGCACCCCGGCGGCCTTCTTGATCAGCTCGGCGGCCGGCGGGGTCTTCGTGATGAAGGAGAAGGTCCGGTCTTCGTAGATCGTGATCTCGACCGGGATGATGTTGCCGCGCTGCGACTCGGTCGCCGCGTTGTACTGCCTGACGAAGTCCATGATGTTGACGCCGTGCGGGCCAAGAGCCGTGCCGACCGGCGGTGCGGGGGTGGCCGCGCCGGCGTTGAGCTGCACCTTCACGACCGTGGCGATCTTCTTCTTCCTCGGAGCCATCTGCCTGGAGTCCTTATCGTTATCTTGCTTTGCTGTGCTCAGATGTTGCTTGCCGTGCTCAGATCTTGCTGACCTGGTCGAAGGAGAGCTCGACCGGCGTCTCGCGGCCGAAGATCGACACGAGCACCTTGAGCTTCTGGGTATCCGGGTTGATCTCGCTCACCGTGGCGGGAAGCGTAGCGAACGGCCCGTCCATCACGGTAACGGACTGGTTCACCTCGAAGTCCACAGCCGCCGCCCGCATGGTCTCGGCCTTCTTGGCCGCCTTCTCCTCGGGCACCGGCGCGAGCAGGGACATCACCTCGTCCAGGGACAACGGCGACGGCCGGCTCGACAGTCCGACGAAGCCGGTCACCCCAGGGGTGTTGCGCACCGCCGCCCACGACTCGTCGGTCAGGTCCATCCGCACCAGTATGTAGCCGGGCAGAACCTTCTCCTGCACCTGCTGCCGCTTGCCGCCCTTGACCTCGATCACCTCGTGCGTGGGGACCTCGATCTGGAAGATGTAGTCCTCCATGTTCAGTGACTGGGTGCGGCTCTCCAGGTTCGCCCTGACCCTGTTCTCGTATCCCGCGTAGGAGTGCACGACGTACCACTCGCCGGGCAGCCGCCGGAGCTCGGCCTCGAACGCCGCGACCGGATCGACTTCCTCGGCCTCCTGCGCCGCTCCTGCGTCGGCGTCCTGCGCCGCGCCTCCGTCGGCCTCCTGCGCCGCGTCGGCCTCGTCAGCCGTGCCGTCCGCGACGGCAGCTGACTCGCCGAGCACGTCGGCCTGATCGTCATCGGACGGCCCGGCCAGCGGCCCACCGATCTGTTCGGAGTCGGACACGATCACTCTTTCTCTCTGCTCTCCTGTGCGCCGCTTGCCCGAGCGCAACCCCTGGCGCTGCACTGCTGGCCGAACGTCGCCTCATCAGCGGATCTGGAGGAACTAACCTCCGGTGATCATGCTGCCACGCTTAGCGCACGGATAATACATAGCTCCCGCGCCGTCACTTGCTGAAGACGGCGAACACGAGCTTGGTAAGAACCGTGTCCACGCCCGTCACAATGCCCACCATGATCAGTATGAAGACGACGGCAACCGTGGTGTAGGTGATCAGCTCCTTGCGGGTCGGCCAGATCACCTTCCTGAGCTCGGCCCTGACCTCCCGCACGAAAACGGGCGGGCTCGTCCGCTCCGGCTTCGCCGGGCCGCCGGACTTAGCCGGCCTCTCGGCCTGCGGGCCACGTACCTGAGTCGCCATGTCCTCACCTGTCGCGCTGGTCAACTTCCGGCTCGCGCCGGTGCGAGGCCCGCGGGTTACGAGCCAACTCGCAGGGCAGGAGGGACTCGAACCCCCAACCGCCGGTTTTGGAGACCGGGACTCTAGCCAATTGAGCTACTGCCCTCTGCTGAGCTACTGCCTCTGCGCGGCCCCGCAGGCATGCTTCCGCTGCCTGACGGGAGACCACCAGATGTTGAAGTGTACGTTGCCAACCGCCTCCGCGTCGAACCGTGCGCTGTTTTGCCTGGCCGCCGATGCGACCGCGACACGGCCCGCCCGCGGCCGCCCGCTGGCCCGCGCCGGCCCGGGGTGGTCCCCGCGGGGCGTTGCGCCGCCCGGCCGGCCGGAGGTGGGAAGATGCTGGGCATGGCCCCGAGCACGCCGACACCACCCACCACGCCGACACCACCCACCACGCCGACACCACCAAGCACGCCCACACCACCCAGCACGCCGAGTCCCCCGGCCCCGCCCGGCCCGCCGAGTGCGCTGGGCAAGCCCAGACTCTCCGCGCGGATTGCCGCGATCAGCGAGTCGGCGACGCTGGCGGTCGACGCCAGGGCCAAGGCGATGAGGGCCGCCGGGCGGCCGGTAATCAGCTTCGGCGCCGGCGAGCCCGACTTCCCCACGCCCGGCTACATCGTCGAGGCGGCGCAACGGGCCTGCGCGGACCCCAGGTTCCACAAGTACTCGCCGACCCCCGGGCTGCCCGAGCTGCGCGAGGCGATCGCGGCGAAGACCGCGCGCGACTCAGGCCTGGCGGTGCAACCAAGCCAGGTGCTGGTCACCAACGGCGGGAAGCAGGCCGTCTACCAGGCATTCGCGACCCTGCTCGACGCGGGCGACGAGGTGCTGCTGCCGACGCCGTACTGGACGACCTATCCCGAGGTGATCGCGCTGGCGGGAGGCGTGGCCGTGCCGGTGCTGACCGACGAGAACTCCGGCTTCCTGACCACGGTCGCCGACCTCGAGGCGCACCGCACCGACCGCACCAAGGTACTGCTCTTCGTCTCGCCGTCGAACCCGACCGGCGCGGTCTACCCGCCCGCGCTGGTTGCCGAGATCGGCCGGTGGGCGGCCAGCCGCGGGCTGTGGGTGGTGACCGACGAGATCTATGAGCACCTGGTCTACGGGTCGGCCACATTCACCTCGATCCCGGTGGCCGCGCCCGACCTGGCCGACCGCTGCGTGGTGCTGAACGGGGTCGCGAAAACCTACGCGATGACCGGCTGGCGGGTCGGCTGGATGATCGGGCCGCCCGACGTGGTCAAGGCGGCGACCAACCTGCAGTCGCACGCCACCTCCAACGTGTGCAACGTAGCGCAGGCGGCGGCGCTGGCCGCGGTCTCGGGCGACCTTTCCGCGGTGGCGCGGATGCGCGAGGCCTTCGACCGTCGCAGGGAGCAGATGACCATCATGCTCAACAAGATCCCCGGAGTGCTGTGTCCGCTGCCTGACGGTGCGTTCTACTGCTTCCCGAGCGTCAAGGGGGTGCTCGGCAAGCACCTGGCGGGCCGCCGGGTCACCACGTCGGCCGAACTCGCCGAGGTGGTGCTCGAGGAGGCGGAAGTCGCTGTCGTACCCGGCGAGGCGTTCGGGGCGCCCGGCTACTTCCGGCTGTCGGCGGCCCTGGCCGACGCCGACCTCGAGGCGGGAATGACCAGGCTCGGCGATCTGCTCGCCCAGGCCCGCTGACCGACCGGGCTGCGGCCGGCGGCCAACGCCGCCGCCCGGCCAGGCAGCCGGGCAGACTAGGCAGATGGCACGGCGGCTCGACCTGCTTCCCAAGGCGCACCTGCATCTGCACTTCACCGGCGCGATGCGCCGGTCGACGCTGGTCGAGCTCGCGGATGCGCACGGGATCAGCCTGCCCGACGCGTTCGGTACCGAGTGGCCGCCGCGGCTGCGCGGAACCGACGAGCGCGGCTGGTTCCGGTTCCAGCGGCTGTACGACTGCGCCAGGGCGGTGCTCCGCACCGAGTCCGACATCCGCCGGCTGATCACCGAGATGGCGCAGGACGAGCGGGCGGAGGGCTCGGGCTGGCTTGAGTACCAGGTCGACCCGTCGGGCTACGCGGGCCGGTTCGGCGGGCTGACCTCGTTCACCGAACTCGTGCTCGACGCGACCGCGGCGGCTGCGCGGGCGGCGGGAATCGGCGTCGGCGTGATCATCGCGGCGAACCGGACCAGGCATCCGCTTGACGCGCGGACGACCGCGCGGCTGGCGGCCGGCTACGCGGGGCGCGGCGTCGTCGGGTTCGGGCTGTCCAACGACGAGCGGCGCGGCGTGCCCGCCGACTTCGCGGCCGCCTTCAGGATCGCGACCCGCGCCGGGCTGCTCGCCGTCCCGCACGGGGGTGAGCTCGCCGGTCCCGACAGCGTCCGTGCCTGCCTCGACCAGCTGAACGCCGACCGGATCGGCCATGGCGTGGCGGCCGCCGCCGATCCCGCGCTGGTCGGGCGGCTGGCGGAGCGGCAGACGACGCTGGAGGTCTGCCCGGCGTCGAATGTCGCGCTCGGCGTCGCCGCGACGCCCGCCGGGGTGCCGCTGCGGCGGCTGCTCGACGCCGGGGTCCAGGTCGCGCTCGGCGCCGACGACCCGCTGCTGTTCGGGTCGCGCCTGACCGCGCAGTACGAGCTGGCCAGGGACGCGCACGGGCTCTGCGACGAACGGCTGGCCGGCCTGGCCAGGATGTCGGTGCTCGGGTCGGCGGCGCCTGCCGTGCTCAGGGCCGGGCTGCTGGCAGGCATCGACGCCTGGCTGACCGCGTCCGACCAGGCAGGCGAGCCGGCGGCTACAGCGACAGGCCAACCAGCACCGGCTCGTTGACCAGCTCGATTCCGAATGCCGACCGCACCCCGGCCGTGATCTCCCTCGCCAGCCCGATCAGGCTGGCCGCACTCGCCCCGCCGGCGTTGGTCAGCGCGAGCGTGTGCTTGGAAGATATCCGTGCCGGCCCGTGGCCCGGGTAGCCCTTGCCGAAGCCGGCCTGCTCGATCAGCCAGGCCGCGGGCACCTTGACGGATCCGTGCTCGTGCCAGGAACCGCCGCCCGGGTCGGCCGCGCCCGCGACCGGGTAGGCCGGCACGCGGGCTCCAGGGCTGCGAGCGGATACGACGCGCTCCAGCCTGGCGAGCTCAGCGTGGCCCAGGACGGGATTGGTGAAGAACGACCCGGCGCTCGCGGTGTCGGGATCGGCCGGATCGAGGACCATGCCCTTGCTCCTGCGCAACTCGAGCACCGCGGCCCGGACATCGGCCAGCGGCGCGCGCTCCCCGGTCTGCACGTTCAGCCTCGCCGCGAGTTCGGAGTACCTCACCGGGACCGACATCGGGTCGCGCTCGAGCGCGAACGTGACATCGAGCACGACGTACCGGCCCGTCGGCGAGGCCCCGGAGCCGACCGGAGCGACCCCGGCCGCCGGGCCGGCCGGCCCCGCCCCGGCACCGGTCCGCGAGCCGGGCGCGCGAGGCGGCCAGGCGGTGCGCTTGAAGCGGCTCGTCCGGTAGCCGAATCCGCACTCTCCGCCGGCCAGTGCGGTGACCGAGCCGGTGGCACGGTCGAGCACGGTCACCGCGCAGACCGTCGCGGCGACCTCCTGGCCGTAGGCACCGACGTTCTGGATCGGGGTGGCACCGGTCAGCCCGGGAATGCCGGCCAGGCACTCAAGCCCGGCGAGCTTTTCTGCTACCGACCACTCGACCAGCCGGTCCCAGCTCTCCCCAGCCGCCACGGTGACCAGGACGCGCTCGCCTGACTCGCCTACCGCGACGCCGGTCGTCGCTACCCGCAGCACCGTGCCGGGAAAGCCGTCGTCGGATACGACCAGGTTGCTGCCGCCGCCGAGCACGAGCAGCGGCTCGCCGGCGGCGTCGGCCGCGCGCACCGCGGCGACCACCTCATCGGCCGTCCGCGCCTCGGCCAGCCGGGCGGCCGGACCGCCGAGCCGCAGCGTCGTATAACCGGACAGCGGAACCCGCTCGCGGAGCATGAGCACCACGTGAGCCTACGACCTGCCGCCCGCCCCGGCGCCCATGGGCCGCCCAGGTTCATGATCGTGGTGGATCGACCGGTCTATCCGACGGCAGTCCACCACGATCATGGAGGAACCCCGGTCAGGGCAGGCGGACGACGGCGCGGGCCTTGGTCAGGACCTTCGTGTCCGCCGACTTCGCGGTCAGCGCCAGCGCGACCCGGTTGCCGTCCAGCTTCTCCTCGACTCGGCCGCTCACGGTGATCGTCGCGCCGACGTCGTCGTCCGGCACAACCACCGGCGAGGAGAACCGCACGCCGTAGTCGATTACCGTGGCCTGCGGCCCGGCCCAGTCGGTCACGAACCGCCCGGTCTGCGCCATCGTGAACATGCCATGGGCGATGACGTCGGGCAGGCCGACGGCCTTGGCGATGCGCTCGTTCCAGTGGATCACGTTGAAGTCGCCGGAGGCACCGCAGTACTTCACCAGGCTGAGCCTGGTAGCCGGGTAGCTGACGGGGGCAAGCTCGGTCCCGGCCTCGACGTCGTCGTATCTGACCTGGTCGCTCACGCGGCGCCACCCCGTTCCACCAAAGTCGAGTAGGCGGTGCACACGTGCTCGCCGTCGACCGTGTTGATCCGCGTCGTCGTCGTCATCATCGAGTTGCGGCCGACGTCCCTGATGTCGGAGATCGTGACCTGCGCGGTCACCACGTCACCGGCGCGCAGCGGCCGCGTGTACTCGAACCGCTGCTCGCCGTGGACCACCATCGCGTAGTTCAGGTTGAGGCCGGGCTCGGCCAGCGCCCGCGAACTGCTCGCCATGCTGATCACGATCGGGAACGTCGGCGGGGCGATCACGTCAGGGAAGCCGGCCTCCTGGGCGGCCGCGCGATCGCGGTAGACGGGATTCTGGTCGCCGATCGCGTCGGCAAACTCGGCGAGCTTCACCCGGCTGACCTCGTAGGGAGCGCCGGGCGGGAAGGTCTTGCCGAGGAAGTCAGGGTTGATGGCCATCTGGCTCCAGCCTCAAGAGACGACACCTCTGCCTAGCGGGAGACTGCATCTCCCGCTCGCCTCCGGGACGCCTTTGGGGCGCCGGGCCCGGGCTAGCGCGTCTCGCGGTGCGGCTGGTGCCTGCGGCAGAACGGGCAGTACTTGCTGAGGTCAAGCCGGTCCGGGTCGTTGCGCCGGTTCTTCCTCGTGATGTAGTTGCGGTGCTTGCACTCCTGACAGGCCAGGGTGATCTTGGGCCTGATATCGGTTGCAGCCACGGGTGGAGTGCCTTTCTCCAGTAACGGACAATTCCTGCCGGCGGCCGTCGGGCCAGCCTGCGGTCGAGCGGGTACGGGCCTCAAGGGTAGCCGCCGGGCCGGCCGCGGCAAAAAGCGGTGGCGCCTGGCTGACCCGAGCGGCCGCGGTCGCGGTCGGCGAGTTCGTAGCGGAGGCCGGACTTGAACCGGCGACACAGCGATTATGAGCCGCTTGCTCTGCCTGACTGAGCTACTCCGCCGCGCGGACAAGAAATCCTAACCTGTCCGGGAGAATCTTGAGACCGCAGGACCCGGCCCGGCCGGAGAGCCGGGCCCGCCTAGCTTACCGGGATTTCGCCCGCCGCGCGCCGCTCCCGCCGCCGCGCGCCGCCCCGCCGCGCCCGCCACCCCGCCGCGCCCGCCGCCCCGGCCGCGCCTGCCTCGCGGCGGTCGGGGTCAGCCGGACGCGGCGACCGCGACGGTACGCACGATGTGCACGTCGTTCAGCTTCCCCGTTCCTGCCGTGAAGGCCAGCCTGACCGTCGACGTCATGGTCGGCTCGTTCTCGGCCAGCACGCGGACGCCGTCCAGAAAGATGGTGACCAGATCGCCGGGACCGCCCTGCCTGGACACCGAGACCCTCACCGTGTGCGTCCCGCTGAGCAGCGAGCCGATCGCGCGGGCCACCCGCTGGTATCTCAGCCCGCTGGAGCCGGCCTGGACCGAGGTGCCGACGAAGCCCAGCGGGCTCGTCCCGCCGCCCGTTGCCAGCACGATCCCGGTGCCCGGGACGCCCGCCCGCGTGCCGAGCCCGACCATGAGGCCAGGCAGGCCCAGCGTGCGCGCGGTGGTGGTCGCCGGGTTGAGCAGCGACAGCGTGAGGCCGTCGCCGCCCGTGCCGCCGCCTAGCTGCGCGTTGAACGTCACCCGCAGGCCAGCCGCCTGGACAGGGACCGGGTAGACGACCGACCCGGCCTTGCTCGCCAGGGCAGGGGTCAGCCGGGTGTCGGACCCCGCGGTCGTCGCGGTCCCGTTGTAGGACCAGCCGCCGCCCGGCGGCGGCATCCGGTGACCAGCGGCCGTGATCGTGACCTTGCTGACCACGTGGTCGTCGGTCTTGGCGCCGTTGGCGCCGGTGAACGCGAGCCGCAGCGACGGCGGCAGCGTGACCGCCTTCGACAGCACCCGCTTGCCGTCCACGGTCACGGTGACGGTCCCGGCCGCGACGCTCACGCCGACCACATGAGCCTTTCCGCGCAGGCCAGGCACGTTCGCCGTCCTGGCGAAGGTCAGCAGGCCGTTCTGAGCTCCGGTGGCGACTCCGACGAAGCTGTTCGACGGATAGTTCGGGCCGTCCTTGAAGGTGTCGAGCGTGACCGCCACGCCGGACTGGCCGCCGAAGCCGAGCTCGGCGCCGGCCCCGCCGAGCGCGGCCGGTGTCGTCTGGTCCGCGTCGAGCAGGGCGAACGTCAGGCCGTCGGCCCCCGTGCCGCCGCTGAGCTGTGCGGTGAACGTCGCCTTCAGGCCGCCGCCGCTAGGCACTGGCATCGAGTACACCGCGGAGCCGGCCTGGCCAACCTTCAGCTGCGTCAGGCTCAGGTTCGCGCCGGTCATCCTCGCGCTGCCGTTGAACCGCCAGCCGCCGCCCGGCGGCGGCACGGCGATGCCAGCCACCGGAGCCACTCCGGTCCCGGTCAGCGGCACCTTCAGGGTGTGCGTCCCGGCCACGTCGGTCCAGGTCACCTGGTAGGCCGAGGTGACTGTCCCGAGGCTGGTCGGCGTGAACGTCACCGGAACGTGCACCAAGTACTGGGCGCCAGGGTTCACCGGCAGGCCCGCGGTGATCGGCTCCGGCGTGCCGTAAGGCAGCGGCAACGCAGTCGAACCGGTGATCACGGCGGGCAGGTTGCCGCTGTTGGTGATGGTGACGGTCTTCGTGGCCTGCTTGCCGAGCGGAACCGAGCCGAAGTCCAGCGACCCGGTGCCGGTCAGCGTCGGCACGATGTCGGCGACGGACTGCCCGGACAGCGCGATCACGGTCTGCGTCTGCACCGTGCCGTCGTCGCCGGTCAGCGTCAGCGAGTCCGTGTCCGTCCCGGCCGCCGACGGCAGGTAGGTCACGGTCAGCAGCACCGTCTGGCCGGGCTGGATCTGCAGGCTGCTCGACGGCAGCCCGGAGACGGTGAACGGCGCGCCCGGCGTGGCGGCCGTCAGCGTCTCTGGGAGGGACTCGCCGTTGGTGACGGTCAGCTGCTGCCGCGCCGACGTCCCCGCGGGAACGGCGTCGAAACTCACCGAGGAACTCGCGGCGTAGAAGCCTTTCTGCGTGCCGATACCCGACAGGCCGACGCCGACCACGGGGAAGTTGGCCGAGCCGGTGGCGAACTGGACCGAGCCGTTCGCCCCGCCAGGCGCCGCGGGCGCCAGCGTGACTCCCTCCGCGGTCAGCTTGTCGCCCGGGTTCAGGACGACGGGCAGCGTCGCCGGGGCCGCAGTCCCGCCCATGGGGCTGTAGTCGAACGGCCCGGCCACCGCGAATCCGGCGCCCGACGCCGTGACGGAATTGACCTTCACCGTTCCGCTCGCCTGGGTGTCGGTGACGGTGACCTTCCTGGCCCCCGAGGTGGATCCGACCGCCACGTCGCCGAAGTTCACCGGCGACGCGCCGCCGAGCGGCGCCTTGGACGGGCTGCCGAAGCCGAGCACCTGGCCGCAGTAGTGGCCGCTGGGCACGGCGCCGCAGTTGCTTCCGTCGCTCAGCACGCCCCTGGTGCCGACGTAGACCCGGCCGCTGTCCGCTGCCGCCGTAGTGAACTTGCCTGCCCCGCTGAACGGCGCGGATGTCCATAGCGGCGGCACGGCGCACGGCTTGGTCTTGGTGCAGGTGCCCGGCGGCATGGCGGGGAAAGCCTGCAGCCGTCCCGTGGTGCCGAACTCGTCGCTGGCGTTGACCACCCAGACCACCGCCGTGCTCCGGTTCGTCCCGTTCGACGTCACCACCGGGGACCCGGAGGTGTAGCCGAACTTGCCGGTGCTCGACGCGACGTCGGTGAGTACCGGAGTCACGCCGCTGGGGCCGCCCAGGCCCGCCTTGAAGTACCGCAGCGTGTCGTTCTTCCCGAGGTAGTACACGTAGTCGCGGGACGCGCCGACGTTGGCCGTGGTCAGCACGCCGGTGTCGGCGAACGCCGCCGGGTGCCCCCACTGGCCGGGCAGCGACTGCCCGGCCCGGCTGACCGCCGCGTCTGTCTTGTTCGGCCCCTGCTCGCGGCCGCCGAGGTTGTCCCTGTTCAGCAGGTACAGGCCGTCCAGCTTGCCCGCTTGCAGCAGCAGGTGCGGCAGCGCGGGAGTGCCGAACGGCAGGCCGACGGGCGCGCCTGAGCCGAGGTCCCCGTCGACCGCGGGCTGGTCCAGGTAGGGGGCGTTGGCGGGGCTGAAGAAGTCCTTAGCCGCCAGCGAGCCATCGTTCTGGACGGCCAGCCTGACGACGGACTCGGCGAGCTCCGACGGCGGCCTGCTGCCCGGGCCGGGCGGCGGCGAGATGCCGTTGCCCGAGGCGAGGAACATCCGGCCCGTCCCGTCCGACATCAGGCCGCCGCCGCTTTGCCAGATTCCGGCCTGGGTGTCGGTCAGCCCGGCCTCGTCCGACCACATGGTCAGCTTCCTGCTGGCCGTGTTGACGCCGGCCACGTAGCCCTCGTAGGGGACGAAGTCACAGTGCGAGCCGAACGCCGCGTACACCGCGCCGCCGGTCAGCAACAGCCCGGGCCGCTGCAGCTGCGTGAACGCGTTGAACGGGACGGTCGGGTTGTTGACCGGCGCGCCCTTGATCTGGACCGGCCAGCCCGGCGCCTGCTGCCCGGTGCCGGCATCGAGCGCGTTCAGGTAGAACGCGGGCTGGCTCGCGGTGTGACCGGCGGGGACATCCTCGGACACCAGGTACACCAGGCCGGACCCCGGGTCGTAGACCGGCGTGCCGGTCACGCCGACGCTCGGCTTGAGGTCATTGCAGTTCCCGGCCGACGACGGCCAGGGCGCGCCGAGAGACCGGCTCCACTGGACCGCTCCGGTCTGCGCGCTCAGCCCGTACACCCAGTCGCTCTCGGTCGCCACGATCAGCGTGCCGCCCGCCGCGATGGGCTGGGCGTAGACCTGGCCGTCGACCCGGGCGGAGAACAGCGCGCCGAATGTGCCGCCCTTGAGGGTGGCCGGAGTCAGCGACCCGGTCGTCTCGGCGGAGTCCCAGCCGTTGCGCAGGTTATTGCCGGAGATGGTGACCTCGTCGGCTCTGGCGCTCACGGCCGGCCGGAACGGCATGGCGCCGGCCGACACGCCGGCCGCGGCGAAGACGACCGCCGCTAGCAGCCGGATCCAGCGCGCGCTCGCGCGGGGGCCGTGACCAGCAGAAACCGGACTAGCAGCGCAAATCATCAAAGGAAGCCACTTCTACGTACAACCCGCTAAGCGAGTTGGCGACCGGCCGAAAAGGCTCGGGTAATTCGCGCAATGATGTCACGATGACCAGGATTTTGACCGGAGAATCAGCCAATGGCCCCCCGCGCGGTGCCGTGCGCGCAGGGCGAAGGAACATCGGCGGAGCAAGCGGCGTCAGCACTCCACGACGTTCAGCGCGAGGCCGCCGCGCGCGGTCTCCTTGTACTTGTCCTTCATGTCCGCGCCGGTCTCGCGCATCGTCTTGATCGCCTTGTCGAGCGAGACATGGTGCTCGCCGTCACCTCTGACCGCCATCCGGGCGGCCGTGATCGCCTTGACCGACGCGATCGCGTTCCGCTCGATGCACGGGATCTGCACCAGACCGCCGACCGGGTCGCAGGTCAGGCCAAGGTTGTGCTCGAGCCCGATCTCAGCGGCGTTCTCGACCTGCTCGGGCGTGCCGCCGAGCACCTCGGCCAGCCCGGCTGCGGCCATCGAGCAGGCCGAGCCCACCTCGCCCTGGCAGCCGACCTCGGCGCCGGAGATCGACGCGTTCTCCTTGAACAGCACGCCGATCGCCGCCGCGGTCAGCAGGAACTCGATCACGCCGTCATCGCTGGCGCCAGGCACGAACCTGGTGTAGTAGTGCAGCACCGCGGGGACGATCCCGGCGGCGCCGTTGGTCGGCGCCGTCACGACCCGGCCGCCCGCCGCGTTCTGCTCGTTCACGGCCAGCGCGTACAGCGTCACCCACTCCATCGCGTACAGCGGGTCGGCCGGGTCCGAGGTGTCTTCGAGCTTCTCGAGCAGCTTGCCGGCCCGCCGCCGCACCTTGAGCCCGCCGGGCAGCACGCCGTCGGCGTGGCAGCCCGCCCGCACGCACTCCCGCATGACCGACCAGATCCGCAGCAGTCCGGTTCTGATGGCACCCTCATCGATGTTGGCCCTGGGGGACGACCCCCCGGAACCCCCCGCGGGGCGGGCGAGTTCGTTGGCCAGCATGACGCCGCTGATCGGCAGGCCGCTCTGTTTCGTCCGCTCGAGCAGCTCGGCGCCGCTGGTGAACGAGTAAGGCACGGCGACGGCGTCGGGCACTAGCTTCGGGCCGCCCGCGTCATCCTCGCCGAGCACGAACCCGCCGCCGACCGAGTAGTAGGTGCGCCGGCTCAGCTCGGCGCCCGCGGCGTCCGTCGCGGTGAACACCATGGCGTTGGAGTGGAACGGCAGCCGCTTGCGCCGGTGCAGCACGATGTCGCCGTCGACGTCGAACGCGATCGCCGGGGCCCCGCCCCGGCCGCCGCCCCGGTGCTCCGCACCCGATCCACGGCCCGCGCCGCCGCGGCGGGATCGACGGTCTCCGGATGCTCGCCCAGCAGCCCGAGCACGATCGCGGGAACGCTGCCGTGCCCGTGCCCGGTCGCGCCGAGCGAGCCGAACAGCTCCGCCCTGACCCGCGCCACCCGGTCGCCCGCGCCGCCGGCCAGCAGCGACTCGGCGAACATCGCCGCCGCGCGCATCGGCCCCACCGTGTGCGAGCTGGACGGCCCGATCCCGATCTTGAACAGGTCGAACACGCTGATCGCCATCGTGCCGGGCGGCGCCGGTCCGGCCGCGCCCAGCTCGGGCGGGTTACTCACCTGCGCACCTTCTCCCCGTCCGGGTCGAACGGCGGGCGCAGCGACACTCTCGCCTCGCACACCGTGCCCGCGACATTGACCTGGTACCGGCCCGACCGCGCGTAGTCGGGCGTCACCGCCCCGCCGCCCGCGTGCCTGACGTACGCCATGCCGACCGACGCGCCGATCGTAGCTCCCCAGGCCGCCGACGTCACCAGGCCGGCCGCGGCACCGTCGCGCAGCAGCAGTTCCCCGCCCCACATCAGCACGCCGGGGTCGTCGAGAAACACCGAGACTAGCCGCTGCCGCGGGCCGGCTGACCGCGCCCGCTCCACCGCGTCCCGGCCAAGGAAGCCGATGTCAGTCTTCAGCTTGCAGGCGAAGAGCAGCCCGGCCTCGACCGGGTTGTAGTCGGGCGTGAGCTCGCGGCCGAACGCCCGGTACGCCTTCTCCAGCCGCAGCGACTCCATCGCGTAGTACCCGGCGTTGACCACGCCCAGCCCGGCGCCCGCCGCCATCAGGTCCTCGTACGCGCCGACCGCGAATTCGGCAGGGCAACACAGTTCCCACCCCAGCTCGCCCACGTAGGTCAGCCTGGTCGCGCGGACCGTGGCGTAGCCCAGGTCGATCTGCCTGCTCTGGCCGAACCCGAACGCCTCGTTGCTCAGGTCGGCCCTGGTCAGCCGGGACAGCAGTTCCCGCGAGCGCGGTCCCATCACGCCGTAGACCGCGTAGGCCGAGGTCACATCCACCAGGGTTGCGCCGGCGGCCGGCAGCCGGCGCCTGATGCGGTCCAGGTCCCGCTCCGTCGACGCCGCGCCGCTGAAGATCAGGAACTCATCGGCGGCCAGCCTGGTCACCGTGATGTCGGCCTCGTACCTGCCGCCGGCATTCAGCATGCCGGTGTAGACGGTGCGGCCGGGCGACACGTCCACGTCGGCGGTGCACAGCCATTGCAGCGCGGTCCGCGCCTGCGGCCCCGTCACCAGGTACTTGGAGAACGAGGTCTGGTCGTAGACGGCCACCGCCTCGCGGGTCGCCCGCTGCTCGGCGGCCGACCAGCCCAGCCAGTTCGGCGTGTCCCAGGAGTACTCGATCACCGGCTGCTGCCCAGCGGGCGCGAAGACATTCGCCCGCTCCCAGCCCATCCTCGAGCCGAAGCACGCGCCGGCGTCGCGGAGCAGGTGGTAGGCCGGCGAGCGGCGGAACGGCCGGGCGCTCGCCAGCTCGCGGTTCGGCCACGGCAGCGCGTAGTGCAGCCCGAGCACCTCGCCGACCCGGTCCCGCAGCCAGCGGTTGTTGCCGTTGAACGCGGCGAACCGCCTGATGTCGACCACGGTCAGGTCGGTCCCCTGGTCGCCGTCGACGATCCAGTCAGCCAGCGCCTTGCCCGCGCCTCCGGCCGAGGCGATCCCGACCGAGTTGAACCCTGCGGCGACGAAAAAGTTCCGCACCTCCGGGGCCTCGCCGAGGATGAACTGGTTGTCAGGGGTGAAGCTCTCCGGGCCGTTGTAGAGCTTCTTCATCCCGGTGGTCGCCAGGACAGGGATCCGCTCGATCGCGCTGGTCATCAGGATCGAGAAGTGCTCCCAGTCCTCGGCGAGCAGCTGGAACTCGAAGGGGCAGGGGAGCTGATCTGGCGGCACCCAGGGTTTCGCGTCCGGCTCGAAACCGCCGACGAGCAGGCCGCCGACCTCTTCCTTGATGTAGGTGTAGCCGTCCGGGTCGCGGAGCACGGGAAGGTCCCTGGCCGCCCCGGAGACCTGGTCGGTGACCACGTAGAAGTGCTCGGCAGAGTGCAGCGGGACGGTGACGCCGCACAGCGCGCCGACCTGCTTGGCCCACTGGCCCGCGCAGTTGACCACGACCTCGGCCTCGACGTCGCCCTCGTCGGTCCGCACCCCGGTCACGGTCCGCCCGCCGCGGCCGTCGGCGGCGGTCAGGATCCCGGTGACCCGAGTCCGCTCCCTGATCGTCGCGCCGCGCATCCTGGCTCCCCTGGCCAGGGCGGCGGTCAGGTCGGTCGGGTTGGCGCGGCCGTCGCCGGGCAGCCAGATCGCGCCGACCAGGTCCGAGGTCTCCATGATCGGGTAGAGCTCGGCGGCGCGGGCCGGGCTGATCAGCTCGCACTCCAGCCCGAACGCCTCGGCCGCGGCCGCCGTGCGGCGCAGCGCCGTCATCCGGTCCGCCGTCCTGGCGACCGTAACCCCGCCGCACCGGCGGAACCCGGTGGCCAGCCCGGTCTCGGCCTCCAGCCGGTCGTACAGCCGGGTCGAGTACTGGACCAGCCTGGTGCCGCTCTCCGACGCCCGCAGCTGCCCGACCAGGCCGGCCGCGTGCCAGGTGGTGCCGCAGGACAGCTGGCCCTGCTCGAGCAGCAGCACGTCGGTCAGGCCGCGCAAGGTGAGGTGATAGGCGACGCTGGTGCCGATCACCCCGCCCCCGATGATCACCGCGCGTGCCCGACCGACCAGAGGAGTGCTGGCCCGGGGGGGCGACCCCCCGGAACCCCCCGCGGCGCTGGCCCGGGGGGGCGACCCCCCGGAACCCCCCGCGGTGTCAGCCGTCATCGTCAGCCGTCATCCGCGATCCGTCTCGGTCATCCTGCCCTTTCCAGCCCTCACGACCTTCCAGTACTTGGACGGCGCGGTCAGTCGGTTCGTTGCACCTCGTCGAGCAGCCGGTCGAAGCCCGGCGCGCGCAAGCCGGCGGCCGCACCCTCGAACCGTTCCATCGCCCACGACCAGAAGTCGAAGTCGATCGGGCTGACCGCGGCCTGGATCGAGCCCCACAGCGTCCACCCGTACTTGCCGGCCAGGCCGAGCAGCGTGGCGCGGGCGATCTTGTTCCGCAGCAGACGGCCGTAGTACTCCGCGATCAGCGTCTCCAGCGCCTCGTCTGGCAGCTGGCACTCGCCCCAGATGTTGCCGAGCTCGAAGCAGGCATCGTTATTGCCCGAGTACTCGTAGTCGATCAGCCAGATCTTCTCGCCGTCCTCGATGAAGTTGGCCGCGAGCAGGTCGTTGTTGCATGGGACGGTGCCCTCGTCCCGGACGGCGAGCGCGCGGGCGGCGGCGTCGAGTTTTCCCGTCAGGTCGTCGTAGCCGACCGGGATCGTGATCCCGCGCTCGGCCGCCACGGCCCGGTACCGGCGCTGGATCTCGAACATGTCGAAGTCACCGTCGAACCGCTCGGCGCCGTGCAACTGGCGGCAGGCCCGCGCGATCCTGACCAGCCTGCCCTGGTCGGCGACGTCGGCGTTGGTCAGCGTCCGGCCCTCGAGGAACCCCAGGACCAGCACGCCCGCCGCCGGCTGGTACTCGATCACCGGCGCGCCCACGCCCACCGCGGCAGCGCGCACCGAGTTCCGGTACTCATGGTCCCTGTCGATCGCCAGCAGCTCGCTGCCCCCTGAGGCGACCCTGGCCACGAACGTCCCGTTGAGCGTGGAGATCTTGAAGTTCCTGTTGGTCAGCCCGCCGGGCAGCTCGGTGACCGTGCGCGGCCGGCTCGCGATGCTCGGGACCCGATCGAAGATGCCCTGCAGGCCGGCATCGCGGTCGTTCAGGTCGGGCGCTGCGCTGGCGTCCAAGCTGCCTCCCGGGTGGTCGATGGTGCGATAGTGGGCTCCTCGGTCAGACCCGCCAGAGGTCCCGCCAAAGGGTATGGACAGTTAGCGCGCCGTGGCCCTACGCTAACGCCTCAAACCCCGCCCCGTCTGCTGGAGGACCTCCGATGAGCGCAACGACCGAGCAGGCCGGCGGGGAGCGCGACAGCGCCGACCTTGCCCAGTTCGGCTACAAGCAGGAGCTCAAGCGCGGGCTTGGTCCCTTCAGTTCCTTCGCGGTCGCGTTCAGCTACATCTCGCCTTCGACCGGCATCTTCACGCTGTTCGCGCTGGGCCTGACCACGATCGGCGGCGTCTTCATCTGGACCTGGCCGGTCGTTGCGGCCGGGCAGTTCGTGATCGCGATGAACTTCGCCGAGGTCTCCAGCCACTACCCGATCGCCGGGTCGGTGTTCCAGTGGACCAAGTACCTTGCCGGACGCCGGTACGCCTGGTTCAGCGGCTGGATCTACCTGTTCGCCGGCATCCTGACCGTCACCGCCGTGATCGCGACCATCCCGCTCGCGCTGATCCCGGCGCTGAACGGGCTCGGCTGGCACAGCCTGGGCACCGGGTCGTCGTCTGACCTGCTGCACGCCGAACTCTGGGTCGCCGTGATCACGCTCGCGGTGATCACCGTGCTCAACATCTACGGCGTCCGGCTGGTCGCGCTGATCAACAACACCGGCGTGGTGTTCGAGATCCTCGGCATGTTCGTGTTCGCGCTGATCCTGATGGCGTTCCACGACCACCAGGGCTTCAATGTGGTGTTCAAGAGCGCCGGGTTGCACGTAACCGGAAGCACGTTCCTCGTGGCCATGTTCATGTCGCTGTTCGTGATCTACGGCTTCGACACCGCTTCGACGCTGGCCGAGGAAACCAGGGACCCGCGCCGGGCGGCGCCGAAGGCGGTGCTGTACTCGATCATCGGCGCGTTCATCATCGGCGGCGTGTTCCTGCTCGGCACTCTGATATCCATCCCGAACTTGGGCACGGCGGTCAAGAACGGCTGGGGGCCAGCCCAGATCATCGAGGCCAACTTCTCCGCGCCGTTCGCCACGATCTACCTGCTGGTCGTGTCCGCGGCGATCTTCGTCTGCTGCCTGTCGATCATGGCCGCCACGATCAGGCTCTGCTTCGGCATGTCACGCGACAACCAGCTTCCGCTGTCCGGGCTGCTCAGCCGGGTCGCCCCCAGCCTGCATACGCCGATCTGGTCCTGCATCGCGGTCGGGATCCTCGCCGCGGTTCCGCTGATCCAGTACTCCGGGGCCGGGATCATCGCGATCGCGGCGACCGGCATGATCTACCTGAGCTACTTCCTGGGCAACATCGCGATCCTGCGGGCGAGGCTGAAGGGCTGGCCGAAGACCGAAGCCCCGTTCAAGCTCGGCCGGTGGGGGCTGGTCGTCAGCGTGGTCGGCCTGCTGTACGGCTGCGCCATGCTGGTCAACTTCGCCTGGCCACGCGCGGCGAGCAACCCCACGCCCAAGCAGACCGGCCTGCTGCTCGACTTCCATGTCGGGTTCCTGAACGGGATCCCGATCCTGTGGACCGTGTTCATCGTGATCGCGCTGATCGGCGTCGCCTACTACGCGATCACCGGCCGGAACAAGGAGTTCGCGCCGGTCGTCACTCCGGCCGGGGACGACGCGCCGCTCGAGGTTTGAGGGCGCCGCAGGACCGGGCCGGCTGGCGCCGCAGGACCGGGCCGGCTGGCGGCGCAGGACCGGGCCGGCTGGCGGCGCAGGACCGGGCCGGCTGGCGCCGCGGGCTGGCTGTGCAGTCGCTTGGAGCCACATATCGTGGCGGCTGTCGGGCGGTAGCGTGACGGCGGTGTTTCCTGCCTGGCGGAAGGACATCTGATGGCAACGGAGCCAGTTCTGCCTGATCGGGCCGGAGCAGGGGCCGACCGGGCAGAGCGGCCCGCGGCGGGTGCTTCGGACGGTGCGGCGATGGAGGGCGCCGCGGGCCTGGCAGGCAGCGCGACGGGCCTGGGCGGCAGCGCGACGGGCCTGGCGGACAGCGCGTCGGGCCTGGCGGACAGCGCGTCGGGCGGGCGGGCAAGCGGGATCTGGCATCCGCGGCTGCCAGGCCGCAAGCCGCCGAAGCTGGTCCGCGGGCGAGGCGTGACGGTGCACGGCCAGATCGAGGACTGGCTCGCCGACGCGATCGCGGCGGGACGGCTCGCGGCTGGCGACCGGCTGCCCACCGAGCAGGACCTGGCCGCATGGCTCGGTGTCAGCCGGATGACGCTCAGGCACGCGCTGGCCGAGCTGGCCCAGCGCGGCCTTGTCATCAGAACGGTCGGCCGCAGCGGCGGCACGTTCGTCGCCGAGCCCAAGGTCGAGCAAGACCTCACCGTCCTCGCCGGGTTCTCCGAGCAGCTGCGAAGGCACGGGCTGGTCGCCGGGGCCCGGGTGCTGGCCGCCGCCGAGATCAGGGCCAGCGCGGCCGCGGCCGCGGCCCTGGAGATCGGCCTGGGCGCCCCGGTCTACGAGGTGCGGCGGCTGCGGCTGGCGGGCGGCCAGCCGATCCTGATCGAGCACTCGCTGTTCCCGGCGGAGCGGTGCCCCGGCTTGCTCGGCCACCGGCTGGACGGGTCGCTCTACGACCTGCTCGACGAGAAGTACGGCCAGCGGCCGTACCGGGCCAAGGAGAGCCTGGAGCCGGTCTGCGCGGGAGTTCGCGAGGCCGAGGCGCTCGGCGTCGCCGAGGGCGCCCCGCTGATGCTGGTCGAGCGCACCGCGTTCGCGCGCTCAGGTCAGCCGCTCGAGTTCGCGCACGACCTGTTCCGCGGCGACCGCACACGGGTCGTGGTCTGGACGTCCGAGCTGGCCGGCGGCCTGTGACCTGGGCCCGCCGCTCGGGCCTCCGGGGGTGGCTGAGGCGCGGCCCGGCCGACATACCCGGAGTTGGTAACGCCTTGATTCGGATTGTATGGTACAAACCCGGACACCGAGAGGTTACTAATCACGGGTAAGTGCCACCGGCCAATCGGCCTGGACCCGGGCCGGAGTCATCCCTGACGGCGCGGGACGGGTACCCGGTCCAGGTCGGCGGCGAGCACGACCTCGCCGCCGAACTCTGCCTCGGCCTCCCCGGCCAGGCGCCGGTCGCCGTCCTCGCTGTAGCGCTGCGAGAAGTGCGACAGCACGAGCCGCCGCGCGCCTGACTCGGCGGCGATCCGGCCGGCCTGCCCGGCCGTCAGGTGGCCGTACTCGTGCGCGAGCGAGGCGTCGGCGCCGGCGAACGTGGACTCGCAGACGAGCAGGTCGGCTCGGTCGGCGAGCGCAAACGCCGCGTCACAGAGCCTGGTGTCCATGATGAACGCGAACCGCTGGCCCGGCCGCGGCTCGCTGACCTCCTCGATCGTCACCACCCGGCCGACCGCCGCGACCCGTCCCTCGCGCTCCAGCCGGCCGTCACGCTGCAGGCGGCCCACGTCCGGCCCGCTCACCCCGGCCGCGACGAGCCTGTCCGGCAGCATCCGCCGCCCGTCAGGCTCCACCAGCCGGTATCCGAAGGTCGGCACGGTGTGCGACAACTGCCTGGCCTCCAGCCGGAACGCCGCTGCCTGGCCGACCGTGCCGTCGCCGTACACCGGCCGTTCCCGCAGCCGAATTGCGCCGTCGCGGTACAGGGCCGCGTGCCGCAGCCGCCCGAACACCGCCCGGCTCGCCGCCGGGTAGTACGCCTGCACGACGTGCGGAACCTGGTCGAGCGACATCCGCTGGAGCACGCCGGGCACGCCGAGACAGTGATCCCCGTGGAAATGGGTGATGCAGATGCTGCCGATCTGGCTGGCCGTGACCCCGGCGAACTGCATCTGGCGCTGGGTGCCCTCGCCCGGATCGAACAGCAACCCTTCGGCATCCCACCGCAGCAGGTAACCGTTGTGGTTGCGGCGCCGGGTAGGCACCTGACTCGCAGTGCCGAGAACCACCAGTTCCCGGTTGGACACGAGACCGACCCTACGCCGGGCCGTCCGCCGGACGCACGCCCGCCGCGTGCCGCCTGGCCAGGTCCCGGTAGGCGGCGGGATTGGTCCGCACCCACCGCAGGGCTCCGCCCGTGACCTCGCGGGCGATCCGCGCCGGGCCGCTGATGCTGGTCGAGGTGCACCGCCTACGCGCGATCGGGTCTGCCGCTCGAGTTCGCGCGCGACCTGTTCCGCGGCGACCGCACGAAGGTCGTGGCCTGGACCTCCGAGCCGGCCGGCGGGCCCTGATCGCTTGCCCAGGTGCTGCGACATTCACGGGAATTCGGCCCGGGGGCTTACGGGACTTACCGATCCCGATTCTCCCGAGCTGTGATAATTGCGGCACGGCGACGGGGCAGCGGCCCCGGCAGGAGGCTTCGGCGGTGGCAGCTCACGGCGGATTTCTCCGGGCTGCCCGGGTGCGCGCGATCGCGCTGCTGGCCGCGGGCGCGGCCGGGCTGAGCGGGCTTGCCGTGACCGGATCGGCGGCCGCGCAGCCGACGCCGATCCGGCACATCGTCGTGCTGTACCTGGAGAACCATTCGTTCGACGACGTGCTGGGATACTGGTGCCGTCACAACCACGGCCGGTGCCCCGATGGCGGGATGCCGTCGTCGGTCACCCTGTCGGACGGCAGCGTGGTCACCCCCGGCGTGCTGCCGGACATCGTGCCGGTCGTGTCGCACAGCCTGAGCGCACAGCGAGCGGCCATCGACGGCGGGAGGATGGACGGCTGGCAGAACGTGCAGGGCTGCACTGCCAAGACGGGGTATGCGTGCATCGGCGGGTACAAGCCCGGGCAGGTGCCCAACCTGGCGGCGCTGGCGCACCGGTTCGCTATCAGCGACCGGACCTTCTCGATGGCTGACAGCCCGTCCTGGGGCGGTCACCTGTACGCGGTGATGGGGTCCCTCGACGGCTTCGAGGGCGCGAACCCCCGCCCTGCCCCCGGTGTCAGCAAAGGGTCCGGGTGGGGCTGCGACTCCAACAAGATCACCCCGTGGAGGGCTCCGGGCGGCGCCGTCAGGCAAGTGCCGAGCTGCATCCCCGACTACTCGCTCGGGCTGGCCAACGGCGGGGCGTTCGAGCCCACCCCGGCGAAGCACAAGCCGACCATCCTGGACCGCCTGCACGCCGCCGGGCGGTCGTGGCGGATCTACGGCGAGCCGAAGCCGCCTACCGTGCGCGGGCCCGCTGACGGCGGCTACGGCTGGGATATCTGCCCCTCCTTCGCCGAATGCCTGTACACCCGCCAGCAGGCGAACAACGTGCCCAGCGCGAGCTTCGTCCGGGATGCCCGTTCCGGCAGGCTGCCCAGCTTCGCCGTTGTCACTCCCGGCGGCAAGGACGCCGTACTCAGCGAGCACAACGGGTTCTCCATGACCGCCGGCGACGACTGGCTCGGCCAGATCGCCTCGGCGGTCATGAACGGACCGCAGTGGCGATCCACCGTGCTGTTCATCACCTGGGACGACTGCGGCTGCTTCTACGACCAGGTCCCGCCCGGGGTCAACCCGGACGGGATGGCGCAAGGACCGCGCACTCCCCTGGTCATCGTCAGCCCCTACGCCAGGCGCGGCTTCACCGACACGACCGCCACCACCTTCGCCGGGATCCTCGCCTACACCGAGCACGCCTTCGGCCTGACCACCCTCGGCCCCAACGACGCCCGCGCCTACCCCTTCAGCCACGCGTTCAACTACCGCCAGGCACCGCTCGGTCCCTTGCCCATGATCTACCGCGCGTGGCCGCCTGACGCCTACCACGTCAACCTGCGGCAAGCAGAACAGGACACCTAGAGCGGCACCAAGACCGCACCCGCGGCTGCGGTTACCTGACGGGTCCCCGGCGCCTGCAAGCTCGCCGTAGATGAGGAACCTGAACGGGACGCGTTGCTGGTCGCCATCCATCAGCCGGTGCAGCACGGTCTGGCGCAGGTCGGCCAGCGCAGCGGTGCCGACGTGGCGCAGCAGCCCGGCCTCGATGATCTGCAGCGCGAGCGCGCGGTCGCCCTGGCCGGTCAGCGTGGCGGCGCCGGTCACGAACGGCTCTACGACCTGCTCGACCAGAAGTACGGGCAGCGGCCGCACCGGGCCAGGGAGAGCCGCGAGCCGGTCTGCGCGGGAGTGCGCGAGGCCGAGGCGCTCGGCGTCGCCGAGGGAGCGCCGCTGATGCAGGTCGAGCGCACCGCCTACGCGCGATCGGGCCTGCCGCTCGAGTTCGCGCGCGACCTGTTCCGCGGCGACGATCGCGTACGCGCCCAAGAATCAGCCCGCCCCCGTCACCGAGGTCGACGCGCTCTACCTCGCCGAGAGATCCGAGCAGGACTGGCGCGCCCTTCTGACCGCGCACGGCATCCCCATACCGCCATGAGCGTGGCTCGCCACTTCACCCGAAGCCACTAATGGACACCGGGCGACACCACGGTACGATTGCCACATGGCGGACATCCTGCTGACGGGCGCCCAGGCCGCGGAGCGGCTCGCGGTGCACCCCAACACACTGCGCAAGTTCGCTGATGGCGGCGCCATCCGCAGGGTGCGGCTCGGGCGGGCCGTCCGCTACCGCGCGAGCGACGTCGCTCGCATCGTGAGAACCGGCGTCCTGGCGGCGGCATCCGGCGCCGCACCTGGCCAGCAGGAGGCAAGTGCGTAACTGGCAGGACGACCCGCTGAGCCGGGTCTACGGCGCGGCCGTGGCGGGTGACCCGTACGCTCTGCTCGCGATCGAGATGATGCCGGACCGGACCAGCGCGCCCGCGACGGTCACCAAGTCGCGCAAGGGCAAGAAGGGCACCAGCCCGCAGGGCGAGATCCTGCGCAACCTGGCCTGGGCCGAGCAGGTCGCCGCCCTGCGCCGGTCCCCGCCTGGCGTCCTCAAGGCCGCCTGCGTCCTGGCCGCCGCCGGCTACTCGGAGGCCGACTACTGCGCGCGCTCAGGCAGCAGGACCATTACCTGGCGCGGGAGCTGGGCAACCGGTGAGCAAGGGCAAGGGCAAGAGCGCAGCCGGCGGGTCCGCCGTGCTGACCCCGCCCGTCTGCGAGGCGCTGCAGGTCGGGCTCCTGAGCGCCTCGGCGCGGCTGCTGGAGCTTGCCTTCGGGGCGCGCGAGCGCGAGGACGCCATCACGAAGCTCTGGGAGGGTGCCCGCCAGGCCAAGGCCGACATCATGACGCTGCTCGGCAAGAGCGCGGGCGACGAGCCGCCGGATTTTACCGTGGCGGCGACGGCGATTCCGGGGGAGCCGCATGACCCGGCCGCCGTGGCGGTCGTCGCCTCGGCGTACGCGATCCTCGGCGCCGAGGCAGCCGAGATCATCACCGAGGAGGCTTATGGGCCGTAAGGCGAGCACCACCACCGACCCCTACGAGCGCACCGACGTCGAGGACCGGACCGGGTCGGCGAGTCCGGCGAGGACATGACCGGGTACGGCCATCACATCCCGGAGGGACGGCCGGCAAAGAAGAAGCCGCGCGGCTCTCGGCGGTCCGCGCCCGGGCAGCACAACGACGACGCCGAGCCGCTGATGGACGCCATGCAGGCGGCGTACGAGCGCGACCATCCCGGCGCCGGGGTCACGCCGCAGTGGGACAAGATCCGCGAAAAGGCCGATGCCATCGAGAGCCAGCTCGCCGCGCTCAAGGCGGCGCAGGCACGAGGCGCGACAGCGGAGGCGGGCTCGGCCGGCTACCTGGCGCACGCTATGCCGCCGGGGTCTCCGGCCGACGAGCGGGACATGGCGCGTGCCGGCGTCTTTGACCAGCAGCCCGCGTCGCTGCCGGGCGGTATCCGGGAGACGCTGTCGCAGGACTACCTCAAGGCCAATTTCAATCGCGGCGAGGTCACCGTGCAGCACATGGACCTGCGCGCCGCGGCCGGAGCGTACGGCGGGCAGCAGCAGGTGGGCGCCGACGCCATGTCGCGGGCCGTCGAGATGAGCCATCTGATTCCCTCGTCCCGCAGCGCGGGCTACCCTGCGGCGCAGGGGCTGACGGGGCTCGCGCCCGGGGAGTCTCGGTGACCGAGATCGGGCCCGTCGGCCCGGACGAGCTGCGGCAGCGCTCCGTCATCCTCGCCGGCAAGGCAGCCGCGCTGCTGGACGAGGCTGACGAGTGCGCCATCCGGGCCGAGCTGGCCGAGGCCAGAGACGGCGTGCTGTTCTCCATCGAGGCGGCCTGGCTGGCCGAGGAGCAGGCCAGTGAGCAGGCCGAAGTGGCCCTGGCCGCCGCAGAGCACCTGACAGCCGAAGCAGCCGAGTGCGAGCGGCGGCTGGAGACCGCGAGGGCGGCTAGCGGCGGGGACTTGTCCGCGCGGATCGAGGCACGGATCACCTGCCAGTCCATCGAGCAGGAGATCGGCGAGCTGTGGCCGAAGGCTCACGCCGCCGAGGACGCCGCGAGGTCGGCGGTCACGTCGGCGGCGCTCGCCCGGCAGGCCCCGGAGGCGGCCGAAGCCGAGCTTGGCTACCTCGATGCCGGCGAGTCCGAGCCGCTGACCCACGAGCGCGCGCGGCAGACGGCGGCCTGGACGGCGCGCGCGCTGCGGGCCTGACACGACGTGATCCGTGACCCGATGGGGTTCACCCCCGAGCACCGGGGCGCGGCCGACGTCATGTTGTCGCACGTGCTCAATACCAGCTGTGGACGCGAGGCCGCGATCGACCTGGCCAACCGGATCAAGGCCGAGCGGGTGCTGCTCCAGCCGCGGCTCGAGTTCGGGCCGGACGGCGTGACGGTGCTGCAGCCCGGGATCGCGCTCACCGGGGACGGCAGCAGCCAGGCCCAGCGCGCGTCCGAGGCCCAGGCCGCGCGGATGTCGGCCGCCGCGAACCGGGCGATCGCCGGGGACCTGAGCCTCGCCCAGCCGGTCCGCAGCGAGCCCGTCCAGTGGCGGCTCGGTGACCCCCGCCGGGCGGGGCGTCAAGCCGGCAGTCTGCACTTGGCCGGTAACGCTGGCGAGGCGTGTGCCTCCTTCACGCCGGAGACCCTCCGTGCGCCCCGCCCGGTGTGTGGCTGGCAGTGGCGGGTAGGCAGGCCGCGCTGCCGCCCGGCCGAGACCGGCGTCCGCCCGCCGTACCGCGCGCCGGGCACGTTCCCCAGTCGCGTTCGCCGTCAGCGAGACGATCAGGATGCTCGGCCGCCAGGGCACCCCGGCGCAGCTGACGCCGGACAACGCCGTGCCGGTCATGGACGCTATGGCGCGGCTCCTGCTGGCGCTCGGCTTCACGCCGTGGGTGCCCGGCCACGACCGGAGCGGCGGTGCCCGCCGAGTCCGCGCCATCACTGCCGCTGCTGCTGATGCTGCACATAGCAGCAAATAGCACTGTGCCGGATTGAGACCGGCGCCCCGATCAGCTGCATCTACTTCAGGAGCCGATCTTCGGCGTCCTTCCGGCCCGGCGGGCCAAGCGTCACCATGCCAGTCGCCCTGTTCCACTCGATCATCCGAGCCTTGTGCAGCCTATGGAGGGTCCGCCGGTAGTTGGCCAGGCGGTCCTGCTCCAGGTACTTCGCCAGGTCCTTCTCGCAGATCGGGCTGGCATCAGAGTAGAGCAGGAGCAGGGTCTGGTCCCCGAGTGGCAGCTTCGTGTCGAGCACGCGCCGGACGCCGTCGACTTCCCAGATGACAGGCAGCGTCCGGTCCACCAGGGCATCGAAGATGTCGGTCGCTGTCTTCACGTCGGTGCTGTGGAACAGCCGGATCAGCTCCGCCATCACCCACTTGGCCGCCGCCAGGACGAACTCGGCATCCATGTGGTTGGCGTCGACGTCACCGCCGACGTGACCGACACCCCGCCTGTTCCGGATCTCATAGAGCGAGAACAGCACTCGCGGGATCGTCATCCTCGCCGAGTCCGGGTAGCCGATCCTGTTCTCCAGCGCCTTGCACGCCGTCTCGAAGTTCCGCGGCTTGGAGGCCCTCGCGGCGTAGTTCCCGCCCGACGTGTAGCCGTCGAGGATCGTGTACGCGACCTCGCAGAGCCGGCCGCCGTCGAGGTTCTGGGCCTCCCAGCGGTATTCGCGGTAGTTACGCGTGATCTTGGCGAACTCGCCGAGCAGCTCGCCGCGCAGGCCCTGCGGCACCTGCCCCAGGGCCTGCGCGGCGTTAAGCGTCATGCCGACTTGTCCTTCTTGCGCGGCATGTCATGCTCGACGGCGGCTCGGCCTTGATGCGTGATGTGGATCGCCTTCATGTCCGAAGTATTCAGCCAGTTCTTCTTGCTGGCGGTTGACATGAGCGAATTGTCCGGGGCGGTCGGTGGCTTCCACCCGAGATCGGTGTAGGCCGCCAGAACGTGGCCAACCCCGATCGCGGACATGGCCAGGATGTCTTCGATGTAATACACGATGATGGCGTTCTTCTCGTCGAAGGTGACCGGGTCCTTCTCGGCCGCGAAGTCGCGCAGCGACTTCTTGCCGTCCGGGCGGAAGTTGATGTCCTTGGCCCGCGGCCAGTTCTTCTTCGGGGCCGGCTTGCGGGTGCGCTTGCGGTCACCCTGCTCGCGACTCCGGCGTCCTGAGCCACGTTGGCCGACTGGCGGTTCTCAGCATGGTCGTCCCCCGGGGCCGTCACAACCGTAAGGCTCGGCCCTGTAGCAGTCGGCTGACCCGGCAGGCCGATGGCTCGCACCAGCAGGTCGAGGGCAGCACGCTGGTTCTCCTCGGACGAGAATGCGTTGACTGCCTCTGCGATGCGCGGCATCTGGTCAAGAAGCTGATCGAAAACGGACTCGGGGTTGGGGGCAATGTCGGGCACTGTGACCTCCCAGGCCACTGGTTCGGCCCGCTTCAAACCCCTGGGGGAGGCCCACATCACGTACAAACTGGTGCTTGCGTGACAAGATCACGTTCGAGTAGAGTCAGCCGAAGTCATCCCATATGACACTGCGTGCCTGCCGTCAAGGCTCTTGCGCACGGCGGTCCACACCTCGACGCTCGCGCGCTCGATTTCCCAGCGGCCGCCGTACTGCCGGATGAGCTTCTCCACGGCGGTCACGGGCGGTGGCTCAGGGATAGTGGGATGATCAGACATAGCCGGAACCTCATTTCCGGTCAGGCCCCGTCGCTGAGCTGCCAACTCGCGGCGGGGCCGCTATCGTGACTGGTTCGTCACGTAATGTGACTGTATACGTGGAATGACCTGGTGACCATTTATACGTGTTTTTATCGAACAATTCTATCCTCCTGGACGTTCGCGCCCCGCCGCACGACGATCGGGCCGAAGTCGGCCCGCAGGACCGCCCCGTACCAGACCGATGCCTCGGCTCCACGCGCACGTCGCCGACCAGTGTCGCGGTAGGCGCGATCCACGCCGCATTGCTCACCGTCGGCGAGCGCCCCTCGAAGGAGAAGAGCGGCATCCGCCCATGATGCCCTAAGGTCCGCGTCCGCTGCGGAACCGCCAGCCAGTGCGCCGGCCGTGCGGCCAGGAGCCACCACGCCGGCTCGGCCCGTGCGCCAGCCGGCACCGGACCGCGCCACCGACATATTTACTTAGCTCTTACTTATATAAGCCCTAACTGATAGAATTTCGGCATGCACGCGTTCGAGGTGCTGGGCGATCCCGTGCGGCGCAGGATCCTCGAGCTGATCGCCGACGGCGAGCTCAGCTCGGGCGGGGTCTGCGCGGTGATCCAGCAGGAGTTCGGGATCACCCAGCCGGCCGTGTCCCAGCATCTGCGGGTGCTGCGCGATGCGGGCTTCGCGACGGTCCGGCAGGCGGGCACCAGGCGCCTGTACGCGATCAACGCGGAGCCGCTGCGCGATGTTGACCAGTGGCTCGACCCGTTCCGGCGCTTCTGGGCTCCGCACCTGGACGCGCTGGCCACCGAGGTCGCCCGTGGCAAGCGGGAGCGTCGGCCCGCGCGCTGACGATCAGCGGGCCGACGATCAGCTAGCCGAGAGAGGAGCACTCCATGATCGAGATCACCCATCAGATCAGCGCCGTCAGCCGGCAGGTCGGCACGCGCGTCCTAGACGCGGGCGCGGCTAGGACGCTGACGATCAGCCAGAGCTACGACACGACGCTCGAGGACCTCTGGGATGCCTGCACAAGCAGCGAGCGGATCGCCCGCTGGTTCCTGCCCGTCTCCGGTGACCTGCGGCCAGGCGGGCGGTTTCAGATCGAGGGGAACGCGAGCGGCACCATCGAACGCTGCGATCCGCCGAAGGAGTTCGCCGCGACGTGGGAGTACGGCGGGCAGGTCAGCTGGATCGAGGTCAGGCTCAGCCCGGAACCTGACGGCCGGGCGAGGCTGGAACTCGAGCACATCGCGCATATTGACGACGAGATCTGGGCTCAGTTCGGTCCAGGTGCCGTCGGCATCGGCTGGGACATGGGATTCAGGGGCCTGGCCATCCACCTGTCGACCGGGCAGGCAGCCGATCCGCGGCGGGCTGCCGCCTGGCAAGCCTCGGACGAGGGCAAACGGTTCATGACACTGAGCAGTGAGCGGTGGCGGGACGCGAACGTTGCCGCCGGCACCGCCCAGGCCGACGCCGGCGCGGCCGCCGACCGGTGCACCGCCGCCTATTCCGGCGGCACCTCTTGACCAAGATGGCGAGCGACGCGATGCGATGGACGGCAGGCTAGGCGGCCCGGCTGGGCCTATGCGACCTGAGGCGGGTCGTGGCTGTGCAGGGTCTTGGTGCCGTCGGGGCTGATCGCGGTCCTGGTGCCGTCGGGGTGCAGGGTGATCTTCCAGCCCCACTGATGGATCACCACCAGATGGTGGAACAGGCAGTACAGGCCGCAGTTGTCCAGGCTGGTGGTGCCGCCCTCGGACCGGGGGATCAGATGATGCACCTGGCACGCCGCGGGGGGCTGGGTGCAGCCGGGGAAGCCGCAATGCTGGTCGCGCAGGATGACGGCGCGGCGCAGGTAGGCGGGGATGGTCTCGGTGGCGGTGCCGACGTCCAAGGGCAGGCTGATCGCGGCGGCCGGGCCGGCCAGGATGCCTGTGCGGAGGCGGGACGCCAGGCCGGGCGGGCCGGAGAGCAAGGCGACGGCGTGGCGCACGACCAGGTCGCGCAGGTAGCCCGCGGTCAGCCGCCCGGCCAGCGTCCCCGTCGGCCCGGCACCGGGCCCCGCACAGCCAGACTCCGCGCCGCCCGGCGCCGCGCTGCCGGGCTGCGGGCCGACGGGCTGAGGGCTGCCGGGCTGAGGGCTGCCGGGCTGAGGACCGGTGAGGTCGGCGATGAGGCGGTCGAGGAGGTCGTGGTCGACGTGGCCGGTGACGACCGGGACGATCGAGGCGTCGCACAGGTCACCAGCGGTGGCCAGCGGCCCGGGCCCGGTCCACCCGGCGGGCAGCGGCCGGGTCAGGTCACCGCGGACGGGGAACAGCACCCGCCGCGCCGCCTCCCGCGACCCGGGATCGCCGGCCGGGGTGCCTCCGCCGCCGGGGGTGCCGGGCTGGAGGCCGAGGAGCTGGTCCAGCGTCATCACGAGCTGGATCTGGCTCGGCTGTCCGGCCCGCTCCGGCAGGTTCCTCGCCGCGATCAGCCGGTGCAAAGCCTCTTCCAGCGCATCGTGTTCCCGCTGGGCGCGGGTCCGGGTGTCCTCTGGCCCGGCCTTCTTCCCCAGCGCCTCCAGCACCGCCCGCAACGCCGCCGCACACCGCGGCGTCAGGTCACCCGAGAGCTTGCCCGCGCCCCGATAGTGCAAGTCCAGCCGCAGCGACCGGTCGCCGAACCCGCCGTCCCCGCCGTCATCACGATCCGGGCGCGCGGTCCGGGCGCGCATCTCCTCCGCCAGCCCCGCCAGGTCAGCGAGTTCGGCGCCGGCGGCTGCGGCGGCCAGCAAGATCGCATCCGCGTCCGACCGGAGCGACTCAGGCAGCAAATCCGACCAGTCGCAGATCGCCCGGGCCCATGACAGCGACACAACGCCCTGGCCGAGCGCCGCGTGCACCCCCGGATGCGCGGCCAGGCGCCGCGCCCACCCGGTCGCTGCCCCGGCCGCCGCGCCAGTGATCCGGGCCCGCCAGCGCAGCCACGACCGCGCGCTGCCCTGCCCGTCGTCCCGGTATCCGCCGCTCTCGTCGAACGCCGACAGCACGCTTGACCGCGCCGCGATTCGCACCGACTCCGCCCGCTCCAGCTCCCGCAAGCACTCTGCCCTCTCGGCCGTCGTCAGCGCCGTTGCCTCCGCCGTCGCGAGATACCCCAGCGCCCCGCGCAGCGCCGCCAGCGCCTCACCGGCACTGCGCGGCGCGGCGGCGGGCCGGGGCTGCTGACCGGCAACGCACACAGGGCACCTCCCTCCGGGGGCTCATCACCGCGGCGGACGGCCGGATCCCGAGTCGCCCCGGGCGGACCGGCCGGGCGCTGCGACACTGGCGGACGGCCATTCGTTACGGAAAAGGAACCGGCGGCTACAACGCGGGCCACGCGACAGGCGGAGGGCCGGCGACCTGGGCGGGGTCTCCCGGGCAGTGCCGGGAGTCCTGGCTGCTTCTTCACGGCGGGCTCATACGGCCCAGGCCAAGCCATCTCTCTCGAACAATCATTCGCATCGTAACACCGCGCACTGACAATCCCGCGACGACACGCCGACAAACAGCACGCAGCCGGACGCCTCCGTTGAATTCGCGCCGACGCCCCTCAGCCAGCCGATCCGCTCGGTCGGCCCCGGTTCGCGCTCACGTATGCTCCGGCTGTGCCTGACGGCCAGATCGCGATCGACGACCCGCACGCCGCGGACGTACGGGCGCTGCTCGAGCGCCATCTGGGCTTCGCCCGATCGCACAAGCCGCCGGAGCACGTGCACGCGCTGGATATGGACGGCCTGCTCGATCCTGCCGTCACGTTCTACAGCTTCCGCCGCAGCGGCGACCTGCTGGCCGTTGGAACGCTCAAGCAGCTGGACCGGCATCATGCCGAGGTGAAGTCCATGCACACGGCGCAGGCCGAACGCGGCCGCAGGTTCGGCCGGGCGATGCTCGATCACCTGATCGGCGTCGCTCGCAGCCGCGGCTGCCTGCGGGTGAGCCTGGAGACCGGCACCCTGGCGGCGTTCGTGCCCGCGCGCTCGCTCTATGCTGGCGCCGGTTTCGTCCCGTGCGGGCCGTTCGCCGGCTACAGCCCGAGCTCAGACAACACGTTCATGACGCTGTCGCTCGACCGCCCCGGGCCCGGCAAGGCTGGTGTCACCGAGGAAGCCGGCGTCACCGAGGAAGCCGGTGTCACCGATGCCAGACGTTGTTGATCGGGCTGACCTCGTTCGCGTCGCCCAGGTAGCTCGTGATGCCGAAACCGTCCTCCAGCGTGCGCAGCACGCTGTAGTGGTAGTACTTCTGCCCGTAGCTGCCCGGGACCGCCAGCGGGCTCAGGATCGCGCAGAGGACGTGGCCGCCCGACCCCAGACCGTTCCTCGCCGCGATCCCGCCTGCCCTTTGATCCTCGTCGTAGGTGATAACGATGACGCCGTTGCTGCCGAACGCGGGCGACGCCTCGATCTTCGGCACTTCCGCGCGGAGGAAGTTGTCGAACTGCGTGTACCGGTTGTTCACCGGCTTGCAGTTGGCCTCGCCATCCTCACAGCCGTTCGGGATAACCGTGTTGAAGCTGGCGATCTGGCCGCTTGCCAGGTCGGCATTGAACGTCGCCATGCCCGAGGTCGGCGTTCCCGCGGGCACATCATTGGCGAGGCATTCCGCGGACGGCGTTGTCGCGGACCAGACGCCATTCGGGCCCTCGATGTCGTCGAACAGTATCGGCGGGTTCCCCGTGGTGTAGAAGCCCGTGAGCGGGCACGCCGTGTTGCTCGCGCAGCTACCGCCCGATCCCGTGTCGCACTTGGCCGAGCCGGCTTCGAGCCAGACCTTCCAGGTGAGCCCGGCCACGTCCATCTGGTGGTAGAGGTTGTCGACGTTCTGATGGCAGGACGTCCCGTAGTCCTGCTGCTCGCACCGGGTGAACTGGCCGGTGACCATCGCCACGTAGTTCGCCTGCGACCAGTGGGTGGCCGCGTAGTAGTTGCTGAGCCAGGCGGCACGCGGGCGGATCGTGTTCATCAGATACGGAGCGTTGGTGGTGGTGAGGTGGGAGTACGTGGTGTTCTCGCCGATGATCAAGAACACCGGTCCGAGCGCCGGCACGCCCTCCGCCTGGACCGCTGCCGGGGAGAGCCTGCCCACGGCCGGCGCACCAGCGCCGACGGCCAGCGCCTGACTGGTCCCGCACCCGAGCAGGAGAACTGCTATCGGAGCGAGCGAGCGAAAGATCCGCCTCCGCATGGCAACTCCGCCCTTCTAGCCGCCGTTATCCGCATTATCCGCTCGCGGCTGCCCGGCTGTCCGCGCCGGGCTGAGATCTGCCGGGCTGATCTCTGCCGGGCTCAGATCTGCCGGGCTGAGATCTGCCGGGCTGAGATCTGCCGGGCTGAGGTCTCTGGTCAGCCTGGAGCGCGGGTGATCTTCACGGCCGTACCGGTCATCACGCAGTAGGCCGTGTCCCCGCCGACGACGGTCTTCAGGTCCACGATCGCGTCCGCGTCGAGTCTTCTCGCCTGCTCGGTCAGCGACTCGACTATTTTTCTTGTCTTTCCGCCGCCCATCGCGCCCAAGGCCGCGTACTCGCAGACCAGTCCTTTCACCAGGAATGCATAGTCAGGCAGATCGGGCAGCGTGGAAATCAGCACGGCGGCCTCCGTCAGAGTGTCTCAGGCGAGGCTAGACCAGTTTCCGCGCTACGGTCGACGCCGGCGCGGTCAGCCGTATCCCGGGGCCACCGGTGTGCGGATGGACGCCCAGTCCGCCGGCCTTCACCACGGCATGGTGCGCGTCACCGAAGCCCGCGCCGTCGGCCGCCAGCGAGATATAGCTGCCGATGTCCTGGCGGATCCGATGCGACACCGGCGCATTGGACTCGAATGTCAGCCCGACGAGTTCCTGGACGCCTGATCACTGTGCTGCTGTGGATCGCCACGATCATCGCCAAGGGCCAGCCGCGGGCGCCCGCCGCGGCGAGCGGCGCGCTCATCGCCACGGCCGGGCCCGTGCTCGTCGTCGCCGCGCCTTAGGGGGCCCGCGCTCAGATACCTAGCCGCCGAGGTCCACGATCGCGGCGACCGGGCCGCCGCCGTCCGGCCCCTGGTGGGCCGCCGACACCGAGACGAACACGGCCGGGTCGCCGGTCACGGCCGCCGTCACGCCGCCCACGCAAGCCTTGATCTGGCGGTGCCAATGCACGTCGGAGTCGTCCAGCATGGCGTTGCGACGGCCACGGACCCGGCCGTCCTGGCTCGCCTCGCACTTGAGGAACACGTTCACCAGGCGCCCGTCCAGGTCGGACGGATGCGGCCGATCCGGCAGGTCAAGGCCGGCGTCCTTGACCGCCGCCCAGATCCCGTCGGCATCCAGCGCGTCGCGCATCACCGAGTGCCCGATCCGGTATCGGCCGCCGACGCCGGGCGCGTTGCCGGCCACCACCACCTGGGCCCGGTCAAGCTCGACCCCCGACGAGCAGGAGGCGACCGCGGAGTACAGGTCGCGGTTGTGCAGCACGTCCGCGTCCGAGGGCATCTCGACCTCGCCGAGCGCGACCGCGATCCCGAGCGCGGTGCAGCCGTTCGACAGGTCCATCGACTCGTGCGTGTTCTCGGTCCAGACCGTCTGGCCGCGGCTCTTGGCGTCGGAGATCGTGTGGATCGTCAGCAACGGGGTCTTGGTCTGCACGTAGTGCACATCCGCCGGGTCGGAGATCCCCGCGCGCTCCATGGCCACCCGGACCGCGTCGGCCACCTTCGTGATCATGGCGGTCCGGCCGATGTCCTCGGGCAGCAACGGCTCGCTCATCGCGAACCCGATCGTCAGCCTCGGCTCGTCGGTGCGCACGGCCCGGCCGGCCGGCAGCGTCGCGAAGATCGTCGCGTGCGGGCTGATCACCCCGTCGGTGCCGCCCGACCAGACGATCGGGATCTGCCCGATCTCCTGGTCGCTGCGGCTGCCCTTCGCGGTCAGCACCTCGCGGAACGCATGGTCGGCGAGGATCCGGGTGTAGTCGTTGACGCCGCCGTTGCCCTCGGTCTTGCCGATCACGGCGATGACCCGGTCGGCCTCGATCACCCCGTCGTCGATCAGCCTGGCGAGTTCGCTCGCGTCCGACACGCTGTGCAGGGGCACCTTGCGCACCTCAATCGGCTCAGGCACGGCTCCCTCCTCGGTCTCGCTGTCTCACCGGCCCGTCGTCGCTGACACGTCAGCACCGGCAGGCCGGGCCGGATGTCAGTCTGCCGCACCGCCCCGCGTCACCATGGTGCCGGCCGTGCCGGCCAGCGCGTCCTCGATCGCGGCGAGGTGCGTGATGATCGCCCGGCCGCCGTCGGCGGCGAACCGGCAGGCCGCCTCGACCTTCGGGCCCATGCTGCCGCTGCCGAACTCGCCCTGCCCGGCCAGTTCCCGCAGCCTGGCCACGGTCACCGCGCCGAGCCGCCGCGGGTGCGGGGTGCCCCAGCCGGTCATCGCGGCATCCACGTCGGTGGCGATCAGCAGCGTGTCAGCGCCGAGCTGACGGGCGAGCAGCGCGGCGGTCAGGTCCTTGTCGATCACCGCCTCGATGCCCGCGATCGCGCCAGTGTCGTCCCTGATCACGGGGACGCCGCCGCCGCCCGCGCAGACGACCGTGAATCCCGCGTCGAGCAGCACGTGCGCCGCGGCGGCATCAAGGCAGTCCACCGGCTCAGGCGAGGCGACGACCCGGCGCCAGCCCTTCGCGCCCATGTCCCGCCAGGTCTGGCCGTGGTCGATCATCTTCGCCGCCTCGGCCGCGGGCAGATACCGCCCGATCGGCTTGGACGGATCGGCGAAGTGCGGGTCGTCGGCCTTCACCAGCGTCCTGGACACCAGCACCGCCGGCCGGCCCGCGGCGACCCGGCGCCGAGCCAGCGCGGCCTCGAGCGCGTTCAGGATCAGGACGCCGATCGTGCCCTGCGTCTGCGCTCCGCACCAGTCGAGCGGCACAGGCGGAACGACGCGCGCGGCGATCTCGTTCTTGACCAGCAGGTTGCCGACCTGAGGGCCGTTGCCGTGGGTCAGCACGACCTGGGCTCCCGACGCCACGATGCCGGCGACCTCCTCCATGGCCACCGTGACCGCTGCCCGCTGGTCCTCAGGCCGGGCGTCGCCGTCCGGACTCGTCATCGCGTTCCCGCCAAGGGCGATCAGCACTCGCACCCGACGAACGCTACCCCCGGTGTCGAGATCCGTCGCACCGCTCCGACCACCGGGCACAAACCCGCGCCGGAAACTCTTCACGATCATGACCGGCTTGCGGCTAGACCAGCTGTTTCGTGCGACTATCTGTGCCGTGGGACTCCTCCGTAAGCAGCAGAAACAGGGTCCGGCCAGCGACTGGATCCAGCCCGGCCAGGTGATCGCGCAGCTCGCCGGGCCAGGCGGGCCAGGCGGGCCAGGCGGGCCAGGCGGGCCAGGCGGGCCGGGCGGGCCACGGCCGACAGCCGCCATGCCGGTCCCGGTCCGGCTGCGCCCGGTGACCGCGGCCGGGCCGGGCGACTGGCTTCGCGGCGCGCTGCGGCTCACGCCCGGCAGCCTGCTGTGGGAACCGGACGGCGGGGTCGGCGCCGCCGTCGAACTGGCGACGGCGACGACGATCCCGGCCCAGGGCGAAAGCCGGCCAGGGAAGCACTCCGTGCTCGTGGACCTCGAGACGCCCGATGGCCAGTTCCAGCTGGAAATGGAGCAGGTTCTGTTCGAGGCGAGCCAGGAACTCGTGGCCGGGGAGGCCGCGAAGCGTCGCGGTCCGGCCACGGATCCCGGCGCTTTCCAGGCCTTGCCCTAGCCCGCTTCCGCGCCGTCGGGGAGCCAGGGCTTGCCCTGGCCCGCTTCCGCGCCGTCGGCGAGCCAGCGCCTGACCGACTCGCCGTGCTGGTCGAGCACCGGCGGCGCCAGGTGCGCGGACCGGCCGGTCTCCCGCCCGCCGGTCTCGAACCGCAGCGGCGGGCCCGGCAGCGTGATCCGGCCGAGCGCCGCGTGCTCCACCTCGATCAGCAGCCCTTGCGACCTGGTCTGCTCCCAGCCGTAGACCTCCGCGAAGTCACGCACCTTGCCCGCCGGGATCCCGAGTTCGCCGAGCGTGCCGAGCACGGAGGCCGCCGGCAGCCGGCCGAACGCCCCGTCCACGGCGGCGTTGACCGCGGCGTGGTCGCGCACCCGGTCCCTGTTCAGCGCCCACTGCGGCCGGTCGAGCCCGAAGGCCGGCGCCATCCGCTGCCACAGCGCGTCGCTGCCGACCGCGATCTGGACGAATCCGTCGGCGGCCCGGTACAGCCCGTACGGGCAGATCGACGGGTGGTAGTTGCCGCCGGGTTCCGGCACCTCGCCCGCGACCGTGTACCTGGTGCCCTGGTACGCATGCGCGCCGACCGCCGCCGCGAGCAGGCTGGTCCGCACGACCTGGCCCGTCCCGGTCCTGGCTCGCTCGGCCAGCGCGGCGAGCACGCCGTACGCGCCGTACATCCCGGCCAGGATGTCGCCGATCGGCACCCCGACCCTGGTCGGCTGGTCAGGCGACGGCCCGGTGACCGACATCAGCCCGCCCTCGCCCTGCGCGATCTGGTCGTACCCGGGTCGGCTGCCCTCGGGCCCGTCGTGCCCGAACCCGGTGATCGACAAGATCACCAGCCGCGGGTTGATCTCGTGCAGCCGCGCCGCGCCGAACCCGAGCCGGTCGAGCACGCCGGGCCGGAAGTTCTCGATCAGCACGTCGGCCCGCGCGGCGAGCGCGGCCAGCAGCGCCCGGCCGTCGTCAGACTTCAGGTCCGCGGCGACGGACTCCTTGTTGCGGTTGCAGGACAGGAAGTAGGTCGCGTGCTCGCGCCCGTCGCTGCCAGGCACGAACGGCGGCCCCCAGCCGCGGCTGTCATCGCCCTCTGGCGACTCGACCTTGATCACCCGCGCGCCGAGGTCGCCGAGCATCATCGCGGCGTGCGGCCCTGCCAGCGCCCGGGACAGGTCGACCACGACCAGCCCGGCCAGCGGGCCACCCAACCCGCCCGGCTCGGCCGGCCCGGCCTGCTCGGTCACAGCGTTTCCGCTCGCAGCCAGTCCACCTCGGCGGCGGCGGCGCCGGCCAGCCGCGCGTAGCCGGGCCCGCGATCGAAGAACGGCTGCTCGCCCGGCCGCTCTTCCCGCATTTTCGTTCGCAACGAAACCGTCCCCTCCATGTCCGCGGCAGGCTCGTCGACCGGCCCTGTGATCACCACTCCGTAGTCCGCGGCGGCCCCGGCACGCGAGACCTTGCCCTGCGCCACGTCCCGGACCACGACGGCGATGTCGCGATCCAGCGGATCGCCCCAGCCGCCGCCGCCCGTGGTCCGGATCCTGATCAGCGTCCCGGCCGGCACGAACTCGGCGTCCGCGAGCGCGCCGACGAGTCGTTGAGCCTGGCCCTGCTGGTCGATCATCACCTCGAACGGGCGGCCGGCCTTCCCGCCGCTGACCCCCCAGCAGGACAGGATCGAGCGGTCCGCTATCGACATGAAGTAACCGTCGGTGAGCATCCTGATGACCTTCTCGTACCCCAGGCCGCCGCGGAACTTCCCCGGGCCGCCCGAGTCGACGGCGAGGCCGAGCCGCTCGACCACGAACGGAAACCGCGCCTCGGAGAACTCGGCCGGCAGGTTCCGCGAGTCGGGGACCACGTGGATCGTGTCCTCGCCGTCGGCGTAGTACCGGCCGCCCGACCCGCCGCCGAGCACCTCGCGCATCAGGTACGGCTCGCCCGCGGCGTCGAGGCCGTAGACGCCGGTGTAGCGGATCGTCTCCTGGTCGGCCGGCATCCGCCCGCCGACCGCCTTCGCGAGCACGCCGGCCAGGACCCCGAGCAGGCGCAGGATCACGAACGTGCGCGCGTTGGTCGGCGCCGGGAACACCGGCGTGAGCAGGGTGCCGGGCGGCGGGAACCGCATCTCGATCAGGTCGACCACGCCCTCGTTGACGTCCAGCTCGGCCATCCGCTCCGGGGTGTCGGCGAGGTTGCGCAGGATCGGGGCCAGCCACTTGGCCAGGAAGTTGCCGCCCGCGTAGTTCGCGCAGTGGTTGATCGGGCCCTTGGCCTGCGGGCTCGTGCCGGCGAAGTCCAGGATCAGCCGCGGGCCGCCGGGCTCGTCGTCGCCGGTCCTGGTCAGCGTGATCCGCTGGGCGTGCAGCCTCGGCGGGTCGACGCCGTCGTGCTCGGCGTAGTCCTCCCACGCCCAGGTGCCCGGCTGGATCTTGGCCAGGATCTCGCGGCGGAACGTCGCCGTCGTCCGGGCGACGATCGCGTCGAAGCAGGCCTCGACGGAGCCGCTGCCGTACCGGCCGAACAGGTCGGCCAGCCTTCTCGCGCCCATCAGGCAGGCAGCGCACTCGGCGTCCAGGTCGGCGGCGAGCGACTCGGGCATCCGGGAGTTGCGGGTCATGATCGTCAGGACCGCCTGGTTCGGCACCCCGGCGTCCCGCAGCCTGATCGGCGGCACCATCAGGCCCTCCTCGAAGACGCTGGTCGCGTGGCTCGGCATCGAGCCGGGCACGGCACCGCCGATGTCGTCGTGGTGGCCGAACGCCTGCACGAACGCGACGACCGACTGGTCGCCTGGCCGGCCGTGGAAGACGGGGATGGTCACGCACAGGTCGGGCAGGTGGCCGATCCCGCCCTCGGAGGAGTAGACGTCGTTGTGGAAGAACACGTCGCCAGGCCGCATCGTGTCCGCCGGGAAGTCCCGCACGACCGGGTGCACCAGCGAGCTGTACGAGCGCCCGGTCAGCTTGCGCAGCAGCCGGTCGTGGATCCCGGCCCGGAAGTCGTGCGCGTCCCTGATCATCGGCGACCGCGCGGTCCGGCCGATCGCGGTCTCGACCTCCTTCTCGATCGAGGCCAGGCTGCCCGCGATGATCTCCAGCAGGACCGGGTCGACGCCGTCTCCCCGGTCGGTCAGCGTGCGCCGGCCTGCGCTCACCCTGCTACCTCCAGGCTCCCGACGCGCCGCGTGCGCCAAGCGCGTTACCTCACGACGTCATAGCACAGGTGCGTGACGCCAGGGGCCGTCCAGGGACATCGACATTCCCGAGATGGTGCGCGTCATCGTGGTTGCCTTCCCCGCAGCCGCCGTTCGACACGGTCATTGCCCGGCCGCGACGCGGCGACCGGGGTGGCTGCTCAGCGCGATGCCGCCCAGGATCGCCGCGCCGCCGGCGAGCTGGACCGGGCCGGCGGGGTTGGCGAAGAAGGCGATCCCGGCGACGACACCGACCAGTGGCTCGAGGTTGACGAACGCCCCCGCCACCTCGGCGGACACGAGACGCTGCCCGTAGGCGAACAGCGTGAACGGCGCGAGCGTGCCGACTGCCACAAGGCCCGCCACGGCCAGCACGGCAGCCACGCTCCCCGGGCGCGACGGGATACTTTCGGTCAGGACCGCGGCGGGCAGCACCCCTGCCGCAGCGCCAAGGAACTGCGCCGCGGTCATCGCGATCGGATCGTGGTCGCGCAGCAGACGAGCCTGCGCCACGGTGACCGTGGCCGACAGCAGAGCCGACGCCAGCACCAGACCGTCGCCCGCCGCCGTCGCGCCGCCGCCAGGGCTGCCGGTGATCAGGCCAACACCAGCGAGCGAGACCGCGAAGCCGGCCCACGCCACCGGGCGGGCAACGGTCCGGTGCCACAGCGCGGCGATGACGGCGACCAGCACGGGAACGGCGCCGATGAGCAGGGCCGCGTGGCTCACGCTCGTCCGGGTGATGCCCGCGTTCTGCACGATGACGGACCCGCCGTAACCGAGCGCGCCGGAAGCCAGCACGGCCGGCCTGCAGGCACGGCGGAGCCTCCCGCGCGCGGCGGGCATGAGGATCGCCGCGGCGATGCTGAAGCGCGCGAGCGTGAGCCAGCCGGGCGGCAGCCAGCCCAGGGCCAGCTTGGACAGCGGCACGGTGGTTCCCCACAGCACTCCGGCGGCGGTCAGCGCTACGAAGGCGCGGCGTCGGTCGGCGTTCATGGTCCCATCGTCGCCGTGCGCCGATCAGAATTTGGACTACGAGCTCAGTGGCGAGATATTGTTTCGCGATATGGCCGTTGAACTTGACGATGTTGACATCCGTCTGCTAACCGCGCTGCAGACCGACGCGGACCGCACGAACGTGGAGCTCGCCCGCCTCGTCGGCCTGTCTCCCGCTGCCACGCTGCACCGCGTGCGCTGGCTGAAGGAATCGGGCGCCATCAGGATCGTCACCGCCCAGCTCGACCCCGCGGCCGTCGGCTTTCCGCTGCAGATGTACGTGATGGCAAGCCTGGCCCGGCACGACCCGCGCTCCACCCGCGTCTTCGAGGAGCAGGTGCGGGCGCTGCCGCAGGTCATCGGCGCCGACAATGTCGCCGGGGAGATGGACTACATCCTGACGGTCGTTGCCCGGGACGTCGCAGAACTCCAGGAGGTGCTGGCCAGCCTGGCCGCCCGGGGCGGGCAGCGGCTCGTAACGCACCTGAGGCTCGCGGAAGTCAAGCCGCCGTCCCGGCTGCCGCTGGCCGCGACGTCCCCGGCCGCGGCGCGCCAGCCGCGACGGCAACGGCGTCCTGCTGCCCGCTCCTCAGCCGCGATCCGCGGCCTCAGTGCCTAGGTGTCCTGCGCGTGCTGCCCGGGCAGCACGGCGCACGCCTCGTGCTGCCCGGGCAGCACGGCGCGCGCCTCGTGCACGCCCGGCAGCCTCGGGCACGGATCGGCCCGCCCGCTAGCGATCCCGTTCTCGATCACGATCATGCGTGACGAGCGGCCCTGCGGCCTGGCGCGGCGGGCGAGTTCAGCCAGGTCCCCGACATATCGTCTATTCCGTCCAATCCGCCCAGCAACTCGGCCCGCCAGCAGGTCGGACAGGAAGCCGAAATGACTTATCACGACTTCGCGCCATTTCGCTGTCCGACTTGCGTGCTTTGCGAAGCCACAAGTCGTGATAAGTCCTCAGCGGCCAGGGCCAGGCGGACGCTCGCCGCCCGAATTGTGGAAAAAGTCCGGATCGCTGGAGCCCGGGGAGGGTCACCCCGATTCTTGGTCGGCCGGAACCGGCTGGTCTTCCGCGAATCAGGAATCAGCCGGGAATCTCGAGCGTCCGCTGCCAGAACGCGGATGCCCGAGGCCCGGGTACGAGCGGCGCGATCGCCCGGGCTCGTACAGTTCCGGCAGTCGGACTTAGCCGGGGAAGGTGTCCGGGTCGGGGCCGGTGCGCTGATCCCTGTTCAGCGCGCTGATCGCCGCGACGTCGTCGGCGGAGAGCTCGAAGTCGAAGATGTCGAAGTTCTCCCTGATCCTGGCGCGCTTGACCGACTTCGGGAACACGATGTCACCGCGCTCGATGTGCCAGCGCAGGACGACCTGGGCGGGGGTCTTGCCGGTACTCATGGCGACCTGCGTGATCGCCGGGTCGCGCAGCAACTGCCCGCCGCGTGCGAGCGGCGACCACGCCTCGATCGCGATCTGATGCTCGGCGCAGAACAGCCGCAGGTCCGTCTGGGTCAGGTAAGGGTTGACCTCGATCTGGTTGACGGCGGGCGGGATGTCGCTCTGCACGTGCAGGCGGCGCAGGTGGTGGGCAAGGAAGTTCGAGACGCCGATCGAGCGGGCGCGCCCGTCCCGGTAGAACTCGCCGAGGGTCTGCCAGGTCGAGACGAAGTCGCCGTCGTACCTCATCGGCAGCGGCCAGTGGATCAGGAACAGGTCGATGTAGTCGAACCCGAGCGCCTCCAGCGTCTGGTCGAAGGCACGGCGTGCGTCGTCCGGGCGGTGGCTTGCGTTGCTCAGCTTGCTGGTCACGAAGACGCTGGCGCGATCGAGACCGGACTTGGCGATGGCCTCGCCGACCTCCCGTTCGTTGCCGTACATCTCGGCGGTGTCGATGTGCCGGTAGCCGACCTCCAGCGCTGTCGCCACGGCTTCCGCCGTGTCCTCCGGCTTGACCAGGAACACGCCGAAGCCGAGCTGAGGAATCGGCTGGCCGTTGTTCAGCATGATGTCGGGTACGGGACTCACAGCTGCTGCGCTCCTCCGCGGCGGAGACCAAGATGACCGGAGACTCCGCCTGCCTTGATGACCGTTCCGTCAGCCCTGCCCAGGATGGGCAGCTTCATTCGGGATCACCGTGCTCGCTGCGGGCACAGGCCGGCCGATCGCGCCGGGTCAGCCGCCCCTGAGGTAGCTGAGCACGGCGAGCACACGCCGGTGGTCGTCGGCCGCGGGCAGCAGCCCGAGCTTGGCGAGGATGGAGCCGACGTGGGTCTCGACCGTCTTCGGAGACAGGAAGAGCCGCGCGCAGATCGCCGCGTTGGACCGGCCATGCGCCATCGGCTCGAGTATGTCCTGCTCGCGGGCGGTAAGCCGGGACAGCGCCGGCCGACGGCTCTGGCGAGGCGAAGGCGCCCATCAGGTACACCAGGCCGACGATGCCGATGCCCGCCCAGAGCGGGGTCAGGGCCCGCCGTTCGGCCGGGGTCGAGCGCCCCGACCGCGGCCACACCGCGGCGGGGAATGCCAGCACCAGCCCGAACCCCGCGCGCTGGTTCACCAGCAGCGTCGTCAGGACCGCGTCCCTGCTCGGAAACGGCGCGGGCTCCCAGGCGCACCTGACGCAGCCATCCGCGCGCGGATCGAACGCCAGCGCGATGACCACGGCCGTGGCCGCGCCGGCGCCGTAGATGATGCCGATGACCGCCCGCTCGAAGCTCGTCCGCAGCCTGCCGATCCGGCTGGCCGGCCTGCGGTCGAGCACGATCAGCCGGCGCCGAGGAACGCCAGGCCGCCGAGGGCGTTGCAGAGCCAGGCGCACGCTCGTCGATCAGCAGCTTCCACGAGAACCACGGCCCGATGATCTCCGGCGGCGTTTCGCGGGCGTCACGAGCGGGCGGCGGGCCGGGCCGAGTCCGGCGTGACGCGCAGGTTGCCGAGGCGGTCGACGACCGCGGCGAAACCGGGGTGCAGCGGCACGGTCGCCCCGTACTCCTCGATCACGGCGGGCCCGGCGACGACGTCGCCGGCGGCCAGCAACGGACGCCAGTAGATGCCGCTGGCGGTGAATCCGGCGCCGCGGCCGAAGCACACCGGGCGGCTGCCCGTCAAGGCACGGGCAGGATCACCGTCGCCCGGCGCCAGCCCGGGCAGCGCGGGCCTGCGGATCGGGCCGACCCCGGTGACCCGCAGGTTCACCCACTCCACGTGCTGCCGGGCGTCGCCGCGGAAGTCGTACCCGTACAGCGCGCGGTGCGCGTCGTGGAACGCGCTCGCGACCGCGTCGGCCGTGGCCGGGCCGAACGGGGCGGGCACGGCCGGCGCGGCCCAGTCTGCCGGGAGCCCGCCGGACTCCCCCGGCGCCCCGGGCGGCCCCGGCCGCCCGGGGACGCGCACCCGGACCTCGAACGCCTGCCCGAAGTACCGCAGGTCGGCGGTCCTGACCAGCCGCTGCGCGGCAGGCTCGAAGCCCTGTGCCGACAGCGCCTTGCCCGCCTGCTCCTCGAGCTCGGCGAAGATCGCCGCCACCGCTCCGTGGTCCAGTGCGTCGTGCCTGCGCACGGCCGTGCGCACCTGGTCGATCCGCACGTCGACGGTGAGCAGCCCGAACGCCGACACGTTGCCGGGGTTCGGCGGGACGAGCACCTCCTTGACGCCGAGGATGTCGATCAGCGGGCACAGCAGCAGCGACCCCGAGCCGCCGAAGGTCACCAGCGTGAAGTCCCTGACGTCGAGCCCGCGCTTGACCGTGATCTGGCGGACCGCGTTGGCCTGGTTCCAGGCCGAGACCTCCAGGATGCCGGTCGTGCAGTTCTGCTCGGTCAGGCCGAGCCGGCTCGCCAGCGCGGCCAGCCCGGCCGCCGCCGCCGCCGGATCGAGCGGCACCTCGCCGCCGAGCAGGTGCGGCGGTATCCGCCCGAGCGCCAGGTGCGCGTCGGTGACGGTCACCTCGGCGCCGCCGCGGCCGTAGCAGATCGGACCCGGGTCGGCGCCCGCCGACCTTGGCCCCACCTTGAGCGCGCCCTCCGGCGAGATCCAGGCGACCGATCCGCCGCCCGCCCCGACCGTGACCACGTCGACCATCGGGATCATCGACGGGTACGCGCCGACCCGGCCCTCGGTGGTCAGGGCGGGCTCGCCGTCGGTGACGACGGCGACGTCGGTGGAGGTGCCGCCGCCGTCGCAGGTGAGCACGCGCCGGACGCCGGCCTGGGTCGCGATCAGCGCCGCGCCGAGCGCCCCGGCGGCCGGCCCGCTCAGCACGGTCGTGATCGGCTGACAGATCACCTCGTCGGCGGAGAGCACGCCGCCGTTCGACGTCATGACGTGCAACGGCGGCCGGCCTCCCGCGAGCCCGCCGAGTTCGCCGAGGCGGCGGCCGATCGACCGCAGGTAGCTGGCCACGCGGGGCTTGACGGCCGCGTCGAGCAGCGTGGTCATCGACCGCTCGTACTCGCGGTACTCGCGCAGAACCTCGCTGGAGATCGACACCACGGCCCGCGGGTGCTCGCTGGCCAGCACCGCGGCCATCCGCCGCTCGTGGTCCGGGTTGGCGTAGGAGTGCAGCAGGCAGACGCCGATCGTGTCCACGCCGCGGTCGCGGAACCAGCGGGCCACGGCCGCCGCGCCGGCCTCGTCGAAGGGCCGCAACTCGGCTCCGGTGTGGTCGAGCCGGCCGCCGACGGTCCTGACCAGGTCGGCCGGGACGATCCGCGGCGGCTTGACCCAGAAGTACGAGTTGCCGTACCCGTCGGGAACGGACTGGCGGGCGATCTCGAGCAGGAACTCGAAGCCCTCGGTCGTGATGAAGCCGAGCCGGCCGGTCTGGCCCTCGAGCAGCTGGTTGGTCGCGATCGTGGTGCCGTGGCTGACCGCGGCCACGGCCGAGACGTCCGCTCCGAGCAGTCCGAGCACCTTGGTCAGCCCCTCGATGAACCCGACCGACGGGTCGGCCGGGGTCGTCGGGGTCTTGGTGGCGGTCAGCTCACCGGCGATCTCGTCGTAGGCCACGACGTCGGTGAACGTGCCGCCGGTGTCGATGCCGACCCGCAGCCGCTTGGCCATCAGCGGCTGCCGCGGGCCGGCCGGCCGCGCCGACCGCGCCGACCGCGCCGGCCGAGCACGGCGCCGATCACGATCCCGGCCAGCCCGGCCGCCGCGCCCGCCAGCACGCGGGCTCTGACCTCGGCCGGTCCCGGCCAGGTCCCGGCCGCGGACCGGGCCCCGGCAGGCCGGGGCCCGGCCGCCGAATCGCCGCGCGGCCCGATCCCGCCCCCGGCCCGAGCCCGAGCCCGCTCGATGCCGGCCTCGTCCGGATGAGCCAAGCCTGCCTGCCCGGTCCGGTCCCGTGGCTGGTCACCGGCGAGGCCGGCGGCCGCGCCGGCCGCCGCGGCCGTCAGCGCGCCGACGAACTCCCCCGCCAGCCGCTTCGCGACGCTGGCCAGCACCCGCTGGCCGACACCGGCGATCGCGCCGTCGACCACGGCGTCGATCTCGTAGCCCACCTCGGTCGCGCCGCCGGCCGCCGGTTCCAGCCGGACGGTGACGTCCGCGCGGACGCTGCCGCGGCCGCCGGCCGCCGACACGTTCGCCGTGATCAGGCTCGGTTCCCGGCGCTCGCGGATCTCCGCCGCGCCGGAGTACGTCCCGCCGACGGCAGCGATCGCCGTCGACGCCGTCACCCGGCAGCGGCCCGGCCCGGTCACGTCGAGCCGCTCGCAGCCCGGGATCGCGCGGGAGAGCGCGTCCGGGTCCCGCAGCATCGCCCACACGGCCTCGACCGGCGCTCCCACCGACCCCGCGCCAGCGACCCTCATCGGCTTCCTCCCTTGGCCTCGACCCTCAGCATCGCACGCTGGTTCGCTCCGCACCGGCGCAGCGGGCGGCGATCGGCGGTCAGCTGTTTCTGGTCGCGCTATCCCCCCATTCGTGTTGCCGAACGGCGTGGATGCCGGTCCAATGAGGGAACGTTTCGATCCTTACCCCGCGGAAGGGGCCGCACCGTGCGAGCCATCGAGCTTTCCAACCACCCGGCCGACGCGCTGCGGCTGGCCAGGCAGCGTCGTGCCGAGGCCGGCAGGCAGCCTCATGCCGACGCCGGCACGCAGCCTCATGCCGAGGCCGGCACGCTGGGCCGCGCCGACGCCGGCCAGGCGGACGACGAGGAGGCGCTGGCCAGGCACGAGTTACTGGTCAGGCGGGCCAGCAGCGCCCGGGACCGGGCCCGCGCACAGCGGCGCTGGCTCGCCTGGCTGCGCGGCGCGCTCGCGGTCAGCAGGCTGCGGCGGCTGGCACCGGTGCCGGCGGCGGCCGGCGTTCGGCGCGACGCCGAGGAAATCCTGCGGGCCGGGATCGCGGGCGAGCAGCAGGTAGTCGCCGACCTCGGCAAGGTCCTCGGCGACGACTGGGTCATCATGCGCGGGTACTGCAACCGGCGCGGCGAGATCGACCACCTGCTGCTCGGGCCGCCCGGGCTGATCGCGATCGAGAGCAAGCATCTCAACGCCACCATCACCTGCGACGGCGACGACTGGCGCTTCGAGAAGTTCGACAAGCACGGCAACCCCGTCGATCGGGGCAGCATCGGCGACAAGCGCGGCCGCTCGCCGAGCGTCCAGCTCAACGAGCCGGCCGACCTGCTCGAGGAGTTCCTGAGCAGCCGCGGCGGCAAGGTCTCCATGCTGCGCGTGGTCCTGCTCACCCATCCCAACTCCAAGCTCGGCCGGTGCCGGAACGCGACCGTCCACATCACCACATCGCCGACGGCGCTGGCCCGTCAGCTTGACGACATGCCGCCGGTGGTCGGCTCGGCGCGGCGCGCCAGGCTGGAGGAACTTATCGCCCGCGACCACCGGTTCCACGAGCAGCGCCGCCCGCGTTCGCGCCCGGGGAGCCGCTCGGGGAAGCGGCCGCGGCCCGGCGCAGCTCGAACAGGTCACTCGGCGAAATCGGCATCGAGGTGATCGGGATCCCCTCGGCGTCCTCGATCGCGGCGGCGAACACGGCCGCGCCGGGGATCACGCCCGCCTCGCCCGCGCCCTTGATGCCGAGCGGGTTGAGCGGCGACGGGGTCACCATGTGGTCGATCTCGATCCGCTCGGGCACCTCGCTGACGTAGGGCATCAGGAAGTCCATGAACGAGGCGTTCTGGAGCTGGCCGGTCTCGTCGTAGGCCATCCGCTCGTACAGCGCGCCGGCGACGCCCTGCGCGACCCCGCCGTGGATCTGGCCTTCCACGATGCGCGGGTTGATCAGCGTGCCGCAGTCGTGCACGACGCAATACCGCAGGATCCTGATCTCCGCGGTGTCAGGGTCGGTCTCCACGATCGCCGCGTGGATGCCGGACGCGAACGTCGAGCGGAGCGGGGAGAAGAACGCCCGGCCCTCGATCCCTGGCTCGTCGCCCTCGGCGACCGGCGGGGCGTCGGTGTCACCGCCGGCGAACTGCGTCGCCGCGCTGGCCGCCTCGTCGAAGGCGTACCGCAGCGGGTTGGACAGCACCGCGACGGTGCCGAGCGCGATACCGGACTCCGGGTCGCCCTTGATCCTCACGATCCCGCCTGCTATCTCCATATCCTCCGCCGACGCCTCCAGCGCGACCGCGGCGACCCTGGTCGCCTTCGCCCGCGCGGCCCGCGCCGCGAGCGCGACCGCCGACCCGCTCATCACCGCCGTGCGGGACGCGAACGTGCCGACCGCGTAGCCGAACGCGCGGGTGTCTCCCGTCACGACCTCGATGTCCCCGATAGGCACTCCGAGCTCGTCGGCGGCGATCTGGGCGAGCACGGTCTGGTGCCCCTGTCCCTGAGTCGTCAGCCCGGTCGCGACCTTCACCTTGCCCGAGGTCTCGACTACCACGTGGGCGCCCTCGTACGGCCCGACCCCGGTTCCTTCCACATAACAGGCAAGCCCGATCCCCAGCCGCCTGCCCTCCCGCCTGGCAGCGGCCCGCAGCGACTCGAACTCGTCCCAGCCGACCAGCTCCTTCAGCTTGGCCAGCGCGGCCGGGTAGTCGCCCGAGTCGTAGATCAGCGGCCTGCCGTCCTGGAAGACCAGCCCGTGGTCGTACGGCATCTCCTCGGGGCGGATGAAGTTCCGCTCCCGGACCACGGTCCGGTCCAGGCCGAGATCGGCCGCGATAGCGTCCATCGTCCGCTCCATCACGAACACGCCCTGCGGCCGGCCCGCGCCCCGGTACGGCGCGACGATCACGGTGTTGGTGTACAGCGAGCTGAACTCGACCCGGTACGCGCGCGGCTTGTACGGCCCGAGCAGCTGGGTCGAGGTGATGATCGGCACGATCAGCCCGTACGGGATATAGGCGCCGTTGTCGTGCCAGAACCGCACGTCCAGGCCGAGGATCCGGCCGTCGTCGTCGAACCCGACGCTGACCTGGTGCCGCTGGCCGCGCTCGTGCGCGCTGGCCACGAAGTGCTCGATCCGGTCCTCGGCGAACTTGACAGGACGGCCGAGCAGCCGCGCCGCCCACGGCACCAGCACCTCCTCCGGCCACGGATGGACGATCTTGACGCCGAACGCGCCGCCCACGTCCGGGGTGATCACGTCCACGTCGGCCAGCGCCAGGCCCAGCTTGGCCGCCACGGCGGCCCGGACGCCGGTCGAGGTCTGGGTCGAGGTCCAGATCCGCAGCCGCCGTGACTCGGTGTCCCAGCGGGCCAGGACGCCGCGGCCCTCGAGCGGCGTCGAGGCCGATCGCTCGATGTACAGGTCGAGGTCGAGCGTGTGCGCCGCCGCGGCGATCGCCGCGGCGGCGTCCCCGTTCTCCTGCACCAGGTGCCCGGCGACGTTGCCAGGCACGTCGGGGTGGACCAGGCGCCCGGCGGCCCGCGCCGCGTCCACGCCGACCACGGCGGGCAGCGGCTCGTAGTCCACCATGACCCGCTCGGCCGCGTCCTCGGCGAGGTACCGGTCGGCCGCGACCACCATCACCACCGGCTCGCCCACGTAGTTGACCTCGCCGGCGGCCAGCGGGTAACCGGTCCTGCCGTGGGTCAGCGCCGGGTGCGGGATCAGCAGCGGCAGCGGCTCGGCGAGCCGTCCGGGCAGGTCCTCGTAGGTGTAGATGGCGGCCACGCCGGCCACGTCCAGCGCGCCGGCGACGTCGATGTCGAGCACCCGAGCGTGCGCGTGCGGGCTGCGCACGAACGCCACGGCCAGCGCGTCGTGCCCGAGGTCGTCGAGGTAGGCGCCGTCGCCGCGGAGCAGGCGGTCGTCCTCGACCCGCGGGATCGGCTCGCCGAACATCGCGGTCACTTGGCACCCGCCTGGCCCAGGTCGGCCCTGATCAGCTCGGCGGCCCTGAGCACGGCCTTGACGATGTTCTGGTAGCCGGTGCACCGGCACAGGTTGCCGCCGATGATCTCCCGCGCCTCGTCCTCCGACGGGTCCGGGTTACCGGCCAGCCCGGCCGTGATCGTGGTCAGGAAGCCGGGGGTGCAGAATCCGCACTGGAGCCCGTGACAGTCTTCGAACGCCTGCTGCACGGCCGACAGCGTGCCGTCCGGCCTTGTCAGTCCCTCCACCGTGGTGATCCGCGCCCCGTCGGCGGTGACCGCGAGCAGCAGGCACGACCGCACGGCAACGCCGTCGAGCAGCACCGTGCACGCCCCGCAGACGCCGTGCTCGCAGCCGACGTGCGTGCCGGTCAGCCGCAGGTCGTGGCGCAGGCAGTCGGACAGCAGCCGCCTGGCGGGCACCCGGACCGTGCGCGGCACCCCGTTGACGACCAGGCTGACGTCGAACAGTTCGGGATCCGATTGCGTAATCGCCGTGTCTTCGCTGGCGCTAGCCACAGGACCGCTCCCTCGCGTGCGCGAGCGCCCCGGCGAGCGCCCGCTCGGTGAGAACCCCGGCCAGGTGCCGCCGGTAGGCCGCGGTCGCGTGGATGTCGGAGACCGGCGCGACCCGCGCCATCGCCAGCCGTCGCGCCGCCGCGAGCCCGCCGCCCTGGCAGGCCTCGGTCAGGTCGAGCACCAGCGGGGTACCGGCCACCGACAGGTAGGCGGCGCGCGCGCAGCCGATGCCGCCGGCCTCGTCAAGCTCGACCACGGCCGCGACGCCGCACACCGCGTAGTCGCCCTGCCGCCGGCTCACCTCGGCGAACGCCGACCCCGCCCGCGCGGCCAGCACGGGCATGGCGACCTGCGTCGCAAGCTCGTCGGGCCGCACGTCGGACTCCAGCGGGCCGAGAAAAAATTCCTCAGCCGCTACGGAGCGCTCGCCGCCGGTGCTAGCCAGCAGCACGGTCCCGCCGAGCAGCGCGAGCACCGCGGTCATCTCGCCGGACGGGTCCGCGTGCACGATGCTGCCGACCGTGGTGCCGCGGTTCCTGACCACCGGGTGCGCGACCAGCGCCAGCGCCTGCCCGATCAGCGGCTGCGCCGCGGTCACGGCCGGGTCGGCGAGCACCCGGGCGTGCCTGGCCAGGGCGCCGATCACGACCTGGCCGCCGGTGACCCTGACGTAGGACAGTTCCGTCAGCCGGTTGATGTCCACCAGGTGCTCCGGCATGGCCAGCCGCATGTTCAGCAGCGGAACCAGCGACTGGCCGCCCGCGAGCACCTTTCCGTCCGGCCCAGCCGCCGCGAGCGCCGCGACGGCCTCGGCCACGGACTCCGGGCGGGAGTAGCCGAATGGAGGCGGCTTCACTGCTGCTGGTTCTCCCCTTGGTCTGGGTCGGCCTGGTCCGGGTCGGCCTGGTCCGGGTCGGCCTGGTCCGGGTCGGCCTGGTCCGGGTCGGCGCTGCCGACGTCCTCGCGGAACGGCGAGACCTCGCCCTCACCGGTCTCGACGTTCCCGGCCGAGACCATGGCCCCGCCCTCGTAGGCGCGGCCCGCCGCGGCCGGCTCCTCCAGCATTCCCTCACGCCGGAACACCCTCACCCCGTGGTATCCGATGATCACGATCAGCGTTCCCGCGGCGATGCCGGTGATCGAGAAGGTGCTGGTGAACTTGATCGCCAGGTTACCGATTCCGGCGATGATCCCGCCCGCCAACGGCACCAGGTTGACGGGATCGGCGAAACTGACCCTGTTCTCGATCCAGATTTTCGCGCCCAGCAGGCCGATCATGCCGTACAGCACCAGGGTGATCCCGCCGAGCACGCCGCCGGGGGTGGCCGCCACGACCGCGCCGAACTTGGGGCAGAAGCCGAACAGGATCGCGACGACCGCGGCGATGTAGTAGGCGAGCGTGGAGTAGATCCTGGTCGCCGCCATGACGCCGATGTTCTCCGCATAGGTGGTGGTCGGCGACCCGCCGACCAGCGAGGCGATCGCGGTGCCGACGCCGTCGCCGATGAACGCCCGCCCAACGTACGGGTCGAGGTCGTCGCCGGTCATCTCCGAGACCGCCTTCACGTGCCCGGAGTTCTCCGCCAGCAGCGCGATCACCGAGGGGATCACCAGCAGGATGAACGTGAACTTGAACACCGGCAGGTGCGGGCCGCTCAGCACGCCGAACGTCGGGCTGGTGATCGTCTTGGGCAGCCCGAACCAGGAGGCGCTGCCGACGCCGCCCCAGCTGACCCGGTGCACGGCGACGCAGTGACCGGCGGACTTGCACGACTGGACGGTCGAGAACGAGTCGGCGATCCAGGAGATCAGGTAGCCGAAGACCAGGGCGAGGAACACCGCGATCCGGCTGACGAAGCCGCGGCCGAGGACCGCCATCCCGATCAGGAACGCGGTCGTGAGCAGCGCCACCCACTGGTCGTTGGGGAAGTAGATCGTGGTCGCCACCGTGGCCAGGTTGAAGCCGATCAGCATGACCACCGCGCCGGTCACCGCGGGCGGCAGCACGGCCCGCACGTACCGCGCGCCGCCGTAGTGCACGACGATGCCGACCAGGGCCAGGATCACCCCGGCGATCAGAATGGCGCCGGTGACGTCGGCGGAATCGCCGCCCTGCGCCCTGATCGCGGTGACCGCCGCCACAAAAGATGCCGATGTCCCGAGGTACGAAGGAACCTTTCCGTTGACGATCAGCAGGAAGATGATCGTCGCGACGCCCGACATCATCACGGCGAGGTTCGGGTTGAGCCCCATGATCGCCGGGAACACGAACGTCGCGCCGAACATGGCCACGACGTGCTGCGCGCCCAGGCCGGCCATCCGCAGCGACGAGAGCCGCTCACCGGGGCGGACGACCGCGCCGGGAGGCGGCGTGCGGCCGTCGTAGACGAGTTTCCATCCGAACGCAGTCATTGCCGGCCGCCCTTCTCAGGCCTGGCCCGGTCGGACCGGGGGCAAATTAACCGTCACGAGCGAACGCTAGACCGGGTGGCTAATGTGATCAACGGGTCAAAGGTGGTTCGCGGCCGGACCCGCGGGTGCAACCAGAAGGCCGCTGGCGCCGTCCAAAGAGATATGCGACGACGTCTGACCAGCGCCCGGCCGGCCGGACCGGCGGTGACGGTCCTGCTTGGGCTGGCGCTCGCGCTCGCGGCCGGCTGCGGCGCGCACACGCAGGTCCCAGCTGGAGGCGCGAGCCACTTCGCTAGCCGGTCCGCCGGACACCCGGCCAGCCCGTCCCCGAGCCCGTCCTGCGGCGCGACGACGGGGCAGGCCAGCGCCACCGAGAATCCGTCACCGGGCGCAGCCCGGCTCCTGTCCGTCACGACGGGGAAGCCGAAGCTGAACGCGGTCCAGTTCGTGTCCGCCTCGGAGGGCTGGGTGGTCGGCTCGGACCGGATCCTGCACACGGCCGACGGCGGTCGCCGCTGGGTCGCCCAGTACCTGACCAGGCGGAAGGCCGGGCTGGCCACCGTGGACTTCACCGACGCCAGGCATGGCTGGGTGGTCGGCGCGACGACGGTCCTGGCGACCACGGACGGCGGCGCGAGCTGGCACGCGCTTGCCGAGCCCTGCGAGCCGGTTCGCGCCGTGCATTTCCTCAGCCCGGCTGACGGCGTCGCGGTCGCCGGAGGGAGCCTGCCCTACCTCGGCACGCCGACGGGCGGTGGCGTGCTGCTCGGCACGACGGACGGCGGACAGCACTGGCGGCGGTTGCCGACCCCGCCGGACGTCCAGACGGCCTGCTTCAGCGACGCGCGACGCGGCTGGCTCGGCGCGGACGGGAACATCTACGGCACCACGAACGGCGGTCGGACCTGGACCCTTGCCGTGAGGGGACCTGGCCCGGCCGGCGGCGGCCCGCGGGTCGCGCACGCGACCGCCGAGGTCCAGTGCGCCGGGTCGGGAGCGGCCTGGGCGCAGCTGGTTGGCCCAGGCGTCGGGATGAGCCACCAGCAGCAGGTTGGCTACCACACCTTCGGCTCGACCTGGCGGCCGATCTTCGCCGAGCATTACTTCTCCCATCCCGGCGTCCGGGTCCGGGCCGAGGCGCCGGGCGTGTACGCGGGGCCGTTCAGCGCGATCAGCCCGGCGCAGGCGGTGTTCATCGGCTTGTGCGCGCCCTGCTCGGCGCCGGCGACGCCGCGCTTGCAGGGCACCGCCCCGATGGACATCGCGACCGACGGCGGCGCGGTGCTGCTGCGACGCGGCGTGATCGCCCGCCTGGCAGAGGCCAACGGCGCGGCGTTCGTGACCGCCGATGACGGGTGGGTAGTCGGCACCCAGACCCGCTATCCGCTGTCCGGCCAGGGCCGCGAGAGGACGGTGAGCCGGATCATGCACACCACCGACGGCGGCCGCAGCTGGCAGGTGCAGTACGCGGTCGGCCCATGATGCCGATTCGCGCGGTCGTGTTCGACATTGGCGGCGTGCTCGAGCGCGTTGATGATTTCGAGGCGGTGTTGAGCGCGGCGTGGCGGGAACGCCTCGGAATTTCGCCGGAGGAGTTCAGGGCTGCGCTCGCCATCATCGACCCCGGCCACCTGTCCGAGACCGGTCAGATGAGCGAGGCCGAGTGGGCCGCGCGCTGCGCCGCCTGCCTGCGCCTGTCGCCCGCCCAGCAGCGGGAGTTCGCCGCCGACGTCTGGGACTGGTACTGCGGCGAGCTCGACGAGGAGCTGATGGCGTTCGCTGCCTCGCTGCCGACCCACCTGCGGACGGCGATCATCAGCAACTCCGCCGACGGCGCCCGCAGGGAGGAACTCGCCAGGTACGCCTTCGACGAGATCTTCGACCCGATCATCTACTCTCACGAAGTGGGACTGGCCAAGCCCGATCCTGCCGTGTTCGAGCTGGCCTGCTCGCTGCTGGACGTCGCGCCGGCCGAAATGATCTTCGTAGACGACGTGCCAGGACACGTTGCGGCCGCGCGAAACCTGGGCATCCACGCGATCCTGCATCGCAGCACCCCGGAAACGATCACGGAGATCAATTCGCTGCTCGCTGGTGAGGGGTAACCTGCTCACGGGGACAACGTGCTGGCGGCAAGCGCCGTCACAGATGTTATGAAGCCACGATCGACCAGCGCGCCTGGCCTGCTCACCGGGCTCATGCTCGGGTTGGCAGCCATGCTGGCGGCGGGATGCGGCACCGCGGCCCAGGCACCGGTGGGACAGTCCGCACCGCCCGCAAAGCAGCACGGAGATCGTTCGCCAAGCCCGTCACCGAACCGCTCCTGCGGCGCCGCCGGCGGATCCGTCGAGGCGGGCACGTCCGGCCGTCCCACCGTGCTGACCGGCGTGCAGTTCGTGTCGCCGTTGGCCGGCTGGGTCGTCGGGTCGGACCGGATCCTGCATACCGCCGACGGCGGACGCCACTGGGTGATCCAGTTCCGGACCAGGCCGGCGGCCCAACTCGGGACCGTCGACTTCGCCGACGCCAGGCACGGCTGGGTCACCGGAACGTCGGAGTTCCTCGCCACGACGGACGGCGGCGCGCACTGGCGCTCCCTGCCCGAGCCCTGCCAGGCCATCCGCGCGGTGCACTTCGTCAGCCCGCACGACGGCTTCGCGGTCGCCGGCGGGAACCTGCCGTACGCCGGCGTGTCCAGCCCGCCTTTCGCGGGAGGCGTGCTGCTCGGCACGAGCGACGGCGGACAGCACTGGCGGCCGATGGCGACTCCATCTGACGTCCAGACGGTCTGCTTCAGCGACACCCGGCGGGGCTGGATGGGTGCCGGCGGGAGCATCTACGGCACGGTCAACGGCGGACGGACCTGGACTCTGGCCGTCCGCGGGCGCGCCAGGTCAGATACGCTCGCCGAGGTCGAGTGCGCCGGATCGGGCGCGGGCTGGGCCGAGCTGATCGGCCCGGGCGTCGCGATGGGTAACAGGCCGCAGATCGGTTATCACGCGTCCGGCCGGACCTGGCAGCCGATCTTTGCCGAGCAGTACACCGCCGGTCCTGGCCTCCGGGCCCGGGTGCACGCTGATGCCCCGGATGGTTACCCGGGACCGTTCAGCGCCATCGGCCCGGATCAGGCGGTGTTCATCGGCTGGTGCGCGGCGTGCTCGGCACCGGCGAGCCCGCGGCTGCTTGGCCCCGCGCCGATGGACATCGCGCTGCGCGGGGGCGCGGTCCTGCTCCGCCGCGGCCGGGTCGCTCAGCTCAGCCAGGCCACGGGCACGGCGTTCGTCACCGCCAGCGACGGCTGGGTGGTCGGCGTCCGCCAGGCCCGCCGGACGGTCAGCGTGATCATGCACACCGCCGACGGCGGCCGTACCTGGCAGCCGCAGTACGCCCTGAGGGCCTGAGCGAATCCGTCCGCGGCTCCGGTCAGGATGACAGCCCGAGCCCGGCCGCGAGCTGCCGGTAGCGGTCGACCGGGTCGGCATCTGGCGGGGTGAGCAACTGGACGCAGACGTGGTCAGCGCCGGCGGTCAGGTGCTGGCTCAGCTGCGCGGCGACGCGCGGTCGATCGCCGTGCGCGACGAGCGCGTCGATCAGAGCGTCGCTGCCAGGGTCGGCCAGGTCCGCGTCTGTCCAGCCGAGACGGCGCAGGTTAGAGGTGTAGTTCACCAGTCCGAGGTAGGGCTTGCGGACCCTGGACCGCCCGATCGCCAGGGCGGCGATCGGATCAGCCTCGATGACTGCCTTGTGCTCGGTAGCCAGGAGCGGGCCAGGCCCCAGGATCTCGCGCGCCTGCGCGGTGTACCCGGCCGGGACGAGGTACGGATGCGCGCCCGCGGTCCGGTCGGCGGCCAGCCTGAGCATCCTCGGGCCGAGTGCCGCCAGGACCATGCTGGTGCCCGGCACGCCGTCGGCGAGCAGCGTGTCGACAAAGGCGGCGAGCGTGTCATACGGCTTCGCATACTGCTGCGTCGACTCGCGGTGCCCGGCTCCCACGCCAAGCAGGAACCGGCCGGGAAAGGCAGACTCGATCCTCGCGAACGAGCCGAGCCGCTCCAGGTTCGCCGCCAGGTCGGGCGTGACCTGGCTGAACCCGCGCCAGACCCCGAACCGCCCGAGCCGCTCGCGCCAGTGCTGCGTCATCCGGTCCTCCGCTGGTCCATCGGTCCCGCGACGACGGGACGTCGGCCCCTCCCGCCCGCCGGTTTCGCCGGCCATGCTGTGTAAGAGCCGGCGCGGCGGCAAGCACTCTCACGACGGCCAGCCTCAGCGGCGCACCGCGCCCCGCTGGGCGGAACAGGCAAGAGGAACCAATGGCAGGAGCACGTGTTCGGATCATAACCGGGGCTGGCCTGGCGGCTGGCCTGCTGGCGGCCAGCTACCCGGTCCTGTTCCGGACCAGGTGCCTGACCTGGGGCGCGACCCCGGACGAGTTCGCGCGCAACATCCCGGGTGACGAACTGCTGCCCGACGCGGACGAGGTCAGCACCAGGGCGATCACGATCAGCGCGCCGCCGGGCTGCGTCTGGCCGTGGCTGGTCCAGATGGGCAGCGGCCGCGGCGGCGCCTACACCTACGACTGGATCGAGAACCACGCGTTGGCAGGGCTCTTGGTTGACTTCGCGGAGGTAAGGCGTTGATGTAGTAGCCGCCAGCAGACCGCTCGCGTTGCGGCTGTGCGCCCTGGTTCTTCCAGACGTACCCGAGGTCGTAGCCGGGGGTCGCTTTGACGATGGCGCCCACTGGACCTCCTGGGTTTGATCTTGCTCTTAACGATCTTGATTGACCATGATCACTGCTAGTGCAACGGTCTGTTGGCTGTGAACGCTCGGGATCAGGCTGGCACGGGACAGCGACATCGCGCTGAGGTCAAGATCACGTAGGCGGGCTAGAGATGGCACTTTGGGGGCCTGCATGAAGGTGTGAGGGCGCGTCTGCTGCGGGGTCGATCACGGGGTGTCCTGTGCCAGAGATCTTGAGGTATTGCCAGTGCGCCTGAGGCATTCGGCGGAGTGCCGCCACTATGTTGAGGCGCGCTGCTGCTCGACCGGCGCGATCATCCGCGTCAGGACGGCCGTCTTTCCCGGACCGAGCGTGAACTCTTTGCTGACGACGTTCGGGCGACGCTCGCCACGTGTCATCTCCTCGCGGCACCCCGGTGTCGCCAGCCTGCCTGCGGTGAAGTTTCATATCCGGAGGCGTGGTCTGCCAATTCGTCAGAGGCAGTGCAGGTCACGGCGCTGGCTTAGCTCAGGTCACCCGGCACGGGACACCGGCAGCGAAGGATGTCGGATGTGGCGGCGCTGCGCGGGGAGGCGGCCAAGTTCGGGGCGACCGCGCAGGCGTGTGCCCGGGCGGGTTGGGAGTACCGGCTGGTGGGCGCCGCCGAGAAGATCGTGACGGTGAACGTGTGGTGGCTGGCCGGATACCGGCATCGCCGCCATCACCAGCCGGGGCCGACAGATGCGCTGCGGCAGGTATTCGCCCGCCCGGCGCCCTCGATGGCGGGGCGGAGGCGGCGGGTGACCCGATCGCGGTGACTGTCGCCCCGAGGTCACCTACCTGGATGAAACCGGCACCGAGGCCGCGGCCGACGCCTACGCCTTGATCGTCTCGGTCAAAGACGGCGAGGTGGACCGCGCGTAGTCGGCGTAGCCGGAGTAGTGAGCCTTGATGGTGTGAGACCCCGCAGACGCGTAGGTGACGGTGCAGGTGGCGCGGCCGGAGCTGACCGCCTTGGCGCTGCATGAGGAGATGCGCGAGCCGTTGTCGTAGAAGGCAACCGTTCCCCCGTCGGGGGTGGGGGTGGGGGTCACCCTGGCGGTGTAGGTCACCGGGGTGCCGGTGGTGACCGGGTTGGCGGAGGACGTGACAGACGTTGAGGTCGTGATGGCCGAGGCGTTGATCCAAGCCGTGCCGTTCCAATGCGCGACCAGCGTGGCCCTCTTGAAGAGGTTGGTGGCGCAGTCGCCGTAGTCCCCGACCGCCCAGGCGTCGCTGCCCGTGCGGGCGCTCACCCCATACAGGTCGTTGTAGCTGTTGATGTCATCAGGGCAGCTTGGGTTGGGGCTTTTGACCTTCGTCCAGGCCGTGCCGTTCCAGTGCACGATCAGCGTGTTGATCGGCCCGATTTCGGTGGCGTTGTAATAGCCGACCGCCCAGGCGTCGCTGCCCGAGCGGGCGCTTACCGCTTTGAGGTAGTTGTAGCTGACCGAGCTAGGGCTGGGGCTGCTGACCTTCGTCCAGGCCGTGCCGTCCCAGTGCAGGATCAGCGTGTCGATCACATACGGGTTGTCGTAGGAGCTGGAGTTCCCGACCGCCCAAGCGTCGCCGCCCGACACGGCGCTCACCCCCGTAAGGCCGTTCAAGCCCGAACCAGGGCTGGGGCTGTTGACCTTCGTCCAGGCCGTGCCGTCCCAGTGCAAGATCAGCGTGCCGGACCGGCCGCCGTCGCTAGTGCCGTAGTCCCCGACCGCCCAGGCGTCGCTGCCCGAGCGGGCGCTTACCCCGTCGAGGGAGTTGTAGCTGACCGAGCTTGGGTTGGGGCTCTTGACCTTCGACCAGGCCGTGCCGTCCCAGTGCAAGACCAGCGTCTTGGTCACGCCGCCGTCGCTGGTGTCGTAGGACCCGACCGCCCAGGCATCGCTGCCCGACACCGCGCTCACACCGTAGAGCTGGCTGAAGCTCGAGCCTGGGTTGGGGCTTTTGACCTTCGACCAGGCCGTGCCGTTCCAGTGCAAGACCAGCGAGTCCCATACCCTGGCGGTGACGTTCCAGTAGCGCCCGACCGCCCAGGCGTCGCTGCCCGAGCGGGCGCTCACCCCGTCGAGCTCGCTGAAGAGCGAGCTTGGGTTGGGGCTTTTGACCTTCGACCAGGCCGTGCCGTTCCAGTGCAAGACCAGCGTCTTGGACGCCCCCGTGGTGGCGTCGTTGTAAGAGCCGACCGCCCAGGCGTTGCTGCCCGACACCGCGCTCACCCCTGCCAGGAGGTTGGAGGTCGGGCTGGGGTTGGGAGTCAGCGCGCCGGCCGGTACCGCGATCCCTGCGGTGACAAGAACCGCCGCGGCGGCCACGGCTGCCACACCCGCCGCCGATCTTGGCAAGTACGGACGCACATCCGCCTCCTGGGCTAACGCTCGATCCACCGCGCGTTTGCTCTTTGACTGCCGCGCACCAGCACCAGTAAAGGGATCAGGTCATGCTCTCATGAGAACTGCACCCATACCAGCAAAAGGCACGTCGAATTACCGGCAATCTACCAATCGGAAACTGCTGGGAAGATGCCGGTGTTCTACCGTTAGCCCTGATGATTCACGCTGGCCGGCCGCTGGCCCGGGAACGGGCGCGGAACTTCTCGATCATCGATGTCCCGGCGGGATCGTCAAGGCGCGGACCGACTGACCGACGAGCGCGACGTAGCCGACGACGTTTCCCCTGAGCTGGCTATCGATGCTGCGCGCCAGCCGGCTGAGCGAAACGCACGCACTGGCAGTACAGACCCGATCGGCCGAACCCGCCGGCGTCGGCGGCTGGGCTGCCGGGCCCCCCGCGGCCGGCCCGCCGCTGCAGCCACAGATGCACGACGCGGCCAGCGCCACTACCCCCAGCGCGGCCACCCAGATCCGGCTGGCCACCGCGAACCTTCCCGCTCTCCCAGCAGCTTGGCAAAGCCACGAGGCCAGTCGCCTCTGGGCCGCGAGGGAGGTCCTGGTTCCACCAGGCGTTCACAGCGCCGTCTGTGAAGAATGGCCACGCCTAAGATACCTACCCAAGCCCTCCCGCAGATCATGCCGGATGACCGCCGCCCCGTCATTCGCCGAAATGCCTCACATCCGTTGGCAGACCAGCGCCCGCAACCGCCCAGCGGCTTGCCACTCAAACTGAGACACCCCAGGTCAGCAGCCTGCCGCTGCCTCAGATCCGATGGCACAGGACACGGGGACGCGGGCGGACTTCTGGCCGGCTCGGAGTCGTGCCGGGGGCGGTCGCATGCGGTCACTGCCCACGGGTGGGGCGGCTACCAGCGGGGCGGCTACGGCCGGACGCGGGCGCGGCTACCCGGTCGTGCGATCCTGCCTGAGGCGGTCGGCGCGGCTACCGGCCTCAGACAAGCGACAGCCCCCTCGGGCCAAGTGACCAGCGAGGGGCTGTCGGGCTCTGCGGGCGCGGTTACCGAGTCAGGCTTCGGCCTCCCACTGCGCCTCGCGCTCGGCTGCCGCTGCCGCCAGCCGGGAGCAGTCCCGAGCGTGGCCCTCTTCGTCGTTCTCCGGGCCGCTGTACGGACCAGGTCGCGGATCGCCGCGTCGCACGACAGACAGGTCCAGGTGAACAAGCGGCCGTAATCGCGGGCGTAGGCACTGTCCACTTCCCCGGCCGCGTAGGTGTAGGCCGCCTCCGCCAGGGTCTCGCCGTCGCCGGTCCCGCCGGTCAGGCCCAGCGCCGCGCCGATGTCGTGCCAGCCGTGGCCAGCCTCGCGGGCATCCCGGATGTACCGCCGGGCGTTTGTGCCGGGTCGCCGCCTGGATGTGCTGGATCGTCCGCAGAGCGGCCATCGGCTCGGCGTCGGGCCGGGTCACGCTGGAGCCCTGGTAGATCGGCCGCTCGCTGATCTGCCCGCCGGACTCGCGCACCATCTCCAGGATCGCGTGGCGGGTCCACTGGTCGGCGAGGCTGGAGGCCGTGAGCCGCGCGTCGAGGCTACCGGGATCTAAAGCGAGACCACCGCCGGCCTCCCCCGGCCGAAGCCGCCCTACCGCACCAGCGAGGACACTATCTCCCTGATCGGCAGGCTGGCCGCCCACTACGACGACTCGATGATCACCAAGGTACTCAACCAGCAGCAACGCCGCACCGCCACCGGAATGTCATTCACCCCCGCTAACGTGGCCACCATCCGCAAACGCCACGGCATCCCCGCCTGCCAGACCGGGAACAGCCCAGAGCCCGAAGGAGACGTGATGAGCGTGCACCAGGCCGCCGCCGAGCTCGGCATCACCGCCTCCACCCTCTACCGGTGGCTCAACGACGGATACGTCCCCGGCGAGCAGATCACCCCCGGCGCCCCCTGGCGGATCCGCCTCACCGATTCCATGCGCGCCCTCGTCGCCGACGACGCCGCGCCGGATGGGTCCCCGTCCAGGTCGCCACCGCCGCCCTCGGCGTCTCCCGCCAGACCGTGTTGCAGCGTGTCAGGCGCGGCGACCTCCGCGCCGCCCGCATCCGCGCCGGACGCAGGAAAGGCCTGCGTATCGAGCTACCAGCCCCCCAAGACGGCCTGTTCTAGCCGTCCCCCAACAGTGAAGGAGCAGTGTGATGACCAATCGACTACGTGCGCGACAGAACGTTCGACGAGGACCGATCCCAGGTAAGGACTGGCGCGTCGCCACAATTCCTGGCCACCGCCCGCAACATCGCGATCAGCCTGCTGCGCATGGCCGGATGCCTCAGCGTCCCGCAAGGCATGGAACACCTGGCCCGCCGCCTCGACAGCGTCCTGGCTCTGCTGGGCGTCTTACCGCAGCGATCAAGAAAGGAGGTGGTCATCAAGCGGCGATCCCTTGCCTGCGACTTTGCCGAAGACCCTGGGCTGGGACGGAGCGTGAGGTCGCCCGGGCCGATATCCGCCATACAGGCTTGCATGTCCACTGGTTCCAGCAAGACGGCACCGAACTGCGACGCCAGGAGATCGGCCCGGTGAGGACGCAGCCGAGGTCCAGGCGGCATATATCGAGGCGCTCGATCGTATTTTAGGCTGGCGCGCGAGGTGGGGAAGCTCCTGCTGCACCGCAGCTTCCGCGACGCGTAGCCGCCGCTACGGGAGGACGGGTCGCGTCCGTTCGTTGTCGGCCTGCCCGAGGACACCATGAAGCAGATCACTGCGCGCGTTGCGGCGCTGGGCGGGGATGCGCACCTGATCGTAATGACACCCACCCACCCACCCGCACGCCAGGCACTGAGCGGGTGCAGGTGCTCCGAGTCACCGAGGGCGAGAACAAGCCGCTCGACGACCTGGATGAGTCCTACGAGACACCAGTCAGCGAGGATTCCACCTTGGCGATGCTCATGGGCGCAATCGAGGTTGACCAGACCTTCTATGTCTATGCCACTGAGACCGTAATCCGGTTCATCAGCGACAGCGTGCAGCCCATCCCGGCCTGAACTCGCCTATAGAACAGTTGTGGCGCCGAAGAGGCCTAGCTCTCCCATCACAGAGTCTGACTGACAGCCCTTGGCTGACCGCCTCATCGGGCACGTGGCGGGCACGACCCTGTGATCCGTAGGAGTGGGCAGACCGTCCAGCCAGGCACCTGCGTGCACACCGCCATGATCGGCCGACAGACGGGCGCTGAGCTGCGCGGCGGCCTGGCCGCGAGTGACCGGGATGTACCGCTGGTCGCGGGGCTCGTTCATCCGGGTGGCTCCGGCCATGGCTCCCGGGACATTATGGGCTGGTGACAGAGCCTAATGAACGTCGGGCTGACTCTTCTAGTCCTGGTGATGACGACGCTGTGCGCTCCGTGCCCGGTGACCGCGGCCGCCGGGTGGTTCTGGCCGCGCTGCTGGGCCGTCCCCTTCCGCCGCATGTGGTTGCTGCCGACCCTGCCCGTGCCCGCCGTATCCGGGCGTTTACCCGGCAGGGGTACATAAGTCTCGCGGTCATGGTGTGTCTCCTCATCCTCGCGGTGGTTGGCAGCGGCCCAGCCTGGGTGCAGTGGCTTCGATGGCTAATCGCTGCTGTTTTCCTCGTCGCAGCCGGGTTGTGGTTTGTCTCCGCTGTTAATGGCAGGCGCGGCAAACGGCCCCGCCGTCCTCTGCGCCGTTAATTCCGGATAGTCGCCTGGCCATAGCTCTCATGGCTCTTCCCGTGAATCGACAGCAACACGTGGAGCCAGCATGTCGCACGGGCCTCAGGCTTTTCAGCCTGCGATAGGCCGCGCGGTGGACCGGGTGGGCGCTGGCCCATCATGGGCTTGTGGAAGCTGACGATCTCGCTGCAGGGCGACAGGATGAGGAGCTTGCAGGGTCGTGCCCGTTCACGGTGGACAGGCCCGTGATGGGCCAGCGGTGGGAACGGCTAACCTTCCTGCACTGGTCTTTCGATCCTGCCCTGGTGCAGCGCCTGCTGCCCGAGGGTCTGCAGGCCGACACGTTCGGCGGAGCGGCCTGGGTCGGGCTGGTGCCGTTCTTCATGCACGTGGCGACCGCGAGCGGCAAACAGGTGCCATGGGTGTCCAGGTTCTGCGAGACCAACGTGCGGACCTATGTCCGCGACGCCCATGGGCGTGCAGGGATCTGGTTCTTCTCCCTCGACGCTGCACGCCTGGGCGCCGTCGCCGTCGCGCGCGCGGCCTACCATCTTCCGTACTATTGGTCCTCGATGCGGCTCGCCGAGGACGGAGAGCAGATCACCTATACTTGCCGTCGGCGCCTGCCCGGTCCGCATGCGGTTACTAGCCGGGTGCAGGTCAGCGTCGGTGACCGGCTCAGCACCGGCGAGCTAGTCGAGCGGGACCATTTCCTGACTGCCCGGTGGATCTTGTTCAGCGTCTCCGGCCAGAGATACCGGCTAGCCAGGGCCTGCCACCAGCCGTGGCCCCTGCACCGGGCACACGCCGAGGTCGTTGATGACCACCTGATCGCCGCTGCGGGATTCCCGGAGCCCCATGGAGAGCCCCTGGTGCACTACTCACCCGGCGTCGATGTCCGCATAGGACGGCCCGAGAAGGCAGGGCAGAAGTCCCCAGCGCGACAGGCACCAGGAGCGGGATAGCCGTCGTCAGCTCGTATATGCCACTCCGTGGCATTGGCAGTTGCCCGGCTGGCCGGGGGCCGCGAATCACCCGCGGCTGTTACCGCAACCCGTCGACGCCAGCGTTAGGCCAGGTGAGCATCGAGTAAACCTGGCTACTACCGCCTGCCGTACTTCTGGTCGGCGATGCGGATCTCCGGAGGCGGCGAGGAGATCTCCTACCGCTGCGGCCGCAGGCTCCCCGGCCCGCGCGCCGCGTCCAGCGACGTGCGAGTCAGTATCGGCGACCGGTACGCCGACGACGAACTCGACGACCGTGACCACTTCCTGACCGCGCGCTGGATCCCGTTCAGCGTAGTAGTAGGACGAGGCCGGTGAGGCGGCCGTGTCTGTCGGATTCGGTTGAGGCGGGGGCGTCCTCCTGGTGCGATTGTGCGGGCTTGGTGTCCCATGCGCAGACAGGAGGACGTCCTATGAGCAAGGTTAGCGGCATGACGCGAGGGGACCGGAAGCGTAACGCGCGGCGGGCGCGGCTTCGCGGGGTGCTGCCGCGGGATGGCGCGGTGATCGGGATTGACCTGGCGGACGTGAAGCAGGCGATCGCGGTGATTGATCATGATGTGCGGGTGCTGGCCCGCAGGACGGTGCGGGTGAAGGCCTTCAGGCTGGGCGAGGCGCTGGACTGGGCTGCGGGGCAGGCCAGGGCGAAGGGCTTCGCGTCGGTGGCGGTGGCGTGCGAGCCGACCGGGCCGCGGTGGCTGCAGGTGCAGCTGCTGTGCGCCGAGCGGGGGCTGCCGCTGGTGTGCGTGCAGCCGCTGGTTACCCATATCGCCCGTGAGCAGCAGGATTACACCAGCCACAAGACTGATGAGGCTGACTGCGTGATGATCGCCCGGCTGGCCGCTGAGCTGCACTGCTACCTGCCTGAGGAGCTGGATGAGACGTGGGCGCACCTGCGGCACCTGGGCCGCCGGCGCGCTGCCCTGATCACGTCGGCGACGGCGTCGGTGCAGCGGATACAGGACTTCTTGTCAGTGGCCTGGCCGACCGTGACCGAGACGTGCGCCCAGCCGGTGCAGTCCACCACGTGGCTGGCAGCCCTGCAGGTGGTGACGTCGCGGTGCGGAGGGCAGCCGGGCACGCTTGCCGCGATGGGGCTGGAGGCATTCACCGCCCTGGTCCGCGACGCCCAGCACGGATGGGGCGGCCAGCGGGCCCGGGCCTCGATCTGCCGCGGCGTCTTCGCCGCGCTGACCGGCACCGAGGGCGTGGTGGTCGCGCACCGGCGCGGCCTGCTGCGCCGGTGCGCCGATGAGCTGGGTGATCTGCGGCGCACCCGCGCCCAGCTGCGGGAAGTCGAGGCCGACATGGTCGTTGTCCTGAGCGAGCTCGGCCTGGCGAGGCTGGCGGACATCCCCGGGCTGACCGCGACCGGCGCGGCGGCGCTCCTGGCCGAGACCGGTGACCCCAGGCGGTATGACAGCTCATCATCGCTGGTCAAGCATGCCGGGCTGTCCCCGTCCGAGAACGCCTCGGGTGCCTTCCGCGGCGAGGCTCACATATCCCGCCGCGGCCGGCCCAGCCTGCGCCTGACCGCCTGGCGCGCGGTGTGGCCGATGCTGATCCACAATCCCGTGATGGCTGCCAGGTACGCGGCAATGACCGAGGCAGCCGATGCCGCAGCAGCCGCCGCCGGTGATGCCGGTACCGGGCAGGTCACGGCGGCCGCTGCCACGGCCCGCGCGCGGCGCGCCAAGGCCCGCGTCGCCTGCGCCGCCTCGCTGCTGCGCTGGATCTACTCCATCGTGGTCCACAACACCAGCCGGGACCCTGCCGTCGCCTCCGGCGCCGCCAGCTCCCAGCACGCCGCCCGCTGCCAGGCGGAGGCAGCCTGACCAGCGCCTTGTGCCCGCACCCGTCACCGGTGCCCTGAACCTTCCTCCCCGATGAGGGGAGAGCGAGCCCGTCCCAGCGTCGGGGATCAACCCCGTCCGACACCCTGGGCAGCTCTCCCTGGTCGCCCGGACCTTCTCACCAGCTCGGTTGAACGCTGTCGGGGCAGGCCTGCCCGCATTCGCGGGCCAGCCGAGCCCGCTTGCACTACGTAGAGCGAGAAGACCCGGGTCACGGGCACCCGGAACCGCCCCGCCGGAAGATCATCCTCCCAGGGCGGAATGTCCGCATGCCCCCAACCGGGCGCGCCGGCTGCCCCGCGCCGGCGATCCAGGCACGTCAGCGCCAGCCGTAGCAAGAACCTCCCAGCTCAGGCCCCGCCAGGCAAGATCAAATAGAAATTCTCCGGCACCGCTTGACACGCACCCTCTTACGCTGGTGTCGGGGGCGAGATACCGGATGGCGCGGGCCTGCCACGACCCGTGGCCGCTGCACCGCGCGCGGGCACACCACATGGACGACCGGCTGGTCGCCGCCGCCGGGCTGCCTGCCCCGGCCGGCCCGCCGCTCGTCCACTACTCACCCGGCGTGGACGTCACAATCGGCAGGCCGGAGCGCCGCGGGTAGGACGGGCCGACTCGCCAGGACCAGGCATGCTGCGACAAGATGGCGGTGGCAACCGGCCCGGCGAGGGAGTCTGCGATCAGCGTGCAGCATGTCGAGGCGCGAGCGGGGGCCTACGCGGACTCGGTGACGCTCATGCAGGTCACCGCGCGGGCCCAGGCGGTCGACGGCGTCCAGGCGGCGCTGGTGGCGATGGCGACCGACCTGAACCTCGGGCTGCTGGCCGGCCTGGGCCTGGCCGCGCCGCCCGGCACCGGACAGAACGACATGCTCGTCGCACGCTCAGCGGGGCCCGCCGCTCCGGGCCTGGCCTGGCGCTGATCTCGGTGCCCGGGCAGCACGCGTTCGCCGAGGCCGTCGACGCGCTCGACACGGGCTGCGACGTGATGATCTTCTCCGACAACGTGCCGGTCGCCCAGGAGATCTGGCTCAAGGACCGCGCCGCCGAGCGCGGCCTGCTCGGCTTCTCGCACTCGGTCAGGCGGGGGCCGATCGGGCTGGTCGCCGCCTCGGGGACCGGCGCCCAGCAAGTGGTCTGCCTGCTCGACGCCGCCGGTGCCGGAGTCAGCGCGGTGCTCGGCGTCGGCGGGCGGGATCTGTCGGCCGAGGTCGGCGGCCGGTCCGCGCGGGCCGCGCTGGCCGCCCTGGACGCCGACCCGGCGACCGAGCTGATCGTGCTGCTGTCCAAGCCGCCGGCCGCCGAGGTCGCCGCCGACCTGAGGGCCCACGCCGCGTCGCTGGCCACGCCCGTCCAGTTCGCGCTGATCGGCCCCGGCCAGCCCGACCTGACGGCGGCGGC
>WNGG01000115.1_pt1 | contig 74910 bp, 67 predicted proteins | sample 5400661 | NCBI WGS metagenome assembly WNGG01 (sample SAMN13153372, study PRJNA577476) | soil metagenome | isolation source: 100 cm soil or saprolite under Garry oak tree replicate 1 | place: USA:California | collected 2016-06-15
CGCCTCAAAGCGCGTCACGGAAACGTGTGGGGCGATCCTAGCCACCACGTCCCTCAGGGGGACCAGCCACTTCATCCCATCTCACACGGCCCGGCGACCGCAGGGTACGGCGCTTCACACCGGGGATCCTGTCCCGCCTCATGACCACACCTCGCGTCACCGCGTCCAGCGGTGTCCAACGGTCGGGCGGCGGTTTCTTTGGCTGACCCGCACACTCTTGCCCCGAGCGTGCAGTCGCTGCACGGGCCTCGATGCTGGCCTGAAAGGCTGCCCGAGAGAGCCCTTCTGGAGAGAGCGGCGCCACCCGCGTCGCGAGCGCATCGAGCCGCGCCATGTGGATGGGAGGATCGATCCGGATCCCGCGCGAGCGAGCCTAAGCTCGAGGCGCGGGTGGCGCCGCTCTCTCGAACTGGGGATACCTGAGGTAGCCGGCAGCCGGGCCAGCATGAGCCCACGCCGCCGGGACGCATCTCGGCGGCTGCGGGCGGACCGTCCCTCGACTATCATAGGCGCGCCTCTGCCGTGCCGTTGGAGGGACGGAATGAAGACCCTGGTCCTCGTCAAGCAGGTCCCGAACGCAGACTCGCCGTTCCGGCTCAACAGCGCGGGCACCTGGATCGACGAGAGCACTCTGACGTTCGGCCTCAACGACTACGATCGCTACGCCCTCGAGGAGCTTCTCCGGCTGAAGGACGCCGGCAAGGCGGCCGAGGTGGTCGCCCTGACCGTCGGGCCGGAGCGGGCGTCGGCGACGCTGCGCACCTGCCTCGCCACCGGCGCCGACCGGGCGATCCACGTCAAGGACGACGCCCTCGCCGGCAGCGATCCGCTCTCCGTGGCCGCGGTGATCCGCGCGGCGATCAAGGACGAGGGGTTCTCCCTGATCCTGGCGGGGCTGCAGGCCGACGACGACAACAACGGACAGATCGGCCCTCTCCTGGCCCGGCTCCTGGACCGACCGTGCGCGACGGCGGCGATGGCGCTCGCGCTCGTCGACGCGACGACCGTGCGGGTCGAGCGGGAGCTGGAGAACAACCGCCTGCAGGTCGTCGAGCTGAAGCTCCCGGCCGTCGTCACGGTGCAGACCGGGATCAACGAGGCGCGCTACGCCAGCCTCAAGGGGATCATGGCGGCCAAGAAGAAGGAGATGCGCACGGTCGGTCTCAAGGATCTCGGCTGCGATCCGGGCAAGGTCGGCGGCGCCGTGGCCCGCCTGCGGACGGTGCGCATCGCGCCGCCGCCGAAGGCGAAGGGGGCGGAGATTCTCAAGGGATCGCCCGACGAGGTGGCGAAGGAGCTGGTGCGGCGGATCCGCGAGAAGACGGGGGTGATCTGACGATGGGGTGCAGGGCGCTCATCCTGGCGGAGCACGAGGGCGGCGCGGTTCGCGAGATCACCTTCGAGCTCCTCGGCCTGGCCCACCGGCTGGGCGGCGAAGCGGGCTGGCCGGCCGCGGAGATCAAGGCGGTTCTCCTCGGCCAGGGGGTGGAAGGGCTGGCCCGCGAGGTGGCCGGTCGCGGCGCGGCGGAGGTGATCTACGCCGAGGGGAAGGCCGTCGAGAACTACACGGGGGACGGCTACGGCAGGGCGCTCGAGGCGATCGTGCGGGCGGAGGCGCCCGAGATGGTGCTGGTCGGCCACACTCCGAACGGCTGGGACGCGGCGCCACTCGTGGCGGCCGGGCTCGGCGTGCCGATCGCCACGGAGTGCTCCGCGATCACCCGCGAGGGAGGCGCGCCGCGGTTCACGCGCAAGGTCTTCAACGGCAAGTTCGTCCAGGTGGTCGATCTGGGAGACGCGCGGCCGCTCATGGCCACCGTGCAGAAGGGAGCGGCCCCTCCCTTCGCCGGGACGACGCAGGGAGCGGTCCGCAAGGTGGCGGCGGTCGCGGACGGCGATCCGAAGGCCCGTTTCGTGGAGATCAAGAAGGGGGCGACGGGCGGGATCGATCTCACCCAGGCGCCGATCATCGTCTCCGGGGGACGGGGGCTCGGCGCCCCGGAGAAGTTCGCGATCCTCCGCGGGCTGGCCGAGGCCCTGGGGGGACAGGTGGGCGCGTCGCGCCCGGTGACCGACATGGGCTGGCTGCCGCACGAGCACCAGGTCGGCAGCAGCGGCGTGACCGTCAGCCCGAAGCTCTACATCGCCTGCGGCATCTCCGGCGCGATCCAGCACGTCGTCGGGATGCGCGGCTCCGGCTACATCGTGGCGATCAACAAGGACGCGGAGGCGCCGATCTTCGGGGTCGCCGACGTCGGCGTCGTCGGCGACCTCTTCGAGATCGTCCCGGCGCTCACCCGCGCGGTGAAGGACGCGAAGGGGCGCTGAGCGCCGCTCCGCCTGAACGCCGGAGATCAGGCCGGAGGATCAGACGCCCAGGGCCTTCGCCGCCGCCTCCACCTGCTGCGGCTTCACCCAGAGGATGAACCCGAACCCGCCGTCCGCCGCGCAGGCGGCGTTGGCGGCGTGCACGTTGACGTTGGCGTCGGCCAGTCTCTTGAACGTATCGGCCACCGCCCCGACCCGGTCCTTCCCCTGGATGAAGAACGCCTGCTTCTTCGGGCTCAGCGCCAGACCGGCGGCCTTCGCCGCCTTCGTCAGCGCCTCCCCCTTGTCCGGCACCAGATCGATCTGCGCCCTCCCCCCTTCGATCGGGAAGGCGGTGAAGGAGAGCAGATTGACCCCGGACTCCTTGAGCTTCCCCAGGACCCGAAGCCCCTCCCCGGGACGGTCCGGGACCTGGACGTAGTAGTACTCGACACGACGGATCTTGTCGGCCATCGGACACCTCCTGCGTGCCTGGCATCGGGCTCGTGGCGGCATCATACACCATTTGAAAATGCCCGACGACGGTGCGCCGGGAGGCCGTGCTAACATGGGCGCTTCCGGAGGGCCCAAGAGCGATGTCCAAGAGGAACCGAGACCACATGCCAGGCAGGGAAGGGCCGGCGATGCCGGAGCGTCCCTCGCTCCTGTCGCCCGGGACGATGCGCTTCGCCACGCTGTGCGGCGTGGCCGTCCTGGTCTTCATGGTGGCGACGAACTGGAGCGAGTCGCTCCGCTTCCAGCGCGGGCTGAACGAGAGGCTGAACCAGATCGACACGCGCCTGACGCAGCTGTCCACCAAGTTCGATGCGGCGGCACGGCAGGCGGCGCGGCCGGCGCAGCAGGGACCCGATCCGAACAAGGTCTACACGGTCCGCACCGACGGGGCCCCCGCGAGGGGGCCGCAGACCGCCCCGGTCACGATCGTCGAGTTCTCCGACTTCCAGTGACCGTTCTGCGCGAGGGTCGGTCCGACCCTCGAACAGATTCGCAAGGTCTACGGTGACAAGGTCCGGATCGTCTGGAAGCACTTCCCGCTCGAGTTCCACAAGGACGCTCCGCTCGCGGCCCTCGCCTCGATGGCGGCGAGCGAGCAGGGGAAGTTCTGGGAGTTCCACGACAAGGTGTTCGCGAGCCAGCCCAAGATCCAGCGCGAGTTCCTCCTGCGGTACGCCAAGGAGATCGGGTGCGATCCGAAGCGCTTCGAGGCGGCCATGAACGCGCTGCACGGCAAGGCGGTGATCGACGCCGACGCCGCCGAGGCGAAGGCGCTCGGCGTCACCGGCACCCCGGCGTTCTTCATCAACGGTCGCTTCTCCTCGGGGGCGAAGCCGTTCCAGGATTTCGCGCAGATGATCAACGGCGAGCTGGCGCGCCAGCACCTGCCGATCCCGCCGGGCGCCGCGGCGCCGGCGGCTCCGGCCGCGCAGGGCGGCTGAGGAGGCCGCGGGCCGCGCCGGCGCCCGGGAGCGCCGGCCTGCACGGGAGCGAAGGGGTGGCGTGAGCCAGCCGCGCAAGGTCGAACGGCAGCCGGGCGGAGGGGTGTCGATCCTGTGGGACGACGGCCACCGGGCGACCTACTCCGGGCGCGGTCTGCGCCTCGCCTGCCGCTGCGCCCTCTGCCAGGACGAATGGTCGGGTGAGCGGCGAATCGACGACGCGGCGGTGCCGGCCGAGATCACGGTCCGCGAGGTGAGGCCGGTCGGGCGGTACGGCCTGCAGCTCGACTTCAGCGACGGGCACAACACCGGGATCTTCACCTTCGCGAGCCTGCGCGGGCTCTGCGAGTGCGAGGCCTGCCGGCCCGCCTCTCGCAGGTGAGCCGGGTCGCGCCGCTCCGCTACCTCGGACGGTCCCGGCTCGTCGCGGTCGGGATCAACTCGGTGATCGGCGGCGGGATCTTCATCCTGCCGATGACGGTCACCGCGCTCGTGGGAGCCGCCGGCCTCCCCGCCTACCTGGTCGCCGGCACGGTCGTGTTCGGCGTCGGCCTGGCGCTCGCCTCCCTGGCGGCGCGCCACGAGGCGTCGGGCGGCCCCTACGTTTACGTGCAGAGCGTCTTCGGGCGGTTCGCCGGCTTCCAGGTCGGCTGGCTCTTCTGCCTCGCACGGCTGACCGCCATGGCGACCTTGATGAACGGCTTCGCCCGGTACGTCGGGGCTCTCGTGCCGTGGGGGACGCACGCCGTGGCGCGGGCCGCGCTGGTCCTGATCTGCGCCATGGCCGTCGTCGGAACCAACGTCGCCGGCATTCGCGCCACCTCCCAGGCGGCCAACCTCCTGGCGATCCTCAAGGTCGCACCGTTGCTGCTGCTCGGCCTCTCGGGGCTCTTCTTCGTCCGCCTCGAACGCTTCGCGCTCGCGCCGTTCCGGCCCTCCGACTTCCTGCGCGCCGTTCTGCTCCTGATCTTCGCCTTCACCGGCTTCGAGATCCTGACGGTGCCGGCGGAGGAGTCGCTGCGGCCACGTCGCGACATGCCGTTCGCCCTCATCGCCACGATCGGCTCGGTCTGCGTCCTCTACCTGCTGGTCCACACCGCCGCCCTCGGCATGCTGCCGGGCCTCGGATCGGAGACCGCCCCCCTGGCGACGGCGGCCGGGATCCTCGCGGGCCCGGCCGGGCGCTACGGCATGACCGCGGTCGCCGCGGTGTCGATGGCCGGCTGCACGCTGGTCAGCCTGGTGGGGGCCTCGCGCCTGCTCTACGCCATGTCGCGGGCGGCGCAGATCCCCGCCGTCCTGGGGGCGCTCGCCCCGCGCCGGCGCACGCCGGTCGTCGCCTCGTTCCTGCTGAGCGGGATCGCGGCGGCGCTGGCGATCGCCGGCGGCTACGCCGAGCTCGCGGCCGTCAGCGCCGGGAGCCGTATGTTGATCTACCTCGCCTGCTGTCTCGCCTGTCTCGTTCCGGCGCGCGGCCTGGCGCCTGGCGGCGTCGCTCCGGGCGTGGCGCCGCCCCGCGGCCGGATCGCCGCCTCGCTGACAGCGGTTGCGATCCTGATCCTGTTGTCGGGGCTGGAGCGCCGCGAGGTGGCGGCCGGTCTCATGGGGATCGCGTTCGGGATGGCGCTCTACCTGGGGGCCCGCCGCCGGACGGTGCCGGCGTTCGACGGGGAGGTCCCATGAGCTGAAGTGACGGGAACCGCGGCGGCGGTCCCGGCGTATACTCCGGCAGCGGGTGCGGTGGAGGTGGGATCGTGATCGGAGCCGTCCTTTTGGGCCTCGGTCTTCTCTTCGGTCTTCTGGCGCTGGTGGCCGCGCCGGTCTTCGTGTCGCTCCTCCTGGTCGTCTCCCTCCTCAAGCTGGTCTTCCTCGTCCTCCTGCTCCCTCTCCGGATCGTCGCCTGGATCGTCGGGATCGCGGTCCATCTCGCGGGATCCCTTCTGACGATCGTCCTGCTCGCCGGGGCGGCCCTCCTCATCATCGTCGTCGGGCTCCTGCCGTTGCTGCCGCTCGTCCTGATCGTCGGGTTGATCTACTGGCTGGTTCGCGCCGGACGTCCACGCCCGGCGCCGACGCCCGCTCCCTGACGAGGCTATCGGGACCGCACAGCACGATCGCGGCGACCTTGCCGCGATCCCCGGTCACCCAGCCGCGCAGAGCCTGCCAGAACGTTGACGGTGGCCCAGGGAAGGGGGTCGAGCGGAACCGGGCGCTCTCCCGGGAGCCGCCCGCCTTCGGCATAAACACCGCACCCATGCTGGATTTCCCCGTTGCGCGCCGGGGGGGATCGGGCTAGAATTAGCAGACCTTCACATCCTTGGAGAGGGCCTCGAAGATGCAGAGTCTTTTTGATTCCGTCGAAGACATCAAACTACCCGATGAGAAGCCTCCGCGGAGCTACAAGGGACTCATCATCGCAGTTTCCGTCATGGTCGGGGTCGCGGTCCTCGGGGTCGGCGGATGGTTCGGCTACCGCGCGATCCACCCGCCGAAGCTGACCGAGCGGCCGATCCCGCCGTCGCCCGACAGGCTCCTGACCGAGCTCAGGGAGGCCCGAGACGGCATCGACATCCAGACGCGCGACATCTACGCCCGCATCCAGCAGTTCAACCAGCGGCAGGAGACGATCGGGCGCAAGCCGGTCTCCTTCTCCCAGGTCTTCCTGCAGGGGCTCTCCGCCGAGGAGGAGCAGGCGCTCGACCAGCTCGTCAAGCAGGAGAAGGATCCCTCCTACCGCGGTGTCCTCGGCCAGGTCGTGGAGGACATGAAGAAGATCCGCGACCTGCAGAGCAAGGTCTCGGACCTGGAGTCGAAGCTGCCGGGGGACGGGATCGAGGCCAAGGCGGGCGACAGCCACATGAAGCTGGCGCAGGATTGGCTCGTGAAGGAGCACCACGTCCCGCCGACGCGGGCCAAGGAGCTGACCGAGCGGCTGAACCTGATCGACGGGCACCTCGAGAAGGGATACAAGGTCTACTTCTACTACGACCCCGCCAAGGACTTCTTCGGCACCTGGGTGTCGCAGGGGAGCGCCAAGCGGACGCCGCTCGCGGTCCTGCGCGCCAAGGAGCTGAAGCTGATGGAGGAGCGCGACACGGCGATCGCGCTGGCGAAGGACCTGGAGGACAAGAAGGCCGAGCTCGAGGAGACGCTGGAGAAGCTCCAGAAGGAGATCGCCGAGCTCGAGGTGCGCAAGGCGAGCCTCGAGACCAACGTGGCCCAGCTCGAGTCGGAGAAGAACACGGCGCAGGAGAAGGTCAAGACGACCACCGCCGAGCTCGAGGAGCAGAGGAACTCCCTGTTCTACGAGGCCGACCTGGCCGACCGCCTGCGCGCGCGCGGCGTCCTCAAGACCTTCAACAAGATCGACGCCATCGGTGACGTGAAATTCGCGTCGACGCTCGACCTGCGCTCCGCGAAATCGATCACCCTCAAACCGAGCCAGTTCGGCATCGACCACATCCGCGACGTGCGGGTCGTCCCGTCGTTCCTGAAGGAAGGGCGGGACATCGGCCTGAAGTTCGCCGACGACGGGACGGTGGAGGTGACCGTCCTGGACGAGAAGGCGCTCCGCGGACAGAAGATCCTCTTCGTCGTCGAGCAGTAGACTCCGCGGCCCCGCGGCCGGTCGGGCAGGGCGCCCGGAGACCCTCTCAAGGAGCCGCGGCGGGGCCGGGCGCGGTGCCCGGCGCGCCGGAGGCCCGGAGCCCGGCGGTGCTCGGACCGATCCCGGCGGCCGCCGCCTGGTCGATCGCCGTGAGATCGCGCAGAACTCTCCGCAGCCACCCCAGGAAGAAATAGGACGCCAGGGCGGTCGCGCCGACCAGCCCCAGGAGCATGCCGTAGAGCGGCTCCTGCCCGAGGCGCCGCGCCAGATTCATGCCGGCGAAGGCGCAGGGAATGGTGAGGACGAGGTAGCGCAGGACCGCCATCATCAGGCCGGGGCGCCCGCGCTGCAGCCCTTCGAAGGCGGGGCGGCAGAGGATGAACGGGATCGAGGCCAGGCAGGCGAGGGGCGAGATCAGGAGCGCCCCGCGCGTCAGGCTCGCGGTGAGGGGGGACTCGGCCAGGACGCGCGCCAGCCAGGGGCCGCCGAGGATCATGGTGGGGCCGACCAGGCCGACACAATAGGCGGCGGCCGCCAGCGTCGCCTGCCGCAGACCGCGGCGGATCGAGCCCATCTGCCCCTCGCCGAACAGCCGCGCCACGAACGGGAGGACGGCGACCGCCGTCGCCATGATCGGCATCACCGCGAACAGCGTCACGCGGTGGTAGATCCCGTAGGCCGCGATCGAGGAGGTCGAGTCGGGCTGCCGCGCCAGGAGCCAGTTCACGAGCGTCGACTCGAACGCCATCAGGGTGTAGGTCAGGGCCGACGGGACGGCCAGCGTCAGGATCGAGCGCAACGGCGCCGGGTCGATCGCCGGCGAGGTGTCGAGGCCGCTCGCCTTGCGGCGCGCCTCGTGCTGTGCCGCCTTGCTCAGCGCGTAGACAAGCCCTCCGAACCGGCCCACCACCGTCGAGAAGGCGATCCCGAAGATCCCCCAGTGGAAGACGAACAGGAAGATCGTGTTGAGACCGACGTTGATCAGGTTCGACCAGATCCCGGCCCACATCGTCGAACGGGTATCGTGGTGCGCCTTGACGATCGAATCGGGGATGATCGACCAGAAGGACGACAGGGCCGAGCCGCCCACCAGCACGCCGACGTAGACGGCGAACAGCGGGGCGACGCCGGGGGGCAGTCCGAGATGGTCGGCCCCGAAGTAAGCCGCCGCGCCGAGGGCCGCGAACACGGGGACCAGGACCCGGACGATCGTCCGGCTGACCGCGAGGAGCTGCTCGATGCGCGCCCCCTCGCGCGCCCCCATCGCCCGCGACAGGTTCGAGGTCAGCCCGGTCGAGACCCCGACCCAGGTGGCGATCATCAGGAACTCGAACGGCATCGACAGCGCGCCGACCACCGCCACCGCCTTGTCCCCGAGGGTGGAGGCGTAGAACATGTCGACGAAGGTGAACAGGGATCGCATCGTGAACGACAGGACGATCGGCGCCGCCATCTTCAGGATGGAGGGCTCGGCGGCACCGCCGTAGGCCGGGCGCCCGCCGGGCGTGCGCGCGGCGGGGAGGTCTGGCGTCGTTGTCATCGGATGGGAAGGCTCACGCGCGTACCGGGACCGTCTCCTCGCCCACCATGCATGCGGTGGAGCGGAACATTCTAGACCGGATGGTCGTTTCCTTCTAGGACCCGGGCGCCGCGCGGCGAGGAGCCACGAGGGCGCCCAGGTCGGCTAAGATCGTCCCCGGGAGGTCCCCGCGTTGAGCGCCGTCGACAAGCACCGCGCCCGCTACACGCCCGAGCAGCTCGAGCGGCTGCCTCCTGGGCAGGTGATCACCGAGAAGTGGCCGATCCTGACCGCGGGCCCCAACCCCCGCGTCGACCTCGCCACCTGGAGGTTCAGCCTCTCCGGTCGCTTGGAAGGAGAGTTCTCCGTCTCCTGGGAGGAGTTCAAGGCGCTGCCGCGCGTCAAGGTCACGACCGACATGCACTGCGTCACCCGTTGGAGCCGGATCGGCACGACCTGGGAGGGAGTGTCGATCCGGGAGATCCTGAAGCGCGTGAGGCTCCTCCCCGACGCCGGGTTCGTGGTGGCGCACTCCTACGGCGGCTACACCACGAACCTGCCGCTGGCCGATCTTCTCGACGACGAGGTTCTCCTGGCCGACATCAACGACGGCGAGCCGCTGTCGATCGACCACGGCGGCCCGATGCGCCTGGTGGTGCCGAAGCTCTACGCCTGGAAGAGCGCCAAGTGGTGCCGCGAGATCGAGTTCCTGACCGACGACAGGTCCGGCTTCTGGGAGAACTACGGCTACCACAACCACGGCGATCCCTGGAAGGAAGAGCGGATGTGGCGGGACTGAGCTAAGGCGTCCGTTCCGGCCCCGCGAGGTACTTCTCGCCGCCGGGATCGTGGAGCGTCCAGTAGGCGAGACGCTGGGTCCACTTGAGGCGGTAGGCGCCGCCGTCCGGCTTGCTCCAGGAGACCAGGAGGTAGGGGAAGTCGCGCGCGGTCCAGTAGAGATCGGGCTGCCCGTCGCCCGCCTTGAGCGCCCAGCGCAGCGCCCTGAACGACCCCGCCGGCGTCGTCACCGACTCCTCGGTCACGGCGCGCAGCGTCGCCGCCCCGATCTCCGGCTTCGGCCCCTTCGAGTTGATCAGCCCCGGCACCACGCGGAGCGCGCGCGTCGTGCCCGGCGCCTGCGGCAGCGATCGGATCCAGAGCGGCATCTGATCGTACAGGACGACGTCCGGCCCGACCGGCAGATCGTAGGTCGCGTCGGCCATCGTGTCCCAGTAGGTGTGCACGTGCAGCGTCGCCCGGCCGTCGCGCCGGGTGTACTCCTTGAAGGAGTTGCCGCACCACTCGAACGAGGTCAGCGTGAACTTCAGGAGGTCCATCGTGGCGCGGTCGTAGAAGGTCGAGGCCATCTGGTGGTAGGAGTAGATCCCCGTCTGGTAGTTGATCACCTGGTTCAGCTTCAGGACCGTCACGAGGTCGGCGGGGTCGTGTCCCGGATCCGCCTTCACGAGCTGCTGCTTCGAGAAGTCCTCCTTGACGACGATGTGGTAGGCGATGAAGGGACGGAGGACGCCGTAGCGCCGCTCGCTCGCCTCGTAGGCGTTCACCTCGGCGCGACCATCGTCCCAGAGGGCGTTGGCCGCGAACCCGTTGGGCGCGGCGGCCAGCGCGCTGCCGGCGGCGCCTCCGGACCCCGCGGCCACGGCCGGCGCGCCGCCGTCCCACGTCGTTCCCGGCCCTCCGGCCCGGCACGCCAGGAGGGCGACAAGGGAGAGAAGCGCGGCGATCCTGCTCGTTGAGCCTGGCGCAAGCCCGTCTCTCTCCGATCGCATGCGTCGTCGCCCTCGAAGGTTCGAGGCCACGATACCGCCCGGCCGCGGGGCAGGCAAGGGCACGCCTACTGGAAGGAGATGGTCAGAGGCTGGGCGACGAACTGGATCGAGGGGATGGCGGCGAGGGTCGAATCGACCGCCTCGCCGTGCTCGAAGTCGAGCGTCGTGCTTCCCGTGCCGGTCGCCCCGAACGAGAGCGTCATCACCAGGACCGACGGAAAGGAGGCCTGGAGCCCGCCGACCGCGCCCTGCCGCGTGATCGCCACGATCAGCCGGCCCGGCTCGCCCGGCTTCGTCTCGGCCTGGAGGATGGTCGGGGCGCCGTCTTGATTCAGGAACGACCCTTCGACCGCCGGGGGTACGAATGTCAGGACCGCGGGGTCGAACACCAGGTCGAACTTGAGGCCGTAGATATCGCTCGAGGTGGACTGCCCTCCGAGAACGACGCGCACCGGAATCATCCCGCTGGCGGATCCCGGACACTCCAGGCTCACCTGGTCCGGGAGCAGCGCCGCGACACCGCTGCACGCGAAGGTCTGGATCGGGGCGCTGTGGTGGTGACCGCCACCGCCGCAGGCGGCCAGGAGGAGAAACGCGAGCCCGCCGATCGGCGTGAGCGTGCCGATGCGGGCGACCGTGCCGATCCGCGCTCGGGTCGTCACGGCACCGACTCCCCCCAGACGCCCGCCAGGAGCGCCAGGTCGTACCCGTCGACGCACCCGTCCGGGCTCAGGTCGACGCGCGGATCGTAGTCGCTGCTCCCCGTGCAGGCGCCGAAGGCGCGCGCCAGGGGGAAGAGGTCGGATCCGTCGATCCGTCCCTGTGAGCTGCCGGTGTCGTCGACGTTCGCCCGCGACAGGAAGCTCTCGCAGATGTCACCGATCCCGTTGCCGTTGGCATCCTCCTGGCCCGGATTGAACAGCGTCGGGCAGTTGTCCTGCGGATCGAAGACGCCGTCCCGATCGGTGTCGAGCGCGGGGGTCATGCGGGTGCAGATCACCCGCTCGCGCTTGTCGTTCAGGTAGAAATTCGTGCGATTCTTGTCGTACTGCGTCCAGCAGACGTAAGCGACACGGGTGCCGGCGGCGAAGCCGGCCCGCACCTGACAGTAGTCGCCGATCAGGTAGTAGCTCTGGCCCTGCAGATCCGGTGGCGGATCGAAATACTTGAGCGAATCGGCCGAAACGTTCACCTGGGTGGGCGGCGCCCAGGTCCGGCCGCCGTCGCTCGACACCGTATAGTAGACGTTGGCGGTGCTGGCGTTCAGAACGCCGTTGTCGGTGCCCCCGGTCTCGTTCTGGTAGTAGGCGACGTGGATCCACCCGTCGTCGTCGATGTCCAGCATCGAGAAGAACTGCGTCTTCCCCGCGGCCAGGCCGGAGATCGGGGCGGCCGACCAGGTGGCGGCCCCATCCGTCGAGGTCCAGAGCCATACGTCACCCTGGTCGAGGGTCCGATCGGCCGGGTTCGGATTGAGGTTCGCGACGACGTAGAGCGTGCCTCGCCGCCCGCCGCTGGACCGGTCGATGTCCATCTGCATCTGGGCGTTGATGCGGTGGCCGTTCACCCCGAAACGGCCGGTCGTCCCCAGAGGCTGGCCGGTGGTGGGGAAGGAGACGAACGATCGGAACGTCGGGGAGAAGGCCCCGCCGCCGTCCACCTCGTGGAAGATGAGGTAGGTCGTGGCGCCATCGGGGGAGAAGCCGAGAGCCATCAGGTAGACCTGCCCATCGGTGGTCCCGGCGACCGGTTGCATCTGGTAGCCGTTGAACCCTCTGGCGGAGGAGGTCTGGACCTCGACGACGGGAGCGCCGGACGGCGAGACCACCTGGAGATACGAGGCGATGTAGTCGCCGGTCAGCGGGTCAAAGCCGTCGTACGTCAGGTAAATCTTCCCGTCATGGTCGCTGCCGGCCCCGCCCCCCTGCGCCGCCGTCCTGTCGATGTCGAACATGGCGCGATCCTGGGCGACGTTCCGGGTCGCCTCGAAGAACCTCGTCCACGAGGAGAGGCCCGCCACCCCACGTGCCAGCACCACATGGCTGTTCGTCGAGGCGGTGTCCCGGCGGACGAGGGCTGTGAAGAGGTCGCCCGCGACGTTCCCCGCCACGGCCCAGGGGTCGAACGGCTGTCCCGAGAAGGTCCCGGCGCCGTTCGGGAAGGTGCCGGCGGCCCAGTGGCCATTGCCATCCGTGGAGGTGAGCAGGCTCGCGGAGTTCGAGTACCCCCGGTTCAGGACAGTCACGAGGTTGTTGCCGTTTCCGGTGTCCACGGCCACGGCTGCCTCGGCGCCGTCAGCGAGGAAGGCGTCCGCCCCGACCGTGACGATCGGCAGACTCGCCGCCTCGGGCGGCGCGGCGGTCTGCATATCCTTCCAGGTCCCGTCGGAGCGGCGGACCATCACCTTCCCTTCGAACGATGGCCGAGGCGCCCCGAGGCGCGGGCGCGCCCCTATGTCCGGCCCGGACGCGAGGACCGCGCCGTCCCCCGCGGCGATGGCCAGCCTGGCCGCGACCGCGGCGAGCGCGCCGACACTGGCCAGCACCAGGCAGACAAGACCTCCCGTGGATCGTCGCCCCATGGCAGTCGACGGACGCGCCCTCCGGCGTGCCGTTCGGTAGTCCTCGAGGAAGAGTGCCGCAACGATACACAAATCGCGGTGCGGGGCGCAAGCCTCGCCGCGCGGTACTCCGGGATGCGCTAGGATCGGTCTCCCGAGACCATGGGACTGAAGAGACTCGAACTCGTGGTCCCCCCGGAGGACTCCGGGCGGACGTTGCAGGCGTTGCTCCACGATCGCGGCGGGGTCAGCCACGCGCAGGCGCGCGGCCTGATCGACGCGGGAGCGGTGCGCGGGATCCCCGAGGTCCGTCCGGGGGAGTATGCCCGCCGCGTGCGCGCCGGCGAGCGCTTCGAGGTGCGGCTCGATCCGGCGAGGCGCTATCGCCCCCGCCCCGCGCCGCGGGCCGGTCCGGGCTACCACGTCGTCCATCACGACCGCGACCTCCTGGTGGTCGACAAGGATCCCGACCTGCTGACCGTCCCGACCTCCCTCCGGGAGGACGAGGAGAGCCTGGTCGAGCGCCTCCTGGCGGCGGAGAGGGGGCGCGGGGTCCGGCGGCCCGCCCTGTTCGCCATGCACCGCCTCGACCGGGACACCTCCGGCCTGCTCCTCTTCGCGCGCAGCCGGTCCGCCTTCGAGCATCTGCAGGCCCAGTTCGAGGCGCGCGACATCGAGCGCGGGTACGTCGCGGTGGCCGAAGGACGCGTCGAGCCGGAGAAGGGACGGCTGGTGAGCCGCCTGGTGGAGGACGCGCGCAGCCTGAAGGTCCGCTCGACGACGCGCCGCGGAGAGGGGAAGGAGGCGATCACGGAGTACGAGGTCCAGGAGAGGCTCCCGTCGGCGACCGTCCTCGCGGTCCGCCTCCGGACCGGCCGCAAGAACCAGATCCGGGTCCAGTTCGCGGAGGCCGGCCACCCGCTTCTGGGGGACCGGCGCTACGGGAAGCCCTCGCCGCTCATCGGCCGGACCGCCCTGCACGCCCGCTCCCTCGCGTTCATCCACCCGGCCACCGGTCGCCGGCTGTCGATCGCGTCGCCGCCGCCGCGCGACCTCAAGATGCTGATCAGGGTGCTCCGACGGGGCGGCGGGACCGGCCCCCCGAGGAGAGCGCGCCGCACGCGGGGGTCCGGATCCGGCGCCTGACGCGCTCCCGGTTTTGCAGTATCCTTGTCCTCGCGCTCGACGAGGACGCCGTGACCAAAGACTCGCTGACGATCACCGACAACCGCACCGGGAGCAGCTACGAGGTGCCGATCCAGGACGGCACGATCCGGGCGATGGACCTGCGGCAGATCAAGACCGACCCCGACGACTTCGGCCTGATGGCGTACGATCCCGCCTTCACCAACACGGCCGCCTGCCGGAGCCGGATCACGATGATCGACGGCGACCGCGGCATCCTGAACTACCGCGGGTATCCGATCGAGAAGCTCGCGGAGCAGAGCACCTACCTCGAGACCGCCTACTTGATCCTCCACGGCGACCTGCCGTCGCGCCGGCAGTACGAGGACTGGGTGCACGACATCACGCACCACACGATCATCCACGAGAACATCAAGACGTTCATCGAGGGGTTCCGCTACGACGCCCATCCGATGGGGATGCTGGTCAGCAGCGTGGCGGCGCTTTCCACCTTCTACAAGGAGGCGAGCCGGATCTTCGACGCGGAACTGCGCCACAAGCAGCAGATCCGGCTGATCGCCAAGCTGCCGACCCTCGCCGCCTTCGCCTACCGGCACAGCGTCGGCCTGCCGTACGCCTACCCCGACAACGACCTCTCCTTCACCGGCAACTTCCTCAACATGCTGTTCAAGATGACCGAGGTGAAGTACCGACCGAACCCGGTCCTGGAGCGGGCCCTCGACGTCCTGTTCATCCTGCACGCCGATCACGAGCAGAACTGCAGCACGCACGCGATGCGCGGCATCGGCTCGTCACACGTCGACCCCTACTCGGCGGTGGCGGGCGCGGTCGCGGCCCTCTACGGGCCGCTGCACGGCGGCGCAAACGAGATGGTCCTCAGGATGCTCAACGAGATCGGCTCGAAGAGCCGCATCCCCGAGTACATCAAGAAGGTGAAGGCGGGCGAGGTGAAGCTGATGGGGTTTGGTCACCGGGTGTACAAGAACTACGATCCGCGCGCCAAGATCATCAAGACGATGGCCGACCAGGTCTTCGAGGTCACCGGACGCAACCCGCTCCTCGAGATCGCCCTCGAGCTCGAGCGGATCGCCCTGCAGGACGACTACTTCGTCAGCCGCAAGCTCTACCCGAACGTCGACTTCTACTCCGGGCTGATCTACCAGAGCATGCGCTTCCCGGTCGAGACCTTCCCGGTTCTCTTCGCGATCCCGCGCACCTCCGGCTGGCTGGCGCAGTGGGAGGAGGGGATCCTCGATCCGGAGCAGAAGATCGCCCGCCCCCGGCAGATCTACACCGGGCCGCCCCACCGAGCCTTCATCCCGATGGAGGACCGGGTCTGAGGAGGCGGTCCTCCGGCGCCGGCGGCCGAGGCACCGCACCGGGGGCCCGCGATGCGGTCCGCGATTCCGCGACCCCGCCGCCGCGCGTCCTCCTGCTGCTGCCGACCACGACCTACCGCGCCCGCGACTTCATCGAGGCGGCGGGCCGCATGGCGATCGAGACGGTCGTCGGCTCCGAGAAGAAGCAGGCGCTGGAGGAGATCGCACCGGGCACATCGGTCACGCTCGATCTGCGCGATCCGGAAGCGGCGGCCGGCCAGATCGTCCGCCTGGCCCTCACGCGCCCGCTGGCCGCGGTCATCCCGACCGACGACGACACCGCCGTGGTCGCCGCGATCGCCTCGGCCCGGCTCGGCCTGCCGCACAATCCGCCGGAGGCCGCCGTCGCGGCCCGGCGGAAGGATCTGCTGCGCGAACGCCTGCGCGCCGCCGGCGTCAAGACACCGCGCTACCGCGTGACCACGATCGTTTCCGACCCGGAGCCGGGCGCGTACGACCAGCCCTACCCCTGCGTCCTCAAGCCGACCTTCCTGTCGGCGAGCCGCGGCGTCATCCGCGCCAATGACCCGGACGAGTTCGTCCTCGCGTACCGGCGCATCGCCACGCTGCTCCGCAAGCCCGACGTCGCGGAGCGGGGAGGGGAGGCGGCGCGGCAGATCCTGGTGGAGGAGTTCGTCCCGGGCCAGGAAGTGGCGCTCGAGGGGCTGCTCCTCGGCGGCCGCCTCAAAACCCTGGCGATCTTCGACAAACCCGACCCGCTCGACGGCCCGTTCTTCGAGGAGACGATCTACGTGACGCCGTCGCGGCATGCGCCCGAGGCGCAGCGGGCGGTGGTGGAGACGACCGCCGCGGCCGCCGTCGCCATCGGGCTCCGGGAGGGACCGATCCACGCCGAGCTGCGGCTGAACGAGGAAGGCCCCTGGGTCATCGAGCTGGCGGCCCGCTCGATCGGCGGCCTCTGCTCGCGCGTTCTGAGCTTCGGGACCGGGCTGTCGCTCGAGGACCTGATCCTGATGCACGCCCTCGGGCGCGACGTCGAGCCGCTCGAGCGCGAGCGCAGCCCGGCCGGCGTCATGATGATTCCGATCCTGCGGGCCGGCATCCTGCGCGAGGTCCGCGGCCTCGACCGCGCCCGGGACGTCCCGGGGATCGTCGACGTCACGATCAGCGCCGCCACCGGCCAGCCGCTCGTCCCGCTCCCCGAAGGCTCGTCCTACCTCGGCTTCATCTTCGCGCGTGGCGCCTCACCCGCGGAGGCCGAGGCGGCGCTGCGCGAGGCCCATCGCCGGCTGGCCTTCGTCATCGAGCCCGAAGCGCGGCGATGACGCGCGCCGGCGGGACAGCGAAGACCAGCCTGCGCGTCATCGCCTGCCTGGCGGCAGGTGCGGTGCTATCGGCCTCGGCTCATGCCGTTGCGGCCCCTCGCTGTGAATTCACCGGCGACAAACTCGCCTGGACCGGCCGGGCGCTGGCGGGCTGGAATCGCGTCAATCGGGAGCGCCTGCGGATCGCGCGGCCGGCCCCTCCCGTGATGGTGCTGTTCGACGAATCCTGCAGTTACACTCTGCGACCGGTGGCGCGCCGCGCGGCCGCCGCCCTCCGGGTCGCCGGCCAGGCATTTCAGGTGAGCGCAGCGCCACATGCCGGGACGATCGGGCTGCCGGACGGCGCCGAGATTCCTGCGCGGCTGACGTCCTTCGCCGCGCCTTTGAAAGATGGCCGCATGTCCTTCGTCATGGCGTTGCCCTCGATCTGGCGCCCCAGCGCCAAGGCCTCGGATACCACCATGCTGGCGACCGCGGTGTTCATGCACGAATTCACCCACACCCAATCAGGCTCGATGGGGCGGAGGCTGGATGCGCTGACGCGGCGCGGACTCGATGCGGACGCCGATGACGACGTGGCGCAGACGCGCTTCGCGGACCGCCCCGGTTTCACTGCGGCCTACGAGCGGGAGCGCGATCTGCTGTTCGCCGCTTACGCCGCCGAAGATCCTGGCGAAGCCCGCCGCCTTGCCGGCGAGGCGCTGCAGGCCATGACCGACCGGCGAGCGCGGTTTTATACCGGCGCCGACGCCGTGTACGCCGATGCCGAGGATCTCTTCCTGACCATGGAGGGCACCGGTCAATATGCCGCCTATGCCTGGCTGGTGGACTCGCGTGGTGCGGCTCTCCGCGCCGACGAGGCTCTCGCATTCATCCGTCGCGGCGGGCGGCGCTGGAGTCAGGACGAGGGGCTGGCGCTGTTCCTGGTGTTGCAACGCCTGGGCATCGACTGGGCGGCGGAGGTCTTCGGGCCGCACGAACGCACGGTGATCGCCACGCTCCGCGAGGCGTTACGCCGAAGCTGACGTTCAGGGACCCGCCCAACGCTCCGCATAACCCGCGGCAGGCGAGCGCTTCAGACCTGTCCCTCGATCGAGCGCACAGGGTCCAACTGACCCTCGGTCGGCTCGGCTCAGCAGAACCAGGGCTCGGAGAGGCGCGGCGGGCGGCTCTTGTCCCGGCGCATCGCGGCGAGGACGCCGGCGGACGGGAGCCGCGCGCTCTCCGCCCTCGCGCCATTCTGCCGCTCGCTGGCGGCGGTCGGGGAGCCGAGCGGCGACGGGGCCTCCTCCTCCGCGGCATTCGCGGCTGCGTTGATCCGGTGGAACGTCAGCAGGGGATCTTCGCCGTTGCGGGCCGCGCGCTCGACGAGGGCGCTGACCGCGAGCTGCAAGGCGTCCATCCGTGGGTCGGGGTGCGTCCAGAGGTGGGTGAAGCGATCGGGATCGAGGGGGCCGAGGAACGGTCTCGTCTCCGGCCGGTCGAGGAGCAGGGAGCCGGGCGGAAGGAGGAGGCGGATCGACAGCTGGACGGGGTCGAGGCTGTCGACCAGGTCTCGGCTCTCGACGAAGTCGAGGAGGGCGCGATAGTCCTCGAGGCCGCTCCAGGGGGTGAACGGGACGAACGAGGGACGAAGGGCGAGGCCCGCGGCGCGCGTCAGGCGCAGGGCCTCCTCGACGTCGGCCCGCGTGTGGTCCTTGGCGAGGATCGCCAGCACCCGGTCGCTCAGCGACTCGACCGCCGAGACGATGAAGAGGCAGCCGAGTCTTCGGAGCTCCGGCAGGAGGTCGCGGTGCCGCAGGAGGTGCTCGATCTTGGCGGTGAAGTCGAAGGTCAGCCCCGGGAGCTCCGCGTGCATCGCCCGGGCGAGCGCCATCGAGTGACGGGGACCGTTCAGGAAATCGGGATCGCCGAAGGTGACGTGGGTCGCGCCGGCCGCCGCCTGGTTGCGGATGTCGGCCAGCACCACCTCGCGCGGCACCACGAAGAAGCGGCCGCCGTAGACCGGCGGGATCGGGCAGTGACGGCAGTGGTGCAGGCAGCCGCGGCTCGCCTCGACATGGCCGGCGGCGCGCGATCGACCGTGCTCCTCCAGACGCGCGTACCGGTCGAGAACCGGGAGCGGATCGCGCCACGGCACGGCGAACCGGATCCTGTCGATCCAGGGAGGCTCGGCCGCGCCGGCGGTCCGGACCCCTGCGATCCGGACGCCCGCGAACCGGTCGCCAGCGGTCGGGACGCCGGGGAGCGGCTCCGGGAGCGCGCCCTCCGAACGGACGGCGTCGCCCGTGTCGCCCCGGTGGCCGGCGTCGAGGCTCCGCACGAGCCGCACGAGCGGCTCCTCGTACTCGCCGCCGATGATCGAGTCGGCGCCGCGGGCCAGGAGGGTCGCCGCGTTGAGCGAGGCGTAGAGACCGTAGAGACAGAGATGGCAGCCGGGGTTCAGGGCCCGGATCCGCTGCGCCACGCGCGCGCCGAGGCGCAGCGCCGTGTGCATCGGCACGGCGATGGCGGCGAAGCGGGCCCGCGCGACGAGATCGGGATCGAGCCTCTGCACCGCCAGATCGAGGACGGCGGGGGCGTAGCCGGCCTCGCGTAGAAGCGCGAGCGGGGAGGCGATCGACAGCGGCTGGTGCCCGAGCTCGTAGCAGGAGATGAGAAGGATGGCGCCCGGCTGCTTCAGGTCGCTGGTCATCTGGTACGAGCCTGCCCGGGTTCCGGGAGCCTGCCCCGGGTTGGCGCGGCTCAAACCGCCCTGGAAGCTCCGGACTACTTGGAGGGCTGGTAGTACGGGTTGGTGCCGCCCGCGTGGTCGGTCTGATCGATGACGCCGGCGATTTGCGGGATCTCTTCCTTGAGCGCCGCCTCGATCCCGTGCTTCAAGGTGACGTTGACCATGCCGCACCCCTGGCAGCCGCCGCCGAGCATCAGATAGACCTGGTTGTCCTTGACGTCCAACAGCTCGACGAAGCCGCCGTGCCCGGCCACGGCCGGGTTGATCATCTCATCGAGGATCTTCTGGACCTTCGCCTTGATCTGCTCCTGATCGAGCTCGTCCATCGGCCTGGCACCTCCGAACCACGCGTTCCACGCATTATACGGCCGCGACCGCCCTCGCGCCAGGACTTTCGGCCAGGGGGGGAGGCAGGGCTCGGGCGCCGGGGAACCCAGGCCCACCGCCCGGCGTATGATAGGCGGCGCCCGACGAAGGGCGGGGCCCGCCGGAACGCGGGGCGCGCCGGAAGCCGGAGCAGGGGGGAGGTTCGGTCCATGCAGATCGACGTCCGTTATCAGCCATCCTATTCGCTGGCGATCGTCCGCCTGGAGCCGGAGGAATCGGTGCAGGCCGAGGCGGGGGCGATGGTCAGCATGTCGGCCAACGTCGCGATCGAGACCGGGATGAAGGGGGGGCTGCTCGGCGCCGTGACGCGCTCGGTCCTGGGAGGGGAGACCCTGTTCGCGAACACGTTCACGGCCCGGGGCGGACCGGGCGAGATCACCCTCGCTCCCACCCTCCCGGGCGACATCACGTCGCTGACGCTCAGGAACGAGACGCTGTACGTCCAGTCGGGGTCGTTCCTCGCGAGCGCGCCGCAGATCGATCTCGATCTGAAATGGGGCGGTGCCCGGACCTTCTTCGGATCGGAGGGGCTGTTCCTCCTGCGCGCGAGCGGCGGCGGACCGGTGCTCCTCTGCTCGTACGGGGCGATCCACAAGGTGAGCCTCGACGGGCGCCAGCCGTATATCTGCGACACGGGCCACGTCGTCGCCTTCGGCCAGGCGCTCACGTTCGACGTGAAGCGGGTGGGCGGCTGGAAGTCGACCCTGCTGTCCGGCGAAGGGCTGGTGTGCGAGTTCCGCGGGACGGGCGACCTCTATCTGCAGACCCGATCGACCCAGGCGTTCCTGTCGTGGCTCATCCCGCGTCTCCCGACGAAGAGCGGCGGCGGCGGGGTGCGGGGGCGCGGCATCCTCGACAACATCCTGACGGGAGACTAGCGCGGTCGAGTCGCAGGCTCGAGGGAGGGTTCCGACGTGCTCACGCTCTACAGGCTCAAGCTCTCCACGAACGTCGAGAGGGTCGCGCTGGCGCTGGCCCACAAGGGGCTCGAGGCGGAATCGATCTGGGTCCCGTACGACGACCGAGCGCTGGTGCGCAAGGTGAGCGGCCAGGACCTGGTGCCGGTCCTGGTGGACGACGGCAAGGTGGTCATCGACTCGATGGAGATCGTGCGGTACCTCGAGGATCGCTTCCCGGGGGCCCCGCAACTCTACCCCAGGGATGCGGCGCGCCGGGCCGACTGCCTCCTGTTCATCGACTGGTTCAACCGGGTCTGGAAGCGGCCGCCGAACGAGATCGAGGCGGAGCTCGAGAAGCCCGAGGGGCAGCGCGATAGGCAGCGTGTCGAGCGGCTCGGTCGGGCGATGCAGGCCTACCTCGATCTGTTCGAGCAGTTGCTGTCCGGCCGCGAGCACCTGCAGGGGGAGTTCTCGGCGGCCGACGTCGCCGCCTTCCCCTTCGTCAAGTACGCCTCCCTCTACGAACCGGGCGACCCCTATCTCTTCCACAGGGTGCTGGCCGACTACCAGAAGCCGGGGACGAGCCATCCCAACCTCCTGGCCTGGATCAAGCGGGTCGACAAGCGCCCGCGCGCCTGAGGGGCCCGAGCCGCGCGGGTCGGTGACCTGCGAATCGTCGAGGCCGGTCGACCCGGGATCCCGTCAGCTCGCGGCCGGACCGGTGAAGGCGGGGGAGGATCGCGGGGTGGTCGGCTCCCAGGGGTACATCGCCGCTACCTGGGCGGCGTAGCCGTTGAAGAGTCGCGTCGGGATCCGCTCGCCGGTGTCGATGACCCGCTCGGTCGCCTGTGACCATCGGGGGTGGGGGACGTTCGGGTTGACGTTGGCCCAGAAGTCGTACTCCTTCGAGACGTCGCTCCAGAACGTGCGCGGGCGTCCGGCGACCAGCTCGATCCGCACGATCCCCTTGATGCTCTTGAAGCCGTACTTCCAGGGGAGCGCGAGGCGGAGCGGCGCGCCGTGCGGCACCGGCAGGGCGTGGCCGTAGACGCCGGTGACCAGGAAGGCGAGCTCGTTGCGCGCCTCCTCGATCGTCAGCCCCTCGTAGTAGGGCCACGGGTACCAGGTCGCGTTCTTCTGCCCGGGCGCCTGATCGGGCTTCAGGAAGGTCAGCATCCTGACATGGCGCGCCGCGGAGAGCGGCCGGACCCGGTCGAGAAGAGCGCGCAGCGGCAGGCCGGTCCACGGCACGACCATCGACCAGGCCTCGACGCAGCGGTGCCGGTAGACGCGCTCCTCGAGCGGGACGAGGCGCGCCAGCTCGTCGACGTCGAAGATCCTCGGTTTCTCGCAGAGCCCCGCCACCTCGACCTGCCAGGGCCGCGTCTCGAACCGATCGACGTAGCGCCAGACGTCCTTCTGCTCGGCGAACTCGTAGTAGTTGTTGTGGCGGTTCGCCGTCGCCTCGTCGGTCAGCGGCCGATCGACGGCGTACGCCGGGTTGCGCTTGGCGGGGTAGAGACCCGCTCCGCCGGGAGGTGGGTTGGGCCGGGCAACCCCCTTGGCGTCCGCTCCTCCCGCCGGGGCGGCGCGGCAGGCCCAGAGGAGGCCGAGCGCACCCGCCCCCAGGAGGCCGAGCCGCTGCAGGAAGCGCCGCCGGTCGTCATCGATCGTCTCCGGCGTGGCCCGCGACTCCGGGATCTCCCAGGGGCGCGGGATCTTCAGGCCCGGCATCGTTCCTCCCTCGAGGTCATTCTAGCCTCACGCCCGTTCCAGGACACCCGTGCAGTAGAATAACCACCGCGCCGCTCCGCTTCTTCCCGCGTGGCGATGGATCTCCGGGGCGGGGACACCGCGGCGGGGGTGGACGGCGGGGACGTGGAGCGCGTCATGGCCCGGGTGGTCTACTTCAGCGTCGACGTCGAGGCCTCGGGTCCCGTGCCGGCCCTCTACAACCTGGTGTCGATCGGCGCCGTCCCGATCGGCCGGCACGAGGGGACCTGGCATCCCGAGGATGGGAGGTTCTACGTCGAGCTCCGCCCGATCGCACCCGGCTTCGACCCGGAGGCGATGGCGGTGCACGGCATACCGCGCGAGCGCCTCGAGAAGGACGGGATCCCGGCGGACGAGGCGATGCGCCGGCTCGCCCTCTTCGTCCGGGAGCGCCTGGGGGGCTCGGGCGACCGGGCGGTCTTCGTCGGCCACAACGCGGTCTTCGACTGGGCCTACATCAGCTACTACTTCGAGATCCACCGCCTGCCGAACCCGTTCGGGTACAAGGCCCTGGACATCAAGTCGTTCGCGATGGGGCGCCTCGGGATCGAGTGGCTCGACACGAGCAAGGAGGTGTTGAGGACGCTCCTGCCCTCCGTCCCTGTCCAGGACGCCGCCCGGGCGCACCGGGCCGACTATGACGCCTTCTACCAGGCGCAGATCTTCTGCGCGCTGCTGAACCTGCCGCGGCGGGCATGATCCCGCGGCGCCGGCCCCGATCCCGGGGGCGTCGCGGAGGCTGAGCGTGGCGCGATCCTGAAGGAGGCTCGACGATGGACGTCGCCGACACGATCGGCCGCTTCGGGATCTGGTACGTCGTCTTCCTGTTCACCCTGACGCTTCACGAGGCGGGGCACGCGCTCGTGGCCTGGCTCGGGGGAGACAACACCGCCTACCGGGGGGGACAGGTCTCGCTCAACCCGTGGCCGCATCTGAGGCGCGAGCCGTTCGGGACGATCATCGTCCCGCTGCTGACCTTCTTCGGCTCGGGCTGGATGATGGGATGGGCGTCCGCCCCGTACGATCCCTACTGGGGGCAGCGCCATCCGCGCAGGCTCGCAGCGATGTCGGCCGCGGGCCCGGCCGCGAACCTGCTCCTGGCCGCGATCGTCTTCGTGACGCTCAAGATCCTGCTCGGTGCCGGCCTCTTCGTGCCGCCCGGCCGGATCGGCTTCAGCCACGTGATCGAGCCGGCGCCGGGGACCGCGGCGGGATCGCTCGCCTTCCCGATCGCCTTCTGCCTCTCGATCGCGCTCAACCTGAACGTCCTGCTTTTCCTGTTCAACCTGATTCCGCTCCCTCCTTTGGACGGGGCGGGAATCGTCCAGGGGCTCCTCCCCGACAGCGTCGGTCCGTTCCTGTCGACGCTGGCGCGCAATCCGGTCCTGTCGATCGTGGGGCTGGTGGTCGCCTGGCGCCTGTTCGACCTGATCTTCCCGCCCGCCTTCTCGATCCTGATGACGCTCCTGCACCCGGACGTCTCCTACCGCTTCTGATCGCGGGTCCTCGGCCTCCGGTATTTCCCCCGGAGGACCTCGGGTGATCGCCTGATGTCTCGATCCCGAAGCGCAGGGTATCTCTAGCCATCGGGGTTCACGAGGCCGATCACGTCCGCACCCGGGGGGGCACGGCGGACGCGCCGGGAGCCGGCGAGGCGGGATAGAGGATCCCCTCGATGCCTCGGATCGCTGCACCTCGCGGGATGCTATAATGAACCAAACGGACGCAGCAATCGCAGTCTGTCAGGCCCGGGTCCGGTCGCCGGCCCGGAAGGAGGTCTGTCAATGAAGGGGGCTCGCAACCAGATCGGAGTCTCGCAGGTCGACTCCGAATCGACCATCACGCTCCTGCGCGAACTCGTGGCGCACCTGCGGCAGAACCGGACCCAGCTCCGCGAAGAGTGGGCCCGCCGCATCACCGAGGCGAGGCTGCTCACGGCGATGACCAAGGACGAGGTCTTCGCCGAGGCCACGTCGGTGTACGACAACTATGTGGAGGCGCTGGAGACCGGCACGTTCGAGGCGCTGCAGGCCTACGCCCGCAACCTCTCCGAGCGCATCATCCCGAGAGGGGTGCAGACCGACGAGGTGGTCGGCATCGTGCTCCTCCTCCGCGACGTCCTGGCCCGCTCGCTGTTCGCCAGGTATCACGCCGATTTCGACAAGCTCAACCGCATCCTCGACGCCTACGAGCCTGCCGCGAACCGGGTCGCCATCACCGTGGCGGTCGGCTTCGTCCAGGAGCGCGAGCGGACCATCCGCGAGCAGCAGGAGGCGATCCGCGAGCTCTCGACCCCGGTCCTCCAGGTCCGCGAGCGGCTGCTGATCCTGCCGATCATCGGTGTCATCGACCCGCACCGCGCCCGCCAGCTGACCGAGCAGCTGCTGCGCGGCATCCGGACCAACCGGGCCCGGGTCGTCGTCATCGACATCACCGGGGTCGCCGCCATGGACTCCAACGTGGCCAACCATCTGGTGCTCACGGTCGAGGCCTCGAGGCTCCTGGGGGCCACGGTGATCGTGACCGGCCTCTCCCCGGAGATCGCCCAGACGCTGGTGAACATCGGCGTCGATCTCGGCAAGATGAACACCGTCGGCGACCTGCAGGGCGGCATCGAGGAGGCCGAGCGGCTCCTCGGCTACAAGGTCATGCCGGCGGGGGAGACCGCACCACAGACCCAGAAAATCTAGAGAGGGCCAGCCGTGGAAGTCCCCATCCTCAAGCAGGGCCCGTACCTCATCGCCACGATCCAGTCGGCGCTCGCCGACGCCGATCTCCTCAACCTGCGGGACGCGCTCGTCCAGAGGGTCGGCCGGTACCGCTCGCGGGGGGTCATCGTGGACGTGACCTCCCTCGACGTGATGGACTCCTTCGCCTCCCGCATGCTCCGGGACATCGCGCACATGATCCGTCTGCGCGGCGCAGAGACCGTCATCGTGGGTTTCCAGCCGGAGGTCGCGTTCGCGATGGTTCAGCTGGGCCTGACGCTGGAAGGCGTGGCGACCGCGCTCGATCTCGAGGAAGGTCTTGCGTACCTCGATCACAGGATCAAGGGGACCGGGAAGGATGCTGACGCAGCTCCTCATGGCCGATGAACGATCCGCGTGCAGGACCACCCGCTAGGACCTCCCGTCCCTCGGACGGCGCGCTTCCGGTCGTGACCCAGGAGGCGCGCGTACCGATCCTGTCCGATGCCGACATCCTGGCGGCCCGCCAGAAGGGGCGCGCCCTCGCGGCGGAGATGGGGTTCACCAGCAGCAGCCTGACGATGATCGCGACCGCCATCTCGGAGCTGGCCCGCAACATCGTCCTCTACGCGAAGCGCGGCGAGATCGTCCTGAGCCGCGCGGAGGAGAACGGCCGGCCGGGGATCGTCGTATCGGCGCGGGACGAAGGTCCGGGCATTCCCGACGTCAACATGGCGATGCAGAGCGGCTACTCCACCTCCGGCAGCCTCGGCCTCGGCCTGCCCGGCGTGAGGCGGCTGATGGACGAGTTCGAGATTGATTCCCAGCCCGGAAAAGGAACCTCCGTCACGGCGAAGAAATGGAGACGCTGAGCGAAGCCCCGATCGGATACGCCGTCGCGACGGCGACGCTGCCCGGCCAGACGGAGACGGGGGACGAGCACCTGGTGCGCAGGGTGTCCTACGGGGTGCTCGTGGGCGTCGTCGACGGGCTCGGGCATGGCGCCGAGGCGGCGGCCGCGGCCAGGGTGGCCATCGCGACCCTGGTGCGCCACGTCGAGGAGCCGCTCGTCGCTCTCGTCCGGCGGTGCCACGACAGCCTCGTGGGCACGCGCGGCGTGGTGCTGAGCCTGGCGTCGTTCCGGACGGCCGATCGGATGATGACCTGGATCGGGGTGGGCAACGTGGAAGGACTCCTGGTGCGTGCGGACCCGCGTGCGGAGGCGACCGACGGGTCGCTCCTGCTGCGCGGCGGCGTGGTCGGCGTCCGCGTTCCGGACCTCCACGCCTCCGTCCTGAGGGTCGAGCGTGGAGACACGCTGATCTTCGCGACGGATGGGATCCGGGGCGATTTCGCGCGGACGATCCGCAGGAGCGAGCCGCCCGGCAGGCTCGCCGAGGAGATCCTGGCCCGGCACAGGAAGGACACGGACGATGCCCTCGTGCTCGTCGCGCGCTTCGAGGGAGGCGAGCCGTGACGGAGGCCCGGGCGTCTCTGCGCGCCGACTATCGCACGGCCCTCCGCGACTATCTCGGGGGCGCGGGGGAGGCGGCGCTCCAGCGGGCCTACGAGCTCGGGAGGCAGGCCATCGGCGAGGAGGTCGGCGTCCTGGAGATGGCCGCCCTGCACCACGAGACCGTGATCGCCATCCTGCAGCGCACGCCGGCCCCGGCCGATCACGCGCGCGTCATCTCGGAGGCGGGAGCCTTCTTCGCGGAGAGCCTGTCGCCGTTCGAGATGGCCTCGCGCACCTTCAAGGAGGCGGCGTCCACCTTGCGCCGCCTCAACGAGACCCTCGAAGAGGAGGGGAAGCGGATCGCCCACGCCCTGCACGACGAGGCGGGGCAGCTCCTCGCGTCGGTTTACCTCGCCCTCGAGGAGGTGGCCTGCGAGCTGCCGGGCGCCCGCGAGCGCCTGCGAAGCGTCCGGACGCTTCTGGACGGCATCGAGGACCAGCTGCGACACCTGTCGCACGAGCTGCGCCCCACGATCCTGGATGACCTGGGTCTCGTCCCGGCCCTCGAGTTCCTGGCCGAAGGGGTCGCGGCCCGGTCCGGGATCGCCGTCGCCGTCGAGGCCGCCGCCGATGGTCGGCTGCTGCCGACAATCGAGACGGCCCTTTACCGGATCGTCAAGGAGGCCCTGACCAACGTCACCCGGCATGCCCAGGCGCGCCGGGTCCTCGTGCAGATCCGTCGCAAGGAGCGCTCGGTCTTCTGTTCGGTGCGCGACGACGGGAAGGGCTTCGACGTCCCCGAGGCGTTGTCCAGGAGAGGGAAGCGGGGCCTCGGCCTCGCGGGAATCCGCGAGCGGCTGCGCCCGCTCGGCGGCACCCTCGACATCGACTCGTCCCCCGGCCGGGGGACCGAGCTTCTGATCTCACTCCCCGTGGAGCACTGAGATGCCGATCCAAGTTCTGCTCGCCGACGATCATCAGATCATGCGCCAGGGGCTGAAGAGCCTCCTGGAGCGGGAAGGCTTCAGGGTCGTGGCGGAGGCCGCGGACGGCCGCGAGGCCCTCCGCCTCGCCGAGACCTCTCATCCCGACGTCGTCATCCTCGACCTGGCGATGCCGGGCCTCAACGGCGTCGACGCCGCCAAGGAGATCGCCCGCTCCTCTCCGAAGACCAAGGCGATCCTGCTGACGATGCACAAGGAGGATGCGTACGTCCTCCAGGCGCTGAGCGCGGGCGTCAGCGGCTATGTCCTGAAGACCCAGGCGTCGGCGGATCTGGTCCAGGCGATCCGCGAGGTGACGCGGGGATCGATCTACCTCAGCCCGGGCGTCTCGCGCGCCGTGGTCGACGCCTATCGGGCCAAGACCGATCTCCCTCCCGATCCTCTCAGCCCCCGCGAGCGTGAGGTCCTGCAGCTCGTGGCCGAAGGCAAGACGACGAAGGAGGTCGCCGCGATCCTGGGCGTCAGCGTCAAGACGGCCGAATCCCACCGCACCCGCATCATGGAGAAGCTGGACATCCACGAGACCGCGGGGCTCGTCCGGTATGCCATTCGTCGTGGAGTGATCCAGCCCTGATCGCCGGAGCCGACGCGCATCGCGCCGGGGCGTCTCGTGGGTGCGGAATTCTCCTCGCCCCGATCCAGGAATTGCCCCGATGTCTCCGCCGGCTCGGCGTGTCTATGGTGCCCTCGGAGGGAGCGAGCGGACGCCGGGCCTCGTGGCCGGCGGATCGCGCGGGCAGGCGGATGGACCGGCGCCGGGGCTCAGCGTGGGAACAAGCCCAGGTCGCCGCCGGCGCTCGGAAGCCTGCCGCCTCCTCGTGGAGCTCCGGGCCGGCGAGCCCCCGCGGGGCTCCGCGATCGGCAGGGGGGCCCCCATCCGGCCCCCCTGTCGGTCCCTTCCGGCCGGGATCGCCTCTGGGGCCCGGGAGGATGGATCTGATTTCTGGGAGGATCGAAGATGCCAATCCAGGTTCTGCTCGCCGATGACCACGTCGTCGTCCGCCAGGGCCTGAGGGGCCTTCTCGAGCGCGAGGGCTTCAAGGTCTGCGGCGAAGCGGCGGACGGCCGGGACGCGATCCACCTCGCCGAGACCTGCCACCCCGACGTGGCGATTCTCGACCTGGCGATGCCGGGCCTGAACGGCGTCGACGCCGCCCGGGAGATCATGCGCCTGCAGCCCCAGACGAAGGCCATCGTGCTGACGATGCACAAGGACGAGGCCTACATCCTGCAGGCGCTGAGCGCCGGAGTGAGCGGCTACATCCTGAAGACGCAGGCGGCGGCCGATCTGGTCCAGGCGATCCGCGAGGTCGTGCGGGGATCGGTCTACCTGAGCCCCGGAGTCTCACGCGCCGTGGTGGACGCGTACCGCGCCAAGACCAACGTCCCTCCCGACCCGCTGAGCCCCCGGGAGCGCGAGATTCTCCAGCTCGTCGCCGAGGGCAGGACGACGAAGCAGATCGCGGCGATCCTGGGCGTGAGCGTCAAGACCGCCGATTCGCACCGATCCAGGCTGATGGCCAAGCTGGACATCCACGAGATCGCCGGCCTCGTCCGCTACGCCATCCGTCGCGGCCTCATCCAGCCCTGAGCCCGGTCCCGCGCGCGGCTTCCGCGCCGCCGGCCGCCGCGCGGCGCCTCGGGGATCCCCCGGAGCCCGGTTCAGGGAAAGACCCGGTTCTCTCCGCCGTCATGGTCCGGTACGGTCGCTCGCAAGAACCTCGCCCCGGGACTCCCTTCGTGTCCCGGGCACGACCTTCCCTCCACCTCACGGACGGTGGGGGGCCCGGTGCCGGGCCCCCCGCCGGCTGCCCTCCCTCTCGTCCCCCGCTCCAGGCGCGAGACCGCGTCGGGATTTCCCCCTACGGTTTTTCGGGGATCGCCTGATGGTTGTCGTCGACGTCCCGGCGTAACAATGGCCGCGGTTCGAGAAAAGTTCGGATGCAGATGCCTTTGATGGTCGGCGCGGCCAGCGCCAGTCGCAGTCGGCCCGGCACGGTGGGAGAGGCTGGAACCGAAGGGGGCGAAGCCTTGCTCGAGGCGGCGATGAGGGAGTGCGATCCGCGATGGCACGTCCTCTGGACGCGCAGCCACTGCGAGCCGCTCGTGCGCGATCAGCTCGCGGGGAAGGGGTTTCATCTCTTCCTCCCGGAGATGGACGCCTGGTCGCGGCGCAACGGAACCCGGCATCTGATCCGCGTCCCGATGTTCCCGGGGTACCTGTTCCTGCGCCATGCGATGGGGAAGCAGGCGTACCTCGAGGTGCGGCAGGCGCGCGGCCTGGTCGCCATCCTGGGAGAGCGCTGGGATCGGCTGGCGGAAGTGCCGGACCGCGAGATCGACGCAATCCAGTCGTTGAGCCGCTCCCATCTGCCGGCGCTGCCCCATCCCTACCTGAAGGAGGGCCAGCGGGTGCGGATCGCGCGCGGACCGCTGGCCGGCGCGGAAGGGTTCCTGGTCCGCAGCCGGGCGGACAAGGGTCTGCTCGTTCTCTCCGTCGACCTGCTGCAGAGAAGCGTGGCGGTCGAGATCGATTGCACCTCGGTCGTCGCCTGAGACGCCCGGCCCGCCGGAGTCACGGTGCTCCACGACGCTCGCAACGGTCTTCTTCGGCTGCTCCTTCTGGGGATGATCCTTTATCCCGCCACGGCTCTCGCCGGGCCCGAGCCCTACGTCCAGGCGTCGGTCTCGGCCGGCGGAGTCCAGGACGACAACATCTTCTCCACGGCGACGGGGAAGGAGAAGGACGTCGTCTCCCGTGTCACCCCGGAGCTGGAAATCGGGGCGCGTTCCGAGCCGCTGACGCTCAGCGGTCGCTATGCCTTCGACGCGGAACGCTTCGCCGATCACCCGGAGCTGGACAACTCCCGGATGCGGGAGCGCGCCTCGCTCGATCTGAAGACCGCCACGGTCCGCCCCTGGAGTCTGGCGCTCGTCGGAGCCTTCTTTCGAACGCAGACCCCGTCCGAGCTCAACACCGAGACGGGCGTGCTGGCCGGTCGCGCGGGCGCCCGGCGTCTGGAGATCGGCTCGACCGTGACGCGCCGGTTCGATCCGTCGACGTCGATCACCTCGGGGCTCACCTTCGTCCGGGACGAGCTGTCGGGAGGCGCGGGCATCGGCAGCCGGATCGGCAGCCTCTCCTTCGAGCGCGGCCTCACGCCGAGGGACCGGCTGAGCGCCGACTACCAGGCGCGGCGGTTCGACTTCGACCAGGGCCGGCCGATCCTGTTCCACGCCGTCACCTTCGGATGGGCCCGTGAGGCGACGGGGCGCACCGGCTTCACGTTGCGCGCCGGGCCCCGGCTCGTCGACGGATCGGTGCGACCCGAGGTGTCGGCCTCCCTCGATCACCGGCTCAAGAGAGGCGTTCTCTCCTGCACCTACACCGACAGCACGGCGACGATCATCGGACAGGCGGGCGTCGCGAGCTTCGAGAGCCTGGTCGCGGCGGCCGAGGTCCAGCCTCTGCGCTCTCTGAGGCTGAGCGCCGCGCCGAGCGCCGTCCGGGTCAGGAGCGCGGACGCCGCGACCGAGACCAGGCTCTACCTCGGGACGCTCGGCGCGACCTGGCGGATCGTTCCATGGCTCGCGCTCGAGGGCTCCTATCAGTTCACCCTGCAGCGCGCGCCCTCGGCTCTCGCGGACCAGGAGATCTCGCATCACGTCGTCCTGCTGAGGCTGGTGGCGAGCGCACCCGGGAAGGTCAACGACGGGAGGAGGAGATGAGACCCAGAGCGTGGACGGCCTGCGCGACCCTGGCGCTTCTGACGGGCGGGCTGGCGTCGTCCTCGACCCTCGCGGAACGGCGCGCGCCCTTGGGTGGGGACGCGAACGTCGAGCGCCAGGACTACCGGATCAGCCCCGAGGATGTCCTGCAGATCTCGGTCTGGAAGAACGAGGCGATGAGCCTGACCGTGCCCGTCCGTCCGGACGGCATGATCTCGCTGCCGCTCCTGAACGACGTGCCGGCTGCGGGCCGTACCCCGATGGAGCTGAAGGATCTCCTCACGAAGAGGCTCTCGGAGTACATGCCGGGCCCCGAGGTTTCGGTCATCGTCCGGGAGGTGCGCGGCCCCAAGGTCTCCGTCGTCGGCGAGGTCGCCCACCCCGGCCGCTATGAGCTGAAGAGCCGGACGACCGTGCTCGATCTCCTGGCGCAGGCCGGTGGCTTCACCGCGTTCGCCGCCCGCTCCCGGATCGTCATTCTGCGCGCCGGCGACAAGCGACTCGAGAGGATCTCGTTCAACTACAACAAGGCGTTCTCGGACGGTGAGGCCCAGAACATCGAGCTTCGCCCGGGCGACATCGTGCTGGTGCCCTGAGGCGGAGGAGGGGAGGACGCGGCATGGGTGACGAGGCGAGAAAAGGCCCGGGCCTCGAGACGGCCCTGGAGATTTGGAGCCGCAGGAAGTGGCTGGCGACCGCGGTCTTCGCCGCCTGCGGCGCGGCGACGCTCAGCCTGGTGGCGTTCCTTCCGGACGTCTACCGCGCGACGGCGACGGTCCTGGTGGAGCGGCAGCAGGTCCCGGAGGCCCTCGTGCGCGCCTCCATCACCACGGAGCTCGAGACCCGCCTGCAGACGATCAGCCAGCAGATTCTTAGCCGCACGAGACTGCAGGAACTGATCGATCGCCTCGACCTCTACCCGGACCTTCGGCACCGCGTGCCGCGCGAGACGCTGGTCGAGGCGATGCGCCGCGACATCCAGCTGGACCTGAAGGGAGCCGAGCCGGCCGGGGGACGGGGCGCCACGATCGCGTTCAACCTCAGCTACCGGGGGAAGGATCCCGGGACCGTCGCCCGCGTCGCGAATACGCTGGCGTCGTTCTACGTCGAGGAGGATCAGAAGGCCCGCGAGCGGCAGACGACGGGGACGGCGGAATTCCTCAAGCTCCAGCTCGACGAGGCCAAGCGGAGACTGGACGAGCAGGATCACCGCGTCGGCGAGTTCAAGGGAGCCCACAGCGGCGAGCTGCCGGAGCAGGTCGAGGTCAATCTGGCGGCGCTGGAGCGGCTCAACACGCAGCTCCGGCTTAACACCGAGGCGCAGATGCGGGCCCTGGAGAGGCGGGACGACCTGGTGAAGAGGCTGGCGGACGCCGGCGTCGTGGATCCTTCGGGAGGGACCGACGGCACCGCCGCCCGGATCGCGCGACTGAAGGGCGAGCTGGCCGATCTCAGGACGCGCTTCAGCGACAAGTATCCGGACGTCATCCGTCTCCGGGAGGAGATTCAGGCCCTGGAGCGGCGGGCCACCGAGATCGGCCGCGACGGGAGTGGCGCGCCGGCGCGGACCGCCCCGGCCGATCCCGCCCTCCTCGAGCTTCAGGAGAGCTTCAGCCGGGCGCAGGGATCTCTCAAGGCGATGCAGGCCGAGGAGCGCATGCTCCGAAAGTCGATCGATGACTACCAGCGCCGCGTCGAGATCGCGCCGCAGCGGGAGCAGCAGCTGCGCGAGCTGTCGCGCGACTCCCTGGCGACCAAGGATCTCTACGAATCGTTGCTGAAGCGATACGAGGACGCGCAGTTCGCCGAGAACATGGAACAGCGTCAGAAGGGGGAGCAGTTCCGGATCCTTGACGAGGCCGTGGTGCCCCAGGAGCCGGCCGGGCCGAATCGCCGTGCCCTGGTCATCGCCGGCCTCGGCCTATCGCTGGCTCTGGTGGTGGCCGCGGTGGGGCTGGCCGAGCAGATCGACACCTCTTTCCACGCCGTCGCGGATCTCCGGAGCTTCACGCGCCTGCCGGTCCTGGCCAGCATCCCGCGCATCGTCACGGACGGCGACCTCCGGCGACGACGCAGGCGTTTCTGGACGGCCGCGGTGCCGTCGGCGGCGGGCCTCGCCCTGATCGTCGGCGCCTGCTACGCCCTGGCCCGCCACGGCGGGTCGATGCTCTGGCTGCTGTCGATTCGATGAACCCGGGTTCCATGGAGCACGAACGGGACCGCCGACCCCCTCCCGCCGAGGTGGAGGAGCGGTCGTCGACGGATCCGTCCGCGGCGATTCCCGCAACGTCGGCGGCAGGGCCGACCCGGGGCATCGAGGAGCATCTCGTGAGCCTGCTCGCGCCGAACTCGTTCGAGGCGGAGCAATACCGCGCGCTGCGAGCTGTCTTGGAGCAAGGGCGCAAGGCGAAGTCGCTGGCCGTCATCGCCATCTCGAGCCCGACCGCAGGAGACGGCAAGACGCTCACCGCGATCAACCTGGCGGGAACCCTGGCGCAGGCCCCCGAGGCGCGGATCCTGCTGGTGGACGGCGACCTGCGCCGACCCACCGTGGAGGAGCACCTGGGGCTGAACACCGAGAGGAGCGCCGGGCTGGTGGAGTTGATTCTCGACCCAGGCATGACGCTCGAGCGCGCGGTGAGACGCCTGCCGCTCTTCAACCTCTGGGTGCTGCCGGCCGGCCGTTGCCCGGCCTCCCCGTATGAGGTGCTCAAGTCGCCGCGGCTGGGCGACCTCCTCCAGGACGCGCGGCGGCGTTTCGATTACGTCCTGATCGACAGCCCTCCCATCGTCCCGGTGCCCGACCTGCGCCTCATCACGAAGTGGGTGGACGGTTTCCTGATGGTCGTGGCGGCCCATAAGACCCCGCGTCGGTTGCTGGAGGAGGCGCTGTACGTCGCCGACCCGGCGAAGATCGTCGGACTCGTCTTCAACAACGACGATCGACTGCTGTCGCGGGCCTACGGGTACTACGCCTATGGGCGGCCCCTCAACGGCGCCGCCGGTCACCGGGGCCGCCGCACGACGGAGGGACGGGGCGAGTCGTGACCATCCTGCTGGCGCTCCTCGAGGCGGGCTCGATCTTCGCGATAGCCTGCGCCGTGGCGCTGGCCGGAATCCGCCTGTCGCCCGCGCACTGGATGGGCATCACGCTGGTGGCGGGTCGCTCCCTGGCCCTCGCGCTGAGTTGTGTCGCGGCGTTCTACTACAACGGCCTCTACGACGGCCGGAGCCTGCGAAGCATGGGGGATGTCGCCGCGCGACTGCCCCGGGCGCTGGCGACGGCTCTCGCGCTGCTGGCCGCCGTCTACCTCGTCGTCCCCGCGACCCGGATGGAGGCGGCGCCCTTCCTGGCGAGCCTGCTGGTGGCGGCGATGACCTTGCTGACGCTGCGGGCGATCTCCGGCGTCGTGATCCGGAGTCGCTCGTTCGGGGAGCGCGTCCTGATCCTGGGGACGAGCCCGCTGGCGGAGAAGCTGGTGCGGGAGATCGAGACCCGGCACGACGCGCGCCACCACGTCGTCGGGATCGTCGCCGACGCGCCCTCGCCGGAAACGAGGTTCTTCCCCTATCCGGTCCTGGCGCCGTTCGATCATCTCGGCCGGATCCTCGAGGGAGCGCGTCCCGACCGCGTGGTCGTGGCGATGCGGGAGAGGCGCGGGCAGCTGGCGGTTCAGCAACTCCTGGAGGCGCGGATGCGCGGGGTCGTGATCGAGGAGGGTGTCGAGCTCTACGAGCGCCTGACCGGAAAGATCGCCATCGAGTCGCTGACCCCGAGCGGCGTGATCTTCGGCGGCGGCTTCCGCCCGGGCGCGATCTCCCGGGCGCTCGGGCGCGGGATCAGTCTCCTCGTCTCGGTCGTCGGACTCGTCGTGCTGGCCCCGCTCTTCGCCCTGATCGCCCTGGCGATCACCCTCGACTCGCGCGGTCCGGTTGTCTTCAGGCAGGAGCGGGCAGGGCAGGGCGGCCGCCGGTTCGGGCTCCTGAAGTTCCGCACGATGCACCCGGTGGAGGCGTCGCCCTCGGAGTGGGCCCGCGACAACGACGACCGCATCACGCGCGTCGGTCGGTGGCTGCGGAAATTCAGGCTCGATGAGCTGCCGCAGTTCGTGAACATCCTGCGGGGCGACATGAACCTCGTCGGGCCCCGGCCGCATCCGGTCAGGAACTACGAGCTCTTCCTGGCGACGGTCCCGTATTACGCGCTGCGCGCGACGGTGCGGCCGGGCGTCACCGGCTGGGCCCAGGTCCGCTACGGCTACGCCAACAACCTCGAGGAGGAGACGGAGAAGATGCGGTACGACCTCTACTACATCAAGCACCGGTCATTCGGCCTCGATCTGCGCATCCTGCTCGACACGGCGAAGGTCGTCCTGCTGGGGCGGGATCGCCGGGCCGCGGACGTCGACAACCTGGGATCGCCGGCCGGAGCTCACCCGACGCCGCTGCCCCTGAGGGTGCGGGAGGAGTAGATCCGGGGTGGGCCGCATCGGGAGTTTCCCGCATCCCACCGCAAGAATCTCAACCCTCGCGAATCGGCTATCGACCCGATTTTCGAGCCCCCGTCCTCGCCGTATGTTGTCGGCACCTCACGAAGCCACGCCCGCAAGGGCGGAGGCCGAGGGGGCTCGGAAAGGAGGGGTCCGAGGCGGCTCGAACGGGACGATCGAAATCGAAACAGTCGTTGAGCGGAAACGTCTGATGGAGCTGAAGGAGGTTGCATGAAGCGCAGAGAAACGAATCATCGCGGTTTCTTCGTCCTCGCCATCGTGACGGCTGGCCTGCTCGGCTGGCCGGCGCGCGCCGTCGCCCAGACCGCCGGCGGGGAAGCCAAGGCGGTGCAGGCGACGGTCCTGGGAGCGACCACCGTGCTCACCGACACCGGGGTTCTCGCGGCCGGGTCGAGCGACGCCCTCCAGGCGTCTTCGATCGTCGGCAGCGTACCGTCGCTGCTGACCAGCGACACGCTCCACGCGGCCACGATCGGCTCCCCCGACCAGATTGACTCGGAGGCGTCGCTCGGCAGCCTGGCGATGTCCCTCTTCGGAAACACGCTCTCGGCGGATTTCGTGATGGCGCGCGCCATGGCCGTCACGGGCGCCGCCGGCGCCGCGACCTCGGAGATCGACGGATTGACGATCAACGGGGTCTCGATCCCGGTCAGCGGGGCGCCGAACCAGACCGTTCCGATCGCCGGGGGGATGGTCATCCTCAACGAGCAACAGACGGGAGCGGCCGGCGCGGTCGCCAACGGGCTGCACGTGATCGTCACCGGCCTGGCGGACGTCGTCGTCGCTTCTGCAACCGCCGGGACGCCTCCGTCGAGCTCGTCGCCGCTGCCCCTCCCGGGGCTGTGACTTGACGCGGGCAGTCGTAGTGGCCGGGACAACACGGACAACGAATCATCGATTCCTTGGAGAGAATGACCGATGCGTAAAACACTCTGGGTCATCACATCGTTCTTGATTCTGATCGCGTCCGTCCGCCTTGTACGAGCGTGGGGGACGAACCTACCTGTCGCCTGCGATTTCGTGACGGGCGGCGGGTTCATCGTTGGGAGCGGCAACACCAGCCTCGCCAGCGGGGTCCACGGCAATTTCGGCGTCGGGGGCGGCGTCAAGAACGGCGCCTTCTGGGGCCACCTCGAGTACAACGACCACGGCACCGCCCCGACGAGACAGGTGCACGGGACGGGCGTCTGCAACTACCAGTTCGTCGACCCCACGACCCGCGACATCTTCGGGACCTGCCAGGACAGCGTCAAGGGGGCATGTAGCTACCGGGTACGGGTGAATGACAAAGGAGAGCCGGGGATCCACAACGACGAGTTCACCATCCTCGTCTGCCCACCCACGCCCGACTGCAACTGTGGTGACGGAACCGCTCCGTATTACAGGGCCGGCACGTTCTTCGGTGACGGTCCGATCGCCGGCGGCAACATCCAGCTGCACAAGGGGAACGCTTCGAACACGCCTCCGCCCAATTACACCTGTCAGACCCAGTAGCGTAGTGGGTCCGGGAGAGAGGCACGCAGGACAGTAGTTCATTCATCGGCCCGAGCACCAGAACGCGGCGGCGGCGCCGGGGTCGTGCCGCGCACGGCGTCGGTAGCCGCTGCCGCCAGGGCCGGTTCCGAGGAGGTCGGAATGAGTCGCGCAGCTTCGAACCGTCGCGGTTTGGTCGTCCTGTCACTGATCTGGGGCGGTCTTCTAGTCTCGCCGGACCTCGGGCTGGCTCAGACGGTCGCCGGAGAGGCGAAGGCGGTGCAGGCGACCGTCTTTGGCACCACGACGGTCCTCGCCGGCACAGGCGACCTCTCGGGATCGAGCGACGCGCTCCAGGCGTCCTCGATCGCCGGCAGTGTGCCGTCGCTGCTCAGCGGCGACTCGCTGCACGCGACCGCTCTCGGAGATGCCGGTGAGGTGGCCTCCGAAGCCTCGCTTGGGAGCCTGGGCCTGTCGCTAGGGGGCAACGCGATCTCCGCGGATTTCGTCATGGCCAGGGCCCTCGATGTCACCGGGATCGGCGCCATGGGCCAGTCGAGCATCGATGGGCTCTCGATCAACGGGGTACCGGTCTTCGTCACCGGCGCGGCGAACCAGGCCGTCCCGTTCTTCGGAGGCACGCTGATCATCAACGAGCAGCAGATCGGATCGGCCGGCGCGCTCGTCAACGCCCTGCACATCATCCTGAGCGGCGTGGCGGACGTGGTCATCGCCTCCGCGACGGCTGGGATTCCCCCGTCGAGCGGGTCGACACTGTTGAACCTGGACGCCGCGGTCTCGCTCCCTGGGCTTCCGTAGCACCGCGCGAGGGAGAAAGGGGAGCCGTTCATGAGCCCGGCAAGAACCGCGATGAGCAAATTCGCCCTGGTGGCCGCCATCGTCCTGCTGGCGCTGGCCAGCGGTCCCGCGCGGTCCTGGACAACCAGCACGGTGCCGTGCGACTTCGTGACCGGCGGAGGCTGGATCCTGCACCCGGCGAGCGGCCTCCAGCCGGCTCACGCCAACTTCGGCGTGGCGGGCGGCGTGAAGAACGGCGCCTTCTGGGGCCATCTCGAGTACAACGACCACGGCATGACCCCGCCGATGCAGGTGCACGGAACCGGCGCCACGGGCTACGCCTACATCGACGACACGACCCGCTACATGCAGGGGACCTGCCGGGTCAACGGCGTGGACGGCTTCACGTACGAGGTCAAGGTGACCGACAACGGCGAGCCGGGCCGGAACAACGACGAGTTCTCCATCCAGGTGAACCGAGCCGGGGTCGGGATCTACACCGCCGGGCACTGGACGGGGGACGGCCCGATCCGCGGCGGCAACATCCAGCTCCACAAGGGGAACGCCTCGAACACGCCTCCGTCCGATTACACCTGTCAGGGGACGCCCACGCCGACCCCAACGCCCACGCCGACGCCAACTCCAACGCCAACCCCGACACCGACGCCCACGCCGACGCCCACCCCAACACCAACGCCGACCCCCACCCCGACGCCCAGCCCGACTCCTCCGCCCACGGCGACCCGGTACGAGGAGGATAGCTCCGCGGTTGTCTTAACCGGCATCTGGTACGAGGTGCTTCGTTCGGATGCGAGCAGCGGCAGGGAGGTGGAGTCGGTGGATGCGCCGTCCCGGGCGACCTTGAGCTTCACCGGAACGGGAGTCAGCTGGATAGGTTACATGGGCAACGCCACCGGCATCGCCCGGGTGTACCTCGATGGGATCCTGACCGACACCGTCGACACATCCTCTTCGACCGAGCAGCCGCAGGCGGTCATCTACACCAAGACCGGCCTGCCGCCCGGAGCGCACACGCTGGCGATCGAGGTCACGCACGACTACAACCACTCAGTGAGCTGCTGCGCCTGGATCGTCGTCGACGCCTTCGATGTCTACCCGTGAGGGGAGCCTGGAGGCGGAGCCTCTCGGAACGGCAGCGACCCCAGCTCTGAATCAGTTGGTGGATGGCGCACGACGACCATGCGAGTGGTGGCGCTGGGAGGGGGAACGGGGCTCCCTGTCGTCCTGAAGGGGCTCAGGGAAGCCCTCTTTCCGCCCGGCAGGAGATGGGCGCCGTCCGAGGACCGGCCCCGGCTGACCGCCGTCGTCACCGTAGCGGATGACGGCGGCAGCTCCGGCCGGCTGCGTCAAGCGTACGGCATGCCCGCGCCGGGGGATATCCGGAACTGCCTGCTGGCTCTGGCCGGCGAGCGTTCCGACGTGGCGCCGATCTTCGACCACCGGTTCAACGGCCGGGGCGGCGCGGGGCTGTATGGTCATAGCCTGGGAAACCTGATCCTGACCGCCCTCTACCAGATCGAGAACGATTTCTCGAGAGCGGTGCGGCGGGCCGGCAGGATCCTCGGGGTCCGTGGACAGGTTCTTCCCGCCACCCTCGACGACGTCACGCTGCTCGCCGAGCTCACGGACGGCGAGGAGATCGTGGGCGAGTCGCGCATCGCAGCGGCGGGCCGCCCTACCAGGCGCGTCCGTCTCCGGCCATCGGGCGCCCGTGCCCTGCCGCAGGCCCTGGAGGCGATCGGGAGGGCCGACCTGATCGTGATCGGGCCCGGAAGCCTCTACACGAGCCTGATCCCGGTCTTGTTGGTCCAGGACCTGGCGGCCGCCATCGCTCAATCCAAGGCACGGATCGTGTTGATCATGAACCTGATGGTCGAGCCGGGCGAGACCGACGGCTACACCGCGACCGACATCCTCCTGGCGATCCGTCGCCACGCGCCACGCGTACGGATTGACGACGTGCTGCTCAACGACAGTCCCATCGCGCGAGACCGGGTCGAGCCCTATGCGCGTGGGGGAGCGGCTCCGATCCTCGTGGACGCGGAAGCCCTGCGGGCCCTGGGATGCCGTCCGATCGCGCGCGACATACTGGGGGCTGGTCCGCTGGTGCGCCACGACCCCGCCAAGGTCGGCAGAGCCCTTCTCGATCCGTCCGCCGAACGGTGGCGGGCGATGCACCGTCACGTGATGGAAGCCGGGGATTGTGCAGGAGCCGGTCCTCCCGGCGGCGGGCTACGGTGAATTCCGGCTCCCAGGCGACTTGGTGGCGTCCGCAGTCGCTACCGGGCGGCGGGCTCCGCTCGGAGGACGCTCGGCCGCGGGACGTGGGACCGGCGGTCAGCGCGGTGCCGTTCTGGGCCCTGATGGCCTTCACCATCATTCTGATCCTCGCGCCCCAGACCTACTTCAAGTCGTTGGCCCCGCTGCGGGTCGGCTGGATCGCGGCAGGCGTGGCCACGGTCACCTACCTGCTGGACCGTCTGGTTCATCGCGGGCCCCTGACCGTCGTCACTCGCGAGACCCGCGCGGCCGCCGGCCTGGCAGTCTGGGCGATCCTGACGGTCCCGTGGTCGTACTGGCCCGGCGGGAGCGTGGCGTTCCTCCTGACGGCCTACTTCAAGACGCTCGTGATCTTCTGCCTGCTCGCCAACGTCGTCACCACCCTGGAGAGACTGAAGGCGATCGTCTGGGGACTGAGCCTGATGGCGGCGCCCCTGGCGGTGTACGGGATCGCGCAGTACCGGTCGGGCGGATTCGTCGCCGACGGCGCGATGAGCCGGATCGCCAGCTATGAGGCGCCGCTGACCCAGAATCCGAACGACCTGGCGCTGACGCTCAACCTGATCCTCCCCCTGACCGCAGCGCTGTTCCTGGCTCGTCGGACCCTTCCGTCGCGCGCTGCACTTGCGGGCCTGATGGCCCTGGACGCGGCCGCCATCGTCGTGACGTTCTCGCGCGCCGGCTTTCTCACACTGGGTGCGACACTGCTCATTTACATCGGCCGCCTGATGAAGCGGCCGGAGAGGGGCTGGGCGATCACGGCCATCGTGCTGGCGCTTCTGTCTTTTCCGCTCTTGCCGGCCAGCTATCTCCAACGACTGAGCACGATCTCCAACATCGAGGCCGACACCACCGGCTCGGCGCAGGCGCGGTGGGCCGACACGATCGCCGCGGTCCGCTACGTCGTGCGCCACCCGGTCGTCGGCGCCGGCGTCGGCATGAACGTCCTTGCGCTGAACGAGGTCCGGGGTCCGGCCTGGAAGGAGGTCCACAACGTGTACCTGCAGCACGCCGTCGACCTCGGCGTCCCCGGATTGGTCCTCTTCCTCGTCCTGCTCACGGGATGCCTCAGGACCGCCGGCGAGGTGCGACGGAGGACCGCCGGGATACCGGCCCACCGCGAGCTGTTCTGCCTCGCCGAAGGGATCCAGATCAGCCTCGCCGCCTTCTCGGTCGCGGCCCTGTTCCATCCGGTCGCCTACCACTTCTACTTCTACTACATCGCGGGCCTGGCGCTTGCCCTCCGGGCGGCGTCCCGGCCATCGAACACCCGAGGAACCCACTCGGAGTCGGACCTCACGCTCCCGCGACCGTCGTCCCAGACGGGTCGCGGTCTTTGATCTGCGAACGGCCTTCCAGGAGGAGCCCGCGATGGATGCCGAGAAGATACGCGTCATGGAGTTCGTCGCCGCCTTCGCCATCGGCGGCACGGAGCGGCACGTCGTGAACCTGGGGCAGGGACTCGATCGTTCGAGGTTCGAGCCCTCGTTCGGATGCCTGAAGCGCTGGGGCGATCTCTTGAGCGAGATCGACACGCGGGAGACCCCGGTTTCGGAGTACCGGATCCGGAGCCTCTATCCGCACAAGGCCCTCAAGGGGCAGCTGAGGCTCGCCGCGGATCTGAGACGGAGCCGGACGCACATCGTCCATTCCTACAACGTCTACGCGAACATCTTCGCGATCCCGGCGGCGCGGCTCGCCGGCACTCCGGTCGTCGTGGCGTCGATCCGGGACACGGGCATCTATCTGACGGCGGCCCAGAGGTTCGTCCAGAGGCTCGTGTGCCGCATGGCCGACTGCGTCCTGGTGAACGCCGAGGCGGTGAGGCGCTGGCTCGAGGAGCAGGGATACCCTCCGGAGAAGATGGCCGTGATCCGCAACGGCGTGGATCTCTCCCGCTTCACGGGGGGCCGTGGGGACGGCGCGGTGCGCCGCTCGCTCGGCCTCCCCCCGGGGGCCCCCCTCGTGGCGGTGTTCTCCCGGCTGGATCGAAACAAGGGCATCGAATACTTCCTGCACGCGGCCGCCATCCTCGCGGCCCGCGATCGCGAGGTCCGCTTCCTCATCGTGGGAGACCGGTTCGTCGCCAAGGACGGGGTCATCGTCAGGGACGACGAGCATCGGGACGAGCTCATGAGCCTCATGCGCCGGCTGGGGCTCGAGGGGAGGGTCGTCTTCACGGGCTTCCGGCTCGACGTGCCCGAGCTCCTCTCCGAAGTCACCCTGTCCGTCCTGCCGTCCCTGAGCGAGGGGCTCTCCAACGCCGTGCTCGAGTCGATGGCCGCGGGCGTCCCCGTGGTCGCGACGAAGGTGGGCGGGACGCCGGAGGCGATCGAGGACGGCGTCTCGGGGTTCCTGGTGCCACCGCGCGACGCGCCGGCCCTGGCGGGCGCGATCGGCGCGCTCCTCGAGAAGCGCGATCTGGCCGGCAGCCTGGGACAGGCGGCCAGGGAACGGATCGAGCGGAGCTTCTCGCTCGATCGGATGCTCCGCCAGACGCAGGATCTCTATGCGGGAATGCTCGAGCGCGCCGCCGCGCGCGAGGGCGGCGGTCGCCCCTCGTCCTGCGGGCCGAGCCTGAACAAGGAGATCAGCCTATGACGCAGATGCGGATGCACGATACGTCGATCGAGGTGTTCTCCACCTGCCCGCCGAGCAGCGGCGACGATGCGGCCGCGTACGCGGACCACGTCCGCCGGGTCGCGCGCTGGAGCGATCGCGCCGGTTGCCGGGGGATCCTGGTCTACACCGACAACTCCCTGCTCGATCCGTGGCTCGTGTCGCAGATCATCATCGAAGCGACCGAGCGTCTGGCGCCGCTGGTGGCCGTCCAGCCGATCTACATGCACCCGTACACGGTGGCGAAGATGGTAACGTCGTTCGGCTTCCTCTACGGGCGGCGCCTCTACCTCAACATGGTCGCGGGCGGCTTCACGAACGACCTCGCCGGGATGAACGACGCGACCCCGCATGACCGGCGTTACGCGCGCCTGGTGGAATACACGACGATCGTCCGGCGCCTGCTCGAGGGCGCCTCCCCGGTAAGCCACGAGGGAGAGTTCTATCACGTGACGAACCTGAGGCTCGCGCCTCCTCTCTCCCCGGCGCTCCTCCCGGGACTAGTCGTCTCCGGATCGTCGGAGGCGGGCCTGGCCGCCGCCCGGGAGATCGGGGCCGTCGCGATCCATTACCCGAAGCCGGCGCAGGAATACCGGGAGACCACCCTCGGCCAGGCCCCTCCGGCCGGCATCCGCGTCGGGATCATCTGTCGCGAACGCGGCGAGGAGGCCTGGGCGATCGCCCGTACCCGGTTCCCCGAAGATCGCAAGGGCCAGCTGGCCCATCAGCTGGCGATGAAAATCTCCGATTCCGTTTGGCACCGGCAGCTGAGCGCGATCGGATCCGCAAGCGAGGAGAACCCCTACTGGCTCGTCCCCTTCCAGAACTACAAGACGTTCTGCCCATACCTCGTCGGGAGCTACGACGTGGTGGCTGGAGAGCTCGAACAGTACATCGCGGCGGGGTACCGGAGCTTCATCCTGGACGTTCCTCGGGACGACGAGGATCTGGAGCACACCCGGATCGCCTTCGATCGCGCCCTCGAGGCCGTGGCATGCCCGAGCGACTCCAGGACTGGGTGACCCTCCAGGCCGCGAGGCGTCCCGACGCCGTGGCGGTCGTGGGGGAGACCGACCGGCTTACGTACGCCGGCCTCGACGGACTCTCGAGCCGGCTCGCCCGGGCGCTCAAGACGCGCGGCTCCCGGAAGGGCGATCGGGTCTGCGTCCTGATGCCCAAGTCACCGACGGCCATCGCCTGTCTCCTCGGGATCTACAAGGCGGACGGCATCTACGTGCCGCTGGACCCGGCCTGCCCGGCGCGCCGGCTCAGGACGATCCTCGCCTCGTGCGAGGCTCGGTGGATCCTGGCCGGCGGGCCGGTCGAGAGCCTCCTCGACGAGGTGCTGGCGGGCACGGCCCGGCGGAGCTCCGTCGCCGTGGGCTGGATGGACGTCCGCCCGCCGGCGGGAGCGAGCTTCGAGGTGCGCCTCGATCGATCCGACGTCGAGGCCTGCTCCCCGGCGCCGGTGGGCTCCCGGAGCGCGAGGCAGGACACGGCCCACATCCTCTTCACGTCGGGGTCCTCCGGGACGCCCAAGGGCGTCGCCATCACCCACGGAAGCGTGATTCGATTCGTGGAGTGGGCCAGGGACTACTTCCGCCTGGGACCCTCGGACCGGCTCTCCGGCCACCCGCCGCTGCACTTCGATCTGTCCTTCCTGGACATCTTCGGGAGCTTCGCGGCGGGGGCGTGCCTGCGCCTGGTGCCGCCCGAGGTGAGCCTGCTGCCTCACAGGCTCGCGGAGTTCATCCGGAGCGCGAGGCTGACGCAGTGGTTCTCGGTCCCGTCGGTCCTCAACTACATGGCCAAGTTCGACGTCGTGAAGCCCGGCGACTTCCCGGACCTCGAGCGGCTGCTGTGGTGCGGGGAGGTCTTTCCGACGCCGTCGCTCATCTACTGGATGAGGCGGCTGCCCCACGTGCGTTTCACGAATCTGTACGGCCCCACGGAGACCACGATCGCCAGCAGCTACTACACCATGCCGCGGTGCCCGGAGGACGACAAGGCCGCGATCCCGATCGGCACCGCCTGCGACGGAGAGGAGCTCCTGGTGCTCGACGCTGCGCTCGCGCCGGTCCCGCCCGGGACCGCGGGGGATCTCTACATCCGGGGAGCCGGGCTGAGCCCCGGCTACTGGAACGATCCGGGGAAGACCCGCGAGGCCTTCCTGTCGGACCCGCGCGGCGGAGATCCCTCCGACCGAATCTACAGGACCGGCGACCTGGCACGGGTGGGAGAGGACGGGATGGTCTATCTGCTCGGGCGCGCCGACTCCCAGATCAAGAGCCGGGGTTACCGGATCGAGCTCGGGGAGGTGGAGGCCGGCCTCAGCGCCACCGGCCTGCTGCGCGAGAGCGCGGTGGTGGCCGTCCCGACGGACGGCTTCGAAGGGGCCGTGATCTGCTGCGCCTACGTGCCGGCGAACGGCGCCGGAGTCACGCCCGCGAGCCTGCGCCTGGCGCTCGCCCGGCACGTGCCGGCCTACATGCTCCCGGCGCGCTGGAGGGCGCTCGATCGCCTGCCGCTCAACGGGAGCGGCAAGATCGATCGACGCGCGCTGAAAGAGACGTTCGAACGCCATGAAGCTTAGGCCGATCGACAGGGCCGGGCTCTTCCGCACGGTCGCGGAGTGGCTGTCCCTCAAGGAGAACTACCAGTGGCTCGACTTCGGCAACGGCCGGCAGATCCTCACGCCGGAGTGGCTCAAGATCATGACGCAGCGCGATACGGAAATCCTGCGCGCGTTCACGTCCGATCACGACGACACGCCGATCGGCGTGGTCGGGCTGACCAATATCGACCGCGCCTTCCGGACCGCCCGGATCTGGGTGGTGGCGGGCGACACGTCGTTCCGGGCCCGTGGGTACGCGACGCGGGCGGCCTCCCGGCTGCTCACCTACGGGTTCGAGACCGTCGGCCTCAACGTGGTGAATACCTGGATCGTGGAGCACAACCCGTCTCTCCGGATCGCGCAGCGCCTCCAATTCAGGCTCATCGGCAGGCAGCGGCAATGCCACCTCATCGACGGGGTCGCATACGACAGGCTCTGGTTCGACCTGCTGGCCAACGAGCACAAGGAGATCCCTGATGTACGAGTCGAGCGCCATCGAGCGCCAGATCACCCGGCTGTTTCTGGATAGGCTGCACCTGGAGGTCCCTTCCGTGGAGACCGACCTCCTCGCCACGGGTGCGCTCGACTCGATGGGCTTCGTGGAGCTCCTGGTGAGCCTCGAAGAGCGCTATGGGATTGAGATTTCCCTCGACAACGTCGAGATCGACAACTTCCGATCGATCCGGAGGATCGCCGAGTTCGTCCTCGGCAAGCAGCGCTCGACCCAGGCGGCCTGGGGACCCCGAGCCGCCCACGTTCGCACGGGCGGAGGAGAACGTTGAGCCCGGCGTCGCGGCTCACGATCGCCGCGCCACCGTGGGGGTGGAGAGGATGACGCTCGCGGGAGGGACGCGGGTCGTGCCGGGGCCGGGCGGGGGTGAGCGGCCGCTGGGCAGCGTCCGGCCGCTGGTGCCGGAGGACGTTCCGCGGATCGCGGAGCTGTACCGGAGCGTCTTCGGGCCGCGGGACGGCTTCGCGACGGCGCAGGTCGCGTCCTACCTCCACGAGATCCTGTGCCAGAACCCGTGGCGTGACCCGGATCTGCCGTCCCTGACCTACGAGGACGGGCAGGGACGGATCATCGGGTGCCTCGGAGTCATGCCGCGCCGCATGTCGATCGCGGGCGTCCCGATCCAGGCGGCGATCAGCCACAGCTTCATGGTGGAGCCGACCTGTCGTGCCTCGCTCGCCGGCGTGGAGCTCGGGAAGGCGTTCCTGGCCGGCCGCCAGGATCTGTCGATGGCCGAGGGCGGGAACCTGTCGCGCAGGATGATGGAGGGCTTCGGAGGCTCCACGGCGCTGCTGTTCAGCCTGCGCTGGACGCGGCCCCTGCGTCCCAGCCGCTACGTCCTCTCGTTCCTGAAGCGGCGCCGTCTGCCGGGGAGCGTGGCGGCCGCTCTCGTGCCGATGTGCTACGCCGCGGACGCCCTCGGCACCTTCATCCGCGGCGGCCCCCTACGGCTGCCCGCGCCCCGGCTCGCGGCGGAGGAGCTCCAGGACGGGCCCCTTCTCGGAGCCCTCGGCGCGGTGATGCGGCGCCGGTCGCTGCGACCCGAGTACGACGCGGAGTCGTTGAGGTGGCTCCTGGCTCTCCTGAGCCGCAAGCGAAGCCGGGGCGCTCTTCAGAAGGTGGCGCTGCGGGACGCCTCCCACGAGATCGTCGGCTGGTACCTCTACTACCTGAACCCGGGAGGCATCAGCGAGGTCGTCCAGATCGCCGCCAGGGACGGCCTCTTCGGAACGATCCTGGACCATCTCCTTTACCACGCCTGGCATCGGGGCGCGGTCGCGGTCTCGGGACAGCTGGATCCGCTCGAGATCCAGGCCTTCTGGGAGAGGTCGTGCGTCTTCCACCACGACGGGGCATCGTGGGTCCTGGTCCACGCGAGGCGGCGCGAGGTGCTGGAGGCGATCCACCGCGGGGACGCCTTCCTGACCCGGCTCGAGGGTGAGTGGTGGATCGGCCTGTAGAGCGGACACGGTCCGGGAACGTCGCGACGTGACGACGGTCGAGAGGATCGAGGATCTCGAAGGGTTCCAGCGGCTCCGGGAGGCGTGGGGCGAGCTCCTCACGGACAGCAGCGCGGCTGTGGTCTTCCTGACGTGGGAATGGCTCTTCGCGTGGTGGAAGCATCTCTCCGGCGGCCGGCGCCTGTTCATCCTGGTGGTGCGCCGCAGCCGGGAGATCATCGCGATCGCGCCGCTGGCGGCGCGTCGTCGCGGCTTCACGCGCCTGCTCGCGCTGCCTCGGCTGGAGTTTCTCGGCAGCGGGAACGTCGGTTCGGACTACCTGGACCTGATCGTCCGCCGCGGTCACGAGGAGACCGCGATCCAGGCCCTCTCGGAGCACCTGGATCGTGCCCACATCACGGTCGAGCTCGGCCGGGTCCGCAAGGAGGCCTGCATCGCGCGGGACCTGGCCGGACGCCTCCAGCGGCGAGGCTGGAGCCTGTCCGACGCGGCGACCGAGGTCTGTCCATTCATCCGGCTCTCGGGCCACTCCTGGGACTCCTATCTGGAGAGCCTGGGCCCGCGCCACCGCTACAACTTCCGGCGACGACTGAGGAACCTGTCGGCGCGCTTCGACGTCCGCATGCAGCAGGCCGGCTCCCCCGGGGCGCGGGGCCGCGCGCTCGATTCCCTGGTCGCCATGCACAACCTCCGCTGGAGGGAACGGGGAGGATCGAACGCGCTGCACACGCCGGCCCTGGTCTCGTTCCATCGCGAGGTCGTCGGGTGGACTTCGGAGCGCGGGTGGCTGCGGCTGCTGATCCTGTCGCTGAACGACCGGCCCGCGGCGACGCTCTATGGGTTCGTGTACCGGCGCGTCTTCTCCTTCTACCAGGCGGGCTTCGACCTGGAGCATCGCAAGGACAGTGTCGGCCTGGTCACCCTCGGACTCGCGATCAAGAGCGCCATCGAGGAGGGCGCGGAGGAGTTCGATCTGCTGCATGGCTCCGAGCCGTACAAGTTTCACTGGGCCCGGGAGGTGCGCGCGCTGGAGCGGCTGGAGCTCTACCCGCCTCACGCGCGCGGCGCGCTCTCCCGCGGCGCGGCGGAGTTGGGACGGAACGCCCGCCGGCTCGCGCGGCGACTGCTCCCGAGAGCGGTGCCGGCCCGGATCGGCCACGGAGGGGACGGTGCCACCTAGCTGGACGGGGGGCGCCCGGCGGCTCGCGAAGACGGGACTCGCCTGCGCGCTCTCGTGGACGGGGGCCGACCGGATGATCGGCGCCCTGAACGGATCCCTGCGCGAGCCGCTGGTGCTGGGCTATCACGGGGTCGTCGAGGACGTCCGGGACGAGGAGGAGACCGCGATCCCGGCGATCCTCACCAGCCGCGCGACCCTGGAGAAGCACCTCGACTGGATCGGCCGGCGGCGCCGCTTCGTCTCTCTCGACGCGCTGGGCGAACGGCTCTCGAGCGGGAAGGGTCGCGGCCAGCCGGTGGCGGCGATCACCTTCGACGACGGCTACGCGAACGTCTACGACCACGCCCTGCCCCTCCTCAGTCGCAAGGGGATCCCGGCGGCGATCTTCGTCGTGACCGACCTCGTCGGGACCCCGGGGCCTCATCTCCACGATCATCTCTATCTGCTCCTGATGCGGGCCTACAAGGCCTGGCGCCGCGCGCCCCGGGAGCTGGGCCGGCTGCTCGGACTGCTCGGCCTTCGTCTGTCCTGGGTGGAGTCGGAAGCCGCGGAGAGCGCCGACCCGCTGGCGGCGATGCAGGCGCTCCTGCGGGACCTGCCGCAGCGGGACGTGCGGCGCGTCATCCAGGCCCTGCGGGGCGAGGTCGAGGTGGCCGCGGGCGACCTGAGCCGGCACCGGCCGATCACCTGGGAGATGCTCTCCGAGATGCGGCGCGCCGGTTTCACGATCGGCTCGCACACCCGAAGCCACGCCCTCCTCACGCAGGAGAGCCGGGCGAAGGTCCTCGAGGAGATCAGGGGATCGAGGCAGGAGCTGGAGCGCAGGCTCGGAGGAACGGCCGAGCATTTCGCCTATCCCGGGGGCCGGTTCGACCGGGCCACCATCGGGGCCGTACGAGGCGCGGGTTACCGTTTCGCGTACACGGCCTGCGGGCACCGGGATCCCTCCGATCCGATGATGACGATCCCGCGACGTCTCCTCTGGGAGCACGCCTGCCGGAACGCGCTCGGGCGGTTCTCCCCGGCCATCCTGGGCTGTCAGGTCCACGGTGTCTTCGATGCCGTGAGCCGCTGCAGGATGGATCACGGCGCGGAACGGAGCGTCGCGTGAGCCGGGCGACCTCCCGGCCGGTCCTCCTGCTCCTGGTCGGGCGGACCCTGGGCTCCGCGGCGTCCTTCCTCGTGCCGGTCGTGCTCGCCCGGATCTTCGACCCGACCGAGTTCGGCACCTACAAGCAGCTGTTTCTCATCCACCTCACCCTCAACGTCGTGGCGCAGCTCGGGATGGCGGAGAGCCTCTTCTACTTCATCCCCCTGGGCCCGCGCGAGGCGGGCCGATGCGTCATGAACTCGATGCTGGTCCTCGCGGCGGCGGGGGCGGGCTGTTTGGGGCTTCTCTGGGCCCTGGAGGGCCGCGTCTCCGAGTGGGTCGGGAACGCCGCGATCGCGCGGCATCTGCCCCTGATCGGCGCCTTCCTGTTTCTGACGCTCGCCTCCTCGGTGCTCGAGATCGTGCTGACCTCCCGAAACCGCTTTCTGGGAGCCGCGCTCTCCTACGCGGGATCCGACCTTCTCCGCGTCGCCCTGTTCATCGTCCCGGTGCTGGTGTTCCGGCGGCTCGACGCGCTCCTCCTGGGCGCTCTCGCTTTCGGCGTGGCCCGGTGCTGCGCCGCCCTCGTCTATCTGAGGAGGGAGTTCGGGGACGAGCTGCGGCCCGACGCCTCCGTCCTCGCGACGCAGCTCTCGTACGCGGTGCCGCTGGGCCTGGGGGGCGCGATCGCCATCGTGGAGTCCAATTTTCACCAGTACGCGGTCTCTCACCTGTTCGATGCCGCGGCGTTCGCCGTCTATTCGGTCGGATGCCTCCAGATACCGCTCGTGGATCTCATCGCCGGGTCGGCATGCAACGTCATGATGGTCCGGATGGCGGAGGACCTCAGGGACGGCCGCGGACGGTCGATCGAGGCCACCTGGAGGGACACCACGCGGAAGCTGGCCTGGGTCTTCTTCCCCCTGGCCGGGGTTCTTCTCGTCTCGGCGAGGGACCTGGTCCCGGTTCTCTTCACCGATCGCTACGCCGCGAGCGTGCCGATCTTCATGATCTGGTCGCTGACGATCGTGTTCGCCGTGCTCCAGGTGGACGGCGTGCTCCGTGTCTACGCCGAGACCCGGTTCCTGCTCGCCCTGTACGTCGGCAAGTTGCTGCTCATCGCCTCGAGCATCGGCTGGCTCATCTCGAGATTCCATCTGGCGGGGGCCGTTCTTGCCACCCTCTTCGCGATGGTCGTGGCCAAGGGGCTCGCCCTGCTCCGCATCAAGGCCCGGATCGGGGTCCCTCTGTCCCGTGTGCTTCCGTGGGCGGACCTGTTGCGAACCGCGCTCGCGGCTGCGCTCGCGGGCGCCGCGGCCCTGGCCGTACGGACGAGGCTGGCGGTCCCTCCGGCTCCGCTCCTGTTCGCCGGCGCCGCCGTCTACACGCTCTCGTACGCGGGGCTCTGGCTCCTGCTCCACCCCGGGGAGGCGCGGCTGCGGTGGGCGCTCCGGCGAGGAGAACGCGGATCATGTGCGGTCTCGCGGGCATCCTGAGTCTCGGCGACAGGCCTGTCTGGCCCGAAGAGGTCCGGGCCATGTGCTCGGCCCTGGCGCACCGCGGTCCGGACGACGAGGGCTACTTTCTCGGGCGGGGCGTCGGCCTGGGGATGCGGCGACTGAGCGTCATCGATCTCGAGACCGGCCGGCAGCCCGTGCGCAACGAGGACGGATCGATCGTCGCGGTCTTCAACGGCGAGATCTACAACCACGCGGAGCTCCGATCGGACCTCGCGCGGCTCGGGCACCGGTTCACGACGGCCACCGACACCGAGGTGATCGTCCATCTCTACGAGGAACGCGGGGAGGGCTGCGTGGCGCCGATGCGCGGCATGTTCGCCTTCGCCCTGTGGGACGGACGTCGCCGGCGGCTGTTGCTGGCGCGCGACAGGCTGGGGATCAAGCCGCTCTACTACGCGGAGTTCGGGGACCGCCTCCTCTTCGGCTCCGAGCTGAAGGCCCTGCTCCAGCTGCCCGACGTGCCGCGCGATCTCGACTGGCGCGCCGTCGGCCATCTGTTCACCTCCCTCTGCACGCCGCTCGACCAGAGCATCCTCCGAGGCGTCAGGAAGCTCGAGCCCGGGCACCTCCTCCTGGCCTCTCCCGGGCAGGAGCCCCGCACGGAGCCCTACTGGGATGTCGCCTTCGTGCCCGACCGCACGCGGCGCGAGGAGGACTTCGTCGAAGGACTGAGAGCTCTTCTGGAGGAGTCCGTCCGGCTGCACCTGGCCAGCGATGTTCCGATCGGGGCCTTCCTGAGCGGGGGCCTCGACTCCAGCGCGGTCGTGGCCACGATGGCGAGGCTCTCGCCGGCGCCGGTGAAGACCTTCTCGATCGGCTTCACCGAAGAGGCGTACGACGAGCTGCGGCACGCGCGCTCGGTGGCCGAGCGCTATGGGACCGAGCACCACGAGCTGGTCCTCGAGCCGGACGCGCTCGAGATCCTGGAGGATCTCGCCTGGCACCTGGACGAGCCGTTCGGCGATCCCTCCGCCCTCCCCACCTACATGGTGTCGAAGATGGCCTCCGAGCACGTCACGGTCGTCCTGTCGGGCGACGGAGGCGACGAGCTCTTCGCGGGGTACGACAAGTACCGGATCGAGGCGCGGGAGCGCGGCGTCGAGCCCCTGGCGGGTCCGTTCCGCCCGGCCCTGAAGGCGCTCGCCCGGAACGTCCCCGAGGGGAGGAGAGGACACAACCTGCTCAACCATTTCTCCCTCGCGGGGGTCGAGCGCTACCTGGACGCCTCGACTCTCTTCACGCGCGCGAAGCAGCGAAGGCTGTTCCTCCCCGAAGCGTTCGATCGGGTGGCGCGGCACGATCCGTGGAGGGACGCGAAGGACCTCCTCGCCCGGGCGGACGGCCACTGGCTGTCGGCCTTGCAGTATCTGGACCTCAAGAGCTATCTGCCCCTCGACATCCTGACGAAGGTCGACACGATGAGCATGGCGCATTCCCTCGAGGCCCGCGTGCCGCTGCTCGACCACAGGATCGTCGAGTTCGCCGCGACCATCCCGCCGGAGCTCGGCCTGCGGCGCGGCGCGACCAAGGGCATCCTGAAGCGCGCGATGCGAGGCATCCTGCCGGACGCGATCATCGATCGCCCGAAGCATGGCTTCGCGGTCCCGGTCGGGACCTGGTTCCGGGGACGGCTGAGTGGATTCGTGCGCGATCTCCTCTTCTCGGCACGGAGCCGGCAGCGAAGCATCTTCGACCCGGCCTACGTCGAGCGGCTCCTGGCGTGGCACGCGCAGGGGCGCGACCTGGACTTCCACCTCTGGACGCTGATCTCCTTCGAGCTCTGGTGCCGCGTCGTCCTCGAGGGTCAAGCGTGGCGCGCGGGACCGCGGAACGAGTCCCCGAGCCTCTCCGGGGTCATGGGGACGGCCGTCTGAGGCTTCCCGCGCCGGAATTCTCCGCGCGGTCTTTCAGGGATCCCCCGATGGTCCTGCCCTGGACGCCGCAGTACCGTGGGCGCCGGAAGCTCGGAGAGCGGTTCGCCCGCCAGGGGGCGCGATCGAGACAAGGAGGAGAGAACAGCCATGCGCACCGTTGAAAGAACGACGTCGAACGTCTCGTGGGTCATGATCATTCTCGCCGTGGTGGCGATGGCGTGCCTCCCCGGCCGCGGAGCCGAGGCGGCCGACCTCGCGCTCGCGTCGGTGTCCGGCCCGGCGCCCGCAACCGCCTTCGCGCCGGGAGACGTCTTCGTCTCGCTGCGGACCGGGCAGGTGCAGTGGCGGCGCCCGGACGGGACCCTGAACGGGACGCTGATCAACGCCATCCCCGGGAAGGCCGAGGGGATGGGATTCGACGCGGCGGGGAATCTGTACGTCACGCACTACTGCGCCGACGTCTCCTTGTGCCTGGCGGGGAACATGGTGGAGAGATTCAGCCCGAATGGCGTCTCCGCCGGCTCGTTCGGCGGCGGCTACAACTGCAATCCCTACGCGATCGCGGTCGACGCGGCCGGACGGGTCTACGTCGGCCAGGCCGACTGCACCGGCGACATCCTGCAGTTCGACGGCTCAGGAAACCCGCTGGCGAGCTTCGACGTCGCTCCCGACAACCGGGGGTCCGCGAGGATCGACCTCGCCGCCGACGGCTGCACGATGTTCTACACCTCCCAGGGGGCGAACGTGAAGCGCTACAACGTGTGCACCCGCCAGCAGCTGTCCGATTTCAACCGGGCGCCGCTGCCGGACGGCCCGACGTACGGCCTGCGGATCCTGCCGGACGGCGGAGTCCTCGTCTCGATCACCTCGGCGATCGCACGCCTCGACGCCTCCGGGACGCTCGTGGGGTCCTACGACGCCCCGGGCGAACCGGACGAGTGGACGGGGCTGGACCTGGTGGGCGACGGCACGTTCTGGGCCACGAACTACGCGTCCTCGGACGTCGTCCGCTTCGACCTGTCGAGCGGAGCCGTCCTGACGAGCTTCAACACCGGGACCCCGACCACGACCGTGAAGGACGTTGTGGTGAAGCACTGAGAGGGTGGTGACGCACTCCCGCTTCGAGCGCGTCGAGTCCGGCGGGGCGAGGACCCGGCGATGGGCACGCGGCTGAGGCGCAGGCTCGTGATCGGCAGCCTTCTGGGGCTGGTGTGCTCGTCGGAAGGGTCGTTCGCCTACGTGAGCGATGCGGAGGTCTACGCGCCGCTGAGCTACCCCTACTTCGTGCCGCCCAAGGTCGGCGGCAGCTACCTGGATCCGGCGTTCGGGACCGCCATCACGAGGATCTCGGACGCCAGGGCGACGCCGAACGCCGCCGACGCGGGGTCCGTCCCCTTCATCACGCCCGAGTACGCGACGGTCTCTCCGTTCAACGAGGACGACAGCCTCCTCCTCCTGCTGCATGAGTCCTATTTCGCCCTCTATGACGGGCAGGGCAGGTATCTCAGGGACCTGCCGTTCGAGATCAACGCCTCGAGCGAGCCGCGCTGGTCGCGCGGGGATCGGGAGACCCTCTACTTCATCAGCGGCAACGCCCTCAAGCGATACGACGTCACCACCGGCGCCACGACGGTCGTCCGCACCTTCAGCGAGTACAGCCGGGTGAGCGGGCTCGGCGAAGAGGACCTCTCCGAAGACGGGACCCACTTCGCCCTGGCGGGGGACGGCGGCGAGATCTTCGTCTATGACCTGGACGGAAGGCGGAAGGGCAAGGTGCTGAAGACCACCGGCCTGGGGTCCTTCAATGATCTCCTGATCACCCCCGACAACAACGTCATCGTCGGCTGGCTCGCCCGGGGCACGGGGCGCTACCAGGGGGTCGAGCTATACGACAGCGACATGAACTTCCTGCGCCAGGTCGGCACCGCGCTGGGCCACATGGACGTCGGGCGGGACACGGACGGCGGGGAGGTGCTCCTCCTGGTGACCGCCGACGATCCCCTCGGCCGGTGCGGCAACGGCCTGGCGAAGGTCAGGCTCTCGGACGCCCGATGGACCTGCCTGATCTCGTTCGATTGGGATCTCGCGCTGCATGTCTCGGCTCCCGACGGCAACGGCTGGTGCGTCGTCAGCACCTACGGCGCGGGCGATCCCTCCCTCCCCGGAGGCTGGCACCGATCCACGAACGAGATCCTCGAGGTCCGGCTCGACGGCGCCGAGGTACGGCGCCTGGCGCACCACAGGAGCCGGCCGTACTCGACCTACTGGTGGCAGCCCCGGGCCACGGTGAGCCGGGACGGAAGGAAGCTGGCGTATGGCAGCAACTACGGCCTGCAGGCAATCCTCGGATATCCTCCCGATTACACGGACGCCTATCTCATCGACCTCGACGCGATCGCGCCGTCACCCGCCGGCTCGCAGCGCTGGGCCGCCGCCCGCTTCGAGGAGGTCGATCCGCCGGTGACCTACTCCGGATCCTGGTATCCGCACCTCTCCGCACAGCACAGCGGCGGGTCGGCGGTCCTCGCGGTGGATCCCGGCTCCGCGGCGGCCCTGGCGTTCACGGGAACGTCGGTCCGCTGGATCGGCTTCCGCGACGAGTGGTCGGGCATCGCCCGCGTCTCGATCGACGGCGCGCCGCAGGCCGCGATCGATACCTACGCCTCGCCCGCCGAGGCGCAGGCGCTCGTCGACACGCTCGAGGGTCTTGCGCCGGGCCCTCACGTGCTGACGATCGAGCCGAGCGGCAGCAGGAACGCCGCCTCCCTGGGCGACTGGATCTGGATCGACGCCTTCGACGTCGTCCTGCGGGTGGAGCAGGACCAGCCGGCGGTGAGCCTCTCCGGCTCCTGGTCGACCGAGATCGCGCCCCAGCACAGCGGCGGGAGCGCCGCCCGCACGTCGACCGCGGGGGATCGGGTGAGCTTCACCTTCGCGGGGACCGCCGTGAGCTGGATCGCCTACCGGGACGAGTCGTGCGGCACGGCGCGCGTGTCGATCGATGGGGCCCCGCGCGCGGAGATCGACACCTACGCGCCGGCGGTCCAGCCACAGGCGCTGATGTACACGCTCAGCGGCCTCGCGCCCGGCGCCCACACCCTCACGCTCGAGGCGACAGGGACCGGCAATCTGTCCTCGACAGGAGCCTGGGTCTGGGTCGACGGATTCGAAGTGCCGCCGTCCTGAGGCCACGGTCCTCGAAGATGCGCCCGAAGATCGCGTTCGTCGCGGCCAGCCTGGAGATCCTGGGAGGTCAGGGCGTCCAGGCGCGCGCCCTCACGACCGAGCTGCGGAAGGACGGCTACGAGCTCACGTTCGTTCCGGTCAACCCGTCCTTCCCGCCGGCGCTCCGCTGGCTCCGGCGCTGGCCCTACGCGCGAACGCTCCTCAACCAGGCGCTCTTCCTCCCGAGCCTTCTGAGCCTGCGCGGCGCGGACGTGGTGCACGTCTTCTCGGCCTCGTACTGGTCGTTCCTCCTGGCGCCCGCGCCGGCCATCCTCGCCGCGCGTGCCCTGGGGAAGCGGGTCGTCCTCCACTACCACAGCGGGGAGGCCCAGGACCACCTGGGTCGCTGGGGGATCCTGGTCCATCCCTGGCTGAGCCTGGTGGACGAGATCGTGGTGCCCTCGGAGTACCTGCGCGCGATTTTCGCGCGGCACGGGCACCGGGCCCAGGTGGTTCCGAACGTCGTGGACACTTCGACCTTCCGCTATCGAGAGCGCCGGCCCCTGCGTCCCCGGCTTCTCTCGACGCGGAATCTCGAGGCGTACTATCGCGTGGACAGCACGTTGCGCGCCTTCTCCCTGCTCAGATCACGGCACCCCGAAGCGACCCTGACGATCGCCGGGTCCGGGAGCGAGGAGGCGCGCCTGCGCGGCCTCGCCGAGGCGCTCGGAACCGACGGGGTGCGGTTCGTCGGCCGCGTAGAGCCCGACGCGATGCCCGACCTCTGTGACGACGCCGACATCTTCGTCAACTCCTCCGTCGTGGACAACCAGCCGGTGTCGGTCCTGGAGGCCTTCGCGGCGGGGCTCGCGGTGGTCTCGACGGGCACGGGGGACATCCCTTCGATGGTGCGCGACGGGGAGACCGGCCTCCTCGTCCCTCCGAGCGACCCTCCCGCGATGGCCGCGGCGATCGAGACCCTCCTGCGCGAGCCGGAGAGGGCGATCCTCATGGCGCGCCGCGCGCGGGACGAGCTGGCACGCTACACCTGGCCGCACGTCGGCCGCCAATGGCCGGAGGTCTACGCGGGGCGGGCCGCGTGAGCCTCACGGATCCGGAGGCCGTTCGTCCGCCGATGCGGGATCGGCTGGGACTGGTCGTCTTCACCGCGGGCCCCCTGTCGGCGGTCAACCGCGTCTTCTTCGAGCGCCTCGCCAGGGATCCGCTCCTGAGGCTCGAGGCGATCGTCGTCGACGAATACTCGAAGCCCAGGAAGGCCCTGGTGGTTCGCCTGCTTCGTGGAATCCGCGAAGACGGCTGGCGATGGCTGGGGTTCAAGTTCGTGACGGTCGCGGGCGCGCTGATGCGAAGGATCGCGGTGGTCCTGTTCGAGCTCACGCATCCGAGAACCGGATCCGAAGCCTCGTACGAGGCGCTCGAGCGCGCGACCGGGGTTCGGGTCCATCGGGTCGCGGACATCCAGGACGAGGAGAGCCTGAGGCTCGTCGAGTCCCTGCGGCCGCAGCTCGGAGTGATCGTCGGCGGCCGGATCCTTCGCGACGCCCTGATCACGATCCCGGAGCACGGCACGCTCAACATCCACAAGCGCAAGGTTCCCGAGTATCGCGGCGGGGGTCCGGTCGGGTACTGGGAGATCCTCGCGGGGGAGCGCTCGATCGGCGTGACCATTCACTACGCGACCTGCCGGGTCGACGCGGGGCCCGTTCTCGCGGAAACGACGATCCCGATCGAGGAGTGCGAGACCCTGGAGAGCCTCCGGATCAAAGCCGACGTCGCCGGGGCGCGCCTCTACCACGACGCCATCCGACGGGTGGCGTCGGGGGATCGCCGGGGGAGGCCCCAGGATCCGTCGCGCGGCGCCACGTACCGGTCACCGAGCGATTTCAAGGTCTGGCGGCTTGAGCGGCGTCTGAAGGAGAGGGCGGCCAGGATGATGCCGGCCCTGCGGGTCCGTCCGTCATGGCTCGTGAGGGGGCGTGTCCTCGCGCAGTACGTGGCGTTGCTCCCCCTGCTCGTCCATCTCAGGCGGCGGTTGGTGGCGCGACGCCGGGCTCCGATCTGCATCTTCTTCTACCATGTCGTCGCGAATCGCCCGGTCAACCACATGTGCATGCCGCTGGAGGAGTTCGCCAGGCAGGTGGCATTCCTCCGCCGGTATTACGACGTCGTGCCGCTCGATCAGGCGGTCGAGCGCCTCAGGACGGAATCGACCGGGACGATCGCCGCGGCGATCACCTTCGACGACGGCTATCGTGACAACGCGTGGGTGATCGAGTACCTGAGGTATTTCGGAATCCCCGCCGCGTTCTTCGTCTCGGCGGGTCACGTGCGCGACGGGACCTCCTTCGAGCACGATCGCCTGCGCGGGTTCGAAGACGCGTTTCCGATGGGGGAGGCGGAGGTTCGGAGCCTGGCCGCCGACGGGTTCCTCATCGGATCGCATGGCGTCTATCACGAGGACTTCGGAACCCTGGATCGGGCGGCCGCGGATCGAGTGCTTCGACGGAGCCCTCGGCTGATCGCCGACCTGTCGGGCCGGATCCCGGAGCACTTCTCCTTTCCCAAAGGGCAGAGGGGCGTGAACATCACCCGGGAAAGCTTCGAGCTGGCACAGGAGCATTTCCCCTACGTCTATTCAGCGTACGGGGGGTACAACTTCCCGCGCGCGGGCCTGCGGCATTTTCGCCGCGTCGGGAGCTCCGGTGACGTGCTCGAGCTGGCGATGGTGATGGACGGCTACACGGGGCTGCGCCAGTGCGTCGGCGGAAACGCGTGGGGCCTCAGGGACGATGCGCTCCTTCCCTACTGAGCCGGACCACGCGGCTCAGGCATGGCGCCCCGGAGCCTCGACAGAGGGGGCGGCGTGAGGCTACGACGCCTCCGGCCTATGGGGATCGGCGAGCTCGCCTGCCGGGGCCGGCAGGAGGCCTGGAAGTGGCTGGAACGGTCCGGACTCGCCGGGCGAGGAGGCATGCCCTCCGTTCAGGGCTCGAGCCTGAATCGTTTCCTGGATCGCGCCCCCGGCCGGTTCTTCGAGGGCGCGCTGAGCGACGAGACCCCGGCGCTTCTGGTCGAGCGCTGGCCGGGCGCCCGGGAGAGCGCCGGGGTCGCCGCGGACGCGATCCTGGGCGGCCGCTTCGATCTCATGGGCCGCCGCGCGCTCTTCTTCGGTGATCCGGTCGACTGGCACCTGGATCCGACCTCGGGGCGTCGGGCCCCGCGGGTGCACTGGAGCCGCCTCGATCCGCTCGATCCCTCCGCGGTCGGGGACAGCAAGGTCATCTGGGAGCTCAACCGTCACCAGTGGCTTCTCCAGCTCGGGCGGGCGCACCGCTTGACCGGCGACGAGCGCTATGCCGCGGGGTGCGTCCGCTATGTCCGGGAGTGGATGCGGGCCAATCCTCCCGGCGTGGGAATCAACTGGGCGAGCAGCCTGGAGGTCGCCCTGCGGCTCATCTCGTGGTGCTGGGCTCTCTGTCTCCTCAAGGGGTCGGCGGCGCTGTCGCCGGACCTCGTCGTGCAGGTGGTGGGGGGAATCGAAGCCCACGCGTCGCATGTGGAGCGGTATCTCTCCCGCTATTTCTCGCCCAACACCCACCTCACCGGGGAGGCGCTCGGCCTTTTCTATGCGGGGGTGCTGTTCCCCGAGCTGGGACCGGGCGAAGGCTGGCGCGAGCTGGGACGGCGGATCCTGGTCGAGCAGAGCCAGCGGCAGATCCTGCCCGACGGCGTCTACTTCGAGCAGTCGACCTGCTACCAGCGCTACACGGCGGAGATCTACCTCCACTTCATGATCCTGGCGGAGCGGAACGGGGTGGCGGTCCCGGACGGAGTCGGGGAGCGGCTCCAGCGGTCGCTCGACTTCCTCCTGGCGATCCGCCGTCCCGATGGGTCGATCCCTCAGATCGGCGACGGCGACGCCGGGTGGCTCCTGCCGCTGGTCCCGAGATCCTCCGATGATTTCCGGGGCCTCTTCTCGACCGCGGCGGCGGTCTTCGGGCGCTCCGAGTACGCGTGGGCCGCGGGGGGGTGCGCCCCCGAAACCGTCTGGCTGCTCGGGGCCCCGGGCCTCAGGGCCTTCGAGGGCCTCCGTCCGGCTCCTCCGGCACACGCTCCCTCCCGCGTCTTCGCCGGCGGGGGATACGCCGTGATGGGCAGCGGGTGGGAGCGGGAGGCGCATCACCTGATCTTCGACGCGGGGCCTCTGGGCTGCGCGGTCAGCGGAGGGCACGGCCACGCGGACCTGCTCAGCGTCCAATGCTCCATCTTCGGGCAGCCCTACCTGGTGGATCCCGGGACGTACTGCTACACGCCGGACCCGGACTGGCGGGACTACTTCCGGAGCACCGCCGCCCACAGCACCCTCCTGCTCGACGGGGCGGGTCAGGCGGTTCCCGCGGGACCCTTCGCCTGGAGGACGCGACCCCGCGCGCGGTTGCGCCGGTGGGTCTCCACCGACGTCTTCGACCTGGCGGAGGGGGAGCACGACGCCTATCGCAATCTCCCCGATCCGGTCGTGCACCGGCGCCGGGTGATCTTCGTCAAGCCTCGCTACTGGGTGCTGGTCGACGACCTCGGCGGAGAGGACGAGCACCGGCTGGAGCTCCGCTTCCAGTTCGCGCCGATGCCGGTGACGGTCGACGCAACCGGCTGGGCCCGGGCCCGCGGGTCCGGAGGCCGCGGGCTCCTGATCCGTCCGTTCGCGACGGCGGCGCTCAAGGGAGAGGTGCGCGAGGGGGACGCCGCCCCGGTTCAGGGGTGGGTGTCCCCGGATTACGGAGAGCGCCAGCCGGCGCCCGTCTTGATCTACTCGACCGCGACGCGGCTCCCGCTCCGCATCGTGACGCTCCTCCTTCCCACGGAAAGCCCGTCCGCCTCGCCCCCGGCCGTCTCGCCTCTGGCAGGCGAAGGCGCGTGGCCCGCGGGGATCGGGTTCGGAGACGGATGGGACAGCGTCCGCTTCGAAGGGCCGGAGGGCGTCACGGTCCATCCTTCGGGTCGGTTGGATGCCCGCTGAGCGACACGCGGCGTGTCACGGACGCGCCGCGTAGGGTCGGCCGAAACCACCATGTGCGGGATCGTCGGCATCGTCAGCCTGGATCCGCGAGAGACCGTGGACGAAGCGCGCCTCAAGCGGATGTGCCACGCCCTCCGGCATCGCGGACCGGACGGCGAGGGCCTCTTCGTGGACGGGCCGGTGGGGCTCGGCATGCGACGGCTGGCGATCATCGACGTGGCGGGAGGCCGCCAGCCGATGGCCAACGAGGACGACACGGTCCGGCTCGTCTTCAACGGCGAGATCTACAACCACGCGGCCCTCCGTCCGGGGCTCGAGGCACGCGGGCACCGCTACCGGACCCGAAGCGACACGGAGACGATCCTCCATCTCTATGAGGAGGAGCGGGAGCGGTGCGTCGAGAGGCTCCGGGGGATGTTCGCGTTCGCCGTGTGGGACCGCGCGCGCGGGAGGCTCCTCCTGGCGCGGGACCGGCTCGGGATCAAGCCGCTGTACTACGCGCGCACCGACCATGAGCTGATCTTCGCGTCGGAGATCAAGGCGATCCTGGCCGCGGGTCCCCTTCGGCCCGCGCTCAACGAGGCGATCCTGCCGGAGTTCCTGGCGACACGCTTCGTCTCCGGAGAGGAGACCTTCTTCCGCGGAGTGCGGAAGCTCCTGCCGGGGAGGACGCTCTCGTGGTCGCCGGCGGAGGGGTTCTCGCAGCGCCGCTACTGGAGACTGCCGCTCCCCATTGATGACTCCCGGCAGAGCCTCCCGGAGCGGGCCGCCGAGGTGCGCGACCGGCTCCAGGCCGCGGTCAGGAGCCACTTGATGAGCGACGTTCCCCTCGGGCTGTTCCTCTCCGGAGGGATGGATTCGAGCGCGCTGGCCGCCCTCATGGCGCCGATGGTGAAGGAGCCGATCCGGACCTTCGCCGTCGGCTTCGCCGATGCCGAGGCGAACGAGCTTCCCTACGCCCGCCTCGCGGCGCGCTCGGTGGGGGCGGAGCACCGCGAGGTCATCGTATCCCCCGCCGAGTTCTTCGGCGCCCTCCCGCGTCTGATCTGGCATGAGGACGAGCCGATCGCCTTCCCCTCCAGCGTGCCGCTCTATTTCGTCTCGCGCCTCGCTCGGGAGCACGTCAAGGTGGTGTTGACGGGCGAGGGCGCCGACGAGCTCTTCCTCGGCTACAACCGGTACCGGGTGACGGCCTGGAATGAGCGCCTCGGGCGAACCTATCGGGCCACGGTCCCCGGGGGTCTTCGTGGAGCGGTCGGCGGGCTCGTGCAGCGGCTGCCGCGGCCGGTGCGGCGATATGCGGGACGGACGTTCCTGGCGCTTCATCCCGGGCCGCGAGCGCTGTTCTACGAGAACTTTGCGGTCTTCGCGGAGGGGCTTCAGGAACGGCTGCTCGCGGACCCCGGGCTCCTCGCCGCCCGCGACCCGTACGCGGAGGGGCTTCGCTGCTACACGGAGGCTCCGGGGGGAGGGTTGGAGCGGATGAGCCACGCGGATCTCCAGACGTACCTGGTCGAGCTGCTGATGAAGCAGGATCAGATGAGCATGGCCGCCTCGATCGAGAGCCGGGTGCCGTACCTGGACCACGAGTTCGTCGAGCATGTGGCGGCGATGCCGGGCCGGTTCAAGCTCCGCGGCTGGTCCACCAAGGCCGTCCTCCGCGCCGCCCTGCGGGGCCTGATGCCGCGCGAGATCCTCGGGCGCCGGAAGATGGGCTTCCCGACGCCGGTGGGCCGGTGGCTCCGCGGCAGGTTTTGGCCGATGGTGGGGGAGTTCGTTCTGGGGCCCAGGGCGCTCGGGCGGGGCCTCTTCCAGCCTGGTCTGCTGAGGCGTCTCGCCGAGGAGCACCGGGCGGGCACCGGGGAGCATGGCGACCGTCTCTGGCTCCTGGTGAACCTGGAGCTCTGGCAGCGGATCGTCCTGGACGGGGAGGATCTCGCCGCGGTCGCGCGGCTCGCGGGGGATCCGGCCCGGCCATGACCTCGCCCCGACACGGGATGGGTCCGTCGGCCGCACCGGGCCGTCACCGTCCGGGGCTTTTCCTCTCCTCGATTCAGGGAATCACTCCGTTGTCTCCCCGGGCGAGACCCTGGTACATGAGAGCCGGTCGAGCTCGCGCTGGCTCGGGAGGAGGAGGATGAGCACAACGAACTCGGGCGACGGCGTACGACACGACGCCGGGGCGCGCCGATGCGGGTCCGCTCCCGGCGCTGGTTCGGGTGAGGGCGAGCCCGTGACGTCGGCGGGGAGGATCCGCCCCGCCGCCCATCGTCCCTGGGGCGTGTTCCTGATCCTGGTGCTCCTCGGGTTCGGACTGAGGCTGGGTTACGGCATCGCGCGTTATCGGTCCGACCTGATCCATCTCTCGGGCAGGGAGTTCATCGCGAAGTGGGATTTCGACGCGCTGGAGCACGTCCTGATCGCACGGGCCATCCTGTCGGGAAGGGGCTATGTCGTTGACGATCTCCCGGGCACGGAGAGCAAGCATGTTCGCGGAGTCGGTCAGGACGCCATCTTCAAGGCGCCGTTGTATCAGTTCTTCCTGGCCGGGCTGTTCGCGCTCTCCGGCTTCTCCTTCGTCCTGTTCTTCCCGGTCCAGGCGCTCCTGGGAGGCGTCCTGAGCGGGCTCGTCGGTCTGCTGACGCTCGAGACGTTCCAAAGGCCGCGGGCGGCCTGGTTTGCGGGAATCGCCGCCGCCGCCCATCCCGTCCTGGTGAATTCCGCCTCCCAGCCGTATAACGAGAATCTGTTCTTCTGCCTGTTCGTCGCGGCCCTCTGGACGTTCACCCGATGGCTTCGGACGCGGCACGTCCACTGGGCGATCACGTGCGGCTTTCTGGTCGCCCTCTGGGTCTTGACCCGGGAGAGCGCGGTCCCTCAGTTTCTCGCGATGGTGATTTTCGGAAGCCTCACGCTCGAACGCCGGCCCGAGGCCCTTCGGGGTCTGGTCCTGATCGTGCTGGTCGCCATCTCCTCGATCCTGCCGTGGTCGGTGCGGAACTATCTCCGGTTCGGTGTCGTCGTCCCGGTGGCCAGCATCGTGGGCGGAGCCTTCGTCGAGGGCAACAACGAGTGTGCGGCCCGGGAGAGCCTGTTCACCCCGGTGTTTCCCGAGGGCCGCCCCTGCCCGGGCCCTGAGACGTGGGAGGCGCTCGAGCCTCGGTTGAGGCTGGAAGGCCGTGACAACGTGGCCTGGAGAGACCGCGTCAACGCGCGCCTCGCGCTTCGCTTCATCGAGGCACACCCCGCCGCGTACCTGAAACTGTGCCTGCGCAGGCTCTGGACCGTTCTGCTCCCGTATAACCCCAGAGCCGATCAGCGCCTGCTCCAGAGAGCATCCTTCACTCTGTATTGGCTGCCGGTCATCCCGGCCGGCCTGCTCGGCGCCGCCCTCCAGCTTCGGTCGCGTCGGAAGGGTCCGGCGTTGCTGGGACTGCTGGTCCTCACGAACCTGCTGGCGTTGGCGGCCGTCATGGTGCACTCCGACCTGCGGTTTCGGGTCGGGATCGATCTCTTGCTCGCGTGTTTTGCGGGCTGGGGCTACGACGAGCTGTCGCGACGCTGGGCCGGGGCCCGGTCGAGTCGTTCATGGCGGCTCAGGATCCCACGGATGTCCTGGAGCGCGGGGTCCCCTGCGCATCGGACGTGAATGCACGCGGGAGGGAACACGCCGTCATGCTGACGAGCCCGAAAGTGGTTGTGGTCATGCCCGCCTACAACGCCGGGCGTACGCTCCGGATGACGTATGAAGAGCTGCCGAAGGACTGCGTCAATCTCGTGATCGTCGTCGACGACGGCTCGACGGACGCGACGCTCGACGTCGCCCGGCAGCTCGGCCTCGAGATCTTCGTCCACAACCGCAACTACGGCTATGGCGCGAATCAGAAGACCTGCTACACGGAGGCCCTGCGCGCGGGCGCGGACGTCGTGGTGATGGTCCACCCGGATTATCTGTACGATCCGAGCTTTCTCCCCCAGCTGATCGAGCCGATCCTCCGGGGTGAGGCCGACGTCGTGCTGGGCTCGCGGCTCAAGAGCGGCTCGGCGCTGGCCCAGGGCATGCCGTGGTGGAAATTCGTCGCCAACCGCTTCCTGACCGCCCTCGAGAATCGCGTCTTCGGACTGTCGCTCTCCGAGTTCCACACGGGCTATCGCGCCTTTCGGCGCGAGGTGCTCGAGTGCGTCAACTTCGCGGCGAGCTCGGACGGCTTCATCTTCGACCAGGAGATCATCGCGCAGACCGTCGTGGCCGGCGTCCGCATCGCCGAGATCGCGGTGCCGACCCGCTACTTCCCCGAGGCCTCCTCTGCCAGCTTCCCGGCCTCGACCGTCTACGGGCTGCGGATCCTCGCCGTCCTGTTCTGGTATGCGCTGCACCGATTCGGACTTCACCGCTCCTGTCGGTTCGACAGCCTCCGGCTCCGCTACAGCCGCCTGCCGTAGGGCGCGCCCCCGCGTCCACCGCGGGAACGGGTCGGGAGTCTCCCCGCGGTCCTTGAGTGCTTTCCACCATGGACTTTGAGGGATCTCCCCGATAACGCCTCGTGGGCGCGGGGCGGATCATCGTCGGCGCAGGCGAGGAGGATGGAGGGTCCCAAGCCCGATGATCGCGAAACACTGGCTCGAGCGTCTCTTCATCGCCGTCGAGAGGGTGATCACGGCATGCCTCTATCCCTTCTGCCTCCTCCGGGAGCGTCTCGTCGGCCAGACGAAGGTTCCGATCCTGATGTACCACCAGGTCGGGCGGCCCCTGGAAGAAGCGGAGTTCTGCCGGGACTGCGTCTCCCCGGAGCGCTTCGCGACCCAGATGCGCGCGATCGTCGCGGCCGGCTACAAGGTGATCCCGTTGGCGAGCTACGTTCGCGATCTGGACGAGGGTCCCCCGGAGGCTCCCGGGCGCTGCGTGGCGCTGACCTTCGACGACGGCTACCGGGATCAGTTCGTGAGCGCCTATCCCGTCCTCCGGAGGCACCGGTTGCCCGCGACCCTGTTCCTCGTCGCCGGATCGATCGGCGGGGAAATCCCCCTTCCGCACCTCTCGCTGGAGGACGCGGACGTTCCCGAGCGCGGAGCCACCGCGGGCTGGCGACCGCTCTCCTGGGAGCAGGTCGGGCGGATGGCGGGCGACGGTCTCGACGTCGGCTCTCATGCCCTGTCACACCGGTCTCTCGGCCGCTTGAGCCTCGAGGAGGCCGAGATCGAAGTTCGGAGGTCCCGGGAGATCCTGGAGCGGCGCCTCGGGATCCGGATCGATCTCTTCGCCTACCCCTTCGGCTCGGAAGCCTATGGTGACTTCGACGGAAGGATCCAGGCGGTCCTCCGCGCCGCCGGGTATCGGGCGGCGTGCACCACGGTGATCGGGAGGAACGGCCGCGGCTCCGACCGCCTGGCGCTGCGGCGGATCCCGATGGAGGAGCGCGATGGTCCCTTCCGGGTCCGCTGCAAGCTGGCGGGGGCCTATGACTGGGTCGGGACGGTGAAGGCCTTCTGGCAGCGGCGGGTCCCCCGCGAGGATCGCGTCGACGTGCCGTCGATCGACCGTGCGGACGGAGAGAGGGTGTAAACGACCATGAGCGTCCTCGTCACCGATGCCGGCGGCAATCATGCGCTGGCCGTCGTCCGGTCGCTGGGCCGGCGAGGCATCCGCGTGGCGGCGGCCGACAGCGCGTGGTGCGCCAAGGCTTCCTTCAGCCGGTACTGCACCACGCGGGCCGTCTATCCCTCGGCCACCCGCGGCATCGCCGGGTTCCTGTCCGGCCTGCTGCGTCTCCTCGAAAGACTCAAGCCGGCGCTTCTTTTCCCGATGACCGAGCGGACCATCATGGCCCTCCTGGCCGGGCGAGCGGCGGTGGAATCCCGGGTGACGATCGCCCCGCTCCCTCCCGACGGCGCGCTCTGCGTCGCCTTCGACAAGGAGGAGACGCTTCGCCTGGCAGGCTCTCTCGGGATCGCCGTGCCGCGGACCGTCTCCCCGCGGAGCCTGGACGACCTCGCGGCCGTCCGCGACAGCATCACCTATCCGGCCGTGATCAAGCCGCGTCGATCGGAGTTCGCGACCCTCGACGATCGGATCGTGCCGGGCGGGACGGCCGCCTACTGCTTCGACCCGGAGGAGCTGGAGGCGCGGTACCTGGCGGTCCACCGGCGGGCCCCCCTTCCGCTCGTCCAGGAGTTCATCCCCGGGCCGGGCTACGGCGTCTCGGTCCTCTGCGTTCACGGGACGATCAAGGCCCTCTTCGCCCACCGCCGGCTCCGAACGATCCGGCCGACGGGATCCGGCAGCTCGCTCCGGGAGAGTGTCCCCCCGCCGCCGGGCATGGTCGAGGCGGCGCGTGCCCTCCTCGGGACGCTCCGCTGGCACGGCGTGGCCATGGTGGAGTTCAAGCTCGACACGCGGGACGGCCGGCCGAAGCTCATGGAGATCAACGGACGCTTCTGGAACTCGCTCCCTCTCGCGGTGGCCGCGGGCGTCGATTTTCCGTTCCTGCTCTACAGGCTCGCAACCGAGGGGGAGGCCCCCGAGTGCTTCGACTACCGGCCGGGCGTGAGGTGCCGGTGGCTCGTCGGAGACGCGCGGCACCTCGCGGGCGTTCTCCGGGGAAGACCGGCCGGGTGGCCCGATGCGTTCCCGTCGCGCGGGGGGACGATCACGGATTTCATGAAGTTCTTCGGCCGGGATCTTCATTACGACGACCTATGGCTCTCGGACCCCCTGCCGTTCGTCGCCGACGTCGCGGATCTCGCGCTCCGCCAGCTCCCCGGGCAGCTGCTCCGGCGTCGCGAGCCCTGTGTCGTCGATGTGGCGGACGCGCCGGCCCGCGGCGTGATGGCGGGGGCCCGGCCCCGAGCGGCGGGCTCGATGCCGTCCTGACAGGATGCGGGCGTCATCGGCCTGCAAGGAGCGTGGAGCGCCATGCGGATCCTCTGGGTGAAAGTGGGCGGCCTCTGGCCGCCGGACACCGGGGGACGGCTCAGGAGCTTCCATCTGATCTCGGAGCTGTCGCGCCGGCACCGCGTGATCGTGGCGACGACGCACGTTCCCGGGGACGATCCCGGAGCGCTCTCCGCGCACCTGCCGGCCTGCGAGACGATCGTCTCGATCCCCGCGCTCATCCCGAAGCAGGGGAGCGTCCGCTTCCTCCTCGCCCTGGCGCGGTCCTGGCTCTCCCGATCGCCGGTGGACCTCGCGAAGTTTCGCGTTCCCGGGCTGGCGCGAGAGGTGCGTCGCCTCTGCGGGATCCGGGGGGTCGACCTGTGCGTGGCCGACTTCCTCAGCGCCACGGCCAACGTCATCCTCGGAGGCCCGGTGCCGGTCCTGTTCTTCGCGCACAACGTCGAGCACGTGATCTGGAACCGCCTCCACCAGGTCGAGACGCGGCGCTGGCGTCGCGGGCTGCTCGAGATCGAGTGGCGCAAGATGCGCAGGGCCGAGGGGCGGGCCTGCGCCGGGGCCACGCTGACGGCTGCGGTCTCCGAGCCCGATCGGGCGCGGCTCTCGGCGCTGGCCCCGGGCGCCCGCGTGTGCGCGATCCCGACGGGCGTCGACACCTCCTATTTCACTCCGGACCGATCCCGGGAATCGACGGCCGGGCTGGCGTTCACCGGCTCCATGGACTGGCGCCCCAACGAGGACGCGGTTCTCCATTTCCTGGAGGCGATCCTGCCTCGCGTCCGCAGGGAGATTCCCGGCGCGTCCCTCACGGTGGCCGGGCGGTGCCCGAGCCCCCGGCTCCTTGCCGCGGCCGCGCGGGCCGGCGTCCGTGTCACCGGCACGGTCGATGACGTCCGCCCCTACGTCGCCGAGGCCGCCGTGTACGTCGTGCCGCTCAGGATCGGGGGCGGGACGCGGCTCAAGATCTACGAGGCGCTCGCGATGGGGAAGGCGGTCGTCTCGACGGCCGTCGGAGCCGAAGGTCTCCCGCTCGTGCCGGGGATCCACTATCTCCAGGAGGATGACCCGGCGCGGTTCGCGCGCGCGGTGATCACGCTGCTCAACGATGCCGGGCTCCGGACGTCGCTGGGCGACGCCGGACGGCGGCTGGTCGAGACCACCGCCTCGTGGCCCCGGGTGGCGCGGGCCTTCGAGGCCCGCTGCGAGGAGGCCCTGGAGCTCCACCGTGCCCGGAGGTGCCTCGCCGTCGCCGCTTCAGGCGGCGCCGGAGCGAGGCTCGGAAGGCATCTCCCCGGGGTGCTGGTGGCGGATGTGCGGGCCTGCAGGAGCCTGGAGCCACACGCGCAATCGATCTACTGGAGGTCACGGCTGAGGCGGTCGCTGGGCATGCACCGCGGCGGCGAGTCCACGCGCCCGGAAGCCGTTCGCTCGCTCCTGTTCGTCTGCCGCGGCAACATCATCCGCAGCCCCATGGCGGAGGCGCTGATGAAACAAAGCCTGCGGGGCGCAGAGGCCGACGGCCTTCCCGTCTCATCGGCCGGGCTCCGCGCCGTCGCCGGACAGCCCGCCGACGCGCGCGCGCGGATCGTGGCTCGAGAGTTCGGCGTCTCCCTGGATCGGCACCGGTCGCGGCCGCTCACCGGCGAGATGGTGGCTCGCGCCGACCTGGTCCTCGCCATGGATTCGCTCGTGGAGGCCGAGCTCCTGGCACGGCATCCGGAGGCGCGCTTCAAGGTGCGACTCTTCGCGACGGCCGCCCCAGGAAAGACGTCGCGATCGATCGAGATCGCCGACCCCTACGATGGAGACCTTCCCGACATCCGGCGCTGCTACGAGCGCCTCCGATCCGCCCTCGAGAGCGAGGCGGCCGCGCTGCACGCGGTCGGGAGAGGCCGCCCTGATGCCGGAGCGCTCGCATGACTCGAGGCCCCTCGCTCTCGCTGCTCGTCGTGGTGGCCCTGCTCGGGGCCGCCCCGCCGAGCCGGGAAGGGGAGCGCGGCTCCTCCCGCCGGGAGGCCGTGGCTCCGGAGCTCCCGCGCCGTCTGGTCGACACCTCTCCGGCGGCCCCCGGGCAGAGAAGGATCGACGTGCCCGAGGGGGCCGACCTCCAGGCGATCCTCGACCACGCCCGCCCGGGGGACACGATCGCCCTCGCACCGGGGGCGATCTTCAAGGGGCCACTCGTCCTCCCCAGCAGGCCGGGGCAGGGGTGGATCACGATCCGGACCGGCGCTCCCGACGCGAGCCTCCCGCCGTCCGGCGTCCGGATCGATCCGTCCTACGCGGGAGCGATGGCGAGCCTGGTCGCGGATTCCGGTCCGGTGGTCGCGACCGCGCCGGGAGCCCATCACTACCGTTTCCTCGGCATCGAGATCCGTCCGCAGGAGGGCGTGTTCCTGTACAACCTCGTGGAGCTCGGGTCGTCCGGGGCCTCGGCCTCGAGCCTCCCGCACCACATCGTCTTCGAGCGGTGCTACCTGCACGGGGATCCGATCCGGGGGACGCGCCGCGGCATCGCCCTCAATTCGGCGGACACGGCGATCATCGATTCGTATCTCTCGGACTTCAAGGAGGTCGGCGCCGACTCGCAGGCGATCGCCGGCTGGGACGGTCCCGGCCCCTTCAAGATCGTCAACAACCATCTCGAGGGTGCCGGAGAGAACCTGATCTTCGGCGGCGCCGATCCTTCCGGTCCCGACCGGGTCCCTTCGGATATCGAGATCCGGCGCAACCACCTCACGAAGCCGCTGTCGTGGAAAAAGGGCGACGCGGGCTTCGAAGGGACGCCCTGGTCCGTCAAGAACCTCCTGGAGCTCAAGAACGCCCGTCGCGTCCTGATCGAGGAGAACCTCCTCGAGCGCAGCTGGCCGGACGGTCAGGTCGGCTTCGCCGTGCTCTTCACGGTGCGCAACCAGGACGGCGGCGCCCCCTGGTCGGCGGTGGAGGACGTCACGTTCAGGCGCAACGTCGTGCGGCACTCCGGTTCGGGCATCAACATCCTCGGGAGGGACGACATCCATCCGAGCCGGCAGGCGCGGCGCATCCTGATCCAGGACAACCTGTTCGACGACATCGGGGGCGCCTGGGGCTCGGGACGGCTCTTCCAGCTGCTCAACGGCGCGGCCGACGTCGTGATCGATCACAACACCGCGTTCCAGACCGGCAACGTCGTCATGGGTGGCGACACGGCGCCGCATACCGGCTTCGTATTCCGGAACAACGTCGCCCCTCACAACGACTACGGAATCATCGGCTCGGACACCGGCGTCGGGTTGCCCTCGATCGAGCGCTATTTCCCCGGGGCGGTGATCGAGGGGAACGTCATCGCCGGGGGAAGGGCTGCCCAGTACCCACGCGGCAACTTCTTCCCGGCGACGCTCGATGAGGTCCGCTTCGTCGATCGGGCGCACGGTGATGACCGGCTTGCCGATGACAGCCCCTACAAGGGGGCCGGGACGGACCGAAGGGATCCGGGCGCCGATTTCGGCTCGCTGCGCGAGGCGCTCGAGACGGCGCGGGCGGGGCCGGCCACGGACGACCCTCGTGCTCCTGGAGGGTCGCGGCGGCGCGGGGCGCCGCCGGTCGTCGCCTCTCCCCGCAGACCCCTCGCCATGGCGCTCTTCTGGCCTTCGGCGGTGTTGCTCGTGTACACCTACATCCTCTATCCGGTCCTGGTCTTCGCCTGGGGCGCGCTGCGGCCGCACCGGCCGATCGTGGCGACCGCCCTGCCGCGGGTGACGGTGGTCGTCGTCGCCCACAACGAGGCGGCGCGGATCGCGGAGCGGATCGAAAACCTGCTCGCCCTGGACTACCCGCGCGACCGCCTCGAGATCCTGATCGCCTCCGACGGCTCGACCGACGGTACCGCGAATCGGGCGCGGGCCCTCGAGGGCGCCGGCGTACGGGTGATCTCCTTCGAACCGCGCCGCGGCAAGCCGGCCGTGCTGAACGACGTCGTCCCAGGAGCGCGAGGGGACATCGTCGTGCTGGCGGACGCGCGGCAGCGCTTCGATGCAGCGGCCCTCAGGCAGCTGGTCGGCGCGTTCGCCGATCCGGCCGTCGGCGCCGTGAGCGGCGAGCTGGTGCTGTCCGAGGGCCGCGAGGGTACGGCAGCCGGGGAGGGCCTCGGCGTCTACTGGAGCTACGAGAAGCTCATCCGCTGGGGCGAGAGCCGGGTCGACTCGACCGTCGGCGCCACGGGCGCCCTCTACGCCCTCCGCCGTGACCTGTTCGAGCCGCTCCCGGAGGACACCATCCTGGACGACGTGCTGATTCCGATGAGGATCGTCCGCCGCGGCTACCGGGTGCTCTTCGAGGCCGGCGCGCGGGCGTACGATCGGCCCGCGCCAAGCGCCCGTGCGGAGTTCGCGCGGAAGGTCCGGACCCTCGCCGGGAACTTCCAGCTCTTCGCGCAGGAGCGCTGGCTTCTGAGCCCGGCCCGGAACCGGCTCTGGATCCAGACGCTGTCGCACAAGGCTTTCCGGCTCCTCTGCCCGCTGCTCCTGGCGACGACGTTTCTCGCCAATCTCCTGCTGGTCCACCGCCCCTTCTACCGCTGGATGGCGGGAGCGCAGGCTCTCTTCTACGGAGCCGCGCTTGGAGGTTGGGCCCTGCGGGATGGCGGCCGCCATGGCCTCCCTTGGCTGTCGGTGCCGTACGTCGTCTGCCTCCTGAGCTGGGCGACGGTCGTCGGCTTCTTCCGGTTCGCGACGGGACGGCAGAACGTCACATGGGAGAGGGCCGCGCCGTGAAGCGCCGGATGGCGCGGCTCTCCTGATCGGAGGTGGGGTCATGGAACACACAGTGTCACAGACGTGGAACGTGCCCGGGTGGAGGGCCGCCCGCAGGATCCGCAGCAGTGTTGCGACTTATGGGTTCGCGAACACCCTCCACGATCTCGCCGTGAGAGGGGCGAACCGGGTGATGCTCCTCAAGATCCTGAAGGGCGTGACGATCGATCGGGTCGATCCGGCGTTCCTGAGCTGTCCCGAGCCCTACCGTCCGATGTTCCTCGGGGAAGAGAGGCTCCGCGAGTTCTCCAGGGATCCGGCCAACGAGATCTCCCCCGGCTTCCTCGAGGACGCCCTGGCGAAAGGCGACGAGTGCTACGGGTTCCTCGCCGGCGATGCGCTGGCGGCCTACGGCTGGTACACCACCAGGCCGACCCGGCTCGAGCAACCGGACCTCGAACTTCACTTCAGCGACGAGTACGTCTACATGTACAAGGGGTTCACGCACCCCGGGCACCGCGGGCAGCGCCTCCATGCGATCGGCATGACCCGGGCCCTCCAGCGCTACCTCACCAGGGGGTACAAGGGGCTGGTGTCCTACGTCGAGTCGAACAACTTCGGCTCCCTCAAATCGTGCTACAGGATGGGCTACGAGGTGTTTGGATCGGTCTACCTGTTAGGGGCCTTCGGTCTCCATCTCTCACACTCCACGGCCGGCTGCCGGCCCTACCGCTTCCGGGTCGAGAGAATGCCTGGCGCTGGCTCACACATTACTGAGCCCTCCAGATCACCGCGTTACTGACGGTCGCGTTGAGATTGCAGAGGGAGGTGTCGATCAGGAGAGGATAGACCGGCGCCTGGGCGCTCGTGTAAAGAAGCTTCCCGTTCTGGTAGTAGTTCACGACGCCTGACTCCACCGCCACGCGGAAGACGTCTCCAGCCGCGAACGACGCGCTGGTGCGATAGACGCCGCTCTCCCGAACCTCCACGGACCCGGTCTGCAGCCTGATGGCGAACTTGATCTCGGTGTCGCTCGTGCCGGGGCTGCCGTTGCTCAGTCCAGCGAATCGAAGAGTCGTCGTCTCCGAGGCAGTGAACTCGAAATAGCCGTCCCCGGAGGTGATCTGCTGCTGCGACGCGGCCCCCGCGTCCCCGCATCCGTCGCAGCCGGAGGTCTTCTGCAGGGAGTTTCCGGTTGCCGTGACATTGACCAGGTTCGTCCAGACGACGTTCTGCAGCGAGGACCCGCCGCCGTACAGGGCGAGGACCTCGTCATCGGAGAGGGCGCGGTTGTAGAGGCGGACGTCGTCGAGAGCGCCGGAGAAGAACGGCTGGACGGCCCCGGGGTACTGGCCGAGGCTGAGGTCGAGGGTGGTCGTGGTGGGACCGGGGATGCCGGTCCAGGCGCGGGCGG
>WNGG01000567.1_pt1 | contig 74876 bp, 70 predicted proteins | sample 5400661 | NCBI WGS metagenome assembly WNGG01 (sample SAMN13153372, study PRJNA577476) | soil metagenome | isolation source: 100 cm soil or saprolite under Garry oak tree replicate 1 | place: USA:California | collected 2016-06-15
CCGGACCGACCGCACGATCTTTTGCAAGCCCTTCATGGCCATAACTGCAGGCCCCCGGCCTTAAAGCTCCATACAGCAACTTAGATGCCGCTCGATCCAGTGTAGGTTCCATGTAGATCCCGCCGGTAGTTACCCTAGTTCCCTGGTTTCAATTACGTGACGAACTCCTTTGTTCCTGATAACTTGAGGGCGTGCTGCGGGAGATCTCTTCCGGCGGAGTAGTGGTGCGCCAGGCGCCGAACCGCTGGGAATTGGCTGTTATCGAGCCGCAACGGGAAGAGGCCAATGCTCAAAGGAGCACGAAAAGTGACAAAAAACGTCACAAACAGGTATTGGCGTTACCCAAGGGCCTGGTTGACCCTGGTGAAAAGCCCGAACAGACTGCGATACGAGAGGTCCGCGAAGAGACCGGGATCAGCGGCGCCGTCGTCACCAAACTCACGGACATCAAGTACACATACATTCGCTCGTGGGGTGACCAGCAGCGCGTTTTCAAGATCGTCAGCTTTTATTTGCTGCGCTACCATTCCGGGAACATTGATGACATCACGCCTGCAATGCGAGTTGAGGTTATGCGGGCGCTTTGGATTCCCCTTGAAGAAGCGGAAAGCAAGCTTGCTTATCGCGGTGAGCGCGAAGTAATCCGTCTGGCAAAGAAATATCTGGAGTCGCACGCAGAGGAGGCGCAGTGATGGCGCGTATCGTTCATAAGGACAAGCTGCATAAGGAAAAGCTTCATAAAGAAAAGCTTCATAAAGAAAAGCTTCATAAAGAAAAGCACTTTACTTCGGGGAATTTCGTCCGCGATGTGGTGATTGGAATGTCGGATGGGCTCACCGTCCCCTTTGCGCTTGCCGCAGGACTCTCGGGGGCGGTGGCAAACACACGCTTGATTGTGATCGGCGGACTGGCTGAAATTGCTGCCGGATCAATCGCCATGGGGCTCGGCGGTTACCTGGCTGCGCGAGGGGACGCTGAACACTACGAGCAGGAAAAGGCCCGCGAGTACCGGGAAATTACAGAGATTCCGGAAGAAGAGAAGGCCGAGGTCAGCCGCGTATTTCAGAACTATGGACTGCCGGCGCAGGAGAGCGTTCGAGTGTCGGAAGCTCTGCGGGCGGACTGATTCCGCTTTCGCCTTATGTGGCCCTTGGGAGCGCTTACAAAGGACTGATTTTTTCTGCGATCGTCACCCTGGCAGCACTTGGAATTTTCGGCTTCATCAAAGGGCGATTCACCGGAGAGCGGGCTTTGCGTAGTGCGATTCAGACGATGGTCATTGGTGGAGTTGCGGCCACCGCGGCGTTTCTGCTGGCCAAGCTGATCGCTTGATTCGGCTTAGGCGTGAACCTTGCTGGTATCTTCCGAGACCGGAACTCTTGCCGGATGATGGCTTGATGAGAAGCCGAATCGCGTTGAGTCTCCTGGTTTGCTTTGTCTCTGTACTTTCATACGCGCGCGTGCCGAAAGATCATGAGACTGGGATCGTTATGTTGACCGACGCGGCACGGCAGCACACTTCGCCAGAACTCTTACAGATTTTCTTTTCTCCCGGGCCACAGGCCGCGTTCGAGATCACGCGCGGCAAGCGGATCGGTCCCGGAGAGTATGGCTTTCCAGTTACGTTATTTGGATTCTCCAGCACTTCTTCTCGACCACACTACTGCCGGATCATTGTGACCCGGGCTGGCAAAGACGACTGGGCGGTAGATAAACTTCCTTAGTCAGCCTCAACACAAAGTCAACCTTCAACTTCGCCCGAAGGGCGTCCTTTGTGGTTTACTGATTGGTCTGTTGAGTTCACATCCATGAAACGAATTCACAAAGTTGCCGTTTTGGGTGCCGGAACCATGGGCGCACGCATTGCCGCGCACCTGGCGAATGCCGGCATTCCCAGCTTTCTTCTCGACATCGTTCCAGCGGGCGCTGCATCCCGCAACCAGCTTGCTCTCGCCGGACTTGATGCTGCCCGGAAATCAAAACCCGCGGCATTCTTTGAGCCGTCCCTTACTTCATTAGTGACTCCGGGGAACTTTGAAGATGACTTAAAGAGGGTGGCGGAGGCGGATTGGATTATTGAAGCGGTGGTCGAGGATTTGGAGATCAAGCGTGCGCTGCTCAAGAAAGTGGAGACCCTACGGAAGCCGGGGACCATCGTGACCACCAACACCAGCGGCCTGCCGGTTGCAAAAATCTCAGAAGGATTCTCAGAAGACTTCCGGCGCTCCTGGTTTGGCACTCATTTTTTTAATCCTCCACGCTATATGCGGTTGTTGGAAATCATCCCGGCCCCAGACACGGATCCTGCGCTGGTGGAAGTGGTCGCGAAATTTGCGGATGTCCATCTCGGTAAGGGCGTGGTTTTCGCCAAGGATACTCCGAATTTCATCGCCAACCGCGTCGGCACGTTTTCTGTGCTCAACGTGATGAGGCTGACGCAAGAGCTGGACCTGACAATCGAGGAAGTGGACGTACTCACGGGAACGGCTGTCGGCTGGCCGCGCTCGGCAACCTTCCGAACCATAGACATGGTCGGCTTGGACATTCTCGGACACGTAGTTCGGAACATGACCGGTTCGGGACAGGCGCATTCGTCCGCCAATCTCGATGAGAGAACTGATCTCAAGCTACCTGATTTTTTCAATCAGATGCTCGAGCGCAAATGGTTGGGTGACAAGACCGCCGGCGGATTTTACAAAAAGGTAAAAGGCGCGGGACAAGATGAGCGCCTCGCCCTGGATTGGAAGTCTCTCGAGTACCGTCCGCGCCAGAAGCCAAAGTTCGCATCGCTCGAGATGGCGAAGAACATCGAGGACACAGGAGCAAGACTGAAGAGCTTGATCGGCGGCCCGGGCAAGAGCCAAGACGAGCAATTCCTCTGGACCGCGCTCTCCGAGTTGTGGACATATTCCGCAAACCGCATCCCGGAAATTTCCGACAGCATCGTTGAGATCGACCGTGCCATGCGGCTCGGCTTCAACTGGGAACTGGGGCCATTCGAATTGTGGGATGCGGCAGGCGTCGAGGTGACGGTCGCACGCATGAAGAAAGAAGGACGTCCGGTAGCGCCGAATGTCGAGAAGCTGCTCGCCGCGGGAAAGAATTCCTGGTACGAAGATGATCCGAAAGCCGCAGCGGGACACGCGTATTTCGATCTCGCAAGTTCCGGTTATAAGCCGGTCGCAGTCCCGGCCGGAGTGTGGTCCGTCACCGTGGCCAAGAAATCGAACGGTGTGGTGAAGAAGAATTCCGGAGCGTCGGTGGTGGACTTGGGCGATGGCATGGGTTGCATCGAGTTCCACTCCAAGATGAATACGCTGGGTGGAGACATCGTCCAACTGGTTTCACAAACCCTCAAAACAGGTGGCGCGGGAGACAACTTCGAGGCGTTTGTCATCACCAACGACGCGCCGAATTTCTCTGTCGGCGCAAACCTAATGCTGCTCCTAATGAGCGTGCAAGAAGAAGAGTGGGACGACGTCGACCTTGCCATTCGCTCCTTTCAGGGAATGACTCAGGCAATCAAGTTTTCCCCCAAGCCGGTGGTGATTGCGCCGTTTGGGATGACTCTGGGGGGAGGCGTCGAGATGTCGCTTCATGCCGCTGCCCGCCAGCCACATGCGGAGCTCTACATGGGGCTGGTCGAAGTCGGAGTCGGCCTGCTGCCCGGCGGCGGCGGATGTAAAGAGATGCTTTTGCGCGCGATTGACACTGCGACCTCCGTTCGTCCGGGCGGAAGAGGAGAATCCGTCGAGCTGATGGAAGCAATGAAGCGTGCGTTCGAGACCATCGCGATGGCGAAAGTTTCGACCTCTGCTCACGAAGCGCGCGGACTTGGCTTCTTGAGCAGTTCCGACCGGATCACAATGAATCGCGATCGCGTGCTCTCGGACGCAAAAGCGCGGGCGCTCGAACTTTTGCGCGCAGGATATGAGCCTCCACTACCGCGCACGGACATTCCTGCTCCAGGGGAAAACATTCTGGCCACGCTGAGGCTGGGTATTCACCTGATGCGGCAAGGCGAGTACATCAGCGACCACGAAGTGAAGATCGGAACAAAAGTTGCAGAAGTATTGTGCGGTGGCAATGTCACTCCGGGCACACCGGTGAGTGAGCAGTACATTCTCGACCTGGAGCGAGAGGCGTTCAAATCGCTGTGCGGGGAGAAGAAGACGCAGGAAAGGATCCAGTACACGCTGAAGACGGGCAAAACACTAAGGAACTAGCGCCACCGGCTAGAGTCTCTTGGAAAGGCGGTTGTGAAGTTCGTGATGTAATTGGAGCAGGACGGCTGGCGGCTGGTTCGAATTAAGGGCAGCCATCGTCAGTTTCACCACTATTCCAAGTCAGGGACAGTGACGGTCGCGGGCCATTCGTCGGTGGACATTCCGCCGGGAACGTTGAACAATATCCTCAAGCAGGCAAGACTGAAATGAAGTATCTGGTGGTTTACGAAAAATCGCCGCCGAGTTGGGGCGCCTATGTGCCGGATCTGCCGGGTTTAGGCGCTGCTGGTTCAACCCTCGACGAAGTGAAGGAGTTGATCCGCGAAGCAATTGAATTCCACCTTGAAGGCATGCGCCAACACGGCGACGCAATTCCTGCGCCGAGCGCCACAACTGAGTACATTACGGTTTGAGGCGTCCGCCGCGGCGCGATTGGGGAGCGTCACGCCTGACACTTCTTTACGTGCCTAGTTCGGGATTCAACAACGCTTTTCTCGTCTCGCGCGTCTAATTGAATGAAGGCAGAATCAACCCTGGCCTTCCTGGTTCGTAACCACGGTATAATCAAGAGTTTGGAAAATTGGAGGCAAGTTAACATGGAAGTGCGCGCCAACGCTTTGTGGAGGCGTTTCAAAGCCAATCGTGTGGCATCCACGCTGGTGATTCTGCTCACATTGGCAGTCGGCATTCTGATAGGAACTGTGGTTTCTGTCGGAGTGAAAGGGCAGGAAAAGAGATCGTCTGATGCTACTCCCTTGAGCGTACCCGCCCCCCGGCAGATGTCAAGCCAGTTCTCTCAGATCGCCAAGTCGCTCGAACCCGCTGTCGTGAACATCAATACGGAATCCACGATCAAGCCGGCAACCCGGCGACGCGGCGGCCAGAATCCCGGGGACGATGAGGAAAACCCGTTTGGCGACTTTTTTGATAAGTTTTTTGGTGGCCCTGGCGGCGACGGCGGTCCGGTACGTGAGCGGTCACTCGGCTCCGGTGTAGTGGTTGATCCTAAAGGATTCATTGTCACCAATCGCCACGTGGTGGAGAAGGCCGACCGTATACGAGTGCGATTGCAGGATGATGCGCCTGGAGTTCAGCACGATGCCAAGGTCATAGGCACCGACCAGGAAACCGATCTGGCAGTGATCAAAATTGACGTTGATCATTCCCTGCCGGTAGCGAAGCTGGGGAACTCAGACAGCATGCAGGTCGGTGACTGGGTGCTGGCAGTGGGAAGTCCTTTTGGATTACAGGCTACCGTCACCGCCGGCATTGTTTCTGCCAAGGGCCGCAATATTGTGCCGAACCGGCAATTCCAGTCTTTCATCCAGACCGACGCGGCCATTAATCCCGGCAATTCTGGCGGACCTCTGGTCAATATGGATGGCGAAGTAATCGGCATCAATACGGCGATTTTGACGGACACGAATGCTTATGCCGGGGTTGGCTTTGCGCTGCCATCCAATACTATTGTTCAGGTCTATAACCAGCTTACCGGCCCCGAACACCGGGTCCAACGTGGATCGATTGGGATTGAATTCAACGCGCAGGAAAACCCAGCGATTGCTCGCGTGTACGGTGTGCAATCCGGGATCACGATTTCGAATGTCATAGCCGGCAGCCCAGCTGAACGTGCTGGTCTCAAGGTAGGCGACACGATTGTTTCGGTGGACGGCAAACAAGTAAAGAACGGCGACGAATTGGTGTCCGATATTGCGAGCCGCAAGCCCGGCGCCAAGGTGGCGCTCGGTTATTTCCGTAATGGCAAGAAAGAAGAGGCTACGGTTACCGTGGCTGACCGCGCCAAGCTGTTCGCTACTCGTTTGGGTGAAGACGAGGAAAACGGCGAAGAGTCAACGCCTAAACAGAGCAAGATGGGAATGACGGTGCATCCGCTGACACCGGAGATGGCCAACCGGCTAAATGTTCCATCTGGACAGGGAGTGATCGTCCAAGACGTGAAGCCGGGCTCGTTTGCGGACGATGTCGGCCTGACTCGAGGGGACGTTGTTCTCGAGATCAACAAGCAGCCAGTAAATAGCGAGGACGAATTCGATCGCATCCAGTTGAGTCTGAAAAGCGGCCAGGATGTGGTGTTCCTGGTGCGTCAAAGAGGCGCAGGGCAGAACGGCGGCACCATTTTCCTCGCCGGCACACTTCCGTAACTGTTACCCTGCACCAACGGCACTGGCGCTGAATCGAATTCCGCGAGATGATGGTCGGCGCCAGAAATTGCTGAGTTGCTTTCTGGAATTGCTTTCTAGAGAGTGGACGCCATTTTCGCCTTTGCGTGAAATAGCTGGAACGGAGGACTCGCGGATGGATTCTTTGCGGCGAACAAAATCGGCGATCATAGCCGTGGGCCTGCTGCTCACCGTATCTGTGTCTGTGGCCAGCGCGCCGCCAAAGAAAACCTCCGCCTCGTCGCACCCAAGCTCAAAGACGCACAAAGTTTCCCGCCACGCGACCAAGAAATCACGGAAACCCCGCGGACAGCAGGCGATCGATGGCGAACGTACCCGGCAGATCCAGGAAGCGCTGGTTCGTGAGCACTACATGACCGGTGAGCCTTCCGGCAAGTGGGACGAAGCGACGCAACAGGCGATGCGCCGTTACCAGGCCGAGCAGGGCTGGCAAAGCAAGAGCATTCCAGACTCTCGCGCGCTGATCCGGATGGGGCTTGGCCCCGATCACGTGCACCTGTTGAATCCAGAGAGCGCTATGGTTTCAGAGCCGCAGCTCTCGCGAAGAACTCAGGCCGTTACTCGGGTTGCGATGCCTTCCTCAGTGCCAGCCCAGAACACTGCTCCTTCCGCGCCGGCACGTGTCTCTACTCCGGTTACTCCGCCTGCCAGCAGTTTGCCCGACATTTCTCCTAGCCGGTAAGTTTTCCCCGCCAACTATTGATTGAAATGAGGCAACGGCTGGTCTTTCACCACCGCCCCTGGATTTCCCGCAACCAGTGCCTGCGCGACTTCCTCCCCAAATTGTTTTGCAATGATGCTTCGAGCTTTGGAGAGTACCGGCGGCCGGCGTTCGGTGTCATGCGCATCAGTCGCGAGAAAGTGAACCGCCTTTTCCTTCAAGAGCCAGTCAGCCGATTGCCGCGCCCGTGCTCCCCACGCGCCGGTAATGGCTGATGCGGTCACCTGCACCGCACATCCCAGTGCAACCCATTGCAAGACCCGTTCCGCCGCTTGCTGCAGAATTGGATTGCGCTCGGGATGAGTGACGATCGGCGTAATCCCTTTTTCGTGGATCTCGCTAAGCCACTCGTCCATCTGCGCCGGGATGCTGAAATTGCTGAACTCAACCAGCAGGTAGCGGGTGTTTCCGATGCAATAGCGCTCCGGCGTCGCCATGGCGCTCTGCAGATTTTCGTAAGAGAGATGAAAGTCACAGCCCAGGTTCAGTTTCGGAGTTTCTCCAATCCGTTTCTGGAGATCTTGCAGCAGGCCGGAGAGGTATTCGCGATCATAGAAATAACGATCGTTCGCATGGGGGGTGGCGACGATGTGCTCGATGCCATCCTTCACCGCCATCCTGCACATGCTCTCGGCGGTCTCCCAGGATTTAGGGCCGTCGTCCACTTCGGGCAGGATGTGGCAGTGGATGTCGATCACGTAGGCCGATTTAAGCAGATTCGGGAGAAAGACTCAAAAGCTAATGGGATCTCCTTGGTGAAGGAAGATCACGCGGAACTTAGTAACGGACCTTCATGAACTCACCAATCTCCGCGTACGCTTTTCTAAGAACTTCCTCTTGCGGCAGGAATACGATGCGGAAGTGCTTGGTCCCAGGCTTCTGCCCGAAGCCGGAGCCCTGTACCACCAGGACGTGCTTCTGCAGGAGAAGGTCTTTCACAAACACGTCGTCGCCGTCAGGAATGTCAATCTTCGGGAAAGCGTAGAAGGCGCCACGCGGAGCGACGCAGCTCATCCGCGGAATGGAGTTGCAGGCTTTGACGGTGATGTCCCGGCGTGCGCTGAGTTTTCTGCGCACCTCGATCAAATGATCTTGCGGCCCTTCGAGCGCAACTTTGATCGCATATTGCTCGGGATGATTCGCTGAGAGCCGCGCCCGCAGCAGTTTGTGGATGCCTTCGATGTACGGCTTCACGGCGGCAGCTTCGCCGCTTACAATGCCCCATCCGATGCGCCATCCCGGAGCCAGATAGTTTTTCGATAACCCGCCGATGGTAACGACGGGAATATCGGGAGCGACAGCGGCGATTGAGACGTGCTCTGCGCCATCGAGAATCAGCTTGTTGTAAATTTCGTCGGCGATGATGAGCAGGTTGTGCTGGCGTGCAAGCTCGGCAATTTGCTCCAGCATCTTCCGCGTACACAACGCGCCGGTAGGATTGTTTGGATTGATCAGGATGATAGCCCGGGTGCGCGGGTTGATCTTCCGCCGAATGTCGTCGAGCTCTGGCTGCCAACCGTCTTCCTCGTTTAGAAAATACGAGTTCATCTCGGCGCCCGTCTTGCAAAGGACCGCGGTGTAGAGCGGATAGTCCGGGCTGGGGGTGAGCACGTTTTCGCCCGGATTCAGCAACGCGGTAAGACAAACATCCACCGCTTCACCGGCGCCGTTGGTGATGAAAACGTCCTGCACGCTGCTGATTCCCCCTCGAACAGCTTCCGCGCGAATGGCTTCAAGCGCTTCAGGAACTCCCTCTGAGGGCGCGTAGCCGTTTTTGTTGTCGCGCATGGCGCGATATGCGGCTTCGATCACGTGCGAGGGCGTGGCAAAGTCGAAGATGTTGGGATCGCCGACGTTCAGGAAAAGAATCTTGTGGCCCTGCTTCTTGACCTCGTTGGCAAGGCCGACCAGGTCGCGGATGGCGTAGCGCAAGTTGTCGAGACGCTGGGCGGGGGTGATTGCTAGGGTCTGGGTAAGGGGCATATACAATTTTAACCGCTGAGAACCGTTAATAGACGGAGAAATCCGGGATCGGCTTGCTGCGGACCTCGATTAGGATGCGAGACGCTCGGCGTATAATCCTCCAATTTGAAGCTATGATCTACGCGAAAGGCATTCTAAGCGGGCTTGCCGCGATATTATTAGCGGAATTCATCCCAGGCTCTTGGTCTGTGTTTAAAGGCATCAGTACTGAGAAGGCAACAGGGCTGGCTGCCGTGGCAGGTGGACTGGCGGAGAGTATCTTTTCGCCGCTGTTCTGGGTCCTGGCCGCTTTGTTCTTCGCGTTGTTCTTTTCGGCCAGCCGGCTCGAAAGTAGATTCTTGAGAGTATTCCTGTTTTGGTTTCCGACGGTTTTGGTATCCACGTTCGGCGTCGGAATCGTGGCACTATTCACGTTTATATTTTTACGTTTCAGAAATCATTAGGGCCGCCCTGTGGTTATGGCTTTTGCGCTTGATCTTGGCCAACGAGCAACGACCGACGACCAACGACGGTTCTTTTATTCCGGCCGATCAATCTGCGCCCGCTGCAACTTATCCGAGTAATCCACGTACACGGCCTTCCACTCGGAATAAAAGTCAATCGCGCCGATTCCCCCTTCGCGATGACCGTTGCCGGTGGCCTTCACCCCGCCAAACGGCAAGTGAACTTCAGCGCCAATTGTCGGAGCATTGATGTAGGTAATACCAGCGTACAGATCGCGCATGGCGGTGAAAGCTTTGTTCACGTCTCGCGTGTAGATCGATGACGACAGGCCGTATTCGATGTTGTTGGCGATGGCGATGGAATCTTCGAAGCCCTCGCAGGGGATCACTGAGACCACTGGGCCGAAGATCTCTTCCTGCGCTATTCGCATTTTCGGATCAACATCGCCAAAAACGGTCGGCTCCATGAAAAATCCATATTGGTGATCGCCTTTGTCCAGACGATTACCGCCGCACAGCAGCTTCGCGCCCTCAGCTTTGCCGATTTCGACATATTCGAGGTCGCCCTGGAGTTGGCGCTCATTGATGGCCGGACCCATGTCGGTGGTTTCATCGAGGCCGTTGCCGACCCGCAGCTTGCCCGCGCGCTCGACCAGGCGGTCCACGAATTCCCTGTAGACGCCCTTGTGCACGATAATGCGGCTGGTGGCGGTGCAACGCTGGCCAGTAGTGCCGAACGCTCCCCACAAGGCGCCTTCGATGGCGAGATCTAAATTCGCGTCGTCGAGAACGATCATGGGGTTCTTACCGCCAAGTTCGAGCGAGCAATGCTTGAAACTCTTAGCAGCAGTTGTGCCGATAGTTCGCCCAACCGCGCTTGATCCGGTAAACGAAATCGCACGCACCTCTGGATGTTCGAGCAGCGGTGCACCAGCTTCCGGGCCAAATCCCGTGACAATATTCACCACGCCTTTCGGCGCGCCAGCATCCGCGAGAACACGCACGAGGTTGAAGGTGGAAAGCGGAGTGTCCTGAGCTGGCTTGATAACGCAGGTATTGCCGCACACCAGGGCGGGCAGCAGCTTCCACGATGGGATCGCCATTGGGAAGTTCCAGGGCGCGATCATTCCGCAGACGCCGAGCGGTTGGCGGATAGCCATGGCGAATTTGTTGGGCAGCTCCGAGGGCGTGGTTGGTCCGAACATCCGCCTTCCTTCCCCGGCCATGTAGTAAGCAGTGTCGACGGCTTCCTGAACGTCGCCCCGCGTTTCTTTAAGGACTTTGCCCATTTCGCGGGTCATGTCGCGGGCGTAGTCTTCCTTGCGTTCGGCCAACATTTCTGCGGCGAGGTAAATGATCTCCGCACGCCGGGGCGCAGGAACCAGTCGCCATTTCAGGAATGCGCGTCTGGCGGCGTCGACGGCCGCATCAACGTCCGCTTTGCCGGATTTCTGGAAGATTCCGACTACATCACGGGTGTCGGCCGGATTGCGGTTTTCAAAAGTCTCGCCGGTACTGGCTTCAACCCATTCGCCATTTATGAAGTTCCTATACACGTTGGGATGACTGGCGCTTCCTGCAATAACAGGGCTGGTGAGAGTATCAGTTGCCATATGAAGCCTCCTTGCAACCTTTCATGCTAACGCTCGGCCAGAGGAGGGGCAAGCCGAGCCAATTGGGTAATCGGGAAATTGACTAGAACCTATCGCATAAACCCCTCAACACATTGGATCAGGCAATGCGAAGGATTCCGAAGAACCTTCCCGGCGTATCCTCCGCACAGGACAACCACAGGGCGAAGGTCTGTCGTCATCATCGGAAATCTCTTTTCCGGTGTCTTTTGGCATCCGGAGTTGTTCCGCCTTCATCTGAGTGCGACGAAGGAGATTCGTCGATGTCCATGAATAGGTTTTGGGCGGGCTACCGGTCCTTGGCTTTATTGGTTGCGATTGCGACCTTGATCGCCACAGCGTGGGCGTCTAGCGAGGAGTCGGTGCTGTACAGCTTGGATCCCAATACCGCAGGAATGCAACCCGCCACTGGTGTGATTTCAGAACTAAGGACCGGAGGGGCTGACGGGGTCATCATCGTGAGCCAATACCCATACAAGCAGCGCGCCCCCGGCTCCAATGCCGGCCCGTTCCGCCCAGGTCGAGGTGAGGATGGGTGCCTTGGCCGCTGTCGCCGCACCCCCGCGTTTCTCCGCGACTCCGCAGTCGGCCGCATCGTCGCGCGAGACTTGCTGTCCTTCCTTAATGGTGGCCGTAGTTGGGCCACAGCTTACCGTGATACTGTTTTTGCGGGCGATGATCTGGATCACGCCACTAGCACGCGAGATATAGAATTCCGTCCAAGCGCCCGAAACCGGACTGATCTTGAAGTCGCGGGCAAAAACGCTCAGGCCCTTTCCGGTGGCAACGGACACGCTTCCTCGGTCGAGCGCGAGTCCGCTGCTTTGGAATCTCAAGATCGTATTCGACTCAATTACCACGCTAGAGCCAGCTGCGTTGAGATTCGCAGCTCCAGTTTCCTTGGTCTGGATGACGTCTCCGGTGGTTACGGCGGAGGAGTTTGAAAGCAGCGATCCATTCAAATACACCGAGCCGGTGCCGTAAAGCACAGCTGTGTCTGCGTCGGCCGCGATCAGTGCTGCCGGCGTCAGAAGAACCAAAAGCCAGCTAATGAGTCTGCGCAACATATGCTTTTCACCATATTGACTGCACCAGTCGTCATCCGAAAACAAGCTTCGGAGTTCTCTGTCTGTTTGGTGAAATCGTAACCAGCGCCCCTGCGCTGGTCAATTGGCTTTCTCGCAGTGGAATCCTTGCAGTAACCACTACCGCCAGCGGTCGACCGTCTCCCACCATACAAGGCGGACCCATTCGTCGAAGTTTAGTTTTGCCCACTGCCGATGTTTCCACCAGGACACGCCGAACTGTTGCGGGTCGTAAGCGGCCGCCACATGAAATTCATACTCCGGCAATTCACTGTGGAACGTGCTCAAGGCGCGTCGCGTGTGGTAATCCGACGTGACCAGCAACACCGTGTGCGCCTGGTACTGCTGCAGGCAACGAGCTGCGTCCTGGGCCTCCGCTTTGGTCGAGAGACCAAGGATCGGGCAGATGGTTACGGATTGCTCCTGCGGCAACTGCTGCACGTACTGCTGCGAAAGTTCCACCATGCTCCGCCCGTAAATCTTCGCCGCGGCGGGAACGTCCAAGAGCATTTTTGGGGCGTAGTTCTGGGACAACAGTTCCAGGCCCCGCGCGGGACGACGATCAGTTTCGCCCGCCAGAACAAGGATCACGTCTGCGCGGTGCGCCTCATCGATCACGAAAAATCTTCCGGAGGTGGCTGAGAAAAACAGCAGCACAAGCAACACGGCAACCAAGACGAGGCGGAGCTTTCGCATGTTGTAAGGCCCCATTTCTGTCGCGCGAAACACAGTAACCGAAGTAACTCGTCACTGCCAACATTTCACTGTCTTCGCCAGTGCAAATCTGCGAACCTGAGAGTTGTCGGAAAATCCGGACACGGAATCTCGGCATGCTAGAATCTGACCTAATTATCTTCAAAATCATGAGCAGCCAAACCGTTTCGGCGACACGTGTTTCCGAGTTAAAGAGCAAAATTGAGCAACGTCAGGCACGAGTCGCCGTGATCGGACTCGGATACGTCGGGCTTCCACTGGCTCTGCTGTATAGCGAGCAGGGATTCCCGGTCACCGGTTTCGACATCGACGATCTGAAAGTTTCTACGCTCAATGCTGGCGGCTCCTATATTTTCCGGATTACGGCACCTGAGATCCAGCGGGCCTGCAGCCAGGGACTTTCCGCCACCTCCGATTACTCCGAGATCGAGCGCATGGACGCTGTGATCATTTGCGTGCCTACTCCACTTAATGAGTATCATGAGCCCGACCTCAGCTATATCACGGGGACCGCAGAATCGATCGCACCCCACCTCCAGCCCGGCCAGTTGGTAATTTTGGAGAGTACAACCTATCCCGGAACCACAGAAGAAGTTCTGGTGCCCATCCTCGAAAAAGGCAATAAGCGAAACCTGAAGGCCTCACGGGACGGGGAATCGAGTGGGGACTCTTTTTTTGTAGCGTTCTCTCCCGAGCGCGAAGATCCAGGAAATCAGACCGTTGCCCGAAGAGACATTCCTAAAGTTGTTGGTGGACTGGACCCAGCAGCCTCTGAGTTAGCGGGCGCGCTCTACGGTGCCATTTTCAACCGCATCGTACCGGTTTCTTCTCCGGCAGCCGCGGAGATGACCAAGCTTCTCGAAAACATCTACCGCTGCGTGAACATTGCCCTGGTCAACGAACTCAAGCTTCTGTGCCTGCGGATGGGCATAGACATATGGGAAGTGATTGAGGCTGCTTCCACCAAGCCGTTCGGCTTCCATCCTTTTTATCCGGGACCGGGACTTGGCGGACACTGCATCCCAGTAGATCCGTTCTATCTTTCATGGAAAGCCAAACAATGGGACTTCCGTACGCGTTTCATCGAACTGGCTGGCGAGATCAACACCAACATGCCTTACCATGTGCTCGAATCGGTCGGACGCGCACTGAATCAGCACAAGAAGGCGCTCAACGGATCAAGAGTCCTGGTCCTCGGAGTCGCCTACAAGAAAGACATTGACGACTTGCGCGAATCGCCGGCTCTGACCATCATTGAACTGCTGCAGAAAGAGGGCGCGCAGGTCAGCTACAACGACCCCTACTTTCCCGTGGTGGGCAGAGGACGCAAGTACGATCTCCAAATGAAATGCACGCCTTTGGAAAATCTTGGGCAGTACGACTGCGTTCTGATTGTGACGGACCACTCGGACTATGATTATGAGCGGATTGTTCGGGAATCCAGCTTAGTCGTGGATACGCGCAAGGCCACACGGGGGATCCAGAGCCCGAAGATAGTTCATTGCTGAGGCCGCGCCGGGCGCGTCATTGGAGGCCCAGGAAACCAACTTACTGCAGGGTGCTGCTGACGTTAGAGAACGTGCTGTTGGCATTTGTGCCGATCAGCTTGACCGTTCCAACAACGATGAGCAGTATTACGGCCAGCATTACGGCGTATTCAGCAATATCCTGACCTTGCTCAGCCCGCCAGAGCTGACGAAGTGTTTGTATGATTGTCTTCATTCCGACTGAGAGTTCGGTTCTAGTCCTGGACGTACAGGCCGCGGACAGCGAATCATCACTCTTCTCGATCTTAGAAACTTAAAGCCGAACGCCCGCTGCACACAATGGCCCGAAAGTGCCAGATCAGTTAAGTGGCTTGAACGGTAGAGATTGGTTGACGGCAAACAGGGCAAGCTCAAGGCGAGTAGAAACTCCCACCTTGTCAAAGATGTTGCTCAGATGGTGCTTTACGGTGTCTTCACTGATCTTGAAATATTCAGCGATTTCTTTGTTCGCATAACCGGCCACCACCGCAGAGATCACCTCTAATTCTCGCGGTGTCAACCCATACCTCTTCTTTCGCGACTCGTGACTCGACGAATCAACAAGAGTGCGTAGGTACTGCACGAGGTTGGCAACGCTCTCTCGTCCTACCCAGTATTCCCCGTTCATCACTGCGCGAATGCTTTTCAGCAAAATCTGGGTCGCAGAATCCTTCAGAACAACCCCGCGGGCCCCAAGCTGCAGCGCCTCGACGATTTGGTCCTTTTCCGCTGCCGCAGTCAGTAAGATGACTCGGACGGAAGATGAGGTCGGCCCCGAATTCATCTCACGCAATGCCTCCAGTCCCGGACGGCGCGGCATAGCGAGATCAAGCAGTAGGATTTCTGGCTTGAGCTGCCGAACGAGCTTTACGGCTTCCACTCCATCACAGGCTTCGCCGACAACTTTGAAATCAGGCTCCGATTCGAGAAGACGCTTCAGGCCGTCCCGGAAAATCGGATGGTCGTCGGCAATTAGAATTCGGGTGTTTTGGGCTCTTCGATTATCCATACGCTGCGGGTTGGGTCTGAGGTACGCTAATTTCGATCCTCGAACCGTGTCCGGGTTTTGATTCTATCGTGAGCTCGCCCTGGATCAGGCGCACGCGCTCCCGAATGATTGCCGGCGCACGCCCTGTGGAATCCAGTTCAGATTGCGAAATACGCCCCGAGAATGGAAAACCGGTGCCGTCGTCCTCGACGATGAGTTCCCATCTGCCCGGGGTCTCTAGAAGTTGTACGATCACCTGCTTCGCTCCGCTATGTTTGCGCACATTCACCAGCGCCTCCTGAGCGATTCGCGCCAATTCGCGGCAAACCGGCTGTGGCAGGACGATCTCCTCATCGTCGATGAGGAAGCGAGCAACAATTCCGGTTTCGCGCTGAAACCGTTGGACGGTATCTCGGAGGAACCCCGGCAGTCTGCGGGCATCGATTTCCGCAGATTGCATTTGTTGCATGAGTTCGCGCAGTTTCAGGACTTCTTCTCGAAGCAATTTCTGAATGCGCTCCAGTTCTCCGGCCATGAACTCTGCGCGCTGATCTGCCGGACCATGATTTACTGAACCATGCTCCACTGAAGCATCATCCATTGAGCCATGATAGTTTCTGCGAAGCACATCCACTTGCATCTCTACCCCGATGAGGGACTGCACCGCTCCGTCATGCAGCTCACGAACCAGCCGCGCACGTTCCAAAGCACCGGCGCGCCGCCGCAACCGGCGCAGCAAGTACAGGTTGTAGATTGCCGGGCTGACTTGTCGAACCAGATCCTGAAGAAAACGCAATTCCTCCTCGGCAGCGGAACTGAAATTCGGTTCCAGCAGAAAAATTCGTCCTGAAAGCTCTTGGCCGAATGAAAACGAGATTGCGCACACCGACTGACACGCGTGGATCTCAGCTAAGCGATGAACCACGAGTGGATCGACATCCCGTACCAGGCCGCCTGCTGAATCCAGTCCCAGAATGCTGAATTCTCCCCTATCGGGATAGCTTCTTGCATACCAACTTGTGGCAACACTGTCGGGCAAATAAGTCTCTGAACCGGATGGCCCGGGATCAATCCACTGCACCTCCGTGATCCCTTTTTTCAATTCCGCCACGCCAAGCGAGACTCTCGGATTGCCGCTCTCGCGCGAGGCAATCAGCGCGCGCTGGCATCTGTACAGTTTCAGCACCTCGCCTACAATCTGCGATAGAGTTCCAGCGAGACCTGCATCCATCCGCACCAACCCCAGCATTCGCGTAGCCACGTCCTTCTCGGCGCGCAGCTTCTTTTGCTGCTCTGCCAGGTATCCGAGAAGCAGGCCCATGACCACCAGATACACGGAGCGCATGAACAGGTGTTTGGGCTCAAAGTCGGCAAGATTGGCTTTCACAATTGGCAAGTGATGATGTGCCAGCCAGACATTGACCGATCCGATCGCACCCATCCGCAGCGAGAGGCTTTCAAGCCACAGCAGCGACACCGAGGAAATCGAAGTCATCACGGTTTCCCAAAGGCCCCAGCGGTAAGCAGCGGCCGCGATGACAAAGAGAAAGAAGAGAAAGAAAGGATTGCTCTGGCTCGCCGTGAACAAAGAAATCAGCGCTGGCCAGACGACGTCGGCGCCATGCACCAGCATGCGAAAAGATGCTGTGGACTGCTGCCGCGCACGCAGCAACAAGATGATTACAGTACCCTGGCCTATGTAAAAGGCCAGAAGAGCATATGCCCAGACAGATCTGACCTCTCCCGGATCCATCCATACGGCGACCAGGGCGGATATGGCCAGAAACATTCTGGCCGTGGCCAGCCAACGTTCCGTGCGGCGGATTTCTTCAGGGCTGAAGGGGGCCCGATTCCGCCACAGAGAACGGGGACGCAACCGGAGCACCGGAAGTCGGCCGAGGGCATGCAAGGCAGTGTTCTTGCATGGATATTATGGGTGTGGCAAGTCACAGGGCAAGCGGAACTTGTGCCACAGCGCAGCCCGCGGAGCCAGAACTCTCAACAGAACCGAAGTTTTTTGTTTTATCCGCTGGATTACCGAAGTAACATCTTCGAGCAATAGCTAACGCCTTAGAATTGTCAGCTACGGGGAATATGTCTCGACGTTCCAAAGTCTGGGCGGCAGGATTGGTGTGTCTGGTTTTGGCCCAGACCGCAGTTTCCGCCGTATCATTTCTTTCGCATCAGCGAGGCTTCGGCCTGGTCGCGTGCAGCGATGTCGTGCAGTGCGTGCTTTTGTTCTCCGCTGTGCTCTCTTGTGTCCCGAGTATCTTGAAGACCAGCCGGCGAACCAGGCTGTTCTGGGTCTTGATGACCCTTGGGCTGACCGGCTGGCTGACGTACCAGTTTCTTTGGACTTATATCGAAGTCGTTCAAAAGCGTGATGTACCCGATCTTTTTCCCGGGGACGTCATTCTGTTCCTGCACGTTGTTCCCATGATGGCCGCATTGGCCCTGCAACCGGATGTCGAGCAGCACGACAGAGATCTCAGGCTTGGCTCACTCGATTTTGCTTTATTGCTGCTGTGGTGGGTGTATCTCTATTTGTATGCTGTCGTACCGTGGCAGTACGTGGTCCGCAATGAAGACGCATACGAGTACAACCTGAACCATTCATATCTAGCGATAAAGCTCGCCTTCCTGATCGGCCTGACTTTCCTCTGGTTCCGAAGTTCCGGGCTGTGGAGGAGCATTTATGCAAATTTGTTAGGAGCCAGTTTTCTGTATTCGTTGAGTTCCTACGTGGCTACTTGGGCGCTAGCGCACAATATCTACTACTCCGGCAGCCTTTACGACCTTCCGCTGGTTGTGTCCATGGCATGGATGACCATGCCTGGCTTGCTAGCCTTGAAAATACCTCAGGAACAGGCCAGGCCCCCACGGTCTCTGCCCCGCGGAGTATGGACTGCGCGGCTCGGCATGGTGGCAGTGTTTTCGCTGCCGATTTTCGCGTGCTTCTCTGTCTTCGACAGCTCGATTCCTCCTCGCGTCCGCACTTTTCGCCTGGTACTGACGCTGGGCGCGATGATGTTGATGGGAGCCATGGTCTTCCTGAAGCAGCACCTTCTGGATATCGAACTGATACGGCTGTTGCGCTCCTCCGAACGGTCATTTCAGGAATTGCAGCATCTGCAGACGCAGCTGGTGCAATCCGAAAAATTGGTGTCTCTTGGGCAGCTCGTGGGGGGAGCAGCCCACGAGTTAAACAATCCCTTGACCGCTATGCTCGGCTATTCCGAGCTTCTAGCGACTACCAACCTCAGCCCCGAGCAGCGAACATTGGCAGACAAGGTTGCTCAACAGGCAAAGCGCATCCGCATTCTGGTCGCGAGTCTGCTCAGCTTTGCCAAGCAAGTGCCCTCGACGAAATCCGCTGTGGATGTGAACACCGTCTTGCAGACGGCACTGAAACTCTGTCAGCCGCAAATGCACACCGCAAACGTCCAGTATGCGACCGAAATGGCGGATACCTTGCCGCATGTGCGCGGGGACTCAAACCAACTGCTGCAGGTCTTTTCGCACATTATCAACAACGCCGCCCATGCAATGTCGGAGCGTGGTGGCACCCTGGTTGCCACTACTGAGGCCAATGGCAGTCTGGTGAGTGTCCAATTCTCGGACAATGGGCCCGGGATGAAAGAGCCGGACCGTGTTTTTGATCCGTTCTACACCACCCGACCCGTGGGGCAAGGCCCCGGTCTGGGTCTGAGCGCATGCTATGGCATCATTCAGGAACATGGCGGGAAGATCATGTGTCGCAACCGGCCGGAAGGCGGCGCAATCTTCCTGATCGAACTGCCTGCAGTCGAGAACGCCAAGCCAAGCGAAGAGCCCGCGCGGGCGCAGACGGCGGCTAACTAGTCAGCCCATCGTGCGCTTGAGTTGGCCACAGGCGGCATAGATATCCCGTCCGCGGGGACGCCGGATGAAGGTGGGAATGCTGGTGCCAGTCAATATCGCCTGAAATTCGAGCACGTTCAGCTGTTTGGGTGTTTCGAATTCAATTCCAGGGCCGGGATTCAAGGCAATCAGATTTACTTTTGCTCTTAAGCCGCGAATCAATTCGGCAAGTTCGCGCGCATGTTCGACGGAATCATTCACGCCCCTCATCAACACATATTCGAAGGTCAGACGCTCACGGCTGCGGAGCGGGAACTCCCGTGCCGCGGTCATTAGGTTCTCAAGGTTCCACTTCCGATTGATCGGCATCAGCCGCGTGCGTAATTCATCATTCGCAGCGGTCAGGGAGATGGCCAGCTTCGGCCGGACCGGTTCAGCACCGAGATCATAAATGCGGGGCACAATTCCGGCCGTCGAAACCGTCATTCGCGATTCAGGAATTCCCACTCCTTCAACCAGCAACCGCACTGCTTTAATGAAGTTCTCGAAATTCAAGAAGGGCTCGCCCATTCCCATGAAGACCAGATTCACACGATCGATCGGCGGCGAAACCTTCTGGTCCCGCAGCACGGCAATCACTTGACCGGCAATTTCTCCTGCGCTCAGATTCCGCTTTACCCCGAGCAACGCAGTGAGGCAGAACTGGCAATTGACCGCGCATCCGACTTGGCTGGAAACGCAGATCGTGGCCCGTTCCCAGGCGCGCGCAGTGCGACGCCCAGTCTCCGCGCCGGCCTCACTTCCGTCGCCAGCTTCGCCATCATCGCCTTCGGGCATCCATACGGTTTCGACAGTTTCTCGATCGGCCAGCCCGATCAGATAGCGCACAGTTCCGTCTGTAGAAACAAACTTCTTCTCGATTTCAGGAAGACCTATCGAGAACCCCTCTTTGGCGAGAATCGAACGAAACTCTTTCGGAAGCGTAGAAACCTCTTCCGGGGAACTGACTCGCTCGCTATAAAGCGCATGGAAAAGTTGGCGAGCGCGGTACCCAGGCTCATCCGCCTTCTCTACGATTTTCGTAAGTTCTTGAAGATCAAGGCCCAAAAGAACTCTTTGCGTTTCTGGTTCATGCATCTAACACCCGCCTGAAATCTGGTTGGAAGGTCCAGAACCTCCATTTTAGAAGACTTTTGGATCAAGAAGACACGGTATTCGAGCTAACTTACTGCGTTTGTGGTACTTAGGCTAGGTTTCACGCGAGTCTCGCAGGTATGTGACAATAAGACGATGGATGAAGACCGAAATATTCGGCGTGAGGTGCTGCCTAACGGGCTGAGCATCATCACCGAGGAGATGAAACACATTCGGTCCATCTCTATAGGCATTTGGATAAAGACTGGTTCGCGCGACGAAGACTTGCAGTGGAACGGCATATCGCATTTCGTCGAGCACATGGTCTTCAAAGGCACTCAGCACCGCTCGGCGGAAGAGATTGCGAGGCAGGTTGATTCGATCGGCGGCAACATTGACGCCTTCACCGCCAAAGAGTGTGTCAGCTTTAGCATCAAGGTCCTCGACGAACACCTGCCCATTGCTCTCGACGTGCTCAGTGATCTGGTGCTGAATCCGGTTTTCGATGTCGAGGACATAACTCGCGAACGCGGAGTAATTCTGGAAGAAATCAAGATGGACGAGGACAATCCCGACTACCTGGTCCATGAGATTTTCACGCAGAATTTCTGGAAAGATCATCCCCTGGGGCGGCCGATCCTTGGAACTCGCGATACCGTCCGGCGATTCGAGCGCGCGCCAGTTGTGGACTTCTACAGCCAGCGCTTTACCCCGGGAAACGTGATTATTACTGCTGCCGGATATTTGAACCACCAGCGCTTTGTGGAGCTCGTTACCAAGCACTTCGAGAACATGAAGCCGATGAGCAATGGCTTCCACAGCTCCACGCCGAAAATTGCTCCCAAGATCATTTTGCGAAACAAGAAGTCGCTGGAACAGGTGCAAATATGCGTGGGGGTGCCATCGTATCCGATTACCCATGAGAAGCGGCATTCGTCGTATATTCTGAACACGCTGTTGGGCGGCGGAATGAGCTCGCGGCTGTTTCAGAACATTCGCGAGCGGCAGGGGCTGGCCTACGCTATTTACAGCGACCTGAATCCATATCGGGACACGGGCTGCCTTTCGGTTTACGCGGGTACCTCGCGTGAATCCGCTACTAAAGTCGTCGAGTGTGTTGTTTCGGAGTTCCGCAAATTGAAATCCGAGCCGGTGCCAGCGGACGAGCTCCGCCGTTCCAAGGACCAGTTAAAAGGCAGCTTGATGCTATCCCTCGAATCTTCGACTGCCCGCATGTCAAACCTCGCCCGGCAGGAAATGTATTTTGACCACTTCTATGGCCTGGATGAATTGATCGAGAAGATCGAGTGTGTTACTGCGGAAGAATTGCAGGAGCTGGCAAACCAGTTCTTCCAGACCGAAAATGTCGCGGTCACAATTCTCGGAAATCTGAATGGGCTTAGGCTTACCCGCGACCAGTTAGCCTGCTGAACCCACCCAGCATTTAGCACTTAGCATTTGGAGGCTTACAAGCGGACAAATATGCTCGCGCTTGGACATTTCTTGTTCTATGCGACCCAAATGCCAATTGCTAAATGCCAAGTGCCTCTTGTAAGGCTACGCGCCACGTTGTTCACAAAATAAAACAGGCGTCTCGACTCAATTCGAGTCGCGAGACGCCCGGGCAGCCCTCCCCCAGAACTGCTCAACTAAGAAAGTACTTTAGTGACAGGAAATTGAAAATAGCACGAAGGTGCCAGCCGATTGCACCGAAGCGCTACCTGTGTGGATTTCATCCGCAAACCCGTTCTAAGCGTCAAGATCCACTTGCCCCTCTGCGTGCGTGAAGTACTTCTGGCTCCTGCCGATGGATGGATGGAGCACCGGACTCGGCCAGCATCCGTGTTTCCCCGGCTACTCACTAGGAAATTGTAATGTTCGCAATCATCGGCAAAAGACCCTGCGGGCGTGGCCAGTAAACTGGGGACAAGCGTGAATGGACCGGGAGAGAAAGCTGTCGTTGCCGTTTCCAAGGACGATATGACGAAGTTGAAGGAAGAACTTGAAAAGGCGATCAGCCAGATGCCCAACTTTGACAAGCTCAAAAATCAGATCGAAATCAAAATTACCCGAAGGCTTGCGAATCGAACTCCTCGAATCTGCCAGCGGCACGTTTTTCAATCTCGGAAACAGTGATCCAAACGAGAACGGTAAAGAGCTGCTGGGTCTGCTGGCCCACGAACTGGGGAAGCTGCCAAACAAGATCTTGATTGAAGGGCACACCGATTCCAAGCCTTTCAATGGCAGGCGCAACTATGGGAACTGGGAGCTGTCAGTTGATCGATCCAACTCCGCCCGCCGGCTGATGCAGCAGAGTGGCCTCGGGGAGAAGCAAATCGCGCAGGTCCGGGGTTTCGCCGACCAGCTTTTACGCAAGCCCGAGAACCCGCTCGATCCTTCGAACCGCCGCATTTCGCTGATTGTCCAGTATACCGACCAACAAGACGCGAAAGAAGGAAGGACCGCGGAAGCTGTACAGAAAGTTGAGAGCTCGGAACAGAAGTAGCACTCAGCGTTTAGTGCTTCTAGCCGGCCGGCATCGACCACAAATTTGGTGACTATCTCACCGCAAATGTCGCCTGGACTCCGCTCGACGCATCCGGCGCCACCCACACGTCGTAAGTTCCGGCGGGGACGATCCAGTGCATTGCGGGATCATAGGACCCCAAGTCATTGGCTTTGACCGTGAACTCCACAGTCTTGTGTTCGCCGGTGCCAAGCGTGATCCGCTGAAATCCTTTGAGCTCACGCACCGGGCGCGAAGTAGGCGCCACTCGGTCACGCACGTAGAGCTGTACAACTTCTGTGCCCTCGCGTTTTCCCGTGTTCTCAATCTCCGCGCTCACTTGAAGAGTTCCGTCCTGTGCAATCGTCGCGGAGGCAACTTTCAAATTGCTATACGTGAATTTGGTGTACGTAAGCCCGAAGCCGAAGGGAAACAGCGGGTCTTTGCTCTGGTCGAGGTAACCGGTGTGCCAACGATCAGGAGCCGACGGCCGCCCCGTGCTCTTGTGGTTATAGTAAGTCGGAATCGTTCCCACGGACCGAGGCCAGCTCAAAGGCAACCGTCCGCTCGGCGAGGCGTCACCAAGCAAGGTATGGGCGATCGCATTTCCGGCCTGAGTCCCCAAATACCAAGCCTGAATAATCGCCGGAACGCGTCCTACTGCCCAACGTATGTCGAGCGGGCGCCCGCTTTCGAGCACCAGTACAACAGGCTTCTTAGTCGCCAGCACGGCATCGATCAGCTTCATTTGATCTCCTGGCAAATCCAGCGACGAGCGGGAACTCGCTTCTCCTGTCATACCGGCAAGCTCGCCCACAAACATCACAACTACGTCAGCTTTTTGGGCTGCACCGACTGCGTCCTCGATGCTCGCAGGCTTGTTATCTGTTTCTGCGTTTCCAACTCCGGTGGCCGAAGTGGGTGCCGGCGCGGCGACTCCGGCGGCAAGGCTCTTTTCATATGGTGGGATGTCAACACCTTTCGCGTAAAACACATGATCGCCACCCATCTTTTCGCGGAGCGCCTCAAGCGGGGTAACTGTATCTTTTGCCTGTCCGTTACCCGCCCACGAACCGAGCTGTGAAGCCTTGTCGTCGGCAAGCGGTCCAATCACAGCAATGGTCTGTTTCCGGTTCAGTGGAAGCAGGTCATGATTGTTCTGCAACAACACCATGGACTCGAACGCCATCTTGCGGGCCACCTCCAGGTTTTCCGGAGTGAGGATGTCCGTTTTTTCGCGCTTCGGATCAGCGTAAGGGTGCTCAAACAGTCCCGCTTTGAACTTGACCCGTAGCACGCGGCGCACGGCTTCGTCGAGAACAGCGGTCGGGAGCTTGCTCGAGCTTACGAGTTCAGGAACGTACTTGATGTAGTCCCCGTCCGCCATGTCCATATCGACGCCGGCCGAAACGGCTTCCAATGCAGCCTGGGAATCGTCTGCGGCAATGCCGTGAGGGATCACTTCGTGGATGGAATCATAGTCACTCACTACGAAGCCCGTGAACTTCCATTCATCGCGAAGAATTTCGGTCAGGGTGTGGCGATTGGCAGTCGCAGGAATTCCGTTCAGGTCATTAAAGGCAGACATCAGCGTACCCACCCCTGCGTCTACGGCGGCGTGAAAGGGAGGCAGATAGACTTCGCGCAGCAATTGCTCGGAAATATCCACCGTGTTGTAGTCGCGGCCTCCTTCGACCGCTCCGTATGCGACGTAATGTTTGGCGCAAGCCACCAGGCTCTCAGGGTCCGATATGTCTTTGCCCTGGAAACCCCGAACCCGCGCGGCGGCAATCATCGAGCCAAGATAAGGATCTTCCCCAGCGCCCTCTACGATGCGGCCCCAGCGAGGGTCGCGCGCGATGTCCACCATTGGTGCGAATGTCCACTTGAGGCCCGAGGCGGTCGCTTCCTTGGCCGCAACCCGTTCGGACTGCTCAACCAATTGCGGATCAAAGCTTGCAGCACTCGCAAGGGGCACAGGGAAGACGGTGCGGAAGCCATGAATGACGTCATATCCTAGAATCAAGGGAATCTTCAGCCGGGAGTGCTCGACTGCGGCGCGTTGGGCTTCATTGGCTTGGTTCGCCCCGAGCACACCGAGGAGCGATCCCACTTTACCCTGCCGAATCATCTCCAGCGTTCGCTCGCTCGCGTCTGGAAGTTGCGTGAGCTGACCGGCTTTTTCCTCCGGAGTCATCTGCTGCAGTAATGTGTTGACGCGGTTTTCGATCTCGGTGTCAGAAAGTTGTTGCGCAGGCGACGATGTGCCAGCGCTGAGCAGCAGAATGAGAACGAATAGCAAACGGCAGGGTCGAGACATGCGGCCTCCAGAGGAGCTTGCGAATTTACTCAGTGTACAGCACGAATATGCAGTAGGAAATCGTTTTTCTAAAAATAGTTGTTCAATTCACCGCCGCTCGGAACGGCTTGGTTTCAGATGATCGTGATAGAAGTCTGCGATCGAATAGGTGAATCCCGCGATGAAGGTGGCGTGGGGGATATCTCCTGTGACGCGCGCCGCCATTCCGCAATCCAGCACCAGGCGAGGCCGCACAACGTACGTCGCGGCAGCGAGGAATTGCGCGCTCGCAGGAGTGGAGGCATTCGGCGAAGTCACACCCGAAAGCTCAGCGGTCGCGCCCCAGCTCCCGTGTACCGGATGAGACCAGGCAAGAGCGTTCAGATAGGCATGATCGAAACCGCCTTGCGGTTGTCCAAGAAGGTTCGCAATGAAATTGAAATCGAAGTGGTGCCTACCCAGGTCTTTGCTCACCAACAACGTAAATGCGTGGTCCGTCTGGCCAGATCCAAGCACATCACCCGCTGTTGGCAGTTTCGCCATGTACATGAAAGCGATCGAGGGCTGATGTCCCGAGTCCTGCGTGAAGCGGTACTTGAAACCCAATCCGGTATCTCCCCAGCCATGCGTTCCAGAGTCCGCGGTGAAGGGATTGTTCGTGAAGCGCAATTCAAAGTTCTTGCTGACGCCGAACTTCAGCAGTCCATTAATGTCCTGATGCGACGATGACGCATTCACACCCCACTCAGTTTCGAGGACTCCAGGCTGAACCGGCTGCGCCGGAGTGGAGACCGTCGGACGATTGGGGACAGCAGTCAGATCATCTTGCCCGGCGGCTTGCGCTGGGAGTGGCGCGGCCAGGAGATACAGAGCCGTAGCCCAGATGAGGGGTAGGAACAGTCGCAACGCACGATTATATGCTGGGCAAGGCGGCGAACCCCTAGGACACAATGTTCATCTATCCGGGGCGGACGAAGGTGAGCAGCTTTCTCCTTGACCATCCGCATTTACCCGGAGGGCACATGGCATTCATAGTACGTGCGGGCGTTCTAGCCATCTTGTTTGCTCTTCTATCCAGTTTTTCTTCCAGTACTGAAAGCCAACTCAGCCCACAAGACCAGGCTTGGGTAGTCCTGCGTGGCGGCCTGGAAGAAACCAAAGCGACGAAACGCGCAGAAGCGGTCAAGGCGCTTTCCCTCTTGTCGGGTGATCGCAAAGCCGTACGGTTTGCACTCCGCGCCCTCCACGACAACAATGCCGGCGTTCGCACTGCCGCCGCCGCGACTCTCGGACAGCTACACGCCTACAGTGCGATTACAGCGCTGAAGGAGGCGCTCTCTGACAAGGATATTTCGGTGGTACTTGCCTCTGCTCACGCCTTGTTGATGCTCAAAGACAATTCCGCTTATGGCATCTACTATGCGATTTTGATGGGAGACAAAAAAAGCAGCGAGGGCATGATCCAGGCCCAAATGAGCCGGCTGAAAGACCCCAAACAGGTTGCAGAGCTTGGTTTTCAGGAGGGACTGGGATTTATTCCGTTCGGTGGAATGGGATACGAAGCGTATCGGACAGTCAAGAAGCATGACAGTTCTCCGGTGCGAGCTGCGGCAGCCCGCTTCCTGGCGTTCGATCCAGACCCAATCTCAGAAGATGCGCTCCTGCAGACTGCGCTTGCCGACAAGAATGAAATCGTCCGCGAGGCGGCGCTCGACGCACTGGCAGAACGGGGAGATCCAAAGTGTGTCGAGCGGCTGCTGCGAAATCTGCTCGACGACAAGACTGCCGTGCGTTACCGGACTGCAGCGACGATTCTGCGTTTGAGCAATTCAGCGAAGCGATTGCCGGGGAAGAAGTAGTATGTGGCTGTCAACGCCGCTCGAGCGACGCTGCTCCGCCACCTGCAAGCACCAGGCAAATGGCGGCGGCGAGCAAGGTGAGCGGAAACTCTACCCCAGGACTGAAAAAGCCATTCTTAATGTGGACGGTAAAAATCGCCACAAGCATGTCGATGCATAAGAAGGCTGCCGGTATTCGGGTTGCGAGTCCCGTAATCAGCAGGATTCCGCCCACAAACTCCACCAGCATAAGAACTATCGCGAAGAAGGCGGGAAGAGGAATACCAAGGTGAGTAAGCATGCCGGCAACACCGCGAAAACCAAACTTGAAGAATTTTTGATATCCGTGCATGAGGAACACGATCCCGACCACAACGCGCAGCACAGTCAGTCCCCAAGCCTGCATCTTTCCACTGATCATGGGTGCTCCTTCTGATAGACCCCGTCAAAGCCGGCCAGGAATGTTGTTCAGATCAAGATGATAAACGCAGTCAGAAAGCTTCAATTTTGTTGGGAAAGGATGGAGGCTGGTCAGCTTGCAGATTTCTGGACGGCGGGAACAGCGCTCCGCACCTTGCTGACAACCAGTCTTGCAATGTCACTTGTACCGACGGAAGTCTGTCCCTTCGCCGCTAGATCACGTGTACGATGACCGGCGGCGAACACTTCGCGCACCGCAGATTCGATGGAGGCAGCCTCAGCCTCAAGCTGGAAGGAATGGCGCAGCAGCATAGCGGCGGAGAGGATTGCGCCCAGAGGATTCGCTATCCCCTGGCCCGCTATGTCGGGCGCCGACCCGTGTATCGGTTCATAAAGGCCGACCTTTCCGCCAACGCTGGCCGAGGGCAGCAGTCCGAGCGAGCCGACCACCGCGCCGGCCTGATCGGAGAGAATGTCGCCAAACATGTTTTCGGTGAGAATGACGTCGAACTCCGAGGGGCGCGACACCAGGGCCATGGCCGCGGAATCCACATACATGTGCGATAGCTTCACGTCAGGAAAATCGTGCCCTACTCGGGTCACAACGTCGCGCCAGAGCCGGGAGCAGTCGAGGACGTTGGCTTTGTCGACTGATACAACTTTCTTTCGCCGTCTGCCAGCCAACTGGAAAGCGATTAGCGCAATGCGCTCAATTTCAGGCTCTGAGTAAACCATGCTGTCAGCCGCGATGCGCTGACCGTTCTCTCCTTTGGTCGAACGCTCTCCAAAATAAAGCCCTCCGAGCAATTCGCGCACGATCATGACATCGGTTCCGCGCACCATTTCTGCACGCAGCGGAGATAGGTCTTCCAAACCGGGCAGGCAGATAGCGGGTCTCAAATTCGCAAAAACGCCAAGGTCTTTTCTCAGCCGGAGCAGCCCCGCTTCGGGGCGAAAGTTCGCCGGATAGCGGTCGAACGCCGGACCTCCTACCGCGCCCAGCAGCACGGCATCCGAGGCGAGACAAGCCTCGATTGTGTCCGGAGGAAGAGGATCATTGCTGGCCACCAGCGCCGCTCCGCCAACGTTCTTCTCAGTGACCTTGATTTCATGGCCAAAAACTTCGGCGATGGCCTGCAAAACACGGACCGCCTGCTCCGTAACCTCGGGGCCGATTCCATCTCCGGGAAGAGTTGTGATGTTGATCAGCATAGATCGGTGCACTCATCGCGCTTGCAAGAACGATTCTACCTAACGATTGCCGGCGCTGCTTTTATCGGAGACGTTGGTAGTGCTACAGTTTGAAAAACTGTAGCACTACCGAGACGTTTGGCGCGTTGACTTGACCTTCTTACCGACGTAAGATTCCGGCCAGTGATCGGCCAGAACATTTCACACTACCGAATCGTCGAAAAGCTTGGTGGCGGCGGGATGGGGGTGGTCTATAAGGCCGAAGACACGCGCCTTCATCGCTTTGTCGCCCTCAAATTCCTGCCCAAAGAATTAGCTACCGATCCTCAGGCGCTGGCGCGTTTCCGCCGCGAGGCGCAAGCCGCATCCGCGCTGAATCACCCGAACATCTGCACCATTCACGACATCGGCGAGGAGAACGGCGAAGCCTATATCGTGATGGAGTTCCTCGACGGAATCACACTAAAGCACCAGATCGCCGGCCGCCCGCTGGAGTTGGAGACAGTACTGTCGCTGGGTATCGAAATCGCTGATGCGCTCGATGCCGCCCACACCGAAGGTATTGTTCATCGTGACATCAAGCCGGCAAATATTTTCATCACCAAGCGCGGTCATGCCAAGATCCTCGATTTCGGATTAGCCAAGGTGAAATATGGCGATCGGGCAATGCTGCCCGTAGGGGTGTCGCTGGAAGCGACGGTCGAAGTAGCTGAAGACCACCTGACCAGCCCTGGCACCGCGCTGGGCACGGTCGCTTATATGTCACCCGAGCAAGTGCGTGGCAAAGAGCTGGATTCGCGCACCGATCTCTTCTCCTTCGGCGTCGTCCTCTACGAGATGGTGACTGGTACTCTGCCTTACAGAGGCGATACTTCAGGAGTGATCTTCGAAGCCATCCTGAACCGAGCGCCGGTGCCGCCCGTCAGACTGAATCCCGACCTGCCACCCAAATTTGAAGACATTATCAATCGTGCGCTGGAAAAGGACCGCGAGTTGCGGTACCAGCATGCGTCCGAAATGAAGTCCGAGTTGCTGCGGCTGAAGCGCGACACTGATTCCAGCCGCGCAGTGGCTTTGCACAGCGAAGAGGCAAGTGCTTCGTCTAGCCCGGCTCATGTAGGGGCGGACGCCCTCGTCGGCCCCGCGGAGCCCCGCTCCGCGCAGGCGCAGGCGTACGCAGCATCGGTGTCCTCTTCGCGGACAAGAATGTCCGCGCCACACGAGTCTGCCACAGACGATGTAGGGACGGGCGTTCTCGCCCGTCCAAGCCGAGCCAAGCTCGGCAAGATCATCGCGATCGCGGCATCGGTATTGGTGGCTGCGGGTATCGGCGCGTACTACGTCCTGCATTCCCGCTCCACCCGCCTCGGCGAAAAAGATTCCATCCTGCTCGCCGATTTCGTGAACACCACCGGCGATTCCGTATTCGATGGAACGCTAAAGCAAGCCCTCGCCGTCCAACTCGAGCAGTCGCCGTATCTGAATGTCACGCCAGAGTCGCGCATTCGCGAGGCGCTGAAATTCATGGGACGCTCGGCCGATGAGCGGTTAACGAACGACGTCGCCCGCGAAATCTGTCTGCGCGAAGGAATCAAAGCCATGCTGACCGGTTCGATCGCAAGCCTCGGCAGCCATTACGTAATTGACCTGAATGCGATCAACGCGCAGAACGGAGATTCGCTGGCGCGCGAACAGGCGGAAGCGGACAGTAAAGAGGCGGTGCTGAAGACTCTGGACCAGACGGCTTCGACGCTTCGCGGCAAACTGGGCGAATCGGTTGCCTCGCTGCAGAAATTCGCGACGCCACTGGAGCAAGCGACCACGCCCTCGCTCCGAACTAGATCCCAACTTCGCCATGGCGTATGCAACCCTTGGGGTGGCTTATGGAAATCTGGCTCGGGATTCATTGAGTAAGGACAATCTACTGAAAGCATACGAACTCAAGGAGCGCGCTAGCGGGCGTGAGCGGTTCTACATTTCTGCCCATTATTACGATGAGTACACACGCGACGCAAATAAGACCATCGAAACCTACGAAGAGTGGAAGAAGACTTATCCGCGCGACACCGTTCCCCTCGACAATCTGGCCCTGCTCTGTTACGAGATTGGCCAGTTTGATAAAGCGTTGGCTAATGCCAGCGAAGCCTTTCATCTCGATCCCAAAGATACGTTCGCAAATCAGAATCTGGCCGGCGCTTATATGGCCTTGAATCGCTACGACGAAGCCGAGGCCGTTATCACTCAATCGCAAAAACAAAGCCTGACCTTCACCGGCGCGCGCGATCTGTACGCGATTGCATTTATGCAGCGCGACCAAAATGCAATGCAACGGAGCCTCGATCTTCTCAAAGGCAAAGGGATACGCGAGGTGCTTTTGTTGCTATTTAAAGCGGAGGGAGAGTATTCGCAGGGTAAAATTCAGGCCGCTAGACAGACGTTTGCGGAAAATGTGAATCTGTTGAAAAGCCTCGGTGCAAACGAATTTGCTGCGGGCCTGCTCGTGAGTCAGCAACAGCTGGAGACCGAGTTAGGATATTCGACGGCTGCTGCGCCGGTGGTGGCGAAGGCTTTTGCGATAGCCAAAGACCGCGACACGCGGGCCGCGGCCATGGATCTGCTGGCCCGAACCGGAGACGCAAACGGCGCAGAGAAACTGGCAACCGAGTTGGCGCAGGAATCTCCCAATGACACCATGCTGAATTCGGTCTGGATTCCTATTGCCCGCGCATTTACCGAGATCCGCCGCAACAATGGATCGAAAGCGGTCGCATTGTTAGAGAGCGCGCGGCCTTATGAGCTGGGCCAGGGACCGAATTCATGCAACTACTGGGCTAATTACGTCCGGGCCGAAGCTTATCGTGCCGCGCATGACGGAGCAAATGGAGTCGCGGAATATCAAAAGATTCTCTATCATCAAGGCGTGGAGGCCGTAAGTCCGCTCTACGCGCTGGCTCATCTCGGCCTTGGCCGCGCTTACTCCTTGCAAGGTGACAACACCAAAGCGCGTACTGCCTATCAGGATTTCTTTGCCGCCTGGAAAGATGCCGATCCCGACATCCCTATTCTGAAGCAAGCCAACGCCGAGTACGCAAAGCTGCAGTAGAAGCGTCAATAGCCGTCAGGCAAGGCCGAGAAATCTCACGACGGGCGGGGACGCCCTTCGCTCCAAAACCCTTTTCTGCTCAGATGGCTGAAAGCCGAAAACCTCTTCATACGCCCCAGAGATAATCTTCCTGGTCCGAGTGGTGGTCCGAAGCTGGGCTGATGGGAAGACTCACAGCGCTCAAATCCGAGGGAACGGCCGGGAAGAGCCTGCGCGTTTCTTCCGCACCTGCAGCAACCGCCGCAGCGCGTTCGGCTTCGACGCGCCCCGGAGGAATGCGATGGCTTTCGCCGTAGGTCTCGTGGATCAGCCCGAGCAGATGATGATCGTGGACATGCTTGATCTGGTCTGCCAGCACCACAAATTTGCGATAGATCTCGTCAAGTTCACGCCGCTCAAAATGGTATCCGAGTTGCTCGCAGCGCAGGCTGAGCGCATGGCGTCCTGAGTGCTTGCCCAGCACCAGCTTTGAGTCTGGAACTCCGACCGATTGCGGCGTCATGATTTCATAAGTCAGCGGGTTCTTGAGCATGCCGTCCTGGTGAATGCCCGCTTCATGCGCGAAAGCGTTGCGGCCGATGATGGCTTTGTTCGGCTGCACCGGAATCCCGGTGATCTCCTCCAGCAACTGGCTGGTGGGATACAGTTGCTCGGTAGCGACGCTGGTTTGATAGGCATAACGATCCGCCCGGACCCGCAGCGCCATGACAATTTCTTCTAACGAAGCATTGCCCGCGCGTTCGCCGATTCCGTTGATGGTACATTCCACCTGGCGGGCGCCGTTGACTATTGCCGAAAGGGAATTCGCAACCGCCAGCCCAAGATCGTTGTGGCAATGGGCTGAGATGGTGACGTTCTCGGCGCCACGTACCCGCTCGCGAATATTGCGAATCAGTTCGCCGAATTCGGCCGGAACGGTATAGAAAGGAATTCCGGTTCGGTGCGGGTTGCGTCTTCCGGTGAGAACTCGACGTCATCGCAAAATGTGCGGGCCCGCCGAACCGAGTCGCTCGCCTGCTCCAGGCATCGCTCGCGCGAAATCCTGAGCTTGTGTTGCAGGTGAATATCGGACGTGGCAAGAAACACGTGAATACGTGGCCGGATTGCCGACTGGAGCGCCCGTGCTGCGCGCTCGATGTCGTTCCTTGAAGCACGAGCCAGGGCTGCGATGACTGGCCTGGGAACCGCTGCCGCCACTGCCTGCACCGCCGCGAAGTCACCGTCGGAAGCAATCGGAAATCCTGCCTCAATGACGTCGACGCCAAGGCGATCGAGCTGCCGCGCCAGGCGGACCTTCTCCTGGACATTCATACTGCACCCCGGGGACTGTTCACCGTCGCGCAGCGTAGTATCGAAAACCGTGATTTTCGTGCCTTCCATAGCAGGCTCCCATCAGTCTGAATTCTCCTATCTTACGAGGCTGAAACCTGAAAGCAAAGTTTATAATTGTTCTGATATATTAAGTAACATTAATACAATTAGAAATATTTATTGTATTGCGCCATTATATTAATGGTGACCTGAATGGACATTTCGCAGCTTGAAGTGTTTCTTGCAGTGGCCCGCGAAGGCGGTTTTTCCCGCGCTGCCGACAAACTATACCGCACACAGTCGGCGGTCAGCCAGGCAATCAGAAAATTGGAATCGGAAATTGGCGAGTCTTTGTTTGACCGGTCCTCCCGCGACGGCCGGCTCACCGATGCCGGACACGTTCTTCAGGAGTATGCCGAGAGACTCCTGAACCTACGCGAGAACGCGCGCGAAGCGCTCGCAGAACTCCGCGAACTCCAAAAAGGCAAGCTGGTGGTGGGAGCGAACGAATTCACCGCACTGTATCTTCTCCGCGTTCTGGCGGAGTTCCGGCGGCTGCATCCGGCGATTCGAATCGTGGTCCAGCGATCTCTGGGAAGCCAGATACCGGATGACGTTCGACGCCACAACTGCGAGTTTGGCGTGCTGACCTATGATCCACAGGATGCCGAGCTGGCGTCCGCTGTGGTGTATTCCGATGAGCTGATTTTTGTAGTGCCGCCACAACACCCACTCGCGCGAGAGTCGCGTGTCAGCATACGGCAGCTGGGCGCCGAATCGTTTGTTGCCCATATCGTATCCTCGCCTTATCGAGAGAAAGTGATTCAGGCATTCAACAAATATAAGACTCCGCTGCACATGGGAGTGGAACTGCCCACGCTCCAAGCCATCAAGAGATTTGTCGCGATGGGCAATGGCGTCGCCTTTCTGCCTGAAATCAGTGTTGAGGACGAAATCGCTCGTGGCGAACTGGTGCGCATTCCGGTACGGGAGCTACGCGTGCATCGCAAACTGCGGCTGATCTACCGGAAATCTGCGGCACTCTCCCATGCCGGCCGTGCTTTCCTCAAGATTGCGGAATCAGTCGCACACACCCAAGGTGGGCGCTACCGGTTCGACCGGGAACGCTGAGCGGGATGCCACCGCTGGCTGAGTATGAATTTCCGCGTTCCTAATGTATCTTGTACGTACTTTTTTCAGGCGGATTCTCCGGCGGTCGCAGTTCCCGGGCTGCTCGAGACAAAGCCAAAGGTTGCATCAGCATGCCTTCGCGCGGCTACTGGTTACACCCGGGATGGATCAGTCGCGCCGTCCGCCGGTCAGCAGCACTGCTGATCGCTACGTTCTGCATTTCGGCGGCGGCGCAGCAGGTCAGAGTGTCTGGCTCAGTCCGGGACTCAACCGGCGCCGTCGTCCCAGGTGCAGCCGTAACATTGCGTTCGCAGCATTCCACGCAGACTGTGAAAACGGGCTCCGATGGCGAATTCGCGTTTGCGGTGGTGACAGATCCATCAGGAACAGTCCAAGTTGTCGCCAAGGGTTTTGCCCCAGCAGAACAGCAGTGGTCTGCAGATTCAAGCATGTGGCGGCTGACATTTGTGTTACGAGGCTTGGCTCCCGGCGAACGTATTGTGGTATCGGCGACGCGCAGCGAGTTGAAATTGTCAGAAGTTCCGGGCAGCGCGGTGCAACTTTCGCTCCCCGACTTGGAGGCGAATCCCGCTCTTACTTTGGACGACCTGCTGCGGCAAGTACCCGGCTTCTCGCTTTTCCGGCGCTCCAGCAGCCGCGTGGCAAATCCGACGACGCAAGGAGTGTCGCTGCGCGGGTTGGGTGCGAGCGGACCCAGCCGGGCGCTGGTACTGGAAGACGGTGTTCCGATGGTGGACCCATTTGGCGGATGGGTGTACTGGGACCGCATTCCGCGCACCGAACTTTCCAGCGTGGAAGTGGTTCGCGGCGGTTCATCGAGCCTCTACGGCAGCGATGCTCTGGGCGGAATCATACAGTTTCTCACCCGCGTTCCGACGGAGACAACGGTTTCGGTTGATGCCTCTTATGGCACGGAAAATACGCCTGACATTTCCCTGTGGGCGGGCACTGTGATTTCTCGCTGGGATTTGGACGCGGCTGCGGACATGTCTCACACCGATGGATACATCCTAGTGCCAGTATCGCAGCGTGGAATCGTGGATACTTCGGCAAATTCTGAGCACGCCACGGTTGACGTTGCGGTCGGATACCGAATTTCCGAGAATGGACGGGCCTTCTTGCTCGGAAATTTCTTTGATGAATCTCGCAACAACGGCACGCCGTTACAGAAAAATAGCACGGGGACAGGGTCCGGCGTAGCGGGCATCAACACTGGAATTGGCGGACATGATTGGATCACAGCCCGCGTCTTCGGTCAGGCCCAAGGCTATGATCAGACATTCTCATCCATCGCTCCGGATCGTGGCAGCGAAACCCTCACCAACATCCAGCATGTACCATCTCAGCAAGTCGGCGCGTCGCTGCAATGGAATCACCTGCTGAAGAGTCATACGCTGATCGCTGGTCTGGATTTCCAGGAAGTCATCGGCGCCAGTGACGAGCGGTTGGTGACCTCATCTTCCGACAAGATCTCTGGAGGGCGGCAGCGCTCATCCGGAATTTTCGGCCAGGACATTTTTAAAATCGGACGCAAGTGGACGGTGATTGCAGGAGCGCGCTGGGACGATTGGGAAAATTTCCGCGGCAGCACAGTGCGAATACCACTCCCTTCCGGGCCGCCAGTCGGCCAGAGCTTTGCCGATCGAAGCGAGACCTCGTTTAGTCCCCGCCTTTCGATCATGCGGACACTGAGTAGCAATCTATCTCTGTCGTTGTCCGGTTATCGCGCGTTTCGTGCCCCGACTCTGAACGAACTCTATCGAAGTTTCCAGCAAGGACCCGTCCTCACGAAAAATAATCCATTGCTTCGAGCTGAGAGGCTGACCGGAGCCGAGGCGGGTCTGAGGGAAACCGCATTCAGCAACAAGCTCGAATCCCGCGCAACGTTATTCTGGGGCGACATTGTTGATCCTGTCACCAACGGGACCCTCACCACAACGACGCATCAGCGCCAGAATCTGGGGCGGACGCGGTCCCTCGGTGTCGAGCTGGATGGCGCGGTACATCTAAGTGACACCATCGAGTTTTCAGGCGGATACCAATACACGCATGCCACGGTTGTGAACTCATCTTCCTCGCTGGTTGGAAAAAACATTGCGGAGGTCCCCCGGCACCAGTTCACTTGGGAGGCCCGATACTGGAGACCAAGCCGGCTGATGTTCAGCGTTCAAGGCCGCTATTCCGGCTCGCAATTCGATGACGATCTCAATACTCTGCTGCTTAATCGTTACTACGTAATGGACTTATTCGTGGGACGCCAGCTTCGAGGCGGCATCGTCGTTTATGCCGCCGCCGAGAACCTGCTTAACCAGCGTTATGCGGTGGCGCTGGCACCGACAACAAACGTCACCCCGTCTATCACTACCCTAGGCGCTCCAATGCTGGCCCGGGTCGGCCTGCGATATCAATTTCCCGGGGGTCAGAAATAGCGGTGCAACGCTCTGGTTGTTCGATATCGAACACTCTGCGAACTTTTTTATCAAAATTACACAATCCCTGGCTGCATTGGTTTGCTGTTGCGGTATGATCAGCTTCTCAGCTTCTGGACATCGTTCCGAGCCGGGCCGGATAAATGCCATCCCGCAAGCGCATTCTTTTTGTCGACGACGAACCTAGTATCCGGCTTACTCTGCCGCAAGTTTTGCAGGAACACGGCTTCGAGGTGAAAACTGCTGGCAGCGTGGCCGACGCGTTGGCGGAGATCAACAGCTCTCGATTCGACGTTCTGCTTTCCGACCTCAACATCAGCGAAGAGGGAGATGGATTCCGGATAGTTAGCGCCATGCGGCAACTTCAGCCGCGATGCGTCACGGTGGTCTTGACCGGGTACCCCGCATTTGAAACCGCTGTGCAGGCACTCCGTCAGCAGGTGGACGACTACGTGGTCAAGCCGGCCGATCTCGAAGCTCTAATCGGCAAGCTTCGCGAGAGACTTAAGAACAAGAAAGAAACGGCTGAAGCCCGTTAGGTTTCTCAGCTTAACGGGTGCTGCGCTTCAAACCCAGTGCGGTGTCGGCGAGCTCCAGATAGTGCTCCAGGCGGGAGGGCTCTCTTGACCGCTGATCCAAGGGTATTAGGCGTGGGCCCTCGTCGCGCGCGGCAGGTTCGGTCGGTGGAATACGGTTCAGCGTGCGGGCAGTCTTCGTCTTCTGCTGTCTCCTTCGCTTCAATTGTCCTCCCCGCTTTTGCCCTTAAGACTTGCGTTCCGAATCCTGATGAAAAGTTACGGAAGCGCTAGCCTTAACCTCTCCCGCTCGGAGGGCCAATCCGCGGTCCTGCTCTGCCGCCGGCGCACCCACGAGTTGGCGCCTGCGATTTTCGATTTCGCGCAACTCGCGGATTATAGCGGCCTCCTGCCGTTCGTATTCCTTTTCGCTAATCTCCTCGGCTTCCAGTTTTAGTTGAAGCTCGAGCAGTCGCTCTTTGACTGGCGCGTCATCGGTGTACTGCTCTTCCGCAACCCGTTGCAGAGTTCTCAGGATGAAGTTAAAGCCTGAGAACGGCAGCATCAGAAGATCGTCAACCAGCAACATTCGATACCAGTCTTTCGTCGGCCCTCAGCGCCTGCCCAAAAATTACGGCACAGCCACGCGTTCCAGCTTAAGCCGTATGTTCACAAAGTTATATGGTGGCCACGGTCCTGTGTATTTGAATTTAAGGCGCTGTCCATATTTGCGGGCAATCTTGTTTACCGCGTTGTCGAATTCCGTCTCGCGTTGCCGTTCCACTAGGAAAGCCGCGTTCATAATCATTTTGTCGCCGATCGGCTGGTTGTCCCGCGAAGCCACGCATACACCGCGCAGAGCTTCATAAATTTCGCGCACATATCCGATCGAGCGTTCGGCGAGGGCCTTATCAATCATGCGCCCCAGTTGCATCCGGGCGAGATAGGTAGATTGGAGGTGCTTGCGGATGATCTCCTGATGGAACTTGCGGATCTCTTCATCTTCTTGCTTGGTGTCCTCGATAATCTGGTCCCGGTCCCAATTGACCTTTAGGCCGAATTCGAGTTTGCCGGACATCTGGTCCAGTACGTCCTTCAGTGAAGCATAAATGCTCTTGAGCACTTCGCGAATATCGTCGTCCGTGCGGAACACGGTCCCGAAACTCATCGGGATAATGGTGTAATTTTTCATCACTGTTTCAATAACGTGCTCATGAGCGAGGGCATTTTCACGCGTAGGATCAAAGATGAAAACCGAAGTGTTGCTGACGACCGCGGCAATGTCCCGGAAGTTCACGGTGTAGACCCTCTCACCCGTGCCACCTATCCCGTTTCGTCCAAAGGTAACCGGCTCTTTACCCTGGACGATGCCGTACACGTACCGTCCGCCTCCTCCTGGTGCATTCTCTCTGACCCCGGAATTGTCGCCGATTTTTAGGCGGACCTCATCCTTCGACTTCGCGCTCTTGCGCGGCCTGGTTCCGTTTTTCTTGACCATAAATTGCCCTGCTTAGTTGCTTGACTCCGTGCCCTCAAACCCCCGTGTGGCGCTGGAACTCACGCGTGGGAAACCGGAAATATTAGCTTAAAAATTGTACTCTGACCAATGCTGCTTCGCACTTGGATCCTTCCGCTATGGTTCTCCACGATTCCCTTCACAATCCAAAGCCCTAGGCCGGTCCCTTTCTCGCCTTTTGTAGTCACGAAGGGTTCAAACATGGTCCTGCGAATCTCATGAGGAATGCCGCTGCCGGTATCGGCGACCACAATGCTGAATCCGCCGTAGGTTCCTCGCACCGATTTGGTGTAACGAGTACGGATCGTTAGCTGGCCTCCGCCCTGCATACTGTCCTGAGCGTTCACCACCAGGTTGGAAAGTAATTGCCGGAACTGGTCGGCAGAACCTTTCATTGGAGGCAGTTGGCCGAGGCGCTTGTCCACCACGATGCCAGCTTTATCCAGGGGACGAGAAAAGAGCGTCAGCGTGTCCTCCACGATGCTGTTCAGATCGAAAGTTCCCAACTGGCCCGCGCTGCGATAGAGCCCAAGCATTTGGCGGACGATGCGCGTCACCCGGTCGGTCTCACTCTTGAGGGCGTCGTAAATGGGCTGCGCCTCGAGGTCAACCCTGTTCTTCAAGAGATAGATGGCGTTCTTGATGGCCTCCATTGGATTGTTGATTTCGTGGGCGATGGTTCCGGCCAGCCTGCCAGTCGCAGCGAATTTTTCCATTTCCAGCATGCGCCGTTCCATCTGTAACTGTTCCAGCTTTTTCCAGGTGGAGAAGTCGCGCAAAACCGTGACTGTGTAGGCAACTTGTCCACGTGCGTCGTAAATTTTGCCAGAGCGGGCAGCGTACTCAACCTCAGCCCCGGAAGCTGGACTGTAAAAATAGAGCGCCTTGTTCTGATGGTCCAGGAATGAAAACGTAAACGATGTTAAGTAAGCATCCAGCTTGGCTTCATTCTTGACGATCTGCGGATCTTGAGGCACGTTCGCCGAACCAAACAACTCTTTGGCCAGAGGATCGAGCAGCACGATTTTGGCGGAATTATCGGCGACGACAATGGGATCTCCGACATTCTCGATTATTACGTTAAGCCGGTCACGGTCCTGGCGGACGATTTCTTCCGCCGCGCGCAGTTTGTCGAGATTAGCGCGCACTTCCTGGTCCGCTCGGCGCAAGTCGGTCACATTGCGCATTACCGTGACCATCCCGGTCCGGCTCTGGCTGACATAAGTAGGCGCACACACCGCCTCAAAAAGGACTTCTTCGCCTTCCATCACATCAACCAGCGTCAAGTCTCGCGGGGTATCCGCCGCGCTCACTACCATTGACGAAAGCGCGGCCGAAAAAAGGAGATTGTTGAATTCAACTGCGCGTTTTCCGCCTTCGCTTACTCCCTCGGGTACACGAAAGAAGCGTTCTGCAGCACGGTTCTGGATGATTACGCGATGCTGGTTATCGGTAAGGATGACTGGATCGGCCATGCTCTCCATCACCGTGGTCATGCGCGAGATGGTGACCTGCATATCGCGCATGCGATTGTAGTAGTGCTCCACTTTGAAAAGACGGGACAGGTGGCGGTTGGCGCGATCAGTCAGACTCCGAAACTGGCGCAATTGCGCCTGGCTCGTATTTCGTCCGAGTTGGCCAATGATCAAGCTGATGTACGATCTCATGCCGCAGGCCGAGCAAACCTGCTGCTGAATTTGCAGTTTGCGCTTGGGGTCTGCATTTAGCACTGCGAGGCAGTCCGAGCGCCGCTCGCGTTCCGCCTCCCAACAGCGTATGCGGCTGCGGTAAATCATGGGATGCGCGTAGAGAGCTCCACTGCGAATAGCTCCATCAGGCAGAAGGACGGGCTTGAGGGTCAAAATGGCAGACACGAAAGGGTTCTCGCTCGCCCACAGCGAAGTACGGAGTTTCTCCAGAAACGCGGAGCTACAGTTTAGGGCCGCGGCAGGCTTGATTTCCCCAGTATCGAAGTCCACTTCGAGCACAGCGGCGCGCGGGAAACCGAGGAAGAGGATCTCTTCCAGCAGGATAGAGAGGATTTCTTCCGGCCGCTCGGCGGCAATCAGACGCAGGACGGCGGATTCATTCGACGACCGCTGGTCCATGAAACGCTCGCGTCTGGGTCTTTGCACCGGGCTCGCCATTGGGAACTTACCCCTTCAACGGGCTTCAGCCTCGACGCGCAGCCGGCCGCCGCCGGGCCGCCGGTGCGCGCGAAACCCGACGAGTGGTCGCAACTTCGATTTCAGGAATTCGTTCGCCGCCACCCAACTGAGGTCGAGAAACCAAGCCGGTGAGTCCGACCGCGTCGGCATACTTCAAGTAAGTGTCGATTGATGCCACGACAACACGCGCTTCGACCGTGATCAGGTCAATGCCAACAAGGGAAATACGGACCCAGGCATCAATCACAATGCCTTTGTCCAATATCCGGTCGAGCACATCAATCAGGCTCGATCCGCCCGACATTCGTTCGACTGCCATTAGAATTTCCCTCCTGTCTTGCGATGGGCCGAAACTAACCCTTACGTCGTCCTCGGCCTGGTTTGGCCACCTTCGACCGTTTCCCCACGCGTCTGCCTTCAGAGATAGCGGGAACCACTGGAGACTGCATAGTCAGGTGCGGATCGTATTTCCACCAGTTCAGTCCGATCTGCTCGGCTTTGTCGACAGAGCAAACTAGGAGCCGGATGCGGATGGTGAGCAGTTCCACATTGGCCAACGACACACGGATGTCGCCCGCAATCACCAGTCCCTTATCAAGAACACGGTCAAGAATATCGACGAGATTTGTGGTTCCCGAGACTGTCGGTACCCGTTCCATCGGCTGACTTTCTTGCGCTCGAAGAACGCAAACACCCAATTCTGCGGGCCTGATGCTAAATGCACTCGCAATTGCGTGTCAATGTCTTAACCGATTTCTTGAAAGGAGGCCGAAAGCTCAGACTTCGCCGGAGGTTGGATTCGGTACTGCACGATGCTGTTGTCCGAGTGCTTTCGATTATTTCTCCAGAAGATTGCCTAGAGGGCCGAGATCGAGGTTCAGGTCGGCAGGAGTAAGCCCGAAATGCGTGGCCAGTTCGTGGATCTTAGCCTCCAGCTTCATCAAAGCCTCACCCATATTTTCGACCTGCTCTTCAGTGAGCGAGCCGCCCTCCATCCTGCGTATTGCCTGGCGCTCCAGAAGCTGGCGCAGCAATTCAATCAGACTAAGCACGAGTTTCGCCAGTCCCTGCTCAATGTTCTCTGGCGTACAGTCGATTCGGGATTCGGGACGACTCAAATCCATGCTCTCAGGTTCGGGCTTCGTGTCTGCAGGTTCTGGCATGTCAGCCAAGGCTCGCATCAATTTAGATCGAGGAATTCGGTCACCGGCCACGGGCCACTCACTCGCACCTTCAATCCCGCGGGGACTGAAATGGATCGCATTTTCTCCTTGAAATCGACGACGCGGTTGCGCTCAACGAGGGCAAAACAGCGTAGCCCGCTTTTCACACTACGTTGACGCCATTCCCCAGCAACGGAGAAGGCCGCAGTGCCAAGTTCGGAACCGAAATCAGCGAGCGCGCGCTGTCGCCGCTGTCGTTCTAGCAGGTACTCCGTCCCGGAACCGGTTGGTGCTGAACTGCCGGAGACGGAATGGCTCACCCGTGCTTCCATCTGCGTCCAGTTCTCGAACTTGCTCAGCAGCGTATTGTATTCGCCCGACCGCTGGTTGAGGAGTTCTGTCAGTTCTTGATCGTTCTCTAAGATGGTTGGAAAGCGGAAGGGTATGATTGCCGCCGACTTAAATAATTCGGTGAGCACACGGTGAAACTCCAGCGCGGAAGTGCTCAAAGGCGCTTGTAGCCAAACTTCGCGATGATCATTACGGGAAACAAAAGCTGCCAGATTTGAGCCCTCTATGCGGGACAAAGGCGTTCCTGCCACGCCGAGCTGCGACTCATCCTGTAGTGCCGACGGTTTGGCGATGCAGTACAACAGCAGTGGCATTTCGACTTAGAGCCTTACTTCTTCGCCGCAGCAGGTGCAGACCTTGTAATGTGCCGCATGGCCGTTTCAACCGAGGTAAGAACCACGTCAAGACCTAGATAAACCAGGTCGACTCCGGCCAGCGAGATGACCACGTTGCCTCTAAGAATGACTCCCTGATCGAGCACATGGTCCAGAATATCCAGCAGGGACATCTCGTCACCGGGATCATTTCCCGCAAAAACCATGCTGCCGGTTTCTGTACTCATTTTGTTCTTTCCTCTGCAGCCGGCCGCGACACGAAAGAATAAGGCGGCCACGGCCCGGTACATTCGATCCGGCGGGTCTCCGCCCAGCGCTCCGAAAACTCTTTGAGGATAGATTCGAGTTTCTTCCGGTCAGCTCGCTTCACCAAGAGTGATGTTTGAAATGTCAGTCCCCGCTGGCCGCTGCTGATGTTCCCAACTGGCGCGGTCTCTGCTGCAACAAGTCTCAAGGCCTGCTCAAACCCAGCGAGTTCACTAACAGTTTCAGATTGCAGGCGCCGCTTCGGAAGCAGCGCCGCCTTGGCTTTCAGATAATCCTTGCCGGTACGAACGTCGGGCCTCACACGGATCTCAGGTCTTATCGCAAATACTTTGACTCCCCATTCGTCCGCCCCCTTCACCCGTTCAAAGTCTTGCTTCAAATCGCGAACTCGGCTGCGCACATGTTTATGAAGAGAGGCTTCGGTTCGAAAAACTGTACCGAACCGGGCAGGAAGAATTTCTGTCTCGCGCGCGATTGCAGAGATGGCGCGCTGGTGGGCAACGCTGGCCTCGGCCAGCCAGTCCAGGTTCTCCATGTTTCGCGCGAGATTATCTTCAAAATCCGCAGCCGGGACCCAGCTCATCCAGCAGACAATTCCGTCACACTCGATGGCTTCGATCTTGGCACGGCCATCGACGCCCAGTTGTTTCGCAACATTCGACGGCCGCGACAGTGTTACTCCATACAGATACAGAACGCGACCGTCGCCAGCCTTCAATTGAGCCGCCATAACTCACTCGTAATCGCGCGCAATCCCTTCCTGCCGGCGAGCTCAGTTTCGAAGTTTCGAATTGCGTAAATTTCTTTCTCAGGATATCGCCGCTTCAAATTCGCAAGAATGGTTCCTTGCCATTCCGCCACAAGTTGGCAACGAAGGCACTTTCCGACCTTGTTCGGAATGATCACGCGGTTGACAAAGATCGTCTTCGCCGAAAGGCCCATGTTCCGCAACTCATCGAGCAGTCGCTCGGTCTCGTGGTCGGGGAGGGGCTCAGGTAGCATGACTGAGAAAACCGCTACTTGCTTCGAACTCTTCAATGCCTTCGATAGCTCACGCGCGTGCAATTCCAGGGTGGCGATTTTTACAGCGGCCTCACGGGCCAGCGCCAGTTTACGGTGCACCGCCAGGCTTTTCAACAGCAGGCGGGACCAGACCAGGATGCGCTCGGGCATTCGCAGCAGCTCCAGCGCATGCCCAGTCGGAGCCATATCGATAATGATTCTCCGGGAAGCGCCTCGGACTAATTCGCCTCCAAAGAGCTCGATGATGCGAAATATGGCCAGAACTTCATCCAGTCCCGGAGGCACAATCTCCAGCAGTTCCGAAAACAGCTGCCTCTCGAAAGAGAGATCCACATGCACGCCCGAATAATTGCCCCGTGTCGCGGACTCAATCTCATCTCTAATTTCTGCGACCCAGCTCTTAAAGAGCGAAACGGAGTCCATTTCGGAGGCACTGAAGTTCCGGTCGCCCAGGACCGGCTTAGGACGATCGCCAATCGGAGTCTGGAAAACATCATCAAGTGAAGGCGCAGGATCGACGGAGCAAATCTCAACCGGCATTGCCGAGGTCCGGCGCGAATGGAAGCCCAGAGCGGCAGAAATTGTTGTCTTCCCAACGCCGCCTTTTCCCACAACAAACGAAAGAGGAGCATTCAGGGTGGGCCACTTTGCTGCAGTCATAGGGAATTTTGGTTTCTTGTTTTTTGGCAACGCCGGCCTTCCATCGAGACGCTTTCCCGAAAATAGGTGTTCGGCAAATTCCTGCAGTCGTTTCGTCCCCAGAATCGGGAAACCTGGATCTTCGCCCAAATAAAGTTTGGCCGACGAGTATTCCTTGCCTAGCCGAACGCGTGCCGCTCGTGCGCCAGCTGCCTTCTTCTTGCAGTTAGAGCAGTTCCCGGATCGCCCAGTCACTCGATTAAGTATGACTGCCTTTACTTTCAGACTCGGATTCGAGTTCCGTAATTCTCGCAGGCAGCGCACGGACTCATTCAGCGCGAAAGTCTCGGCGGTGGTTACCAGGAACAAGCCGGCGCGGGTGATTGCCTGCTGAAGCTCCTCTATTTTGGTGCGCCAGTCCGCAAGAAAACGTGTGCCCTTTTCTATTTGTGCGGGTCTGCCGCCAAAGTGCTGTGCCAAAACCTGGTCCCTTCCCGCCGCCAGTTCCAGGAAATTGAGCAGCCGAACAAACTGTTCGGGAAGGCTAAATAGGCGCAGGGTGTGTCCGAACGGAGCAGTATCAACCACAATGCTGGAATATTTTTCCGTCTGAATCGCGTCCCGAATCGCGAGCAGAGCTGCTATTTCAGACATTCCGGGTAATGTTGTATCCAGTAGGGGCGCGATCTCTTCCGCTGTAAACAAGGACCCGCGATCCACAACACCCAGAATGTCTTGCTTGTGTTGGCCGAGAAAATCTCCAAACAGCGCGGCTGAGTTCATCTCCCAGGCCATCAGGTTGGCGCGGCCCTTCAGCGGAACTCTCGCTGGCGCATCTCGGAGCTTCATTTGCAAAACATCGGCGAGCGAATGAGCCGGATCGGTTGAGACCAGCAGAACTCGGCCAGCCGAATTTCGCAGCGCACTTCGAATAGCGTACGCCGCAGAAACGGTGGTTTTTCCTACGCCGCCTTTCCCGATGAAGAAGGCCAATTCAGGCACGCAAGGATTCTAAGGCTTTGCCATGAGCCTGAGTTGGATCGCAACGGTCGAGGGCAGGACTTATCGCTCTCGAAGAGGTTTGGCCTTAAGCAACTGGTCCAGGCGGGTCAGCAGGTATTGCGGGTCTTCTTCGCCTTTCCGGATCCATAGGTCGGCAATGCCCAAACTCTCGTCCAGCAATTCGCCATATGCGGAAAGAATAATGATCGGCACCGACGGGTTCAGTTTCTTGATTTCACGGGCCACCTGCAGCCCATTCATGTCGGCCATCCAGTAATCGAGGACGACGGCGTGGACCGGTTCAGCTCTGAAAGCCTTAATACCCTGTGCGCCGGACTTCGCGGCCAGCACCCTGTATCCGGCTGACTCCAAGAGCGTCTGCCGCAACTGCAGAGCGGTTTGTTCATCATCGATGCAGAGGACAGTGGCGGCTTTTATTTCCATTTCGCGGGCGGGCACAATAAACCCACGGCGGGTAGACTCGGGTTAGAGTCGTACAGATCGGCACCAGGTTCAATACCGTGAATGCTGTAGATTATCCACGGCGACGGCTAAGACATGTTCAGCGGCCGGGCCGGCCCTGTGGACTCGCGAATTACAATCTCGGGCTGAACCGCAATTTCACGCTGCCACTCCTTATCGCCGTCGATTTGGCCGACCAGCATTTCGACGGCGATCTCGCCCATCCTGCGCAACGGCTGCCGAATCGTAGTCAGGCTGGGATAGTGAAATGCCGCTGCCGGAATGTCATCAAACCCGATCACTGAAATATCGTTCGGGACGTGTCGCCCCGCTTCCTGGAAGGCGCGAATCGCCCCGATTGCGGAAATGTCATTGTAGGCAAATAGAGCCGTGAAGGGGCGCTTCCTTTCAAGCAACTGTTTGCCGTAGGGATAGCCCAGGTTTGGGGTCGTGTCCTTGGTGCCGATTTGGAGCACCAGCTCCGGATCGAGTTCGAGGCCCATTGCCTGGGCAACTTCCTGAACGGCATCCCACCGGTATTGCGAGTCCGCACTCTCCGGATGTCCGCGCAAAATGGCGATCTTCCGGTGCCCCAGTCCGGCCAGATGCTCAAGCGCCAACTCCGCCGCCCGCCGATGGTCCAGGACAATATTGGTCACGCCCTCATTGGCGGTGTGCCCTGGAATTGCCACCGCGGGAACGGGAAGCGAGTGCGCAAGGTTGAAATCCAGAGTGATGATCCCCTCAGCGCCTCGTTGCAGCAACAGCCGCGAATACTTCTCGAAGAGCTCGCGATCGTGCCGGTGAACGCCTGTAACAAAGAAGTAATCTCTTTGACGGGCGCTGTCCTCGATTCCAGCAATGATGGTTGAACTGTATCCGTCCCCAATCTCATGCGCGATAACGCCGATGGTGAAGGTTCGCTGCTTGCGGAGCGACCGCGCAAAAAAATTGGGCCGGTAATCGAGCTTCCGCGCCGCGGCAACAATGCGCTCGCGGGTGACTTTGGGAATATGCTTGGCCGACGGCGCATCGTTCAGAACTGCGGAAACCGTGCCCGGAGAGAGCCCCACGTGCGCTGCCACCGCTTTCAGCGTGACCGCACCGCCGTTTGACTCTGTTTTCTTGTTTTCAGTCATAGTTCCGTTGACCGCCAACTAAGCCGCACCGGCTCGTTTTAATGAGCGTGCCCCATAAGGCGTCTCATTATATGGTAATGCGAGCTCTGTGCAACTTAGGACCACCTGATAACATGGCTCCCTTAGTATTCATTCTTCGCGATTGCCGGGAGTATCCTCTTCATGTCCCATCCTTCTGCGCGCACCCGTGTTGTGCGCGAGCCCCAACGTGCAGTGTATGACCGCGCTACTATTTACGACATACTTGACGAGGGTTTCATCTGCCACGTCGGTTTTGCAATTGATGGCCAGCCGTACGTCATCCCAACCAGCTACGGGCGCAAGGATGACATGCTGTACATACATGGCTCAGCCGCCAGTCGGATGCTTCGCCATGCCAATAGCGGTGTGCCCGTATGCGTGACGGTTACGCTGCTCGATGGCCTGGTGCTCGCGCGTTCGATCTTCAATCAGTCCATGAATTACCGTTCTGTCGTGGTTCTTGGCACCGCCTTCGCGATTGAAGATGTCGATGAAAAGCTTGCTGCCCTACACGCGCTTTCAGAGCACATTCTGCCGTGCCGCTGGCAAGATGCCCGGCAGCCGAATGAACAGGAACTGAAGGCGACGACGGTCCTGCGCCTACCCATCGAAGAATTCTCGGCTAAGGTCCGCCAGGGCCCGCCGGTTGATGATGAGGAGGACTACCCGTTTCCAACCTGGGCGGGAGTAATTCCGTTGGACGTGGTTGCAGGCAGTCCGTTGAGCGACTCGCGCTTGCTCGAGGGAATCAGCGTGCCTGAATACGCGAAGAAGTACTCCCGAAAGTAAACCTGCGCCTGTAAGAGGCGCTAGTACTTTGTGGAATGTCTGTCCGGTGGGAACTGAGTCCGAGCTAGCGCGAGCCCTCAGACACTTCACTGACGAGTTTATCGATCGTTGCCAGCATTTCCGGGCTGTGCCTGGTTGGGTTCACGCTGGCAAAGGTCCGCACAATTTTCCCCTCGGGATCAATCAAGAATGTATGCCGCGCGGAAATCTGCGCTACGCCAAAATTCATCAGCGAGCCATACTGTTTGGAAACTTGGTGAGAAGTATCCGCGAGCAACTTGAAATTGAGGCCTTCTTTGGCGCAGAACTTTTTGTGCGACTCGGCATTGTCCACGCTGACTCCCAGAATCACCGCATTCCGACGCGCGTACTCGGCCTGGTCACGCTGAAAGTTGTGCGCCTCCATGGTGCAACCGCTGGTGAAATCTTTTGGATAGAAATAAAGCACAACCCACTTTCCGCGATAATCTTTCAAGCTGACTTCCGTGCCATCCTGCGAGTTCAAAGTAAACTCCGGCGCCGCCGACCCGGACGCAGGCATTGCCGTGCCAGATAAGAATCGCGAACCCACCACAAGGGCGATGAGTCCCGCCACCGCGATCAGCAGAATCGTCCCCATGCGCAAAAGAAAGACCTCCCCAGTAAAACCACGTTGCGGCAACCCACCCTTCGCGCCTTCCTGTTGCTTTACGAAGGGTGGGCTTAACCGGCTGTCCAGGAAACTATTTAGACTGCGAAGCCTACGCCGACTTTGGTAAAGCTTCCATGCGCCGCTGCATCTCTTCCATCGAAACGTCTTCTTTATGGGTAGAGATTGTCCAAATGTGCCCAAAGGGATCAACCAGAGTTCCGAGGCGATCGCCATAGAATTGGTCCGCAACCGGACGAGTCGCCTTGGCGCCCGTGGAAACGGCCTGGTTGAAAACTTTGTCCACATCTTCCACATAGATCATCAAGCTCACCGGACTTCCGCCAAAAGTCTGCGGACTACGATAAGTCGACGTCTCACCTTCGTCCGCCAGCATGACCGGCGAATCACCGATCTTGATCTCGGCATGCATGACTGTGTCGTTGGGCCCGGGGAACCGCATCAATTCGGTCGCGCCGAATGCCTTCTTGTAAAACTCGATGGCCCGGGACGCGCCTTTGATGATCAGGTAAGGGGTTACTGAATGATAACCTTCAGGGATGGGTTTCACTGCCATATAGGCCTCCTTGTGTTGAAATTGGCGCGTCAGCAGGCTACCAGATTCCCAGTTCTCGTGCCTGTGGATACCCGATTTTCCCGGCCAAGCCCAGGGGGATTGGCAAGCATCCCGCGCCTATTGCCAGTCATCCGAATTACGGATCAAAGGGACCACGTGCAATTTCGAAAAGCAGCAAGAAATTGGAGGCACACATGAGAATACTTGGAGTTATCGTTACCGCGGTGCTGTTTCTGCTTCTGGTGACAACGGCTCCTGTGTTTGCACAGGACGAAGCCAAGCCCGACGAGGCAAAACCAGCGCATAAGCAGGACGAGAAAGCTAAACCAGAGGATAAGGCCAAGCACGAAGACAAGGCTGCGAAACCCGACGAGAGGAAAGGCGACCGCGAACAACCAGGCGCTCGTCAAGATGAGCACCGGGGCCAGCCCGAAGCCCGGCCGCAGTCGGAGCAGCGTCCGGAGGGGAGCATGGATCGTGATCAGCAACAGCATCGCGCCCACGCTCAAGGCGGGAAACATATCCCCGATGACAAGTTTCGCTCTAGCTTCGGTCGCCAGCACACCTTCAAGGTGCAGCGGACGCAGATCGTCAACAGCCCGCAACCTGTGGTCGTCTACGGCGGATACTCATTCCAGCTAGTCGATCCCTGGCCGGCAGAGTGGGCTTTCGATGACGACTGTTATATCGAGTACGTGGATGGCCAGTATTTCCTGTTTGACGCGTTTCATCCCGAAGTCCGCATATCCGTTTTCGTTGTTGAGTAAGCCAATGGCGCAGATGGCCCCCCTAGGAGGGGGCCACCTGATTTTCTGCGTTTCGTGGAGAAATATGTCCGGCAAGAAGCCTACCGCCAAGAAAAGATGGGTCGTACGAGTTACCACGGACTCTACCCATCCCCCCGAGGGCCTGTTCACAAAGGATGCCGCCACCATCACGCGCACTCTGGCTTCGAAGAAAGTGTCGCCCAAAGGTCCTGGCTCCGGGATGCGAATGCTGACCTACTTTATCAATCGCGGAGGCCGCAACCTTACCTCGGCACGCCGTCGCGAATTGGAGAAAGCTAAGAAGCTGCTCTCCGAACACATACAGGGCAAGAAACCAAAGCGCGCGAAAGCTGCGTAATCCTTATCGGCCTTCATCTCCCCGGTAGCAGATGCCAGGCTTCCATATACTGGCCGAATTTCTCGCCATTGTAAGGCGTGAGACTCAATGAACTCTTGCGCGCTGCCAGTTCAAACGGAATGATGTACCACAAGTCGATCGGCACCAAGTAGACGGCGAAGAAGTCGAGCTTACCGGTGGCGTAACGCATGCGTTTCGTCCCTGTGATATTGCAGGTATAGGCCCCTTTCGCTGGCAGGTGGTGGACTTTACCGGAATCGGCCATTGTGCTCGACACCCACGTCGTAACTTGCTGAGTCTCCATGCGGCCGGCTCACCCTGAACCCGCCCGACGCTGCTCTCGCCATGAAACACAGTTCGGCCCACTCTCCTCTTTCTTTGCAGTTCTTAATCCCGCATCTTCGGGTATTTCCCATGTCATCGCCCCAATCATTTTGTGTCTCCCGTAAACAAAAAGCGCGGCCGCCAGGCCGCGCTTTGAATGGATGTTTCTTAATTCAATGATAGCATATAGCGATTACCAATTCTGTAATATTATCTATAAATATATGTACTGGAGTTGTAACAGGTTATGGGAAACTGGAGAGGGCTGAGGCCTTGACAGGAATTTCCACAGCCGAACTGTATGCTATCTCGAAAACTCCAGATCGAATGCTCGAAGGGATACGGGTAAGATTTCCGGGTTGCGTTAGTTTGCTGAGCATGGACCGGCGTTAAGTGACAGGTGATATATAATTTTGCCGTTTTCTGAGTCACGCAATCCGATCCCAACTGTTCGGAACGCCACTTCTGTGGAGGGACTCCCATGAAGCCATCGTGTTTTGCTTCCATTCTATTCATCCTTTCAACTGCGACCTCTCTTATGGCAGCCAGCGGTCCTGGGCGTCCATACCTCGCCCTGGGCGACAGCGTGAGTTTCGGCTTCATCACGCAGGCGGGCTTTGAGTACGTTAATCCCGACAATTTCATTGGGTTCCCCACTTATGTGGGCCAGGCGATCAAGCTCCGTACCAGCAACGCGGCTTGCCCCGGAGAAACTACTGGCAGTTTTCTATCTTCGACCGCTCTCGACGACGGTTGTCGCGCCTACCGGGCAGCGGTGCCGCTCCATGTTTCTTACACGTCCACCCAACTGGACTTCGCGCTTTCTTTTCTCAAGTCGCATCCGGAGACGCGGCTGGTGACGGTTGGCCTCGGGGCCAATGATCTCCTCCTGCTCAGAAATGCATGTGGCGGTATTCCAGCGTGTATTGCTGCGGGGCTGCAGCAGGTCCTCACAGATGTAGCTGCTAACCTACTGGAGATTCTGAATGACCTGCGCGCGACCGGCTTCAGGGGGATCATCGTCGTAGTGAACTATTATTCTGTCGACTATTCGGATCCCATTGAAACCGGCTTCACGGCAGCTCTTAACCAGGCAATCGCGGCGGCTTCGGCCCAGACAGGCACAATCGTTGCCGACGTCTTCACCGCCTTTCAGACTGCCTCCGTGCCCGCTGGCGGACACACCTGCAATGCAGGACTACTGAATGCGTCGCCGCGGAACGAGTTCACCTGCGACGTTCATCCCAGCCAGTCCGGTCAAATGCTGATTGCGCGAACTGTTGCACAAACGTTTGCGGCTGCAGAGTAGAAGACGCGACAGGACTCGAAATTGCCGGTCGAGCTATCCCGAGCGGAGTCGAGGGACTTTGTGTTTATTTCAAGTTAGCGTCACCACTCAGAAGTAGAAGGAGAGCTGGCGACGTGCCAGCTCTCTCACATCAAGTTATTTCGAGCACGAATCGCTCACCATTTGCACATCGGTGACCTTCAAATGTCCGTGCTCGGCATTATTTTTCTTCATGCCGGCATCGTGGGCCATGTCCTTGGTGTCTTCCTTCATGTTGTGAGCGGTTGCGTTCGAGACCACTCCCGTTGCCGTAACCGTATGTCCCACATGTTCCGCGAGCGACACGTTGCTGCTGCGCACTTCCCAGGTACTGCCGTCGTTCGCGGTCAACTTGAATTCCTTCGCGCTGTCGCCTTGCGTTAAGCATCCCGTAATGGTTCGCGTGTCCGATTTCCCTTTGCTGTCGGACGAGTCGTCCGCCATCACCCATACTGACGCCGTACATGCCAGAACCAGGCACAAAAGCAGGTATCTCATTTTTGTTCCTCCTTCAGAGTTTCCGGATTGACCGGAGATTCGATGTCCTTCAGCCGAGAACAGGTTGCAGGAAGATGCCGGCTCCAAGGGCCAAAGTTTTGAAAAAGTGAGCCAGCTCTTTCTCTTTGGGCCTGTGCTATCATTCCCACCATGCAGCCCAGCCTGCGCTGCGCGCTGTTTCTTCCTCTACTGCTGGCCGCCGCTTGCGCCTTCGGCGGCGATGACGACAACCAGGCCGCTCCTCGCTTCCGCGCAAAAACTATGTCTGGGGAGAGCTTCAACAACGAGTCGGTGAAAGGCAAGGTAGTCCTGCTGGAGTTTTGGACCACCTGGTGCCAGTACTGTCACGTCGAAGAGCCGCTGGTCGAGGCCATCAACAAAGAATTCGCCGACAAAGGACTGATTGTGCTGGCGATTGACGTTGCCGAATCCAAGAAGACAGTCAAGAAATATTTCGAGCAGCATCCTCGCGCGTGTCGCATTGTCCTCACGGAGGACACCAATCTCGCCGCCATGTATCAGGCCAATGTTTATCCCATTTATGTTGTGATCGATCGCGCCGGCAATATCTCCGGCGAGCAGCGCGGAGCCGGCGGTGAACGCGCCTTGCGCGGACTGCTTGCGAGCGCCGACATGGGATCGCTCGATAAACCCGACGAAGACAAATGACCGTGTGGGTCGGACACTCTTGTCCGATGCCTTTGACTCTTTGCTTTTGATCGTTGATTTTGACTTTTGGTTTTCGCTCGTGTGGGGAGCGTCGCCCTCGGCTGTCCAGCCCCGTCGGGGCGACGGATGTGCACCACAACACAAGTCCAGCTCCTAGACGCAACCATTAATTAGGCGTAGCCTGTTTGCGCGTAAGCGAACCGGGTTCGTTCGGGGCACTGGAAATCAGCCAACGGAGGAACTTATGTCCACGCCAATATTGCTCTCCGCGTTCAACGAGATTCGTCACACCTGGGGCTGGCTGCTGGCCCTGGGAATTTGCATGATCGTTCTCGGCGTTGTGGCTCTGGCCATTGCACCCGCCGCGACCATAGGAACAGTCATCGTGTTGGGCTGGCTGCTCGTGATCAGCGGCATCTTCGAGGCGGTGCATGGATTCCAGGCCCGCCGCTCACACAGCATGTTTCTTCACCTGATCGGCGGTGTTCTCGGAGTACTCGTCGGCTTGCTCGTCGTTACCCATCCCGCTGCCGGCGCGCTCGCCTGGACTCTGCTCTTTGCTTCGTTTCTCACGGTAATCGGTCTTTTTCGAATCATCGCGGCGGCGAAGCTGAAACTCCCTCATTGGGGATGGTCGGTGTTCGACGGCAGCATAACCCTGCTACTGGGATTGTTGGTGTGGGCCGAATGGCCGTGGTCAGCGATGTGGTTTATCGGCATGGCGGTAGGAATCTCTCTGCTGCTGCGCGGCGGGTCTTACGTGATGTTCGCCCTGGCGCTTCGCAGCCTGCCCGTGGCGGCGGGATTGCGACGAGCAGCCTGAGCAGGGAACTGCTCCGCCCGAGTTTGCCGCCTGGCCTCGCTGAACAATCGGCACGTGCAGCAGGCTGACTCTGCTCATGTACGGACAGCCGCCCCTTCGACTGCGCTCAGGGCAAGGCTCTCGGCTGTCCTCGCCCCGAAGAAGCGATGGTTCGCGAAAAAGGCATGCTTCCCAATCGCCCGGATGCGGCCCGAGTGGGAGAGCACGGCTTCCAGCCGTGCAGCAAGCGCCTCCAAAATGAATGGCGGCTTTAACGGTGGAGCTGTCAGCTCTCAGTCTTCGGCCAACACATTGCTCGGCAGCACCGGTAACGACCACGCGGTGCCGATTGGCGCGCTAGGGAGTTACATGTGCGCTGGTCAGCGCCTTCCGCACCGCCATCAGCTCCTTCAGCACTTCGCGCAGCTTTGTTGACTCTAGCGCATTCGCTCCATCCGACTTGGCTTCCTTAGGATTGTCGTGGACCTCCATGAAAACACCGTCTACTCCGGCCGCGACCGCCGCACGTGCGAGGAGTGGGATGAATTCCGGCTGGCCGCCACTGACCGCGTGATCTCCGTCGGCGGAGGCGGAAGGAAGCTGCACGGAGTGAGTGGCGTCGAAGACCACCGGCGCAAACTTGCGCATGATGGCCAGTGAGCGCATGTCCACCACGAGATTGTTGTATCCGAAGCTCGAACCGCGCTCGGTGACGAATACGCGGTCATTTCCCGCCGCCCGACATTTTTCGACGGCGTGGCGCATGTCCCAGGGCGAGACGAACTGGCCCTTCTTGATGTTCACAACGCGCTCGGTCATTCCGGCGGCAACAATCAAGTCAGTCTGGCGGCAGAGGAACGCAGGAATTTGCAAAACGTCCACAACTTCGGCGACTTTTGGAACGTCCTTGACCTCGTGAACGTCGGTCAGCAACGGCACGTGAACTTCATCTTTCACTTTTTTCAGAATGCGCAATCCTTCGACGAGTCCTGGCCCGCGAAAACTACGCATGGAAGTGCGATTGGCCTTGTCGTAAGAGGCTTTGAAGATGAAAGGAACATTCAAAGAGCGCGTTATGCCTTTGATCACTTCCGCCATAAAGAGCGCGTGCTCTTCGCTTTCGATCACGCAAGGGCCGGCAATCAAAAACAGGTCACCCGAGCCCACGCGAACATTATCGAGTTGGAAGGAGACGCTCACGTTTTAACCACAGAGGACACCCTTCGGCTCCGCTCAGGGCAAGCTCCAGAACACAGAGTTAATCATACCCTGTGGCCTCCGTGTCCTCTGTGGTTAAGCCTTTTATCTGGTCGAGACTTTCTGCGGTCGGTGGAACATCTCCAACTCAGCGGCTTCTCTTTCCGCGCGCCGCTTCCGCCCGTGTTCGTACGCTGCCCCGATGAAGGTCCTGAATAACGGATGCGGTTCCAGCGGCTTCGATTTGAACTCGGGATGGAACTGGCACCCGATGAAGTGTGGATGATCGGGTAATTCGATCATCTCGACGTAGGTGCCGTCCGGTGTCGAACCTGAAATTCGGAGCCCCGCAGCCGTCAACGTTTCTTCGTACTCGCGATTGAACTCGTAGCGGTGCCGGTGTCTCTCGCTGATTTCGGTTTGCCCATAGATTCTGTGCGCCAACGTTCCAGGCTCGATTTTGCACGTCCAGGCACCCAACCGCATCGTCCCACCAAGCTCCTCGACTCCGCGCAGTTCGCGCAATTTATAAATGACCCGGTGCGGAGTCGCAGGATCAAATTCGCTTGAGTTGGCTTCAGGCAGCCCGCACATATTCCGCGCGTATTCGATGCAGGCAGTCTGCATCCCCAGGCAGATACCGAAATATGGGACCTTCTTCTCGCGCGCATACCGGATCCCCTGCAGCATCCCTTCAATCCCACGTTTTCCGAAACCGCCGGGAACCAGAATGCCGTCGTAGTCCTGAAGCTGCTCTTCGCAGGCCCGCTGCCCCGCTTCCAGTCCCTCAGCTTCAATCCAGTTCACATGCAGTCTCAGGTTGTGGGCCAAAGATCCATGCACCAAGGCCTCTTTCAGAGACTTGTATGAATCTTCGTACTCGACGTACTTGCCGACAATGGCAATGTTCACATCATCTTTCGGGTTGTAAACCTTGTGTACCAGCTCTTCCCACTGTTTCAGGTCGCGCTCTTTCGATTCCAGATGCAGGTACTTCAATACCAGAACGTCCACACATTCGTGGGAGAAGACAAGCGGCACTTCGTAGATCGAAGCCACGTCCTTGGCGGTGATCACGGCTTCCTCTCCCACGTTACAGAAAAGAGCAATTTTCGACTTGATGTCTTTCGAGAGGAACCTGTCGGTACGGCAGAGAAGCATGTCCGGCTGAATCCCGATGCTGAGCAGTTCCTTTACCGAGTGTTGCGTGGGCTTGGTCTTCAGCTCTTGCGCCGCTGCGATGAAGGGCACCAAGGTCACGTGAACGAACAGCGTGTTTTCTCGCCCCAGTTCCTGCCGCATTTGGCGGATGGCTTCCATAAACGGAAGCGATTCGATATCGCCGACGGTTCCGCCAATTTCCACGATGGCCACGTCCACATCTTGCGCAACTTTTTTCATCGCCGACTTGATCTCGTTGGTGACGTGCGGAATCACCTGCACGGTCTTGCCTAGATAATCCCCACGCCGCTCTTTGGCGATGATCTGCTCATAAATTCGGCCAGTGGTCCAATTGTTGTCGCGCGAGAGCCGGGCGTGAGTGAAGCGCTCATAGTGACCCAGATCAAGGTCGGTTTCCGCTCCATCGTCAGTCACAAAAACTTCGCCGTGCTGGAAGGGAGACATCGTGCCCGGATCGACGTTCAGATATGGATCAAACTTCATCAAGTTAACTTTGATTCCGCGGCTTTCGAGCAGGCACCCGATGGAAGCTGCCGCCAACCCTTTGCCCAATGAAGACACCACACCGCCGGTTACAAAGATGTACTTTGCCGACATCGTTGCCTCGCTCTAGATTGTGCTGGAAATTTGTGCAGGCTGGCGTGCACGATCAATTATGCCAAAAAACAGGGCAGAGGGGAATGACGAAATTCAGGAGGCTCCGGGCTTCAGCACAGCTCGCGTAGGGACGGACGTCCTCGTCCGTCCGGTCGAGCAAGCTCGACTTATGAACAATCTAGAGGCGCGCGGCCTTGCGACCTGGGGACAGCCCAGGGCGTCCGTCCCCACACTCCCAGCAGGCATTCAGCAGTACACTAGAGAGAGTCATGGCCAGCCTCCGCTCTTCTCTCTCTGCACTTTTCTTCTTGTGCACGCTGCTGGCGTGGCCGTCGCCCGGCGTCGGTCAGACACAAAACAAACGGCTCATCCTGAAAGACGGTTCCTACCAGCTCGCGACCAAATGGGAAATCAAAGCCGACCGGGTCCACTATTTCAGCGCTGAGCGCAGTGACTGGGAGGAAGTCCCCAATTCTCTGGTTGACTGGGATGCGACCAATCAGTACGAAAAAGACCGCGCCGCCGGCAAGATGGCCCCTGAGGCGGTTGCTCTCGACAAGGAGCTGGAAGCTGCACGGCAGGAAGAGGAACTAAAATCGCCGCATGTGGCTCCCGGGCTGCGCCTCCCACCCGAGGGAGGCGTTTATGCGCTCGACACTTATCTGACCCAGCCAGAACTGGTGCCCCTGGACCAGACTGGCGGGGAGGTCAACCGCCATGTGGCGCACAATGTTCTCCGCGCGGCCATCAATCCTGTAGCCGGCGCCAAGCACACCATTGAACTGCCCGGACCGAGTTCGAAGGTCCAGATCCATGCGGCTCTGCCCGCCATATATATCAATCTGGACGCTGCGGCCGAGGAAGACGAACCTTCGAAGCCGGCTGCTGCCGAGCTTCCCTGGGACCGGTTTCGCATCGTCCGCGCGCAAGTGAAAGGCGATAAGCGGATTGTCGGAGCGATCAAGACCGCGGTGTACGGGAAGGTCAGCCAGGAACAGGAAGCAATCCCCGCCGCCGCTGAACAACTGAGCGAAGGCTGGATTAAGCTCACTCCAAAGGCCCCCCTCGCTCCCGGCGAATATGCCCTTGCAGAAATGCTAGGGAAACAGGGCATGAACAGTTATGTGTGGGACTTCGGCGTTCATCCCGACGCCCCGGCCAATCTTGCCGTGATTAAGCCGGAGGTTGTCAGCCGGGAGAAGCCTGCGGACCAGCCGTAGGGTGTGAAAATGCCTTTCCCTCGACTATTGCTCCGCCGTGATCCCAAAACCTGACCGAAGAGCAACTGAACACGCCCCACAACTCTCCCAACGGACGCCTCCTCGGACGAGAAATCCTCCTCGCCATGTACATTCACGTAGCCCACCATCGCGGCCAGGCCGAAATCTATCTCCGCGATAAAGGCATCAAGCCACCGGGGTATAGGATTTGAGCGGCGGACGGGGCCGCACGCCAGAACGAAGTCATCAAAATGTTCAGTGATAATGGAACATTAATGACAAAACGTTGAGGAATAACTCAACAGATTACGCCCGAGGAGAGTTGTTGAAGGCGTCCCCTCGCAGGCGGGTGCCCACGCTTTCTCAAACCGAGGGTGCCCCATCCTTTCGCGTCCTTTGCGAAAGGATGGGATCCCGACAGCTTGCACGCCGAGATTTTCCCCGTCCTCTGCCGGGCACCCTCAGTTTGGATTTGTGCAACGGGTTGGCCAACCCGCCGAGTGATACGATTGAAGAAATCTAGCGCCGGGATGGCGGAACTGGCAGACGCGCACGGCTTAGGACCGTGTGCTGAAAGGCGTGCAGGTTCAAGTCCTGTTCCCCGCACCAACGCTCAGTGCTGTGTGTGACCTCACCTGCGTCAGAGTGTGGTTCTTCCCGAAAGGTAGCTAGTCTGTGAAACTAGTTCTTCAGATTGCCGCCGGAATAGTTCTGGGAGTCGCAGTTATCGCCGCGTCAATCTACTCGTACAACTGGTACAGGAACCGCTCGACAGCGGATCAGTACGAGCGAGCCGCCATGCGCGACCTAATGGATACCACGATTGAGACGTGCCCAACCATTCGTGGCAGCGAGGCATGCGTTTCTCAGTACATCGAAGAATGCAAGAGCTTCCACGTAAACTCGCATGATTCGGCGGAGATGATACATGAGGAGGTTCAGAAGATGAACTCCCGGACAAAGAAGTGACTTCACTGTCCTAGCTGGCCTTCGGATGATTGTAGAGCTGATGAGTATCGAAGATTGTCAGGAACATGCCCGCCAAGTTTCGATTCATGAAATCAGCAGCCCTGTTCGCTTGGTCTAACGTGCTGCCTGCGGGCAAACCAAACCCTACGTTGGTATCGTTGAATGCAGTGATGCCTTGCCGCAGTGGCTCTGCCGTTATGTACGGGGTGCCGTCTTCGTATTCTTTGACTATGAATCGGAACTGACCGTGTTTTGTCCTTGCTTGTGACATCAGCCTACCTCCAAAAAGGAACATACCACGGCGAGAGACTTAGACATAGCCTCGAGGTAGACACACCTTCCGATCCTGGCCTCACCTGTGTCCCAAAAGCCTCTCAGGCCCTTCCAGTGCGGTTTTCCCAATGCAGGTTTTCCAGTGCAAAGTTCCGGAGCAGGTGCGTCATATCCGGGTGTATCGGATCACCCTACCAGTAACGGCTGTGGCCTCCCTCAGACTCACTCACCCACCGCGAAATCCTACACGCGAAATCCTACCCCTTTGACCCCCGTCCCCGCGCGCATTAAACTACTCTCCGACCGCCATTTCCCCTCAGGAGCCCCGTGAGACCTTACCGTTCCACGCGCAACCTGCTTGCCGACGTCAAAAAAGTGCTGGCTGACAATCGTCCTTCGTTCCACTGCTCGCCGCTCGAAGAGATTGCCGGGCTGCTGTGCGAAGGCAGGCACTATAGCTGGGTGGGAATTTATTTGACGCTGGACGAAAAATCGTCGTCGTCGCTGCTGGAGGAAGCTCTCATTAAGCCCAACCAGGTTGCGGTGCACGGAACGCGCAAAAAAATTGTAGTCGCAATGCGGGTTGGCGGACGCGAGCTTGGCTTCCTGAACGCGGAAAGCGACCGCGAGAGCGCCTTTGGATCGGAAGACCGTGTCCTGCTCGACCGCGTTGCCGGACTGCTGGCGCGATTTCTGGCCGGGCCGCGCGGGAAATATCTTGTATTGAAAGCCGCCAAGCTGTCCCCGGCCGATGCGCCACGGGCTGCGGCGGCTTAGTACTCTCACCGGGTGAAGCAATCCCTCTATACTGCTCTGAATGGCTGCGCCGTCATCCCGGCTGGCATACATTGACTGGCTGCGCGGACTAGCTTGCGTGCTGATGTTCCAGACGCATTGCTATGACGCCTGGCTCGGCGGCGCGGCCCGCCAATCTACGTTTTTCATGTGGTCGCAACTCGGGGGCACATTTCCAGCGCCGCTATTTCTGTTCCTTGCCGGAGTTTCCTTTGCCATTGTGACCGACAAGCTTCTGCAGAAGGGGCTTTCTACCGGGCAGATCGCAAAGACCACCATTCGCCGCGGCGCTGAAGTCTTTGCTCTCGGACTGCTCTTCCGAATCCAGGAATTCGCCATCGCTTTGGGGTGGGCGCCCTGGAGCGACCTGTTTCGCGTGGATATCCTGAATACGATCGGTCTTTCTATGATGCTTATGGGAGTCGTCTGCTGGATGGTGCTTGCAATCATCGATGCAAGAGGTAGCCCCGGACGCCCCTTCGACAAGCTCAAGGCAGGCTCTCCTCCGGGGTGGGCGGGTGAGGGCACCCGCCCCTACGCAAGCCTAGTAGTGGCCGCCGGGCTGGTCTGTGCTGCGATCTCAGCTTTTACTCCACTGCTCTGGACGACCTGGCGTCTTCGATTCCTGCCTTGGCCGGTTGAGACTTACATTAACGGCGTCCACAACCTCGGCGAGCCGCAAGCCTGGTTGTTTCCAGTTTTTCCGTGGACAGCTTTCGCCTTTGCCGGTCTCGCCTTCGGATTTCTTCTGATGAGCGACTACGTTCGCAAGTTCGGTGTGCGCGCGTTCTTGCTCGCAGGTAGCGCTGGAATCGTTCTCATCTATGGCGCCAAATTCCTGGACTCACGGTCGTGGCAAATCTATCCCGTGTACGATTTCTGGCATACCAGCCCGAACTTTTTCATGATTCGTCTCGGCATGCTGCTGCTGCTCGTGGTATTCGCATACGCCTGGTGCCGCTGGGGACTGGGACAGCGCGGATTTAGTCCGCTCATTCAGCTTGGCAAGACTTCTCTGCTGGTTTACTGGGTGCACATCGAGTTCGTTTATGGACGCTTCAGCATTCTGCCGCGCCGCAGCGAGAGCATCTTAGGAGCGTCCGGAGGGCTGCTGACTATCTTTTTGGCGATGCTGGTGCTGTCATTGGCGCGAACAAGAATGAGGGGCCGATTCGCCGACCTACTGACTTGGACTCGAAGCCGAGTGCGACCCGCTTAAACTGTTCGCATACCAACAACTTCGGTCTGCTCAGAAATACAGCATCTCCCCTCTTGACAGTCCGCAGCGAAAAGGATCAGCATTCATCCGATTTATTAAAACCTTTCAATATAGGAGCCCTCCTATGACGAAGGAAGCTGAAAATCGCCCGACTTGTTCCTCTCAACAATTTTTCTCAAACGTAAGCCGGATTTTCATCTTGACCGTGCTCGCATCTGCAGCTTACGCACAGAGTGCATTCGTGCGGGTCAACCAGGTCGGTTATGTCCCCGGCGGCTCGAAGCGCGGCTACTTGATGGCCTCCGGGGCGGAAACCGGGGCTACATTCGTAGTAAAGAATTCCAGTGGCTCTACGGTATTTGGGCCCGCCGCCATCGGGGCCAACCTCGGTTCCTGGAGCAGCAGCTATCCGGATGTGTATGCCCTTGACTTCGATAGTTTCGTCACCTCAGGCACATACACCATCAGCGTGACCGGCCCCATCGCTGCTTCCTCGCCGAACTTCAAGATTGACTCGGCTGCGAACGTTTACTCGACCTCACTCGGCAATTCGCTCTTCTACTACGAGAACGAGCGGGACGGACCAAACTTTATTGCCACCCCTCTGCGCACGGCCGGCGGTCACCTGAATGATCAAAGCGCGAAGGTATATCTCACTCCCAATATGAACAGCAACGGCCGATTCTCAGGCGACTTGACGCCAACCGGCGCAGTCATCAACGCCGCAGGTGGATGGTGGGATGCTGGCGATTATCTCAAATTCGTCCAGACCCATAGTTATACGGTGGCGCTAATACTGGTTGGCATTCGGGACTTCCCCAACCAGATGGGCGCTGGTTCCGCGAGTTCCAACTTTACAGCGGAGGCGAAGTTCGGTCTCGACTGGCTGCAGGAAATGTGGGACGACTCAACTCAGACCTTCTACTATCAGGTCGGGATCGGAAATGGCAACGCGCAGACCGTAAGCGATCACGATATCTGGCGATTGCCGCAGGCTGACGATACCTTCGGAGGATGTACTTCCCAGTTCCGCTTTATTTGCCATCGGCCAGTGTTCATCAATACTGCGGGCGGCGCCGGCGCGCATATTAGTCCCAATCTGGCGGGGCGGATGGCGGCCGACTTTGCCCTCTGCTATCACGCATATCAGACGAGCAATTCCGCGTACGCCAACCAGTGCTTGCTATCCGCCGAGCATATTTTCGATCTCGCGAACACCGCGCCCAGCGGCAACTTGCTGACGGTAGCTCCTTTCAGCTTCTATCCCGAGACCGAATGGCGCGATGACATGGAACTCGGCGCCACGGAACTTTATTTTGCTCTGCAAGGATGTGGCACTAACTGTCCTGCCGGTCCGCACCCTGCGTCCTATTATCTGCAGCAAGCAGCGCATTGGGCGAATGCTTACATCACTGGCCCGGGCGATGCTGCGGATACCCTGAATCTCTACGACGTCACCGGCCTGGCGCATTTTGAGCTATACCGCGCATTGGCGTTGGCAGGTAATCCGGGCGGCACCGGTCTGGAGACGAATCAGACTGCCTTGCTCGCAGACCTGCAGAAGCAGCTAAACAAGGCCATAACTCAGAGCAACACCGATCCGTTCGGATTCGGCTTCCCGTGGGGGGTGTATGACACCACGTCCCATGGAGGAGGTCTCGCCGTGATGGCTGCTGAGTATAGTTTTCTGAATGGCCCAGCCCTGAACGGGAGCACCTCTCCCGCCGTTTACGCTAATCGCCAGCTCGCCAACATTCTGGGAGCAAATGCGTGGGGGACGTCGCTGATCGTGAACGATGGCAGCACCTTCCCACTTTGCATGCAGCATCAAGTGACGAACCTGGTCCCGAAGCCACCGAATGGGCCCCCGTTCCTTTCAGGGGCGGCGGTAGAAGGTCCAAACTCGTTCGCGGCGAAAGGCACGCTTACTGGAATGGTAACGTGCCCTCCAAACGGGGTGGATGTGTTCGCGCCATTCAATGCCAGCAAAACCGTGTACAAGGATTTCGTGCAGTCCTTTTCCACTGTGGAGCCAGCCATTGATTTAACGGCATCGTCATTCCTGGCGTTTTCTTGGCAGATGGCCGGAGCGCCGTCGGGAACACCTTAGCTTGAAGATCTGTGAGGGCGGCTCGCCCGCCCTCACTTCAATGCCCAGACTAAGTCATCGCAAAAACTTGACTAGTGCGCCGGAGCAGGCTGCGGCGCCGGAGTCGAGAAATTCACCTTCGGTACTGCCCGGGATCCCTCGGACGCAGCAAAGTACGCATCATTCTTCTTGAACCCTGCCCACTGCGCGAACAAACTGTTGGGAAACTGCTGCACGTAAGTGTTGTAATCCTGCAACGTGTCGTTGTAGTTCTTGCGTTCGACGGCGATACGGTTTTCCGTGCCGGCTAGTTCGTCCTGAAGGCGCAGGAAATTCTCGCTCGACTTCAATTGCGGGTAGTTCTCGGCGATCGCCAATAGACGCCCAAGTGCGCCATCCAAACGCTGGTTCGCGGCAATCTTGTCGCTCGGCGTACTCGCAGAAAGCAATTGCGACCGCGCCTGTGCGATCTCGCCAAACACGGTTTGCTCCTGCTTGGTGATCCCCTTCACGGTTTCGACCAGATTCGGAATCAGGTCCGCACGCCGCTGTAGCACGACGTCCACCTGCGACCAAGCGGACTTGACGGCTTCATTCTTTGCAACCAGCGTGTTCTTCACGCTCACATATTTGCCAAATGCAAGCAGGATCAAGACCACAATGGTGATAAGCACGATCATTGCTTTGCTCATGGTTTCTCCTCAGAACTTCCGATCCCAGTACTGTCAGACTAAGAAGAAACTCGATAGGTCACGGGCCAACGGGCCAACCGGAAAGGGCACGGCATTCAGCCGTGCCGAAAGATCGATCTGGCAGCTTTTGCGGCACGACTGGAAGTCGTGCCCTTCCCAATCCTCGAGTCTTAGCGAGTTTCTCCAAACCTTGAAAACCATATACCCCCTGCAGCGGACGAGTTACACAGCGAAACTAAATCCCATGTGAACTCTGCATTGTATCCACTGCCGCCGCCACTTTCTCGATGGCGCTCAAATATTTTGCAACGACCTCTGCGGCGCGTAACTGCTTGCGGTCCGCCTTCTTTGCGCGCACATCAATCAACTGTACGAAGGCGGATGAATCGAAGTTCAGTCGCGCCGACAGGTCCTCGACCGCTTCGCGCGAGTGTTTGCGGCCCTGCTCGCCCATTTCGAGCAGCACATGCCGGAAGAGTGTGGTGAAAGACGACAGCGAATTCAGCATTACTTCCCACAACTGCTTCTCATCGCTGCCGGCCAACAAGACGTGCTGGCGCAGCAGAAATAACTTCTCTCGCAGCTCATATTCAAGCTGGGAGCGATGCAGAGTCATCGGAACGTCCAGGCTGCTCAGCACGTCTTCTCCATAGAGCACCCGACGCCGCTGCTTCATGTCGACGAACTCTATGGAAAACACGTCGGCTGAAGCTCTCAAATCGGTCAATGTCAGGACCAAGGGCGGATGGTGCTTCTTCCCGCGCCACCACTCCACAACGCCGACAATCTTGTTGAGGGAAGCGAAGGACGCGTCGCGCAGCACGCAGAGCGTGTTCAGGTCCGAATATTCAGGATGAAATTCTCCCTCCGCGGCTGAACCATAGAGCACCACGCTTACGAGGTTCTCGCCCGCGGCTGCTCGCATCCTCTCGACGAACTCGCGAATCAATTTTTCTTCGATCATCTTTTCCTCGGTCATCGCCTCTCGCCTCTCCTTACCAGCCTCCGCTTGCGCCGCCCCCGCCGGACGAGCCTCCACCGAAGCCGCCAAATCCTCCTCCACCACCGCCGCCGCCGAAGCCTCCGCCGCCCCAGCCACCACTGCCGCCTCCCCAGCGAGGGCCGCCGCTGAATAGCAGCCACCAAAACAAAACTTTCCGCAGAGGGGTTGCCAGAACAATGATCGCGATAATAATGATGACGGCGATTCCGGATAAAGATATGCCGGGAGAAGGTTCCTCTTGAGCCGGAGCCCTCGGCCTCGCCCCGGAGAGTTGAATCCCCGCATCCTGGGCGATTACGTCGGCCACTCGCAGCGTCATCAGACTGACTGCCCCGGAGTAGTCCCCCTGTTTCAGGAACGGAACAGCTTCTCGCCCGAACCCGCCGACTTTGCCATCGGGAAGAATCGGCTCGAGGCCGTACCCAACCTCGATACGATACTTGTGGTCCCTCACCGCCAGCAGGACTAGCACTCCCCGATTTGTGGACTTGCTCCCAATCCCCCACTGTCTGTAGAGGTTATTCGCATAGCTCTCAATATCGGCACCGTCGAGCGAATTGATCGGCACAACTGCAATTTGTGCGCGCGCCTTCTGGTCAATTTGCTGGCAGGTGTCATTCAGTTCCGCAATTGTTTCCGCGCTGAGGACGTGTGCGAAGTCATTGACGTAGTTCGTGGCATGGAGTTGCGAGACAGGTTCGGCCAGGGAAAGCGCGGCTGTGGAGAGCACTGCCATCACCAGCAGCATTCGTCTCATACGCCGCATCGCCGCTTGATTGTACAAGAACAACGTTCTACCTCTGTGAGGCTCTGTGAATCCTCTGTGTCCCTCTGTGGTTAAAAAAAAGCCTTTACCAAAGAGGGACACAGAGGATTCACAGAGCCTCATAGAGGAACGGATTTGAAGAACTCCACCGCCGCCCGCTCCGCGAAGTGTCCGTCGTATGCGTCGCGCGTGCCGATGAAACAACAGTGGCCGCCATCTTCCGTCTCGAGGAAAGTAATATTGGAGTTGCCTGCGATCTTCTTGCGAGTCTCCGGCAGAATTCGAATGAACGGGTCGTTCGCCGCGTAGAGGATGTACGCCGGCACCGAAATCCTGTCCACAACGTTTGCCGCCGCAGAGCGCGCGTAATAATCTGACGCGCCATCGAATCCGCAATAGAACGCCGTGACTTTGTCGTCGAAGTCGCGCAAACTCTTCAGACCTCGCAGCCGCGTTAAATCGTATGTTCCCGGAAAGCACTTCGCCTTCGCCTGCATGCGGGCCCTTAGCTGCCACAGAAAGTACTGTTCATACAGCCAGTTCAAAGGCGAATGGAGCGCATCCGCCGACGCGGCCAAATCCATCGCGGGACACACCGCTGCCACCGCACAAAACTCTGGCGGCCCAGAACTTCCCCACTCGCCAGCAGTCTTCAGAACCAAATTCCCACCCATTGAGAATCCGCACAGAGCAAAACGCGTTATGCGATCGTTTTCCACAAGACTCGTCGCCACTGCAGCAACGTCCGCCGACCGCCCGGAGTGGTATAGGGTCGGCGCAAGCTGGTTCGTGCCGCCGCAAGTGCGCTGGTTCATGCGAATGACGTTCATTCCCGCCGTCATTCCTTTTTCCGCGATGCCCAGCATGTATGCCGATTCGCTAGACCCCTCGAGGCCATGTACTACGATCACGCTGAGGGCGGACCTCCGATCCCGCTGCCAATGACAATGGCAGAGCACGCGGATGCCGGGCTCGACTTCTATTAGCCGCTCTTCAGCCTGTTCCAGAGAAAATTGCCGGGGGAGAAGAAAACCAGCGATGGTCTGGACGTGCCCGCCACCCAGGAAGCGTCGCGCGCGGAAGTGGGCCTGCTCCGTCTGGATATCGGAAGTGGCCGCTGTCTCCACCTATCGATTCTAAATCCAGAACACCTTGTACAGGGTTTTCACCCGAGTGATGGGAGCAACCCTTTGTCACAGTGGCCTATCTGAAAATGTGGATCTTAGAGGAGGGTTCTTGAAAATGAATCGTCTGAAAGTCTCAAGCGCAATCGCCGTCGCGCTCGGCGCGGCTCTGCTGTTCACCAATTTGCCAAAAGCGTCCGCCGACCAGCGAAGCCGGTGCCAGCACAAAGTCGAAAAAGCGCAAGATCATTACCAGCACGAACGTCACGAGCATGGCAAGCATAGCCCGCAAGCCGAAGAGGCCAAAGCGAAGCTCAATCAAACATGGGACCGCTGCTGGAATGAAGCCCACGGCTGGTACGACCCTCAACGACATGAGTGGCGTACCGACCGCGACTGGGACCGGAACTACGATTGGGACCGGAACCACGATCGCGATGACCGGTAATTACGACGACGGACAGGTCAACTTGGGCAGACGAGGGCGTCTGCCCCTACATTTCGCGGTTGTGGATTGCTTCAGCTTGCTATCAAAGTTTCACGCCGCGCTCATAAAGTCCCGTCGCGCAGGGTAGATTTTCACCGTCTTTTTACCTCTGTTGTCGAGCACGAATCGCGTTCTGACGGTAGAATTCTATGGCGCCGCTTGAGTTCACAATGAATGTCGAAAATGAGGTGCTGCCTTGAAGCGTTTCCTGGGCTGTCTGGTTTTTGCTTTCTTGCTTAGTCAGTCGGTGTTCGCGGCGGACCCCAATCTGCACGTCATCAAGACCTACAAGTTGGGAGGCGAAGGCGGATGGGATTATCTGAAGATCGATCCAGATTCGCGACGGCTCTACATCTCGCGCGCCACCCATGTGATCGTCATTGATGCGGACTCCGGGAAGCCTGTGGGCGACATTCCGGATACGCCCGGCGTTCACGGTATCGCGCTTGCTCCGGATCTCGGCCGGGGGTTCACTAGCAACGGCCGTGAAGGCACTGTCACCATTTTTGATCTCAATACGCTGAAGCCAATTACCAAGGTCAAAGCCGGCGAAAACCCTGATGCGATCGTGTTCGATTCCTCGACCAAGCGCGTCTTCACTTTCAATGGGAGGAGCGGCGATTCGACTGCGATTGATGCGGCGACGGGAGAAGTTGTGGGCAAGATCCCGTTGGAGGGAAAACCCGAATTTGCCGTGAGCACGGGCACTGGGGAAATTTTTGTGAATCTGGAGGACAAGAGCGAACTCCTGGCGCTTGACCCGAAAGATCTGAAAGTGAAATCTCGCTGGCCGCTTGCCCCTTGCCAGGAACCGAGCGGTCTGGCGATGGATGTTAAGAGTCGCCGCCTGTTTGCAGGCTGCGACAACAAGATGATGGCGGTGGTGAATGCGGACACCGGAAAAGTGATCACTACGCTGCCCATCGGCGATGGAGTGGATGCCAACGGGTTTGACCCCGACACCGGATTCGCGTTTGCCTCCTGCGGCGAAGGTGTACTCACGGTCGTACACGAGGATTCGCCGGAGAACTTTAGTGTGGCGCAAAGCGTGCCCACCGAACGTGGCGCGCGAACCATGGCCCTGGATTCCAAGACCCATCAGATATTTCTGGTGACAGCGAAATTCGGTCCACGTCCTGAACCGACGGCGCAGCAGCCGCATCCCCGGCCTGCGATACTACCCGACTCTTTTGTTGTGCTGGTGGTGGGTAAATAATGGCGGTTCGGTCGAACTCTGCATCCAATATCGCGAGATGAGAACTCTGCGCCTGATGATTGCCGTGTGCGTGTGCGTCGCCGGGTGTTCTCAGCCCAGTCGCTCGTATTCGGTGCTGACCCACGAGCAAGTCGTGGACCTGGCGTGGGCAGACCATCTTCAGCCCATCCTGCTGCAGCGCTTTCCGGGCGCCACGCCGGATGATCTGAAACACGCGCATGCCTATGCTTATGGCGGCAGCATGATTCAGGACATGGGCTATTATCCGTTTGGGAATAAATACTTCAGCGACCTGGTTCACTACGTGCGCAGCGGAGACTTTGTAACCGCGCTCTTGCAGGAATCTTCAGACATCAACGAATACGCTTTTGCGCTGGGGGCGCTGGCGCATTACTCTTCCGACAACATGGGACACCCCACCATCAACCAGGTTGTGGCCATTGAATTTCCAAAACTCAGAAAAAAGTACGGCAACGAGGTTACCTACGCCGACGATCCCAAGGCCCACATCCGCACCGAGTTTGGCTTCGACATGGTGCAGGTAGCGAAGAACCGTTATACCACCGATCGCTATCATGACTTCATCGGATTCGAAGTTGCCAAGCCGTTGCTGGCGCGCGCATTTCAAAAGACCTACGACATCGAACTCAAGGACATGTTGCCCGATGAAGATAGGGCCATTGGCACCTTCCGGCACGCAGTCAGCAAGGTCATCCCACAGATGACGAAGGTGGCGTTGTTGAATCGACGCGCCGACCTGGTGCGCGACACGCCGAATTTCGATAAAAGAAAATTCCTGTATCACTTATCGCGAGCAAACTACGAAAGGGAGTGGGGGAAGGGATATCGCAAACCAGGATTCGGCGCCAGAGTGCTCGCGTTTCTCTTGCGCATCATTCCCAAAGTAGGTACGGCCAGCGCGCTCAACTTTAAAGTTCCAAGTACGCAGACAGAGGACATGTACATCAAGAGCGTGGATAAAACCATCGACAACTATGATTCGCTCCTTCGCGAAGTGCAGCACGGGGACGTCAACCTGCCTGATACCGATTGCGATACTGGCCGGGAAACCAGCGCCGCCGAGTACTCACTCGCCGACAAAACCTACGCGCGGCTGCTCGACGACCTGAGCAAACACAATTTCGCACAGCTAACTCCCGGTTTGCGGACGAATATTCTGGCTTTCTATTCCAATCTCAACGCGCCCATCCACACCAAGAAAAATGCTAAATCCTGGAGCCAGACCGAGCGGGAAATCGATCAACTGAAAAACTGGAAGCCAACCCAAGAATCAGAGTCTCCCGGGCAGCTTCAGTGATGCACGGCCGTTAGCATTCGTGAACGGCACTCGTTCGAGCGCTCCTGTAAACTAACTTTTCACTTCGTGAGGTGGAGATTAAATGGATATTCCTATTCCTGAGGACAAATTCTACCGGGCCACAATTCTGAAGCGCTCGGATTTTGCTTCCGACCTATGGATGATCCGCGTTGATGCGAGCGGTCCCTTCACTTTCAAGCCCGGACAATACGCCACGCTCGGCGTCCAGACCGAGGTCAAGCGGATCGAGCGTGCCTATTCCATTGTTTCCTCGCCACTCGAAACCGAACTAGAGTTTTTCTTCGAACTGGTTCCACAGGGAGAACTGACGCCGAAACTTTACAAGCTACAGCCGGGAGATCAGATGCTGATGCGGAAATCGGCCAAGGGCCTGTTCACGCTCGAGACCAAGAGCGGCCGCACGAATCATTTTCTGGTTTGCACCGTGACCGGTGTCGCGCCGTACGTCAGCTATGTACGCACGCTCTACCGTAACTGGAAAGAAGGAACGTTCAAAGGCGAGCAGAAACTTTTCATCCTGAATGGTGCCAGCCACTCATGGGAATTCGGATACTCCGACGAGCTGCGCAAGGTTGCCGACGAAGTGCCCTGGTTGAAATATGCGCCGACTGTCAGCCGGCCGTGGGACGATGCCAACTGGAAAGGCGAAATGGGACGCGTGGACGACGTTTTGCGGAAATATTCTGATCTTTGGGGCTTGGATGGAACGAACTCCGTGGGTTACCTGTGCGGACATCCGGACATGATCGAGAATGGCAAGAGCATGCTCAAGCGCATCGGGTTTACCAAGGAACATCTGAAGGAAGAGGTGTACTGGATCCCGGCCAAAGAGGCAGCGACTACGTAGCTTCCCACGGTTCAGAGTTGCGCCTCACGCTGAGTCGTGAGCTTTATGCGAGTCCACGCTTTCGCGTGCAGTCTTGTGGAAACCTCTTCCAGGCGCATGACATTGATTTCTTCGCCGTTCACGCCTTCTATCACATGCCCCGGCTGAATTCTCCCTTCTCAGCTGGCGAATTCTTCCACACCGACATGATTTGATTGACGCCCTGGCCGTTCTTGCCGATTTGGATGCCGACTGTCACGTTGCGGTAGGGATCAGGCTGTAGCTGGGATCACTCCGAAGAAAGACTCTATCGTGCTGCAAATCAAAAGCGATCTCAAACTGACGTTCGCGAATTGCGCCGCCCAAACTTATTAACATGATATTCAACTGATGTTCATCATTCATTTAACGTCCAGCACATAAACTCTCCACAATTCTCAGCAGCAGTTTTTTTTGTTATCGAGATTCACACGGCCATTGTTGCAGTTTATTCATTTCCCCAGGAGAGAAAAAATGAAGCGAGTCATGGCTTTAGCGCTTTCGCTTACGCTAGGTGCGTTCGCAGCGCAAGCCCAGCAAAGTACGGCAACCGCCACTAATAAGAAGACTACAAAAAAGAGGAAAAGCGCGGTTCAGAGAGCCGATCCTACTGCGGAGCGACTCAATAAGTTGGAGCAGGCAATCGATGCGCAGCAGCAGCAGATCCGGCAATTGAACGATCAGGTACAGAGCCGCGATCAGCAAATTCAGCAGCTGCAGCAGACGCTCCAGCAGAGCCAGCCGGCCGCAACCGAAGCCGCGGGCAAGGCGGACTCGGCTGCCTCGGAAGCCGCGAAACAGGGTGAGGCCGTCACCGCGCTTCGCAGCGATGTTACTGATTTGAAGCAGAATTCGACCAACACGGCGCTCGCCTTGCAGGAGACTCAAACGAACGTGAAGACCGCAATCGAGAGCCCCGCGGCAATTCACTACAAGGGAATCAACATCACGCCAGGCGGATTCGTTGAAGCGGCAACCGTCAACCGGACCCGAGCGACCAGTTCCGACATCAACACGCCATTTACCAGCATTCCATACACTGCTAATGCGCTGTCCAAGCTTGGAGAGACCAACTTGACAGCCCGACAGAGCCGCCTCAGCCTGCTTGGCGAAAGTAAGGTCGGCAACACCAAACTGACTGGCTACTGGGAGGCGGACTGGCTCGGCACAGGCGTGACTTCTAACAACCGGCAGAGCAATAGTTACGTCCTCCGCCAGCGCGTGATTTACGGACAGGCCGCGTTTGCGAATGGCCTGAGCCTCACTGCCGGACAGATGTGGTCGCTCGCAACGGAAGATAAGAAAGGTATCCAAAACCGGCAGGAGCTACCGCCGCTCACAATTGACCCCCAATATAACGTCGGGTTCACTTGGGCACGGCAATACGGTTTCCGAGTCGTAAAAGACTTCGGAGGCAAGTTCGCACTTGGAGTCGCTGTTGAAGGGCCTCAAGCAACGATCGGTGGGCGCGGCTTCTCATCAGTAGCAACTTCCAACGCTGGAGTCACCACTGCAACGGGCGGGAATACTATTTTGGACGCTCCCGGTGCAGGCGGCGGTTTATTCAACTTCGCAGATACAACCGGTTACTCGATCAACAAAGCTCCTGACATTATCATGAAGGCTGCGGCAGATCCGGGATGGGGCCATTACGAAGTGTTTGGCATCTTTAGCGACTTCCGCAACCGAATCTATCCGTGGCTTCCACCTCACCCAGCGCTGCCGGTGCATTCAATGACACGCGAACCGGCGGCGGCGTAGGGGCTAATTTCCGGCTCCCGATCGTTCCTAAGAAACTGGAGTTTGCCTTCCAGGGACTTGCTGGAGATGGAGTCGGCCGTTACGGATCAGCTCAGATTGCTGATTTGACGTTCCGTCCTGACGGCACCGAAGCCTTGATCCGCACTGCTCATGGACTCTCCGGGCTTGAGCTGCACACCAGCAAATGGGATGCGTACGCCTACGGCGGCGCGGAGTATGGAGCCCGAGCTGCCTACAAGGACTATGACACTATTACGATTGCTAAGACCCCAGCAATTCCGTCCAACTCGGCTAACCCGGCGGGTGATTCTGCCACAACCACAACCACATTCAAGCTGAACCAGATTGGCGGATATGGATCACCGTTTGCCACCAACAGCGGTTGCCAAAAAGAACTTCCACCATCCAACAGTTTGGGTCAGTTCCCCCCGGCTTCGAGTCCGTTCACGCCCTCTTCGGGTGCGAGCTGCGCGGGAGATACGCGTCTGATCAGCGAAGGCACGCTTGGCTTCTGGTACAAGTTTTACCAGGGACCTAAGGGTGGCTTCCGCTTGGGTATTCAATATTCCTACTTCGAAAAGAATGGCTGGTCAGGCAACAGCAATGTGGCCGGAGCAACAGGTTTCGCGCCGAAAGCTGTCGATAACATGATCTGGACCTCGATCCGCTACTACATCCCGTAGCCCTGTGCTCCAGAGCTATAGATGGCTTCGGCGCAGTTTACCTCGCCGAAGCCTTCTACATTTTCCGGTGCTCTAAACTGGAATCGAGTCACCAGCAGAAGATACGTCCGGCGCAGGCAGCCAACACTTGCGAGTTCACGCCGCATCGAACGGTTCCAGTGGATATCTCCGCGCCAGGTCCCGTGAAGCCAGCCTTGGAGCACAAGCTGTGCAGGACCGCGTGCTTGACCTTCGTAACCGCATCTCGCGCGATGTGCGGACCAGTTGGTTGAATGCGAACACGGCGTTCAATCGCCTTGCCGTCACTCAGCAATTGCTGGATCAGTCCAATCTTGCGTTGGACTTGTCGGGGAGGCGATACAAAGTTGGCATTAGGATCCAAAATGCGCTAGCTGGTTTGCGCAGTTGTGATGTTTGTATCGTCTGTTGTCTATGGTCAGTCGATGCCGAGTCAGTCGTCTCCCACAATGCGATTGAGGACAGGCTTTATGCTTGCCTCTCATTTACTTTCCTACTATCAGTTTCGCAGTCGTGCTGTGCGTCAGAGTTCCGGACGTTCGTGAATGTGAGCGTGAACGTACCTTTGGACGCTCCCCTTGGCACGGCCAAATCAACCGTAACCTTGGCCGTCTCTGACCCAGATGTCAGCGTGACTGACGATGGAACGACCGTGCACGTTGAATTCGGCGGCCCGCCGCTGCAGGTCAGATTGATGGTCCCTGGAATCCAGTCGTTGACGATAGCGTAAGCATAAAGACCGCCATGTGGCCGGGCGGAATGCTTTCGGTCATGGGCGAAACCGCGATTGTGAAGTCGCCCACGCTCAGGTTCGCCGAGGCATATTGCCCGTTCCGCCATTGGTCGAGGTCACATTGCCGCTGGTGTTGGTGTATTGCCCAGCTGCCGCTCCGGTTACAGTCACGCTGAACTGACACTGGCGGTTAGCGTTGATGGTTGCACCCGACAATGCTATCCCTGTCGGATTGGTCGTGGTCAATGTCCCGCCGCGCACCGTCGCCGAAGCATTCGCCACAGTCAGACCGGTCGGTAGCGTGTCACTAACTAAACCCAACTCCTGTTAGCGCGACGGTATTGACCGCCGGGTTGGTGATGGTAAGCGCTTAATCGACCCAAATTGACTCAAGTTCCCGAAAACGGGGAAAGCGAAGCTTGCTAATTACGGGATTGAGGTAAATGGTCGGGGAGAGAGGATTTGAACCTCCGACCCCTTGGTCCCGAATTCAGGGTGCCGGAACCAATTTCGTTGCTACTCAATCATTTGAGCGGTGCTTCAACCGTCTCATTCTTGCTCAATCAT
>WNGG01000248.1_pt1 | contig 74859 bp, 65 predicted proteins | sample 5400661 | NCBI WGS metagenome assembly WNGG01 (sample SAMN13153372, study PRJNA577476) | soil metagenome | isolation source: 100 cm soil or saprolite under Garry oak tree replicate 1 | place: USA:California | collected 2016-06-15
CCTGCAGGGCCGCGTGCCAGCCGCCGGCGGCGCCGGCGGCCAGCCGGGTGCCGCTCAGCGCGATCGCGGCCGCCATCGCCCCGAGGCTGACCTGCCACTGCGGGGTCCGCTCGTGCGCTCTGGCGGTCGCCGTCGCGGACAGCGCCCACGCGATCGAGAGGCCATAGGCGACGCCGTCGATCGCCGGCAAGCCGGGCGGGGCGCTCAGTCCGACCGCGGCGACAATCAGGGTGGCGGCGGGCAGCACCAGACCCGAGGTTATCGAGCGGGCCCGCGGCGAGTGGGCAGCCCGCGCGGCGGCTGCAGCGGCCAGGGCCGCCAAGCCCGCCTGGTCCGCGGCCCGGGCCTCGTCCGCGGCCCCGGCGTGGCTGTCGGCCCCGGCGTGGCCGTCGGCCCCGGCCTGGCTCGCGGCCCCGGCCTGGGGCGCCATCGGCGGCTGCTTGCTGGTCATCTGGTGTCGGCCCTGACACCAGGTCCGTGCTCCGCTGCTGCGTGCTCCGCCGCTGCGGGCTCCGCTGCTGCGGGTTCTGCTGCGGGCTCCGCGCTTCCGGGGTCCGCGGCCGCGGGCTCCGGCTGGGTGACGATCCGGCCGTCGCGCATCCGGACCAGCCGCTTCGCGGCCGCCGCCACGTCAGCGTCGTGAGTCACCAGGATGATCGTCTGGCCCCCGGCATGCAGCCGCCTGAGCAACTCGATGACCTCGGAGCCCCCCTCGGAGTCAAGGGCGCCGGTCGGCTCGTCGGCGAGCAGCAGCGTCGGCTCGTTCGCCAGCGCCCTGGCGATGGCCAGTCGCTGCCGCTGCCCGCCGGAGAGCACGCCGGGCAGCGTGCCGGCCTTGTCGCCGATGCCGAGCAGGTCGAGCAGGTCACGGGCCCTGGTCTCGGCCATCCGCCGCTTGCGGCCCGCGATCAGCGCGGGCAGCGCGACGTTCTCGAGCACCGTCATGCCCTCGAGCAGGTTGAAGAACTGGAACACGATGCCGATGTGCCTGCGCCGCAGCCGCGCCAGGTCGTCCTCGCTGCGGCCGGTCACCTGCTCGCCGGCGACCGCGATCATCCCCTCGTCCGGCACGTCGAGCCCGGCGACCAGGTTGAGCAGGGTGGACTTGCCGCACCCGGATGGTCCCATCAGCGCCACGAACTCGCCGCCGCCCACCGCGAGGTCGACGCCGCGCAGCGCCCGCACGGGAGCGTTCTCGGCCTCGAAGGTCCTGCGCACGCCGCGCATGTCGAGCGCGGCTACCTCGGTATTCATTCCGCCCCCATCATGGTCGTCATCGGATCGGCTGAGTGCTCCCCGGCCGGCCGGGCAGCTGCGTGACCTGCGGGCGGGTGGAGCTTGTAGGCAATTATGGGCGTGTCACGGCCCTTGACCAGCTGAGCGGGCAGAGCCGTCATCTCGGCCGGCACCGACAGCGCGCGCTTTGTTGCCTCAGAAATGACGGTTTCTCCGGCCGCGCCGAGCTGCTGCAGCCGCTGGCTCAGGTTGACCGTATCCCCGACGAGCGTGTACTCGAGCCTTTCCTCCGACCCGAGCAGCGCGGCGGCCGTGTCACCGGTGGACACGCCGATGCCGAGACCGAAGGCCGGCAGCTCCTCGGCCGCCCAGCCGGCGTTGATCTCGTTCTGCAGCAGGTGCATCGCGGCGGCGGCGGCCACCGCGCGGTCGGCGTGGTCGGGCTGCGGGAACGGCGCGCCGAACACCGCCATCACCGCGTCGCCGACGAACTGCATCACGGTGCCGCCCTCGCCGAGTATCGCGCGGTTCATCGCCGCCCGGTGCGTGTTGAGCTGGCCGGCGAGCTGCGAAGGGTCGGCGTGCTCGGCGATGGTCGAATACGACCTGATGTCGCTCATCAGCACGGTGACCTCCAGCCGCTCGGTCTCGCCGATCCGCTGTGAGTGGCTCCTGATCTTCTCGGCCAGCCCGCCGGGGAGCAGCCGGGACAGGGTCTCGCCCTGCTCCTCGCGGTCCACGATCGCCTGGTGCAGCATCCGCAACCGGTTCAGCGCGCCCTGCTGACCGGTGGACACGCCGGCGGCCAGCTTGACGAACACCGTCTCCACGGCGGCGGCGATGGCGGCGGGCGGCACCCCCTTCGCGGCGGCGATGACCTTGATCGTCTTGCCGGCGGCGACCATCGCGAGCAGTTCTTCCTCGGCCGGGAGCAGGCCGCCGGGCGACAGGACCGGCTGAAGGAGCGCCTCGACGATGGCCGGGTCGAGCGCCGTCCCCCCGGTGGCCACGCGGCGGATGGCGTCGGCGAGCTGGCTGCCCTCGGCGACGCGGTCCTTCAGCAGGTAGCCGTAGCCCGCCGAGCCCTCGGCGAGGAGGGTTACCGCATACTCGGGGTCGTCGTACTGGGACAGCACGACGATGCCGGTGCCCGGGTGGCGCTTGCGCACCTCCTTCGCCGCGTCGATGCCCTCGCGGCTGAACGACGGCGGCATCCGTATATCGGTCACCAGCACCTGCGGCTCCGTCGCCGCGCAGCCGGAGATGACCTCGTCGTAGTCGGCGGCCAGCCCGACGACGCGCAGGTCGGGGTTCCGCTCGATGAGCGCGCGCACTCCCTCGCGGACGATCAGGTTGTCGTCGGCGAGGAACACGCTGATCGTGCGCCGGTCGGGCGCGGCATAGTGCTCCATCCAGCTAGTTCTCCCATGCCGGGGGCACTATCCGCCAGGGAGCGAGCCCCAGCAATTGCCGTGGTGGTAGGCACACCCGCAAGCGACCGGTCACCATGCTGGCCCGCGCGGCTCGCGCGAGGCAGGGTCGTGGTATGCGATACGAAAGCAGCGTTACCTCAGTGTCCTGGATCCCCTCAGAAGCCGTGACCGGACCGCATCGGAAGGCCTTCGACGCCGGATTCACCCACTACGACGACCCGCCACCGGCCCAGATCGACGACCTGGAGGCGCTGCGCGCGGCGGACCGGTTCCGGTTCGCCAACGTGCTGCGGGCGTGGATCGAGGTCGACGACGCCGGTCAGATCACCGGGTCGGGCTACGGCGGCGGCGGGCTGATCGGCAACACCACCATCAAGGTCGGGGCGAGGCAGCATGTCTTCCAGAACGCGCTCCTTCCCGACGTTCGCCGCGATCCCGAGCACGGGGACGGCTGGGTCAGGTTCACGCAGACGGTCGGCGGGCGGACGAGCGTGCCCGCGCCGCGTCCGGTCAAGCACCCTCCGTACGTGCAGTGGCAGTCGCCGCTGGTCTGGACGACCTTGTCGCTGACCCTGCACGCGGACGGCCGGGCCGAGTCGGCGATGACGGGCGCGAGCAAGTTCCCGAGGCACTGGGTCTACGACGCGGCCGGGCAACTCTCCCACAAGTCCGGGCTGACCGACTTCACCGACTGGATGGCCAAGTCGTTCGGCCGCCACACCCCGTGGGGTGACCAGGACTCCGCGGCCCTGGTGACGGCCGTCGAGACCGCGCTCGAGCACTCGCTGTCCGTGCAGTTGATGCGCGGCGCGGCCAAGCCGCGGATCGAGCGGCTGGCGGCCGGGAGCATACTGGTCAAGCAGGGCCAGCCCGGCACCGACCTGTACCTGGTCCTGGACGGGGTGGTGCGGGTGGAGCGCGATGGCGAGTGGCTCGCCGAGTACGGGCCAGGGGCGATACTCGGCGAGCGGGCGCACCTGGAAGGCGGCATCCGCACGTCCACGATGGTGGCGGTCACGGCGTGTCGGCTGGCGGCGGTAGACGCCGCGGGGTTCGACCAGTCGGCCCTCGCCGAGCTGTCCGCCGGTCACCGGCGTGAAGACGCCGGCCAGGGCTGAGATGCGCGTTCACCTGTGCGGAGTCCGCGGCTCCACACCGGCGCCTGGCCAGGACTACCTGCGCTACGGCGGCAACACCTCCTGCGTGGCCATCGCCCACGACGGCGCGCCGGTGCCCGCGCTGATCCTGGACGCGGGCACCGGCCTGCGCCGGGTCAGCGCGCTGCTCCCGGGCCAGCCGTTCGCGGGCACCATCGTGCTGACTCACCTGCACTGGGACCACGTCCACGGGCTGCCGTTCTTCAAGGCGGGCGACCGGGACGACGCCCGCGTCTCGCTGCTGCTGCCGGCGCAGCCGGACGGCTCGGCCGCGCTTGAGGTGCTGTCGCGCGCCATGTCGCCGCCGCACTTTCCGATCACGCCGGAGGGCCTGCGCGGGCGATGGACGTTCGGCACGATCGGCGAGGGGCGGCTCAAGGCGGAGGGCTTCACCGTCGAGGCCCGGGAGATCCCGCACAAGGGCGGCCGCGCCTTCGGATACCGGGTCAGCGACGGGCACAGCGTCGTCGCGTACCTGCCCGATCACTGCCCGACCGCTCTCGGGCCAGGGCCGGATGGCTGGGGCGAGTACCACCGGGCCGCCCTGGACCTGGCCGCCCACGCCGACCTGCTGATCCACGACGCGTTCCTGCTGCCGCACGAGGTCGCCGCCGAGGCGTACTTCGGTCACGCGGCCGCCGACTACGCCGTGGCGCTCGGCCGGCTCGCGGGAGCCAGGGCGGTCCTGCTGACCCACCACAAGCCGGACCGCACCGACGCCGAGCTTGACCGGCTGGCGGCGCGGATGGCCGCCTCGCACCCCGGTGTCACCGTAGCCGCGGAGGGCGGGACACTCGACCTATGAGCGCGGACGCGATGGTGGTCGGCTCGGGCCCGAACGGGCTCGCCGCGGCGGTGATGCTGGCCAGGTCCGGGCTGGCCGTCCATGTCATCGAGGGAGCGGAGACGCCGGGCGGCGGCTGCCGCACCGCCGAGCTGACCCTGCCCGGGTTCCGGCACGACGTCTGCTCGGCGGTCCATCCGCTCGCCGCAGCCTCGCCGTTCTTCCGGCAGCTGGACCTCGCGGCTCTCGGCGTGGCGCTGCGCACGCCGAAGGTGGCGTTCGCTCATCCGCTCGACGGCGGCCGCGCGGCCTGGCTGGCCGGGTCGGTGGACGAGACCGCGGGGAACCTGGGCGCGGACGGCACCGCCTACCGGCGGCTGCTCGAGCCGCTGGTCCGCGACGCGACGCTGACCCTGCCCGACGTGCTCGCGCCGCTGCGGTCGGTTCCCGGCCACCCGCTCGCCATGGCCAGGTTCGGCCTGGACGGCCTGCCGCCGGCCAGCCTGCTGGTGCGCCGGTTCCGGTCGCCGGAGACCCGCGCCATGTTCGCCGGCGCGGCCGCGCACACGATGCGCCCCCTGACCGCGCCGGTCACCGGCGCGTTCGGGCTGACCCTGATGATCATCGCGCACGCCGTCGGCTGGCCGGTCGTCGAGGGCGGCAGCGCGCGGCTCGTCGATGCGCTGGTCGCCGAGCTCACCTCGCTCGGAGGCACGCTCGAAACCGGCCGCTGGGTGACCTCGCTCGCCGACCTGCCCGCGGCCAGGGCGGTCCTGCTCGACGTCACGCCGCGCCAGCTCGTCGCGCTGGCGGGCGAGTCGATCGGCGCGCGGAGCCGCCGCACCCTGGAGCGGTTCAGGTACGGTACCGGTGTCTGCAAGGTGGACTGGGCGCTGAGCGGGCCGGTGCCCTGGCAGGCCGCGCCGTGCCGGGAAGCGGGCACCGTGCATGTCGGCGGCACGTTCGCCGAGGTCGCGCGCGGCGAGGCCGATGTGAACGCCGGCCGCCACCCGGACCAGCCTTTCTGCCTGGTGGCGCAGCCTGGCGTGGTGGACCCGACCCGCGCCCCGGCCGGGCAGTGCACCCTGTGGGGATACTGCCACGTTCCCGCCGGGTCGTCGGTCGACATGTCCGGCCGGATCGAGGCGCAGATCGAGCGGTTCGCGCCGGGCTTCACCGACCTGATCCTGGCCAGGTCGGTAAGGACCGCCGCCGACATGGAGCGGTACAACCCGAACTACGTGGGCGGCGACATCAACGGCGGCGCCGCGACCCTGCGCCAGACGTTCTTCCGGCCCACGCTGCGCTGGAATCCGTACCGGACGCCGCTGCCCGGCGTCTACCTGTGCTCGTCGTCCACGCCGCCCGGCGGCGGCGTGCACGGCATGTGCGGCCTGGGCGCCGCCAGGACGGCCCTGGCTGACCTGGGTGTCAAAACCTGAGCCGGCCCTCACTTGCCTGGATCTGGTTCACCTTATAGGTCGCAGATCGGACACCAGATTGACTCCAACTCGGGGGAAGTCACCGATCGCGGCGTCCCGGACGGCGATACTGGGGCAATCGGCTAACGGCGCAGGCCGAGCAGCCACGAGCCTGGGACGCGGGCGAGCGGCCGGGAGCCGAGAGCCGGCACGTGCTATTGCGGCGGCTGGAGAAGCTGGCGCCCGGGGCTCCGAGAGCTTCTACGCCAAGCACGAGCTGACGCACGAGTCGTGCGGTCGACTCAGGTCGCATGAGACGAGCTGGGACGAGCCGATTGAGCTGGAGGTCTATCAAGCGTGAGGCTGACACCGGTACATGATCGGCCTGGGAATCGGTGCGGAAGGCGGACTCGGGCTCAAGTCGTAAAGTCTGCGTCAGATGCGACCGCGAACTCTTCGGCAAACCCCAAACCCTTCGCCTTGTCGCCGTCGCTCCCTGGCTGCCGTCGGGGTGTCTTGCCTGCGGCACGAACTTCTCGGGCGCCGCGCCTGGCGATTGGGGGCGCCGCCGCTCCGGTTACCCGGCACCGCGCTGCGCCGCGATCAGGTCGCGATACCAGGCGAACGAGGCCTTGGGGATCCTGCGCTGCGTGTCGAAGTCGGTATAGACCAGCCCGAACCGCTGGTGGAAGCCCTCCGACCACTCGAAGTTGTCGGTGAACGTCCACTCGAAGTAGCCGCGCACGTCCACGCCCGCGTCGATCGCCGCGCGGGTCGCCCTGATGTGCCCGTCCAGGTAGCCGATCCGCTCCTGGTCATCGACCGTGCCGTCCGCCGCCACCACGTCGTCGGCGGAACAGCCGTTCTCGGTGACGTAGACCGGCGGCAGCGCGTCGCCGTACCAGGCGCGCAGCGATGTGAGCATCTCGGTCAGCCCGGCCGGGACCACCGGCCAGCCGAAGGCGGTCACCGGGTATCCGGGAATCGGCTCGAGCTGGAACGGCAGCGGCGAGTCGGGCAGCGCCGACAGCCTGGTGGGCATGTAGTAGTTCACCCCGAGCCCGTCGATCGGTGCCGAGATGGCGGCCAGGTCGCCGTCCCTCACCCACGACAGGCCGTCCGGCCCGATGCCGAACGCCCCGAGGTCGGGATATCGGCCGAGCAGCACGGGATCGGTGAACATGCGGTTCTGGAGCGTGTCGCAGGCTCGGGCGGCCGCCACGTCGGCGGGGCTGTCGCTGGCCGGCCAGGCAGGCGAGTAGTTGTTGGTGATCATCACCTCGCGCGCGCCGGCGGCCCGGAGCGCGGCTGTCGCCAGGCCGTGGCCGAGCAACTGGTGATGAGCGGTCGGCAGGGCGCCCAGCATCAGCGCCCTGCCCGGCGCGTGCATGCCGAGTGCGTAGCCGAAGGCAGTCACCACGAAGGGTTCGTTGAGCGTAATCCACATGCCGATCCGGTCGGCCAGCCTGCCCGCGGCGAGCGCCGCGTAGTCGGCGAACCGGCGCGCGACGTCACGGTTCAGCCAGCCGCCCTCGTCCTCGAGCGGCTGCGGCAGGTCCCAGTGGTACAGCGTGGGGACCGGCCTGATCCCCGCCGCGAGCAGCGCGTCGGTCAGCCGGTCGTAGAAGTCGAGACCGGCCAGGTTGGCCGGGCCCGAGCCGCCTGGCTGCACCCGCGGCCAGGCGATCGAGAACCGGTACGCGGTGATGCCGAGGTCCGCCATCAGCGCGACGTCCTGCGGCCAGCGGTGGTAGTGGTCGGTGGCCACGTCGCCGGTGTGGCCGCCGGAGATCACTCCCGGCAGCCGGCAGAACGTGTCCCAGACCGAGTCGCCGCGGCCGTCCGCCGCCGCGGCGCCCTCGATCTGGTAGGCGGCGGTGGCCACGCCCCACAGGAAGCTAGCGGGGAAGGACGGCATCGGCGAGTCGGTCACCCGCCGATCGTAGGGCACGGCCGCAGTGCCGCCGCCCGCTCGCCGCCGCCCGCCGCCGCGCGGCCGCGGCCTGCTGCCGGGTGCTACCGCTGCTGCGTGGGCTCGGCGGCCGGGACGGCTCCCATGATCATCGAGTCCCCGCGGAACAGCGGCGTGTCCCTGACCTGGCGCTCGATCGAGGCCGCCGACATGGTGTACCCGATGAACAGCAGCAGCGAGATCGCCTCCATCACGATCCACAGCCAGTGCGAGGCCAGCTGGGTGCTCCAGTCGTTCAGCCCGTGCAGCACGGCGGGCAGCGTGATGCCGAACAGGATCAGCGGGATCCGGCGCCTGCGGTAGTTCACGCCCATGCCGATGAAGAACGCGGCGATGCCGGCCCAGACCGCGTGCTGGAAGCCGTCGACGAACACCCGCTGGGCGAAGGTCAGGATCAGCGGGACGGCGAGGCCGGCCCTGTGGTTGCCCTGCATCAGGTAGCTGGATGTGTAAAACACGGACTCGCGGACTCCGAAGGCGAGCCCTGCGACGGTGCCGAGGAACATCCACACCCGCACGTCGAGCGTGACCTTCCACACCCATCGGAGCAACAGGGCAGCGACGAGAATCGGGACCGCCTTGGTGACCTCCTCGGCGAATCCAACCCCGTAGATCCAGGGCAGCAGGTTGTGCATGGCCGAGGTGTTGTCCAGCGCGTCTTCCCACGGCAGGGTCAGGGTCGGCAGCAGCACCAGGACGGCGGCGATGATGGCGGCGGCCAGCCACCCGGTCAGCTTGGTGATCGGCCCCGGCCTGATCAGCAGCCAGAACGCCACTGCCCACAGCGGCGCGATCGCGAGGCTGTACGCCCAGCCAGGGGCGCTCAGGTCGCTGCTCGCCGAGAACAGCACCACGAACAGCGAAGGCAGCAGGCCGTAGGCGATGACGAGCAGCCGCGAGCCCTGCTTCCAGCCGGGGTCCTTCAGCCAGCTGCGAACCGGAAGCAGGATGTGCACCGCGGTCGCGAAGTCGCCGCCGGGGAAGTCCAGCCTGGCCTGCTGCGCGGGCAGCTGCAGGCGGGCGGGGCTGGAGTGACTGCCCGAGATGTCGCCGCGCCACAGTTCCTCGCGGTGCACCGCGCTGGGGTGCCTGGTCCTCACCTGCCCGGCCGCGGTCGCGCCCGCCGGGTCGCCGCCGGCCTGCACGGCCGGGGCGGAGTGCGACCTGGTAGCGACACTGGCCAGGTCGGCCCGGGCCAGGTCGGCCTCGGCCCGGTCGGCACCGGCCCGGTCGGCACCGGCCCGGTCGGCACCGGCCCGGTCGGCACCGGCCCCGTCGGCACCGGTTCCGTCGGCACCGGCCCCGTCGGCGCCGGCCAGGTCGTCAGCTGTGGGCGCGGCGTCGGTCAACTCGATCCGCAGCTGCGGCCCGAGCGGAGTCGCGAGGTGCACGTCGAGCGGCTGCTGCACGGCCACGGACGCGACCGAGAGGCCGCCGGCGAAGGTGCGCCCCTTGCCGAGGTCGTCGAGCACCCAGCCATCCGCGCGCCAAATGATCCGCGCGTGCTCGCGCGAGACTATCGGGTCGGAGACGACGACGGCGTTGTCCGGGCTGCGGCCGATGCGGACCGTCTGGCCTGGTTCGAACGTGAACGTCTGGTCAGCGAACGTGATCTTGAGCTCGCTCACTCGCCCGCCTCCCTGCGCGACCCGCCTCGAACATTGTGCACGGGCCAGCGCGGGCTCAGATTACCGACACCTGGGCGATGGTCGGTCACAATCCGTGAACGGCGAGCGCGGCAGAACGCGACCTCGACCCGCAGGCGCGGCTTACCCCCCGGTCGCCTCCGCGATCGCCGTGTCCACCTCGGCCTGCCGCGCGGCGAGCTCGGCCTGGTACTTCTCCTCGTCTATCCGCTCGGCTAGGTCCTCGTCGGCCTTCATCAGCGACTCGAGGTCGCTCTCGGCCGCGGCGAGCACGCCGAGGTCGGCGAAGGCGTGCCTGACCTTCGGCCCCCACAGGCCGATGTCCCTGACGCACGGCACGATCCTGGTGAACAGCAGTGACCTGAACGCCTGCTGCACGGGCGACTTGTCGGTAAAGTCCATGCACTCGTCGACGTCGAAGTTCAGCCGCTCCCAGACCTCCTGGGCGCGGAACCTGCTGTTCATCAGGTAGCAGCCCTCGATCAGGAACTCCTCGCGCTCGGCGCGCTCGGGCCGTGTCAGCTCGGCGTAGTAGTCACGCAGCGCGAGCCTGCCGAACGCCACGTGCCGTGCCTCGTCCTGCATGACGTAGGCGAGCAGCTGGGTGACGAGCGGGTTGTTCGACATGTCCCTGTGCACGCCGAACGCGGCCAGCGCCAGCCCCTCGATCAGTACCTGCATGCCGAGGTAGGGGTAGTCCCAGCGGCCGTCGGCCAGCGCCTCGGCCAGCAGCCTGGCCAGGTCGTCGTTGATCGGGTAGTAGATGCCGATCTTGTCCTTGATGAACCGCTGGTAGAGCTCGACGTGCCGCGCCTCGTCCATCACCTGGGTGGCGGCGTAGAACTTGGAGTCCATATCGGGAACCGACTCGACGATCCGCGCCGCGACGGTGAGCGCGCCCTGCTCGCCGTGCAGGAACTGGCTGAACAGCCAGGACGACAGGTGCATGCCGAGCTCGTCGCGCTCGGCCTGGTTCAGTTTCTCCCACTGCCGTGACCCGTAGATCGGGCTGAGTTCCTCGGTCTGCTCCATCACGTTGCACGGGTCCACCGGGATGTCCCAGTCGATCCGCTTGGTCGCGTCCCACTGCTTGTCCTTGCCCCGCTGGTACAGGTCGAGCAGCCGGCCGCGGCCGTTGTCGTAGTCCCAGTTGAACCGGGCGGCGCCGGTGGCGGGGACGTCCCAGGTGCCGGGCTTCACGTCGGTGACATAGTGGTCGTAGGTGCTCATGGCGGCCCCCTGGGAGACGAGTACTCCGATATTACTCTCCGGTAGCCTGCTGTTTCCAGAGCGCTGCCACCCCTCTTCCAGAGTGCTGCCGCTCCATCTCCCATCGCGTCCTGGCGCGATCGCCGTGACCATTCCTGGGGGTGGCCCTACCGGAGCCCCGGGTGGCAGCACGATGGGCCGCGGGAGCCTGGCGTGGGAAGATCACGGTGTGGCGGACGGTCCGAATCTCGTAGTCGTGGTCGATGACCAGGCGCCGTTCCGTGCGGCCGCCCGGGCGGTGCTGCGGCGGCTAGCGGGCTTCGAGCTTGCGGGCGAGGCGGCGAGCGGGGCCGAGGCGATCGACATGGTGGACCAGGTCAGGCCGGCGCTGGTGCTGATGGATATCAACATGCCCCAGATGAACGGCATCGAGGCGACCCGCGAGATCGTCGCGGCCCACCCCGACGTGGTCGTCTTCCTGTGCTCCACCTACGACGCGAGCGATCTGCCGGCCGACGCCGCGGCCAGCGGAGCGCGGGCCTACCTGAACAAGGAGCGGTTCAGCCCCGATGCGCTCAGGCGGCTGTGGGACACCCGCGACTCCGGCGTATTCGTGTCCCAGTAGGTGGTGGCGGGCACACGCAGCCGGTCACTGCGCGGGCGGCGCGGCCTTGCCCTGCTCGCGTAGCGTGCCGATGTGCTCCCTGAGCACCTGCTCCATCTGCCCGGAGAACTCCACGATCAGCCGCAGCTCGTCGTCGCTGTAGCGCTCGGCCATCCGCTGCCATGCCCGGGCCATCGGCAGGAACACCGAGCCTACGTCCCTGATCGCGCGTTCGGTGACCAGGCGCACGACCACCCGGCGGCGGTCCGTCGCGTCTCGCTCTCGCGTGGCAAAGCCTGCTTCCTCCAGCCGGTCGATGACGCCGGTGATCGAGGCCGTGCTCAGCCCGGTGGCCTTGGCCAGCTGACCCGCCGTCATCTGGCCACGAAAACTCAGCAGGTTCAGGCAGTTCAGGTCGGTCGCGTTGATCCCGATCCGGTCGGCGGCCGCCTGGCCCATCAGCTGCATGAGCGAGCCGGCCCTGCGGATCGCTGCGGCGAAGGCCGCCGTGAGCTCGGCCCGCTCGGTCAGGCCAGCGCCGGCCAGGTCGGCGCCGATCGGCTCGGCCCACGGCACGTCCCAGCCTTCCGGCATACTTCAGCTCCTTATTTACTAGCTAACCTAGACATACGAAACCCAAGATGCTAGGTTTTCCTGTGAATTAGCTGGCAAGCCTACCTTCGAGGCACCTCCACAGAGCGGAGACAGGCAATGACATCGGATGGTCAGATCCTGGCACCTCCCGCGTCCTCGGGCGAGGACGCTGACCCGCGGCGCTGGCTCACCCTGGTGATCCTGCTGCTCGCCGCGCTCATGAACCTCCTCGACGTGTCGATCGTGAACATCGCGGTCCCGTCGATCCAGCGGGACCTGGGGGCCAGCTACGCCGACATCCAGTGGGCGCTGGCCGGGTACACGCTCGCGTACGCGCTGGTGCTGATCACCGGCGGCAGGCTCGGCGACACCTTCGGGCGCAAGCGGCTGTTCCTGATCGGCGTGGCCGGCTTCACCGCGATGTCCGCCCTGTGCGGGGCCGCGCAGAGCCCGGGCCAGCTGATCGCCTTCCGGGTAGCGCAGGGCGCCATGGGCGGGATCATGATCCCGCAGGTGCTGTCCGTCATCCAGGTGATGTTCCCGCCGTCCGAGCGGATCAAGGCGCTGGCGGGCTTCGGCGTCACGGCGGGCCTGGGCACCGTGAGCGGGCCGCTGCTCGGCGGGCTGCTGATCCAGGGCAACCTGCTCGGCCTGGACTGGCGGCCGATCTTCCTGATCAACGTCCCGGTGGGCATCGTCGCGCTGGCCGCCGCCGCGGTGCTGGTGCGGGAGTCTCGCGCGCCGAGCCCGCCGAGGCTCGACCCGGTCGGCGTCGCCCTGATCTCGGCCGCGCTGCTGCTGCTGCTCTACCCGCTGGTACAGGGCCGCCAGCTCGGCTGGCCGTGGTGGACCTTCGTCTCGATGGCCTGCTCGGTGCCGGTGCTCGCGGCGTTCGTCGGTTACGAGCGGATCAAGGCCAGGCGGGACGGCTCGCCGCTCGTGCAGCTGCGGCTGTTCGGCCAGCGGGCGTTCAGCGTCGGGATCGGCATCGCCATGACATTCTTCCTCGGCGTCACCTCGTTCGCGCTGATCCTCACGCTGTTCCTGCAGATCGGCCTCGGCTTCACGGCGCTGCACGCGGGCCTGACGTTCCTGCCGTTCTCCGGCGGGGTGCTGGTCGCCTCGGGCGCGGCGGCAAGGCTCGCCCCGAAGTTCGGCCGCGGCGTGACGATGACCGGCGCGCTGGTCATGGCGGCGGGGATGGCCGGCCTGATCATGATCGTCCGGCACTACGGCCAGGCTGTCACGACCCAGGAACTGCTGCCCGGCCTGGTCGTGGCGGGCCTGGGCATGGGCACGGTGCTCGCGCCGCTCGCCGACATCCTGCTGGCCGGCGTGCGGGAGGAAGACGCGGGCTCCGCTTCCGGTGTGTTCAACACCGGCATCCAGCTCGGCGCCTCGATCGGCGTCGCGGTCATCGGCGTGATCTTCTTCGGGCTGCTCGGCAGCCAGTCGGGCTCCGCCGCCGCGGCGGTCGCGCCGCAGTTGCGCGGCGAACTGACCGCCGCCGGCCTGCCGCGCGGCGTCGCGACCCCGGTCGTCACCGCGTTCCGCGGCTGCCTGCACGACCGGCTGGTGGCCGCGGACCCGACGGTGACTCCGCCGTCGTGCCGCCAGGGCCGGGCGGCCGCCGCGCTGCCCGCCAAGGTGGTGCACGAGATCGCCGCGACCGGCCGCCGCGCGACCGGCATCGACTTCGCCGCGGCCGTGCAGCGCACGCTGTGGTTCCAGGTCGGCGTCTTCGTGCTGAGCTTCCTGCTGATGCTCGCGCTGCCCGCGTCGCGGCGGCGGAAGCGCACGGCAACGCTCGGACCGGCCGAACCGGCCGAACCGGTCGCCGAGGCCGTGCCGGTCAGGTCGGCGGACTGAGCTGGCCCGGACGGAGCCCGGCCAGGCCGGCTACTGGTGCATGGGGCGCTCGTGATCGGCATGGCCGGCCAGCTCGAGCTGAAACGTCGAGTGGCCGACGTCGAAGTGGCCGCGCAGGCACTCCTGCAGCGCGTCGAGGATGACCCCGCTCCGGCCGTCGGCGAGCACGTCCGGCTCGACGACGACGTGCACGGACAGCACCGGCAGCCCGGACGTGATCGTCCACGCGTGCAGGTCGTGCACGTCGCGCACGCCGGTCAGGCCGGTCAGGTGCGCCCTGACCTCGCTCAGGTCGATGCCGCGCGGGCTGGCCTCGAGCAGCACATCGATCGCGTCGGCCAGCAGCCGCCAGGTCCGCGGCAGGATCAGCACTCCGACCAGCAGCGCGGCGATCGGGTCGGCGCGGGTCAAGCCGCTCGCCGCGATGACGATACCGGTCACGATGACCGCGGCGGCGCCCAGCGCGTCGGAGGCGACCTCGAGGAACGCGCCCCTGATGTTCAGGCTCTCGGCCTGGCCCTGCCGCAAGATCAGCAGGCTGATCGCGTTGGCCGCGAGCGCGACCACGCCGAAGACGATGAGCAGTGGCGACTCGACCGCCGGCGGCGAGGTCAGCCTCCTGACCGCCTCCACGATGATGAAGACCGACATGCCGAACAGGACCACGGCGTTGACCATCGCGGCCAGGATCTCCGCCCTGGCGTAACCGAACGTGCGCCGCTGGGTGGCCGGCCGCATCGCGAACACGACGGCGAGCAGCGAGAGCCCGACGCCCCCCGCGTCGGCCGCCATGTGGGCGGCGTCGGCGAGCAGGACGAGGGCGCCGCTGACCCAGGCACCGGCCGCCTCGGCGACCGCGACCGTGATCGTGATCAGCATGACGATGACGAGCGAGCGCCGGTGCTCGCCCGTCAGCGTGAGCCTGGAGCCGTGCGAGTGCCCGTGCGGTTGGCCGTGGCCGTGCGAGTGCCCGTGCGGCCGCCGATGCTCCCGGCCTCCCGCCGGCCGCGGCCGGGTGGCCGCGTGCTCGGGCCGCTGGCCGTGGCCGAGCTGATCACAGCCCGGCTCGCGCTCGAGGCCGTGGCCTGGCGCGGTCATGACGGCGGCGAGTCGCCCGCTCCCGGAGCGAGCAGCTCGTAGGCCGGGTTGATCATGACGGCCTCCTTGTCACGCACGCCGACCTGCCCAGTGAACCTGACCTTCGCGCCAGGATCCAGCCCGGGGATGTGCGAGCGTCCGTAGAACATCGCGGTCAGCTGGCCCGTCGCATCGACGATCTCACAAGCCAGGACCGTATTGCGCTCGACCGGCCTGATCTCGACGGCGTGCACCCTGCCTTCGACGGTCGCCTTGCCCCGCTTGGGCAGTTGGCCGATCGGCGTCGCTGCCTTGGACGGCGTCGGGCGGTTGTACCTGGAGATGTTCGTGGCCTCCGCGGGAGTAGGCGCAGGCGGCTCGGGCGGCGTCGGGGCTCCCAGGGCCGGCTCGCGCTCGGGAGCGGCGGCCGATGGCTCGGCGGCGTGCCCGTCCGCCTTCGTGCCGTCCGCCGGCGTGCCGTCCGGCGTCGTGCCGTCCGCCGGGGCCGCGTGCGCGGTTCCGGCCTCGGCGGGACGAGCGCCGGCGGTGGCCGCATCCCCGGTAGCGGCCACACTGGCGCGCTCCCGCGCGGCCAGGCTCTCTACCCGGCTGCGGACATCGAACGGGACGATGGTCGCGGCCGCATGCGGGATCTGGCTGACCACGCTGGCCATCCGGTCCGCTGTCTGGTCGTGCAGCAGCCGTCCGAACAGCGGGCTGTAGCTTCGCCGCGGCAGGACCGCCGTGACGCCGACGCCGGGCAGCTGTGCCTCCGCCTGGACCATCTCGGCCGCGGCCTTCGCGAGCCGGCGGTCCGGGCAGTCCACCAGGTCGAGGACCACGCCGGTGTTGGCCCGCACCCAGTCCTGCCTCAGCCGGTCGGCCTGGGTGCTGTCCAGCACGAAATGCACCGCGCGCAGGCTGGTCGGCCGCAGGCTGCGCGCATACCGGAGAGCGGCGAGAGTGGCCAGGTCGAGTTCGTCGACGAAGACGTAGACGCTTCGCCGCGAGTAGGTCGGCGCGGTGGGCTCGGGCTGCCCGGCCCGGACGGTGCCGATGCGCGCGAGGACGTCGGCCTCCAGCTTGTACTGCCGGTTGAGCCTGATCAGGGCCGGCACGCCGATCACGAAGAGCACGAGCACCAGCCAGGCGCCCTCGGTGAACTTCACGACGGCGAAGATGACCACGACGATCGCGGTCAGCCCGCCCGCGGCGCCGTTGGTCACGAGCTTGCGCCGCCATCCGGCTTCCTTGTGCTTGATGTGGTAACGGGCCATCCCGAAACCCGCGAGCGAGAAGGCGGTGAAGACACCGATGGCGTAGAGCGGTACGAGGCTGTTCACCGACGCGCCGCGGATCAGGAGCAGCGATATCGACACGATGGTCAGCACGATGATCGCGTTGGAGAACACCAGGCGATGACCTCGCTTGAGCAGCCAGCGCGGCAGGAACGCGTCCCCGGCCACGTAACTGGCCAGGAACGGGAACCCGTTGAAGCTCGTGTTTCCGCCCGTATAGAGAATCAGCGCGGTGGCTGCCTGCACGAAAAAGAAGAGCGCGACCCCGACCGGCGTGTGGCCGAAGATGATCTTGGCCTCCTGAGCGAGCACCGTCGGGTATCCGCTCTTGTACGGAGTGGCGTGGGTGGCGTGCGCCATCCAGGAAATGCCGGCGACGAGGAAGGCCAGGATGGCGCCCTCGATCACGAGCACCCGGCGGGCGTTGACTCCTTCCGGCGGCCTGAAGGCCCCGACCGCGTCGGAGACGGCCTCGATGCCGGTGAGCGATGCTCCGCCGTTGGCGAAGGCGCGCAGGAACGTGAAGATCATCGCGAAGGTCAGCAGCCCGGCTGTGCCCGTGCCGATCTGGTAGGTGTCATGCAGCGCGAGCGGGTTGTATCTCGGCAAGTCCCCGAACAACTGGCGGCCCAACCCAACCAGGATCATCAGGATGACCGAGCCGGCGAACATGTACGTTGGCATGGCGAAAGCCCGCCCGGCCTCGCGGATCCCCCGAAGGTTGCCGTAGGAGATCAGGACCACCACGGCGACCGTCATCTCCAGATGGAACTCGCCCAGCGCCGGGAACGCGGAGACCACCGCTGCGGTGCCGGCCGCGGTCTGGACAGCGACGGTGACCACGTAGTCGATGAGCAGCGCGACGGCGGCGATCTGGGCGACCCGGGGCCCGAAGTTCTCCCGTGCCACCACGTACGACCCGGCTGGCCTGATGTAGACCATGACCACCTCGCGGTAGGACAGCACCACGAGGGCCATCACGACCAGGATGACCAGGGTCATGGGCAGGATCAGGGTAAAAGCCGCCAGCCCGGCCATGGGCAGCAAGGCGATGAGGATTTCCTCGGTGCCGTAGGCCGCCGAGGAGATTCCGTCTGGCGACAGTACGCCGAGTGCGAGCGGCTTGGACAGCCGCTGCTCGCTGAGCTGCTCGTTGACAAGCGGCGGTCCGAGCAGGCGCCGCTTGATGGCGTAGCCCAGGCTCTCGGCCAGATCGTTCTGACCTGCCGCCAGACCCGTACGCTTGCCTGTCGCCACGCCTGTCGTTCCTCCGCTCGATCCGGCCCTCGGTGACGCTTCGCTGGCGTCCCGGACGTGGCCTTCATACCATCGTGACCGCTGTGAGCCGGAACCAGGGACCCGGCCCCCCGGCCGTACCGTAAGTCACGGTCGTGCCGCTACCGCAATATTCGTCGCCGAGCTGGCTAGATAACCGGCTGGCCGGCAGGCCATCATCCTGTTTACCCGCCGATGGCACGGCGAGGCAACGCACAGCGCCCGCCGGCACTGACAGTGTTCCCAGCGGCCCGGGGGCTACCCGTGCCGGGCAGACCGGCACCGGAGCGGGTAGGAGAACGGCAGGGGCAGACCAGAAAGGCTGCGTTGACATGACCACATCACCGGCGGCCGCGGCGCCGGAGGCAGGAAACGGGCGCGTGCTGCACCTGTCCGAGCTGGTCGGGCGGCCGATCACGGACAAGCGGGGGGAATCGATCGGCAAGCTGGCCGACATCATCGTGCGGCTGCGCGGCGCCGAGCACCCCCTCGTGACCGGCCTGGTCGCCGCCGTGGGTAGCCGCGAGGTTTTCGTTCCGCTCGAACAGGCGAGTTCGTTCGACGGTGAGGTGCTCAAGCTGACCAGCGCCCGGCTGGACCTGCGCAAGTTCGAGCGCCGTCACGGCGAGGTGCTGCTGCGCGCCGATGTGCTCGGGCACCGGCTGATCGACGTGCCGAGCGCGCACCTGATCAAGGCGGTTGACCTTGAGCTGCGGCAGCTGGGCAGCGTGTGGGTGCTGGCCGGAGTCGATACCCACCGCAGGGCGCGCGGCCTGCGGCGCCTGCTCGCGCCGCCCGAGCAGGCGCACGTGTTCGAGGAGTGGGTCAACTTCGAGCCGCTGATCGGGCATGCGAGCAGCGCGCTGCTGCGCGGGCCGTTCGGCCGGATCAGGCGGCTGAAGGCGGCCCAGATCGCCGACCTGCTCGAGGAGGCGTCCAAGGCGGAGGGGACCGAGATCCTGAGCCAGGTGCGCGCCGATCCCGAGCTCGAGGCCGACGTATTCGAGGAACTGGACGAGGATCTGGCGAGCCGGCTGCTCGGCGCGCGAACCGACGCCGAGATCGCCGGGGTGCTGAACCGGATGCGGGCCGACGATGCCGCGGACGCGATCTCGGAGCTTCCGCAGCGGCGCAGGCAGCCGGTGATCGACTTGCTGCCCGCCGGCCAGCGGGCCAAGGTGCTGACGCTGATGGGGTTCAACCCGACGAGCGCCGGCGGCCTGATGGGGATGGACTTCCTGGCCGTCCCCGCCGGTGTCCTGGTGGGCGAGGCGCTCGCCGCCGTCGGCGGCTCGCGCAGCCTCGAGCCTGAGTCGCTGACCAGCGTGCACGCGCTTGACCGGGACGGCGGGCTGTGCGGGGTCGCGACCGTGGTTACCCTGCTGCAGGCCGATCCGGCGGCGCGGCTGAGCGATGTCTACGACGACGACCCGGTCAGGATCGGCGCCGACACCGACGTCGTCGACGTCGCCGTGCTGATGAGCGACTACAACCTGGTCACCGTCCCGGTCGTGGACGACAACCGCACGATGATCGGGCTGATCACGGTCGACGACGTGCTCGAGGTGACGCTGCCCGAGGACTGGCGGCGCAGGGAGGCGGCCGAGCCGCCCGACTCCCGCCGGGGCAAGCGGCCGTGACCGACCCCGCCGGGCGGGACCCTCCTCCGGGGCATCCCGGCCGGCCGGCCCCGGCCCCGGCCGCGGCTCTCACCAGGCCGGAACCGTCGGCAGGCGAGACGAGCCCCGGCGACATCGAGGGTGCGTTCGGCCGGATCGCGGTGGGGGACGAGCAGTACTCCGGCTGGCGCAGGCGGCTGGTGACGTTCCTGGCGATCGTCGGCCCCGGCCTGATCGTGATGGTCGGCGACAACGACGCCGGCGGCGTCGCGACCTACGCCCAGGCGGGCCAGGACTACGGGTACAGCCTGCTCTGGGTGCTGCTGCTGCTCGTGCCCGTGCTCGTGGTCAACCAGGAGATGGTCGTCAGGCTCGGCGCCGTCACCGGCGTCGGCCACGCCAGGCTGATCATGGAGCGGTTCGGCAGGTTCTGGGCATGGTTCAACGTGGGGGACCTGTTCCTGCTCAACTTCCTCACGATCGTCACCGAGTTCATCGGCATCTCGCTGGCGATGAAGTACTTCGGCATCAGCCCGTACATCTCGGTCCCGGTCGCCGCCGCCATGCTGATCGCGATCACCGTGAGCGGCAGCTTCCGGCGCTGGGAACGCGCGATGTTCCTGTTCATCGGATCCAGCCTGGTGCTGTTCGTGCCGCTGGTGATCTTCTCGCGTCCGCGGGCCGGCCCCATCGCCTTCCACTTCGTCGTGCCAGGCGTGCAGGGCGGCGTCAGCTCCAACGCCGTGCTGCTGATCATCGCCATCGTCGGGACGACGGTGGCCCCGTGGCAGCTGTTCTTCCAGCAGTCGAACGTGATCGACAAGCGGATCACGCCCCGGTTCATCCGCTACGAGCGGGCGGATACGTTCCTCGGGTCGCTCGTCGTCGTGGGCGGCGCGGCGGTGATCCTGATCGCGACCGTGTACGCGGTCGCCGGGAAGCCGCTGGCCGGGCACTTCACCGACGCGCTCGGGGTCGCCGAAACGTTCAGGGCCAAGAGCGGCTTCCTCGGCACGATCTTCGCGCTCGTGCTGCTCGACGCGAGCATCGTCGGGGCGGCGGCCGTCACGCTGTCGACCAGTTACGCGTTCGGCGACGTGTTCAACATCAGGCACTCGCTGCACCGCAAGTTCCGCGACGCGAAGGCCTTCTACGCCAGCTACACCCTGGTCGTCGTGCTCGCCGCGGGCATCGTGCTGCTGCCAGGCGCGCCGCTTGGCCTGCTCACCACCGCGGTCCAGGCACTGGCCGGCGTGCTGCTCCCGAGCGCCAGCGTGTTCCTGCTGCTGCTCTGCAACGACCCCGAGGTGCTCGGGCCGTGGACCAACGCGCGCTGGCTGAACATCGTCGCTGGCGTGATCATCTGGCTGCTGCTGCTGCTCTCCGGCACGCTCGTGGTGACCACGCTGTTCTCCGGCGTGTCTGCCGCGACGGTCATGGTTTGGCTGGCGGTCGGGCTGACGGCGGGCTCGGGGCTGGCGTTCGGCTGGCTCAGGTTCGCCGCCGCACGGGCCGGGCAGGTCCGGCGGCCCGGGTCTGGCTTGCAGGCTGGGCAGGCCGCGCGGGGCGGGGCCGCCGGCTTCGCGGGCCTGACCAGGGCCGAGCGGGCGAACTGGCGGATGCCGCCGCTCGCCCTGCTCAAGCCGGTCGTCTGGTCGCCAGGCACGAAGCTCGCCATCCTGCTGCTGTGGGGCTACCTCGTGGTCTCCGTGCTCCTGCTGGTCGTCAAGGCCATCCAGCTAGGCACAAGCTGACCGACCCCGCCGCCCGCGCGCCTCCGGCCCCACGGGATCGCAGGATCGTGGATGATTTTCGGCTATATCGTCGACAAGCATCCACGATCATGGAAAAGCGGAATGTTGCTCGTTACAGCAGCAACACAAGCCACAGCAGCCACGTCGGCAGCCGGCGCGCGGAATTGACATCTCTGCGCCGGATCGGGCATCCTCGACGGTGGTTGACAAGGACACCTCGTTCGGTGAGGCGTCTTCACGGACACAGGCCACTGATCCCAACCGTCGAGAGACGCTCCGGATCAGGACACCTCTCCCCGGCCTAAGGGGTGAGGCCAAGTGGCTGCGCAGGCGGACAGCGCCCGGTGACCGTGCCGGTGAGGCACGGCCGATCCTGGACGCGCAGTGCCGCGCTACGCCGTGGAGTGCCAAAGCTCTAACGAGAGAGGTGCCTGCTCCGGTTTCGCTGGGGCGCGCCGCCTCCCGGCAGGTGTGACGGCGTTGCCTGGCTGCAAGCGCTAGCCATCCGGGCGCGGCATGCCTGGCATCAGGCTGAAGGAGGCGAGTCGTGGAACACGATAGACCGGGCCGGAACTGGCCCTGCTCGCCGTCCTTCCTGCCCGTTCCGGGCACGTGCCCGCGCCGTCCAGCCGATCCGCAAGGGGTCGCTCCCAGCCAGGCCTGACCGCAGCCTTCGCACCGCAGGCCGCGCCTGGCGGCGCGTTCCGCGTGCCCCCCGATCCCGCCGGTCATCCGGCGGTGAAAGGGGTGCTCACCATGACCACCACCGCCACCCAGAGCCTGACGACGCCGGTCCGCGGCATAGCCCGCGACTCCGCCGACATCGGCGACATCAGGGGCGCTCTCGGCACGATCTCGCTCGATGACGCCGTCGGCGGGCGGACGTCGGTCCCGGCCCGGCTGAAGACGCTGCTCGCGATCGTGGGACCTGGCGTGATCGTGATGGTCGGCGACAACGACGCCGGGGCATTCTCCACCTACGGGCAGGCCGGCCAGACCTACGGGACCAGGCTGCTGTGGACGTTCCTGCTCCTTGTCCCGGTGCTCTACGTGAACCAGGAGATGGTGCTCAGGCTCGGCGCGGTCACGGGCGTCGGCTACGCCAAGCTGATACTCGAGCGGTTTGGCCGGTTCTGGGGCGCGTTCAGCGTGATTGACCTGTTCATCCTGAACGCGCTGACCATCGTGACCGAGTTCATCGGGATCGCGCTCGCCGCCAGCTACCTGGGCGTGCCGAGGGTCGTCGCCGTCATCCTGGCCAGCCTGGCCATCGTGCTGGCCGCCTCGACCGGGAGCCTGCGCCGGTTCGAGCGGATGGCGATGGCCCTGTGCGCGGGCTCGCTGCTGCTCGTGCCGGTGTACGTGCTGGCGCATCCGCCGGCGGGCCAGATGGCCCGCGGCTTCGCGATCCCCTCGATGCCGGGCGGCTCCGGTCAGCTCTCGACGGTGTTGCTGCTGGTCATCGGGATCGTCGGCACCACGGTTGCGCCCTGGCAGCTGTTCTTCCAGCAGTCCTACATCGTCGACAAGCGGATCACGCCCCGGTTCATGCGGTATGAGAAGGTTGACCTCTGGCTCGGGATCGTCGTGGTGGTGATCGGCGGAGGAGCGCTGATGGGCGCGACCGCGGCGGCGTTCGCGGGAGCGCGGCACGCTCAGTTCACCGACGCGGCGGGGCTGGCGTCCGGGCTGTCCGCCTACGCCGGGCACGCGGCCGGAGTGCTGTTCGCGGTGGCGCTGCTCGACGCCTCGATGATCGGGGCGTTCGCCGTGTCCCTGTCCACCGCCTACGCCGTCGGCGACATGCTCGGCCTGAAGCACTCGCTGCACCGCGGCGTGAAGCAGGCGAAGGGCTTCTACGCCATGTACGCGGCGCTGATCGCCGTGGCCGCGACGATCGTGCTGGTCCCCGGTTCCCCGCTCGGCCTGCTCACCGAGGGAGTGCAGGTGCTGGCCGGGGTGCTGCTGCCGAGTGCCACGGTGTTCCTGCTGCTGCTGTGCAACGACAAGGAGGTGCTCGGGCCGTGGGTCAACGGCAGGGGCACCAACGTGCTCGCGGCGATCGTGGTGGGCGTCCTCGCCGTGCTCTCGGCGATCCTGATGATCTCGGTGGTGTTCGGGACGATCTCCCCTGGGCAGGTCATCGCGATCATGGCCGGCTGCGTGACCGCGGCGGTGCTGACCGGCGGCTTCCTGCTGCTGCGCCGCCGGCGGGCCGGGCCGCGAACGGACCTCCTCAGAGTCGCCGACGACCGCAGGACCAGGGACAACTGGAGAATGCCGCCGCTGGCGATGCTCGCCCCTGTGCGGATGTCGGTCGGCCGCAGGGTCGCGATGTCGGCGATGTGGGTCTACCTCGGCGCGGCGATCGCCCTGGTCGTCGTGCGGGTCGTGGAGATCGCCCTGGGCTGAGCGCGCTCAGGTCATCGGCTGGCGGCGGAGCGGCCTGGTTCGCGGGCCGCCCGCCTGGCGGGCGAGCCGGCGCTCGCGGCGGTTGCGCCAGAACCGGCGGATCCGTGACGCCAGGAAGATCACCAGGATCAGGCCGCCCACCAGCAGCGCCGCCGCGAGTATCGCCGCCGGGACCGGGTGCAACACCGCGAACACGACCATGCCGGCCACCGCCAGGTTCTCGATCAGGCTGACGATGATGTTGCTGAACGGCTCGGGGCTGGTATTGACGCCCATCCGCACGCCGGTCTTGATCAGGTGGGTGACCAGCGCGGGCCCCCTCGCCCTTGCCCAAGCCCGCCATCGGCGCGGTTCGCCAGCCACCACGCACAGGGCCGAGGTCACCATGCTGAATCTGGACAATCCCAAGCACGCCGCCGATGCCAGGCTCCGCGCGGAGACGATCATATGGCTGACCACCGTGACTCCGGCGGGCCAGCCGCGGTCGTCGGCGGTCTGGTTCGGATGGGACGGCTCGGAGTTCCTCATCTACGGATCGGCCGCCGGCCCTCGCCTCAGGCCCTGACCGCGCCGGTGACCAGCCAGCGGGAGCCGCGGGCCCGCAGGGTCAGCGTGACGAACCGCGCGGCCAGCCAGGCCGAGATCGCGAACCACAGCCCGAGCAGGCCGGCGCCGGTCACTGCCGCGACTGCCGCCGCCACGCCGAACACGGCCGAGGACGCCAGCCCGGCGACCGCCAGGTAGTCCTGGTCACCCGCCCCGATCAGCACCCCGTCGAGCACGAAGACCACCCCGGCCATCGGCTGGCCGGCCGCGACCACCAGCAGCACGACGAGCATCAGGTGGGCGACGGGCGGCGCCGCGGCGAAGAGACCGGGAAGCCAGGGCCGCGCGGCCAGCGTCGCCACGCCGAACACGGCGCCGCAGCCGGCGCCCCAGCGGATCATCCGCCCGGTCGCCGCCCGCGCCCCCGCGACGTCCCCGGCACCGAGGTACCTGCCGGTGATCGCCTGCCCGGCAATCGCGATCGCGTCGAGCGCGAAGGCCAGCAGTGTCCAGAGCCTGAAGGCGACCTGATGCGCGGCTATCGCCGCGTTGCCCTGCCGTGCCGCGATCGCGGTCGCCGCGACCAGCACGGCCTGCAGCGCCAGTGTCCTGATCACCAGGGCGGCGCCGGTCCGGGCGGCGGCCCTCAGCCCTGGCAGGTCGATGCCGAGCCGGACGCCGGCCGCCCTGGCACCGGCCGCCACCATGGCCAGGTAGGCGCCGGCCGCGCCGTACTGCGCGATCATCGTTCCCCAGGCCGAGCCCGCGATGCCCCAGTGCAGGCCGAGCACGAAGATCGCGTTCAGCGCCACGTTCACGACATTGCCGACGACGGCGACCACGAGCGGGGTCATCGTGTTCTGCAGGCCGCGCAGGATCCCGGTGCCGGCCAGGACGGTGAGCATGGCTGGCGCGGCGAGCAGGCTGATGCGCAGGTAGGTGACCGCGCCGGCAGTGACGGCAGGCGACGCGCCGAACGCGCGGACGATCGGCGTCGCGAGCGGCAGCCCGACCGCCAGCACGGCCGCGCCGATAGCGCCGGCCAGCCAGATGCCGTCGAGGCCCTGCCTGATCGCGGCCTGGCGGTTACCCGCGCCGAGCTGGCGGGCGACCGCGGCGGTGGTCCCGTAGGCGAGGAAGATCGAGACGTTGACCAGCGCGGTCAGCGCCTGGGCGGCGACCCCCAGGCTGCCCAGCGGCGCGGTGCCCAGCCTGCCGACGATGGCCGAGTCGGCGAGCAGGAACAGCGGCTCGGCGATCAGCGCCCCGAAGGCCGGTACCGCCAGGCGCAGGATCTCTGTATCTGCCGCTCGCCTCCTGGGCGCCGGCTCGCTCAGGCGACTGCTCCGCTGTCGTGCAGTTCCGCGATCCGCGCCTGGTCGAGCCCGAGCCCGCGCAGCACGGCCTCGGTGTCGGCACCCGGCCGGACGGGCGGCGCGGGCTGCCCGGCCGCGCTGCGGCCGAACCTGGGCGCGGGCGCCGGCTGCGGCACCCCGCCGACCTCGGCGAAGACTCCACGGGCGGCGTTGTGCGGATGCCCGGCCGCCTCGGCCGGTGACAGCACTGGCGCGACGCAGGCGTCCGTCCCCTCGAACAACGCCGCCCACTCGTTCCTGGTGCGCTGGGCGAAGACCTCGGTGAAGCGCTCGCGCAGCACAGGCCAGCCCGCCACGTCCATCTGCGCGGGCAGGCCGGCACAGGCCAGCCCGAGCCCGGCCAGCAGCGCGGCGTAGAACTGCGGCTCGAGCGCCCCGACCGCGACGTACCTCCCGTCGGACGTCGCGTAAGTGTCGTAGAACGGGGCGCCGCCGTCGAGCAGGTTCACACCGCGCTCGTCCCGCCACGCGCCGCTTGCTCGCAGCCCGTAGATGAACGAGGTCAGCAGCGCCGAGCCGTCCACCATCGCGGCGTCGACAACCTGGCCGAGACCGGACCGCTGCCGCTCGACGAGGGCGGCGAGCACGCCCATCGCCAGCAACATCCCGCCGCCGCCGAAGTCGCCGACCAGGTTAAGCGGCGGCACGGGCCGCTCGCCGACCCGTCCGATCGGGTGCAGCGCGCCGGAGATCGCGATGTAGTCGATGTCGTGCCCGGCGGTCGGCGCCAGCGGGCCGTCCTGGCCCCAGCCGGTCATCCGCGCGTAGATGAGCCCGGGATTGCGCTGCGCGCAGACCTGCGGCCCGAACCCGAGCCGCTCGGTGACACCCGGCCTGAACCCCTCGACCAGCACGTCGGCCGAGCCGAGCAGCCTCAGCAGCAACTCGACGCCCGCCGGGTCCTTCAGGTTCAGCCCGATCGACCGGCGGCCGCGGGTCAGCGGATCGACCGGCGCGCGTGTCCCCGGCCGGCAGCTCGCCGGCCGCTCCACCCGCAGCACATCGGCCCCGAGGTCGGAAAGGATCATGCAGCCGAACGGCGCCGGCGCCAGGCTCGCGATCTCGACCACCCGCACGCCGTCCAGTGGCCCCATCCGCAACCTCCGTAACAGATTTTCACTTCTTGCAACGGCTCGCACGACCACCGCCGGCACCAGCCCGGTCAGCGTTCCCCGCAGATCGCCGGCACCGCGGACCGGTGCACTAGCGCATCGTAATCGCCGGACGTTTCGGCCCGCACCGCGCATGCCCGCGCCAGGTGGGCCGACAGCCCGTCCTGACGCACCGGCGAGGCCAGTGCCCGGCCCGGAGCCGGCTCCGGCCCGGCCCGGCCCGGAGCCAGCACAGCGCTGGTCGCTAACACGTAAGGTCTGCGTCAGCTGTGACCACGAAGTCCTCGGCTGGCCGCAAATGTCTTCGGCTGACTCGGCCTGCTCGGCGGGCCAGCCTGACTCGGCCTGCTCGGCGGGCCAGCCTGCGGTGGTCGCTACCGAGCCGTCGCCGCGGACCAGCCGGGCGGGCAGGCCGGCCCCGGCCAGCCAGGGGCGCGCCAACTCGCTCCTGATGATCGCCGCCGTGCTCGCGATGTTGGCGTCCGCGCAGGTCGCGGCGGCGACGCTGACCGTGCGCCAGCAGGAGCGGGCCGGCTCGCCGGTCCGCGGGTCGATGATGTGGTGCAGGGTCCTGCCGCCCGCGGTCCAGGCCCGGACCGTGGTGCTCGATGTCGCCAGGCCACCGGAGCGCAGCGTGACGGTCTGGCCGCGCGCCTCGGCGCCCGCGGCGTGGTCGTCGGTGACCCTGACCTGCCAGCCGTCGCCGGGCGGACGGCCGGCGACGGCGATGTCGCCGCCAAGACTGACCAGGGCGCCGCAACCGGCATCCTCGGCGACCAGGCGGGCGCACCGGTCGGCGGCCCAGGCCTTGGCGGTCGAGCCGAGGTCGAGTTGCGCCCCGCGGGCGAGCCTGGCGGCTGGGCGGCCCGGGTCGAGCCAGACGCTGCGCCAGCCGGGGACGGGACCGGCCGGCGGGCCGGCCGTCGCCGCCCCGGCTTCGAGCTCGGCGAAGTCACGGTCGTATCCGGCCAGGGCCAGCGCCTGCCCGCAGGTCGGGTCGACGTCACCGTCGGTCACCTCGGCCGCACGCAGCGCCTCGGCGATCAGTTCGGCGAACAGCTCGCTGACCGGCGTGAGCTCGCCGTGGGCTGCGTTGAGCCTGGACAGCTCCGAGTCTGGCCGGAACCTGCTGCACGCCATATCGACGGCGGCAAGCTCGGCGTCGGCGATCGCGCGCGCGGTGCCGAGAGCGGCCGGATCGGTCACGACCAGCACGGCCGTGGTGCCGAAGGCCGGGAAAACGTCCGTGGCCTGGCTGATCACGCTCGGCCGGGAGTCGGGCGCGCTGCCGCCGCCTGGCCTGCCACCGCGGCTTGGCCGCCGCCGTCTGGCTCGGTCAGCCGTGTGAACGCGCGCAGGTTGGCCAGGCTCTCGCCGCGCTTGACCCGCCAGGCATACTCCCGGCGGATCGACGAGGCGAAGCCGATCATGAGCGCCTGGTCGAAGTTCTCGTCCGAGTAGCTGAGCACGCAGCCGAGCAGCCGGTCGACCTCCTCCGGCGTGATCGTCGCCAGCGGGAGCCTGCCGACCAGGTGCACGTCGCCGACCGGGTCGAGCGCGAAATGGACGCCGAACATCCGGCTGCCGCGCTCGAGCAGGAACCGGTAGAACTCGGCATGGTTCTCGTCTGGCTGACGGCAGAAGAAGGCCTCGACCTGCAGGCTGTGCCTGTCGGCGATCAGCCAGGTCATCGTGACCAGCTTGTGCTGGCCCTCCAGCCGGACGAGGAACGCGCCAGGCTGCGGCTCGGAGTAGCTGACCCCGAGCCCGGCGAGGATGTCGCTGAGCGTGGCGACGGCATCGGCTCCAGCGGCGGCGTTGGCGGGAGGCTGGCGGCCTGGCGCGCCAGGCTCGGCCGGGCCCGCGGTCACGCGTCCACCGTGGCGGCGACCTCGCTCATAGCGTCACGGTACACGGCAAGAAGCTGGTCGACCGTCGCGGACCAGCCGAATCCCGAAGCGTGCTTCCTTGCGCCGCGGGACAGCCTGGCCAGCCTGACCGGGCTGGCGAGCAGGTCGGCGATCGCGCGCGCGTAGCGCGCCGGGTCGTGCCCGTCGACCAGCACCCCGGACACGCCGTCGCTGACCGCCGTGCGCAGGCCGCCAGCGGCGGCGGCCACGACGGGCGTGCCGCACGCCTGGGCCTCGACCGCGACGAGGCCGAACGATTCTGAGTAGGACGGCACCACGACGAGGGTCGCGGCGCGATACCAGTCGGCCAGGTCGGGCTGCGGGCACGGCGGCTCCAGCCTGATGTTGCGCGAGATCCCCAGCTCCGCGGCGAGCTGGCCCAGGCTGTCGGGGTCGTTGCGCCCGGTGCCGCTAGGGCCGCCGACGAACGCGACCACGAGCCGGCCGGCCAGCCTCGGATGATCGCGGAGGAGTTCGGCGGCGGCGCTCAGCAGGACGTCGGGCGCCTTGAGCGGCTGGACCCGGCCGGCGAACATGAGCACCACGGCGTTCTGCGCGATGCCGAGCCGGCGCCTGGCGAGCCGCTGCGATCCCGGCCGGAACAGGCCCAGGTCCACGCCGGGACTGACCGCGGCGACCCGGTCGGGAGCCGCGTCGTACAGCTTGATCAGCTCGCGCGCCTCGGCGTCGGTGTTGGCCACGATCCGGTCGGCGGTGGCGATGACCTCGGCCTCGCCGCGGATCCTGACATCGGGCTCGGCGGCGTCGCCTGCGGCCAGCGCGGCGTTCTTGACCTTGCCCAGCGTGTGCATCGACTGGACAAGCGGCACGCCCCAGCGCTCCTTGGCGACCGCGCCGACCTGGCCGGACAGCCAGTAGTGGCCGTGCACCAGGTCGTACCTGCCGGGCGCGTGCGCGGCCTCGGTGCGCAGCACCTCGAAGGTGAACTGGCAGAGCTGGCCCGGCAGATCCGACTTGTCCAGGTCCTCGAACGGGCCGGCCTCGATGTGCCTGACCAGCACCCCGGGAGCAAGCCCGACGACCGGCGGCTGGTCGCGGGAGACGGCTCGGGTGAAGATGTCCACCTCCACGCCCTTGGCCGCGAGCAGCCTGGCGACCTCGACGACATAGACGTTGAGGCCGCCGGCATCACCTGTCCCGGGCTGCTCCAGCGGCGACGTGTGAACGCTGATGGTCGCGACTCGCTGCGGGTAGCGACGCGGCACTGGCATGCACCTCCGAGACGGATGAACCCGAAAGATCGCCGTCATGTTCCCGGCCAGGCTATTTCGGGCGAGCCACCTCGCCGCCCGCCTCGCGCCGGTCACGGGCTGGCTGAGACGGCCCATATCCGCGCGATACGCTCGGTCCATGTCGACCTTGGTGCTGCTCCGGCACGGCGAGAGCGTCTGGAACGCCGAGGGGCTGTTCACCGGCTGGGTCGACGTCGGCCTGTCCGAGCGCGGCCTGGCCGAGGCCGAGCACGCGGGGAAACTGCTCGCCGACAGCGGGCTGCGGCCCGACATCGTGCATACCTCCGTGCTGACCCGCGCCATCGAGACGGCCAACGCCACGCTCGGCACCGCGGACCTGGCCTGGCTGCCGGTCCGCAGGTCGTGGCGGCTGAACGAGCGGCACTACGGCGCCCTGCAGGGCAAGAACAAGGCACAGACCCGCGAGGAGTTCGGTGACGAGCAGTTCATGCTGTGGCGCCGGTCCTACGACGTCCCGCCGCCGCCGATCGCCGACGACGACCCGCTCTCGCAGGCCACCGACCGGAGGTACGCGCTGCTGACCGGTGACCTGCTGCCGCGTTCCGAGTGCCTGCGCGACGTCGTGTGGCGGATGCTGCCCTACTGGCACGACGCGATCGTGCCCGACCTCGCCGTCGGGAGGACAGTCATCGTGGTCGCGCACGGCAACTCGCTGCGCGCGCTCGTCAAGCACCTGGACGGGATCGGCGACGCCGAGATCGCCGCGCTGAACATCCCGACCGGGATTCCGCTGGTCTACGAGCTTGCCGGGGCATACCTGCCGGTCACGCGCGGCGGACACTATCTCGACCCCGAGGCGGCGACCGTGGCCGCGGAGGCGGTCCGCAACCAGGGCAGGTGAGCAGGTGACGGGAATGCGGATGGTGCCCGCTGGGTTCGCGGCGGGGCGACGGCCAGCGGCCGCCCGCAAGATGTACTCCAGTAAGAGGTCCCGTGAACTCTCCGCAAATTGATGCTGGTCAGCGCCCCGCTCAGGCCGGCCCGCCGGCTCTGCGCATACCATCAAAGTGTGGATGTGGGGGTGATTGCGGTCAGACGTGCCATGAAAGCTGCCTGGTCCGCAGAGGCGCGCAGATGAGCGTCGTGCCGGAGGCGCGCCGATGAGTACCGTGCCGGAGGCGCGCCGATGAGTACTGAGGGCTCCGCGACGAAACAGGCCGACACTGCCGCATCCGCGGCCGAGCCTGACGAGCCCGGCCCGGACAGCCTGCCGGCCGGGCTGTCCGCGGTGCTCGGCGTCCTCTCCTCGTCGGCGGTGGTCATCGACAGCCATGACCGGGTGCTGCAGGCGAGCGAGGCGGCCCGTGCCTTCGGGCTGGTCAAGGAGGACAACCTCGCCGTAGGCGAACTGCTCGCGCTTGCCCGTCAGGTGCGCAGGGACGGTGAGATCCGCGAGGGAGAGATCGACATCTCCACGAGCGGCTTCAACGGAAGGACGACCAGCTTCGCGGTCCGGGTAGCCCCGCTGGGCGCCGGCGTGGGCGGCGGAGGACTGGTGCTGCTGCTGGTCGAGGACCAGACCGAGCGGCGCAGGGTCGAGGAGGTCCGCAGGGACTTCGTCGCCAACACCAGCCACGAGCTCAAGACCCCGGTCGGCGCGCTCGCGCTGCTGGCCGAGACGGTCGAGGACGCGGCCGACGACCCCGAGGCGGTCAGGCGGTTCGCGAGCCGGATGCGCCAGGAAGCGAACAGGCTGACGAACCTGGTCCAGGACATGATCACGCTCTCGCGGATCCAGGCGGCCGAGCCGATCCCCGATCCGGCGACGGTCGACCTGGACACCGTCGTCGCCGAGGCGCTCGACCGCGGCCGGATGAAGGCGACCGCGCGCGGCATCGAGCTTGCCTCGACCGGCACCCGGCGGCTGGCCGTTCTCGGCGATGAGGAATTGCTGGTCACGGCCCTGCGCAACCTGCTGGACAACGCCGTCGCGTACAGCCCGGAGAAGACCCGGGTGCTGGTCTCGACCCACCTGCACGGCAGCACGGTCGAGCTGAGCGTTTCCGACCAGGGGATCGGCATCCCCGAGCGCGACCTCGAGCGGATCTTCGAGCGGTTCTACCGGGTCGACCCGGCTAGGTCCCGGGTGACCGGCGGAACCGGTCTCGGGCTCGCCATCGTCAAGCACGTGACCGCTGCCCACGGCGGGAAGGTAACGGTGACGAGCAAGGAAGGCGGCGGATCGAAGTTCACCCTGCGACTGCCGGTGCGTCCGGGAGCGCGATCATGACCTGCGGCCGGGCAGCGGCCCGGACCGGACCCGACCGACCTGCCAAGGAGGCAGTCAATTGACGCGGGTGCTCGTTGTCGAAGATGAGGAGTCGTTCAGCGACGCGTTGTCCTACATGCTCCGCAAGGAGGGCTTCGAGGTCGCGGTCTGCCCGACCGGGCCGGCCGCGCTCGACACTTTCGACCGGACCGGTGCCGACCTCGTGCTGCTCGACCTGATGCTGCCCGGGCTGCCGGGCAGCGAGGTCTGCCGCGCACTGCGGGAGCGGTCCAACGTGCCCGTGATCATGCTGACCGCCAAGGACAGCGAGATCGACAAGGTCGTCGGGCTCGAGCTTGGGGCCGACGACTACGTGACGAAGCCTTTCTCCTCCCGCGAGCTGGTGGCCAGGATGCGGGCCGTGCTGCGGCGCCGCGGCGAGACCGAGGAGCCGGGGACCTCGGTGATGGAGTCAGGCCCGGTCAGGATGGACGTGGAGCGGCACATCGTGATGGTGCGCAACGCCTCCGTACAGCTGCCGCTGAAGGAGTTCGAGCTGCTCGAGGTGCTGTTGCGCAACTCGGGCCGGGTGCTGACCAGGATGCAGCTGATCGACCGGGTCTGGGGCGCCGACTACGTCGGCGACACCAAGACGCTCGACGTGCACATCAAGCGCCTGCGGGCGAAGGTGGAGCAGGACCCGGCCAGGCCGATGCACATCATCACCGTCCGCGGCCTGGGCTACAAGTTCGAGCCCGGCGCCTAGCGGGCCGCCCGCCTAGACGTCAGGGCGAGCCGGCCGCGTTCAGGGCGAGCCGGCCGGCGACGGCGTGGGCGAGCCGGACGTGCCCGCGCCGTGACCCGTGGCCGACGGGCTCGGCGACGCGCTGGTCGGGGCGGGGGCGGGCGAGAACGTGTTGTACTCCGACGCCATCGGCATGACGGGCACGAAGATGGTCTTGGCGCCAGCTCTGGCGAAAACCAGCGTGATCTTGATGACCGAGCCGCCGGCGAGCGGCCTGAGCAGGTTCTGCAGCAGCACGGCCGGCTGCGGTCCTGTCAGCAGGATCTGGTGCCTGACGCTGACCCCGCCCGCTGGCAGCCGCACGGACTGCGCGACGCCTGGGGCCGCGATGCCGACCAGGCGGTCCGGCGATCCGGTGTTGACCAGGGTCAGGAAGAGGCCCGCGTTCTGGCCCTGCTTGATGGCCGCGCCGATCGGGGCGCCAAGCACGAACGCGTTGCTCACCGTGATGTTCCTGCCGACGCGCGCGAAGGTGCCGTTGGTCGGCTGGTGCCAGTGCAAGGTCGGCGCGTTGGTGCCTGCCTCGCAGCCGGCGATCAGCGGAACCAGCGTGGCCGCGACCGCGATCAGAACGCGGCGCGGCGCCACGGCGCCGCGGGTGCTGCGGATCACCCGAGCCTCCTCGTGGTCGTCCCCGTGCATGGCTGCCGTGGGCGGGTACGCCTCAGACCTCGCACAGCGTAGCCGCGCAGGGGGCGCGGGGCGCAGCCGGCCCGCTCGGTACGCGCAACGCGCCGTGACGGCCGCGGTGGCCCCGCGGCTGCCGGCTCGTGTATGCAACGCCCCTAGCGCGGCTGCTTCAGCGATCTCAGCAAGCCTGGCCGCAGCTTGGGCTTGACGGTCACGCTGCCGCGCGAGTCCACGAGCAGGATCGTCAGGCCGCTTGGCCGGTAGGCCTTGGTGAGCGCGTTGTCCACGTCGACCGCCAGCTTCACCGTGCCCTTGGCCGACGCGGGCGCCAGGCTGTTCAGCTCGGTCAGGCTGTCGGGCGTTCCGACGAGGTAGACGGTCACCCTGGCCGACTTGGCCTGGGCCAGGAGCTGCTTGACCACGGTCGCGCACCCGCACCTGGCCGGGACGATAGCCAGCGCAATGCCGGCGAGCCTTCGCAGCTTGACGCGCTTGCCCCGGACGCTGATCGCCTTGCGGGGAAGCAGGACGCGCACCGGCTGGCTTGGCCCGCCCGAGGCGCTCGCAGCCGCCGATCGCGATACCGATGCTCGACCGGACGTTCCCGGCAGGTTCTTACCGGAATTCCGGAGGCCTGGCCTGGCCTGCCCGGCGAGCCCGGAGAAGGGCTGGTTCGCGCTGAACATCGTCAGCACCATCCCCGCGATCATGGCCAGCACCAGGCACCCGGCGACAAGGGGCACGATCATGCCGCCACGGCGCAGCGGCGCGCGCCAGCGCGCGGCGCGTTCCTGGCGGCGCAGCGCGCGCAGCTCACGATGGTAGGCCTGCACATCGCGGTGAAGCTCGCGGGCATCATCGGGGACCTGGATGTCTACTGGCGGCAGGCCGTAGTCGTCGTGTCCCGGTTCACCGCCCTGGTTCACGCGTATCTCTCCGGAAATCGATCGCAAGCCCTTGCCTTCAGTATGAGCCCGGCGGCTCGCCGGCGTAAGCGTGGAGTGCGAGTTACCGAGCGCCGGCGCGGCATGCCCGCGCTCGGTGGCGCTGGCTGTCGTGGTCGGGCGCTAAACTAGGACTCATCGCGTGGCGGCTCGCCTGGCACCAGACTGGTGCCGTGGAGGCCTGCGGCCTCCCGGATCGCCGGGGCCAAGGGCCGGTGTCTTGGTGGGATCGTCGCTCATTCACAGTAGGCAAAAGTGCCCTTGACCTGCATCTTTGTCAGCAAGCATGGCTATTGTTCGCCGCTCGTCGTGGTAAGATGGGTGCAGCGGAAGGGGTACGTGCTACATGACTTTCAAGGTCGGCGACACCGTCGTCTACCCCCACCATGGGGCTGCCCGGATCGAGGAGATCGAGATCCGGACGATCAAGGGCGAGGATAGATCGTACCTCGTTCTCAAGGTCGACAAGGGCGACCTGACGGTGCGGGTACCAGCAGACAACGCGGAACTGGTCGGTGTAAGGGACGTTGTCGGGCAGGAAGGCCTTGAGCGGGTCTTCGAGGTTCTGCGCGCCCCGTATACCGAGGAGCCGACCAACTGGTCGCGCAGGTACAAGGCCAACCTCGAGAAACTCGCATCCGGCGACGTGAACAAGGTCGCCGAGGTAGTCCGCGACCTGTGGCGCCGTGACCGCGAGCGCGGCCTGTCGGCGGGCGAGAAGCGCATGCTCGCCAAGGCCAGGCAGATCCTCGTCAGCGAGCTCGCGCTCGCCGAGAAGACCAACGAGGACAAGGCCGAGACCCTGCTCGACGAGATCCTCGCGAGCTGACGCCAGGCTCCGGCCCGGACTGCGGATGGACGGTCGGATGCCGCAGGTCGGCATCGGAGTCGACGTGCACCCGTTCGGCGACAGCCGGGAACTGTACCTGGCCGGCCTGCACTGGCCGGGCCAGCAGGGCCTCGCAGGCGATTCCGACGGTGATGTCGCCGCGCACGCGATCTGTGATGCGCTGCTCTCGGCGGCCGGCCTCGGTGACCTGGGCAGCCAGTTCGGAACGGGTGATCCGCGCTGGGCGGGCGCCAGCGGCGCGGCGCTGCTCGGACGTACCCGCCAGCTCCTCGACCAGGCCGGCTGCGTGATCGGCAATGTCGCCGTGGAGATCATCGGGAACAGGCCGCGGCTCGCGGCGCGCCGGGACGAGGCCCAGGCGGCCCTGTCCGCCGCACTCGGCGGTGCGCTCGTCCGGGTCTCGGCCACGACCACCGACGGCCTGGGCATGACCGGCCGCGGCGAGGGTCTTGCCGCCATCGCCACAGCGCTCGTTGCGGCCCCGCCACCGGGCGCGCCGGTCAGTCCTGCGGCGGGGTAGGCGAGCTGCGCGGGCGTCTCAGGGCCGGGGGTTCTCCCGGCTCGTCGTCGACGTCGTCGGCAATGGGCGCCGGGTTCAGCGTGCTCGGCGTGCTCGGCTCGCTCGGCCGGTCGGCGGGCGGCGTGTCGGCTGGCGGCGGGTTGTCGGCGGGCGGCGGGTTGTCGGCGGGCGGCGGATTGGCTTCGGCGGCTGGCGAGTGGCCCCCGTGGCCGGCGCTCGCGGCAGCCCGCGCCGGCGCCGGGGCTCCGGTGCCCGCCGCCTGGTCGTCGCCCGGCGGACGCGGGTTGGTCTGGTGTCCGCCTTCCGGTGTCCCGGCCGCGGGCAGCGGACCCACCGGCGGCATGAACGGCGCGTGTCGCGGCGGGACCTGGCCGGCCGGTGCCTGCTCGGCCTGCTGCCGCGGAATCCTGGCGCGAAGCTGCATATCGGCCTGGCGCACCGGCGGCCTCTCGGCCTGGCGCACCGGCGGCCTCGGCCGCGCCGCCTTGACGAGGTCGGGCACCGGCTGGCCGCCGGCATCCCGGGAGCCCGGCGCCTCCTGGTGCGCCGGTTCCCTAGGGACCGTCGGCCGGGGTGTCGTCGGCGGCTCGGCGGTGTTCGCCATGACGACCAGGTCGTCGGACGGGCCGGCGCCCGCCGCGGCACCCGGGTCGGCGGCCCGCGCGTCTGCCTCATCCGGCTGCTGGCCGACTCGCCTGAGCCTGGCGTACCGCAGCAAGACAAGCAGCAGGCCGAAGCCGATGAGCACCAATGCCCACGGGACGACCGCAGCGACGATGCCGGCCAGCCGGCGCGGGATCCTGATCGCCGCGGCGTGCACAGCCCCGCCCGCGGCGAGCCCGCTGAGCAGCACGAGCAGGCAGAACCAGCCGTAGATGCGGCTGCCCAGGCCGGCGCCGCGCAGCGCCAGGACCGAGCAGCCGGCGATGACCAGCAGCGCGTCGAAGATCAGCGGATAGATGCTGGCCAGCCGCGGCGACACGCCGGCCTCCGTCGCCAGCCGGTGGATGCTCGAGTACGACAGCGCGCAGGCGGCCGCGGTCAGCGCGGCCAGGCCGACGGCGACCGCGATCAGCCCAATGAGCCTGAGCGCCCGCCCGGAGTCCCGGCCGGGCCCGGCATGAGCCGTCCGGTCTGGGGCCGCGGGCCGCACGGCAGCGCCGTGCTCCTGCGCCACCAGCGGGCCGGCCCGGTAATCGCTGTTCCTCGCCACGCCATTCCCTCCTGCTCAGCTGCCTTGGGCCGGCCGCTGGGACCTGACGCCTATAGTCGGGGAAGATAGACGAGAACTGGCCGTACAGCTAATCCATGCGGTAGCCAGGTCCGTGCCGTGCCAGTTACCCGGCGAGAGGAGACTAACCCGCGATGGGCTAGCGGGTCAGCGACCTGGACCTTCGCGCCCCGCCCAGCGATCAAGCCGTCAAGGGAGACGAAATGCCGTACTACCGGGTGTCCGGGGAGATCCCGAAGAAGCGTCACACCCGCTTCCCGCGGCCAGGCGGCGGGTGGTATGCAGAGGAACTCATGGGCGAGGAAGGCTTCTCGTCCGATTCCTCGCTGCTGTATCACGTTCATCCGCCGACCGCGATCGTGAAGAGCGAAGCACTGGCCGACGTCGCCGGGGAGGCGAGGCTTGCCGCCAATCATCCGCTGCTGCCCAGGCACTACCGGACCCAGGACCTGCCAGGCGACGGCGACCTGGTGCTCGACCGGCAGGCCATGATGGGCAACGACGACGTCCGGATCTCCTTCGCCACCGCGGACGCCCCGTCCGAGCTGTACAGGAACTCCACCGGTGACGAGGCCGTCTACGTGCAGGCCGGCTCGCTGCGGTTCGAGTCGGTGTACGGAGCCATCGACGCAGGATCCGGCGACTACGTGCTGGTGCCGCGCGGCACGATCCACCGCTGGATCCCGGCTGGAGCGCCGGCGACGGCCCTGGTCATCGAGGCGCGCGGGCACATCAGGCCACCGCGCCGCTACCTGTCGCAGACCGGCCAGTTCCTCGAGCACGCCCCGTACTGCGAGCGCGACCTGCGCGGCGTGGCCGGCCCGTTGCTCTCCGAGGGCGAGGACGTGCCCGTGATCGTACGCAACCGCAGCGGGCTGACCAGGCTCACCTATGCGTATCACCCGTTCGACGTGGTCGGCTGGGACGGATGCCTGTATCCGTACGCCTTCAACATCGCCGACTTCGAGCCGATCGTAAAGCGCACGCACGCGCCGCCGCCCGTGCACCAGACCTTCGAGGGGCCGAACTTCGTCGTCTGCTCGTTCTGTCCCCGCCCGCTGGACTTCGATCCGCTGTCGGTGCCGATCCCCTATAACCACCACAACGTGGACTCCGACGAGATGATGTTCTACGTCGGCGGCGACTACTCGGCGCGCCAGGGGTCGGGCGTCGGGATCGGTTCGGTCACGCTGCACCCGTCCGGCTTCACGCACGGGCCGACGCCCGGCGCGGTCGAGGCGGTGATCCGCGGCATGGAAGCCGGGGCCAGCACGACGGACGAGACGGCCGTGATGATCGACACCTTCCGGCCGCTGCTGCTGGCCGAGCAGGCCGCCGTCGCCGAAGATCCCGAGTACGCCTGGAGCTGGGCCCGGGCCGCCCGCGGCTGACTCGCTCCAGCGGCGGCGATGGGCCATCGCTGTTCGCGGGGCCGGCCATGATTGCAGTCATGACCGAGCCCGCGGAGCGAGTGAACCTGCCCGAGCGCGCAAGAGCGCTGTTCGACGGACCGAACCATGTCGCCGTGGCGACCATCGACCCGGACGGCCGTCCGCAAACGAGCCTGGTGTGGGCCGCGACGGACGGCTACGACGTGCTGTTCTCCACCATCAAGGGCCGCCGCAAGTGCGCGAACCTGACCAGGGACCCGCGGGTCAGCGCGCTGGTCTACGCCGCCGCCGACCCGTACACCTACGCTGAGGTCAGGGGCACGGCGACGATCACCGAGGATCCGCGGGCCGAACTGATCAACGACCTGGCGCTGAAGTACACCGGCCAGCCGTTCGGCGAGCGGCCGGGCGAGCAACGCGTGATCGTCCGGATCAGGCCGCAGAAGGTTGTCCTCTACCTGGACTAGGCCCGCGCGCCGTCCATGTACCAATAAATCATGAATCATGACCTCGGCAAGTCCGCGTCACCCCGGGCCGCAACCTTCCAGGCGTGCTGACGGCTCTTATCACGGGTTGCGGCTGCGCAAAGCTGACAAGTCGGGCACGAGATTGGCCCGAAGTCGTGACAAGTAGCTCGGACCCATCAGCCCGAGTCCTCAAGCCGGATCTTATGTACCTGAATGTCGTATTCCCTGACCAGGCAGAGGCCGTCGGCACTACACGATCCGCGAGCGGCGCACTCTGCAGGCCGCGCCACGGCGAGCCGCGCGGCCCGCGAGGCGCGCAGACCGCCATGAGCCGCCCGGCCATCCCGTAGCCTTGACGGATGACGCTCCGCCTCCACGACACCGCGACGCGCGCAGTGCGCGACTTCCTTCCCGTCAGCTCAGGGAAGGCTGGCCTGTACCTGTGCGGGGCGACCGTACAGGCTCCGCCGCACATCGGGCACATCCGCTCGGGCGTCAGCTTCGACGTGCTGGTTCGCTGGCTGAAGGTGAGCGGCTACGAGGTCACGTTCTGCCGGAACGTCACCGACATAGACGACAAGATCCTGCGCACCGCGGCGGCCGAGGGCAGTCCGTGGTGGGCGGTCGCCGAACGCAACCAGCGCGCGTTCAGCCGCGCCTACGACCTGCTCGGCTGCCTGCCGCCCGACGTCGAGCCGCGGGCCACGGGGCACGTGCCCGAGATGATCGAGCTGATCCGGCGGCTGATCGAGTCCGGTCACGCCTACGCGGCGGGCGGCGACGTGTACTTCGACGTCTCCTCCTACGCCGCGTACGGGGCGCTGTCCGGGCAGCGGCCCGAGCACATGCGGGCGGCGGAGGACACCGACGGGGACAGCGCCAAGCGTGACCCGCGCGACTTCGCGCTGTGGAAGGGGCACAAGCCGGGCGAGCCTTTCTGGGAGACGCCCTGGGGCGCGGGCCGTCCCGGCTGGCACCTGGAGTGCTCGGCGATGGCGACCAAGTACCTCGGCGAGACGTTCGACATCCACGGCGGCGGACTCGACCTGGTCTTCCCGCACCACGAGAACGAACTGGCCCAGTCCCGCGCGGTCGGCGACGGATTCGCCAGGTACTGGCTGCACAACGGGCTGGTCAGGCTCGGCGGCGAGAAGATGAGCAAGTCGCTGGGCAACTCGCTGCTGGTCGAGAACATGGTGACCAGGGTCCGCCCGCCCGAACTGCGGTACTACCTCGGCCAGGCGCACTACCGGTCCGGCATCGACTACTCGCCGGAGGCGCTCGGCGAGGCGGCGGCCGCCTACCGGCGCATCGAGGGCTTCGTCACCCGGGCGGCAGACGCCGTGGCGGACGACATGGCCGGCCGGGCGGAGCCAGGGGCCGGGACCGGCCTGCCGCTCGCGAGCAGCCTGCCGGCCGCGTTCGGCGCCGCGCTCGATGACGATCTGGGCGTCCCGCAGGCCCTCGCCGTGGTGCACGAGGCCGTGACCGAGGGCAATACCGCCCTGGCGGCGGGCGACCGGCCAGGCGCGGCCAAGCAGGCCGAGTCGGTACGGGCCATGCTCGCCGTGCTCGGCCTCGACCCGCTCGCCGCCCCGTGGGCCTCGGCCGCCGGCGCCGGCCTGCGTGAGGTGGTGGACGCCCTGGTCAGCGTCGCGCTCGGGCAGCGGCAGGCCGCGCGGGCGCGGAAGGACTACGCCGCCGCCGACGCGATCAGGGACGAACTGCAGGCGGCGGGGGTCGTCGTCGAGGACACTCCCGCCGGACCGCGCTGGGAACTCGCGCGGTGAGCGAGCCGGAGGGGCGCGGTGCCGCCTGGATTGAGGAGCGAGGGACGAGCGACGAGGGAGGGCGGCGCCTCAAGGCGCCCCGGAGGCGAGCGGGGCAAGCACGGCGAGCGGGAGACATCCGATGAGCGGCGCCGGGACCGGCCGGGGCGGGGCCAAGCCGGGATCGGGCAGCAGGGCCAAGTCGGGCAAGCCCCGCCCGGGCACCGGCGGGTACGGCAGGCGCAGGCTGGAGGGCAAGGGCCCGACCCCGGCGGCCGAGCAGCGGCCCGGGCACCCGGCCCAGCGGCGCGCGGCCGCGGCGGCCGCCGCCAGGGCCAAGCCGGGCAGGGCCAAGCCGGGCACGGCCAAGCCGGCGGCCGCCACGGCCAAGCCGGGCACGGGCCAGCCGGGCACGGGCCAGCCGGGCACGGGCAAGCCGGGCACGGGCAAGTCCGGCGCTGGCCGGGCGTCGACCGGCCGGGCCGCTGCCGGGCGGAGTCAGGACGCCGGGCGGCGGCCGGCCGGCGATCGCACATCCCGCGGTGCGAGCCGTTACGCCAATCAGGGCAGGGGAACCGGGAGCGCGGCCGAGGTGGTCGCCGGGCGCAACGCCGTGCTCGAATCGCTGCGCGCCCGGGTGCCCGCCCTCGCGCTGCACGTCGGGCCGCGGCTGGACGCCGACGACCGGATCGGCGAGGCGATCACGCTCGCCGCCGACACCGGCGTCCCGGTCGTCGAGGCGGGACGGTCAGAGCTCGACCGGCTCACCGGCGGCGCGGTCCACCAGGGTCTCGCACTGCGGATCAGACCGTATTCGTATGCCCATCCCGAGGATCTGACCGAGGGTCCCTTGCCACTCGTCGTGGCGCTGGACGGCATCACCGATCCGAGGAACCTGGGCGCCGTGGCCCGGTCGGTGGCGGCGTTCGGCGCCAGCGGCGTGCTGGTCCCGGTGCGCCGGTCGGCCGGGGTGACCGCGGGGGCGTGGAAGGCCTCGGCCGGCGCGCTCGCCAGGGTGCCGGTCGCCCTGGCGCCGAACCTGTCGAGGACGCTGGCCGCCTACGCCGGCGCGGGCCTGTTCGTGGTCGGCCTGGCCGCCGACGCGGCCGACGACATCGGCGCGCTGACGCTGGCGGACGGCCCGCTCGTGCTGGTGATCGGCTCGGAGGGCAAGGGACTGTCCAGGCTGGTCGCGCAGCAGTGCGACGCCGTCGTGAAGATCCCGATCACCGGCGCCGAGTCGCTCAATGCCGGGGTCGCCGCCGGGATCGCGCTGTACGAGGTCAGCAGGCTGCGAGCCTCGACTCGGGACGTCTCGGACAGTGCTACGGCGGACCCGGCGATCAGCGGGTCTGGCCGGCCGACGACCGCGCGATCCTTGCCGTCATAGTCCAAGAGCGACAAGACGTAACGCATCGCTTCCAGCCTGGCCCGCTTCTTGTCGTTGCTCTTGATCACGGTCCACGGCGCCTCCGGCACATCGGTGTGGCGGAACATGGCTTCCTTGGCGCGGGTGTACTCGTGCCACCTGTCCAGCGAGGCCAGGTCGATCGGGCTCAGCTTCCAGCGCTTGACCGGGTCGTCCTGCCGGCCCACGAACCGGCGGAGCTGCTCGGCCCTGGTAACCGAGAACCACAGCTTGATCACCGCGATGCCGTCGGCGACGAGCAGCCGCTCGAACTCGGGGGCGTCGCGCAGGAAACTGGCGTACTCGTCGGGCTCGCAGAAGCCCATCACCTGCTCGACGCCCGCCCGGTTGTACCAGGACCGGTCGAACAGCACGATCTCGCCAGGGTTCGGCAGGTGCGGCACGTACCGGCGCAGGTAGTTGTCGCCCCGCTCGTGAGCGGCCGGCTTGTCCAGGGCCACGACCCTGGCGCCGCGCGGGTTCAGGTTCTCGGTGAACCGCCGGATCGTCCCGCCCTTGCCCGCGGCGTCCCTGCCCTCGAACAGGACCAGGACCCGGCCGCCCGACGACTTGACCCAGCGCTGCAGCTTCAGCAGCTCGATCTGGAGCAGCCGCCTGGCGGGCTCGTAGGCCTTCCTGCCCAGGCGGTCGGGGTACGGGTAGTCCTCGCGCCACGCCTGCACCCGCCTGCCGTCCGCGCCAGCCAGCGCCGCCCGGCCGCGCTTCCCGCGCTCGATCACGAGCCCCAGTTCGCCGGCGAGCCTGTCGAGCAGTGCGCAGATGGCGTCGGCGTCTGGCAGCTGGTCTGCGGCTACCGCGGTCACGGCCCTCCCAGGGGATCTCTCCACGCCGTTCCCGGCCGGCAGAACGAGGCGGAACGTGGAGCTGAACAACGGACGAATAGATACCCGTGTGATTCTGCAGCACACCTGACCGCCTGTGTGGCCAACGGGACGACCCGGAGCGGCGCGATGGCGCCGGTCAAACCGGAGCTCTCGGTCAACTGAAAAGTCTGTAACGAGGCAACCTCAAGCTGGCGATAAACGTCCAGAAGCTGGAATGGTTGCCCAATCCTGCCCTGCCCTGATTGGCCCCGCCCGGTCCGGTGACCGGGACGGCCGGCCGCGTGGCGGGCTCTGACCGGTGACTGAGACCAGCGAGCGTGCCCGCGGCGCGCACCGAACGGAGCAGACGATGAGGTACGGAGCACGGCGATGGCTGATCGGCCTCGGGGTGGTCGCGGTGGCGGGGGGATCGGTTCTTGGCCAGGCGGGAGTGGCCGGCGCGGCCACGGCCGGCGCGGCGACGGCGGGGGCGGCTGCCGCGCGCTCGGTCGCTGCCGCCCGCTCGGCCCCCGCCGCTGGCGGATTCCTGCGGCTCGGCAGTCACGGCCCCGCGGTGAAGGCGCTGCAGCGGCGGCTGACCGCGCTGCACTACTACCTGGGCAAGATCGACGGGAAGTTCGGCTGGTACACGATGGAGGCGGTCTGGGCGTTCAAGGAGGTCCAGTTCGGCGAGCGCAGGCCGCCGAAGCCGAACATCGTCGGCTCGCTGATGCAGCGGCAGCTCAAGCACCCGAAGTGGCCGAGGGCGCACAGGCCGCACGGCGGCGGCTGGCGGGTCGAGGTGAACAAGAACCTCGAGGTGCTGGTGGTATACAAGCACGGCAAGATCACGCTGATCAGCCATGTCTCCACCGCTGCCTACAACCGGCCGGACGGTTCGGGCTGGGTGACCCCGAACGGGCGCTACCGCGCCCAGGAGTACGTCGCCGGCCCGGTCCACGACTCGGAGTTCGGCGGCTACATGTACAACCCGGTGTTCTTCATCGGCCGGAGTTACGCGATCCACGGCATGCCGAACCCGACGTCCACCTTCGCCTGGGACGGGGTGCCGCTGAACCCGGCGTCGCACGGCTGCGTGCGGGTGCCGATGGACGTCTCGGTGGTGTTCCACAACTACGTGCGGATCGGCTTCGCCCACGGCACCCCGATCTACATTTTCGGCCGTAACGACTGACGGCGAGAACGACGAGCAGCAGGGAAGCACGACGATGGAGCACACGGCACGGCGATGGCTGGCAGGCCTCGGCACCGCGGCCGCGGCCGGGTCACTGGCACTCGGCCAGGCGGGCACGGTGCACGCCGCCGGGCCGGCCGCCGGGCCGGTGCCGGGCTCGGTCTACCACGTCACGCGCGAGACGCTGAAGTTCGGCATGCGCGGGCCCGCCGAGCAGGCGCTCCAGCAGCGGCTGCACTTCCTGCACTACTTCGTCGGCAAGATCAACGGCTACTTCGGCTGGGACACCCAGGAAGCGGTCTGGGCGTTCAAGGAGGTCCAGACCGGGCGGACCGCCCCGGCGCATCCTAACCGGGTGGACCACAAGATGCGGCACGCGCTGCTGCATCCCCGCCGGCCTCGGGTGCTGTTCCCGCACGGCGGTTCACGGCGGATCGAGATCAACAAGAAGATCGAGGTCCTTGTCCTGTACGTGCACAACAAGGTGCTGATCAGCCATGTGTCCACGGCCGCGTGGCGGCGGCCGGACGGCGTGGGCTGGTTCACGCCCGGCGGGTTCCAACGGGCGATCCATTACATCCCCGGCAAGGTGGCCGACAACAGCTTCGGCACGAGTTACATGTACTGGCCGGTCTTCTTCATCGGCTACACCTACGCGATCCACGGCTTCCCGAACCCGAAGTGGCACAACCGGTTCTACGGCGTGCCGCTCAAGCCGGCCTCGCACGGCTGCGTCCGGATCCCGCTCGACCTGTCCAAGGTCCTGCACAGGCATCTGCACATCGGCCCCGACGGCACCCCGATCTGGATCTATCCGGAGGGCGGGCCGGCGGGCGTGCCCGCGTCGAGCATCAGGTGGCTGCGGCCCGGTCACCCCGGCTAGCCAGGCAGCGCTGCCTCCGGCGTGGCGGTCCCGCTACACTATCCACGCCCTGGAAGCAATTAACACTGGTGGCAGCGATATGACGTTTGGGGTGGGCTGGATGCGACGGTTCATGGTGGCGGCTGGCGTCGTGGTGGTGCTCGGCGGGGGACTGGCGGCCTGCGGCAGCTCGGGCGGCGGCAACGGCAACGGCGGCTCTGGGTCGACCTCGAGCGCCGCGGCGTCGAGTTGCAGCAAGTCGGGCATCCAGCATCTGCTGCACACGCCGGGCCAGCTGACGGTCGCGACGGACAACCCGGCCTACCCGCCGTGGTTCGTGAAGAACGCCCCAGCCAACGGCAAGGGTTACGAGAGCGCGGTCGCCTACGCGGTCGGCGCAAAGCTCGGCTTCAGCAAGCCCAAGGTGGCCTGGGTCCATGAGCCCTTCTTGAAGGCGATCGCCCCCGGGCCCAAGTCGTTCGACTTCGACATCAACGAGGCCTCGTACACGCCACAGCGCGCCCAGGCGGTCACGTTCTCGAATAGCTACTACCCGGTGCAACAGGCGATCGTGGCTCGGAAGGGCTCGCCGATCGTGACCAAGCACTCGCCCGCGCAGCTGAAGACGTACCAGTACGGCGACCAGAACGGCACGACCGGCCTGACCTACATCACCAATGACATCCAGCCCACCCAGCAGCCCAAGGTATTCGACACCTTGGCGCAGGCCGCGGCGTCGCTTGAGGCCGGCCGGATCGACGCGCTCATCACCGACACGCCGACCGCGCAGTACATGACGGCCTTCCAGCTGAAGCACCCGCCGACCGTGCTCGTCGCGCAGTTCCCGACCGTCGGCGAGCACTACGGCCTGGTCTTCGCCAAGGGCAACGAGCTGGTGACCTGCGTGAACAAGGCCATCGCGAGCCTGCGGGCCGACGGCACGCTGACCGCCCTTCAGAAGCGGTACCTGGGCATCTACCTGCACTTCCCGACCATCAAGCCCTGAGGCCGGACGGCAGCGAAACGGCGGAAGCAGGGTCCGCGGCAGGCGCATGGACGCAAACTCCCCGGTCTCTCCTGGCCAGCCGGCGGGCTCCTTCGTCGCCGCGGGCCGCGGCCCGCGGCTGCTAGGCGGCGGCGGCACCGGGGCCACCGTGGTCTCGTCGGTCAGCACGATCGTGGTGCTCGGCATCCTGGTCGCCATCATCCTGCTGGCTCCGGGCGCCCGCGCGGTCGAGCACGCGTTCTTCAGCCCGACGGATATGTGGCAGTCCTTCATCGGCAACCCGAGGAAGGGCTACTACTCGGTCGGCGCGGCCATCTGGCTCAACATCAGGATGTTCCTCGTCGCTGAGGTCCTGATCCTGGCGCTGGCCCTGCTGGTCGCGCTGATCAGGCAGTCGGCCAGTCCCGCGCTGTTCCCGATCAGGATCCTCGCCACCGGCTACGTCGACTTCTTCCGCGGCGTGCCGCTCATCCTGGTGATCTTCGCGCTCGGGTTCGGGGTGCCCGCGCTGAGCCTGCCGGTCGCGTCCAGCCAGCCCGACGTGGTCTACGGCGTCGCTGCGCTGGTGCTCTCCTACTCCGCCTACGTGTCGGAGGTCTACCGGGCCGGCCTCAACTCGGTGCACCAGAGCCAGGTCGCCGCTGCTCGATCGCTCGGGCTGTCGAAGTCCACCGCGCTGCGCTACGTGGTGCTCCCGCAGGCGGTGCGGAACATCATCCCGCCGCTGCTGAACGACTTCATCAGCCTGCAGAAGGACACCGCGCTCGTCGGCACTCTCGGCGTGATCGAGGCGAACAAGGCCGCCAGCATCTACAGCGAGACCGTGTACAACTTCTCCAGCTTCACCGTCGCCGCGATCTTGTTCCTCATCCTGACCATTCCGCTGGCCAGGTTCACCGACCGGCTGATCGAGCGCGACCGGCGCCGCAGGCTGGCAGGGGGGAACCGGTGAGCGAGGCGATCAGGATCGACGACCTGCACAAGTCCTTCGGCGCCAACGAGGTGCTGCGCGGCATCACGCTGGCGGTGGACTCGCACGAGGTGATCTGCCTGATCGGCGCGTCGGGGTCGGGCAAGTCGACCCTGCTGCGGTGCGTCAACCTGCTCGAGCCGATCGACTCGGGCCGGATCAGCCTGTTCGGCCAGGACGTCACGGGCCCGCGGATCGACGCCAACCTGGTCAGGCGCCAGATCGGCATCGTGTTCCAGGCGTTCAACCTGTTCCCGCACATGACCGTGCTGCGGAACGTGACCCTGGCTCCGACGAAGGTGCTCAAGACGCCGCCGGCGCGGGCCGCAGCCGAGGCGCGGGCCCTGCTGGACAGGTTCGGCCTGAGCGACAAGTGCGACGACTACCCCGACCGGCTCTCCGGCGGCCAGCAGCAGCGCGTCGCGATCGTCCGCGCGCTCGCCATGCAGCCGCAGATCATGCTGCTCGACGAGGTGACCAGCGCGCTCGACCCCGAACTGGTCGCCGAGGTGCTCGAGGTGATCACCGAGCTGGCGGCGGGCGGCATGACCATGCTGATCGCCACGCACGAGATGGGCTTCGCGCGCGATATCGCCAGCCGGGTCTGCTTCCTCGAGGAAGGGACGATCATCGAGGACGCGCCGCCCGCCGAGCTGTTCACCACCCCGCGGGACGAGCGCACCCGCCGGTTCCTGCGCCGCATCGTCCAGGCCAAGCGCCTGTAGGAATCCGGGATCTCCCGCCGCGGGGGCTGGCTCGCTATAGTCGCGAAAGACGCACTATTCGTGCGGATCCTGTCTTAGGAGGATTACTCGTGTTCAGTTCTCCCCGAAGATTGACCGCGGCGCTGGCCCCTGCGCTGCTGCTAGCCGGGGTGGCCGCGGCGTCTCCCGCGTCGGCGGCGACGGCGGGGACCGCGGCCTGCCCGGCACCCATCGTCGCCGGCGACAACGTGCTCTGCGGCTCGCTGGCCGACGGGGCGACCTACCTGATCGAGGTGCCCGCGCACTGGAACCACAAACTGTTCCTGTACAGCCACGGCTACGTGACGCCGGGCAGCAACAACCCCGCGCAGGACGTCGGCGACCCGGTGACCGGCGGCTGGGTGCTCAGCCACGGCTACGCGATCGCGGGTTCCTCGTACTCGAGCACCGGCTGGGCGATCGCCCAGGCGCTGCCCGACCAGATCGCCACGCTGAAGGTGTTCGGCAGCATGGTCGGCAGGCCGCGGCACACGATCGCCTGGGGGCACTCGCTCGGCGGGATCATCACGGCCGGGCTGATCCAGCGCTACCCGCGCCGGTTCAGCGCCGCGCTCCCGATGTGCGGGGTGCTCGCCGGCGGCGTGGCCACCTGGAACACGGCCCTGGACGGCGCCTTCGCGTTCCAGCAGCTCGTCGACCCTTCCGTGCAGGTCACCGGCATCACCAACCCGACCGCGAACCTGCAGGGCGCCGAGGCCGCGGCGGCGTCCGCCCAGGCAACCGCCCAGGGCAAGGCGCGGCTCGCGCTGTCGGCCGCCCTCGGCGATACCCCAGGCTGGTTCACGCCGCTGTCGCCCGAGCCTGCCGCGAACGACTTCACCAGCCAGGAGGCGAACCAGTTCAAGTGGGATGCCAACGTGGACTTCCCGTTCATCTTCGCCCTCCGCGCCGAGCTTGAGGCGCGCGCGGGCGGCAACCCGTCATGGAACACCGGCGTCGACTACTTCCGCCAGCTGGCCAAGTCGTCCGACTTGCGCGAGGTCCGGGCGCTGTACCACGCGGCCGGCCTCAGCCTGCGCGCCGACCTGCGCAAGCTGAACCGGGCGCAGCGGATCGCGGCGGTCCCCTCCGCCGTCCGCTACCTGGCCAGGAACATCAGCTTCAACGGCCGGATCACGATGCCCGTGCTGACCATGCACACCACCGGCGACGGCCTGGTCATCCCGCAGAACGAGCAGGCCTACGCCAGTGTGGTCGGCAGGGCGGGCCGGTCGTTCCTGCTCCGCCAGGTGTTCGTGCACCGGGCGGGCCACTGCGCCTTCACCCCGGCCGAGACGATCACCTCGGTGCGCAGGCTGCTGCACCGGATGCGCAGCGGCCAGTGGAATGACCCGGCGCTCGCCCCGGCCCGGATGAACGCGGCCGCGACCGCGCTCGGCCCGAACTACAACATCTTCTTCAGCGGCGGCAAGGTCGTCCCTGTCGCCCCGGCCTTCACGGCCTTCCAGCCCTCGCTCTACCCGCGCCCCTTCGACCTGCACGCCTGACCGGGCCGGGCCCGCCGCTGACGGCGTGGGCGCCTTGCCGCTGTTCTCACGACGGCAAGGTGCCCACGCTCGCGTCGTCGCTACCCGCGCTTGGGCGGGCCGAGCTTGAGCAGCCGCCACCAGGTCAGGGCGGAGTAGAAGAACAGCAAGACCACCATCGCGCCCATGTCGACCAGCCATGCGTGCGCCGTGTGGTTCCACAGCGGGTCGATGGTCGAGCCCTGCGGCGCGATCGCGTTCAGGTCCACGGAGGACGCGCTCGCCGCGAATCCCCACCGCGACGGCGTGAACCAGGCGATCTGCTCCAGCCCGGCCGTGCCGCTGATCGCGAAGATGCCGCCGGTCGTGACCACCTGGATCATCACCAGGAGGAACACCAGCGGCATCGCTCGCTCGGCGGTGCTGACCATCGACGAGGTGAACAGGCCGATGACCATCGAAACCACCGACACGAACGCGATCGCCAGCGCGATCTCCAGGATCGGCGTCGGCAGGAACGAACCCTTCGGGCCGAAGTTCTTGCCGACCAGGCCGATGGCGACGAGCAGGATCGCCTGGAACGCGCTGATCACGCCGAGCACGATCACCTTGGATGCCAGGTACGCGCCGGCCGACAGGCCGGTGCCCCGTTCTCGCGCGTAGATCGGCCGTTCCTTGACGATCTCGCGGATCGCGTTCAGGGCGCCGGAGAAGCACGCGCAGAGCACCAGTATCAGCAGCGCAGACTGCGCGCCGTCGTTGTTCGGCCCGATGAAGCCGCCGTTGGGCAACGGGAACGCCCTGACCAGCGCGCCGAGGCCGAAAACCACGCCGACGAGCAGGTAGAGGAACCCGCGGTCCGAGGCGATCACCGAGGTGTACCTGCGGACCATGGTCCACATCTGCGCGAGCCGGTTGCTGGTCTTGGGCGCGACAGCGGCGGCGTCGCGCTGCGGCCGCGACTGGATCGCGCCGGCGGCGTCCTGCATGCCGACCGCGATGTTCTGCTGGTAGTAGGCCGAGTTGCGAAACTCCGCGGCCCAGTCCCTGTTGGGCTCGGCCTCGAACGCCTGGAACACCTCGGCCCAGCCGGGCTGGTTGAAGTGCTTGAGGCCGTCCCTGGGCGCGCCGAAGTACGCGATCTTGCCGCCGGGCACGAGGACGAGCAGCCGGTCGCACAGGTTCAGGTTGGCCACCGAGTGCGTGACGACGATGACGGTCCTGCCGTCGTGCGCCAGGTCGGCCATCTGCTCCATGACAGACTTGTCGAGGCCGGGATCCAGTCCCGACGTGGGCTCGTCGAGGAACAGGAGCGACGGCTTGGTGAGCAGTTCGAGCGCCACGTTCACGCGCTTTTGCTGGCCGCCTGACATGGCCGCGGTCTTGGTGTCGGCGTGCCTGGTCAGCGCGAGCTCCCCGAGCACCTCGTCGATCCGGTGGCTGCGCTCGGCCTTGCTGGTGTCGCGCGGGAACCGCAGTTCCGCGGCATAACCAAGCGAGCGGCGCGCCGTGAGCTGGGTATGCAGGATGTTTTCCTGGGGAACCAGCCCGATCCGGTGCCTGAGCTCGGCGTAGTGCATGTACAGGTCGCGGCCGTCGTACAGGACGGACCCCTTGTTGGCCGGGGCGGTCCCGGTCAGCGCCCCGAGCAGCGTCGACTTGCCCGCGCCGCTCGGTCCGATCACGCCCATGAAGCAGCGCTCGCCGAGCGGGAAGCTGACGTGGTCGAGCAGCGTCCGCCCGCTCGGCAGCGTGACCGTCAGGTCGTTGGCGATGAACGAGATCTCGCCGGTGTCGAGGAACTCCTGAAGTTCCTCGCCCACCAGCCGGTACGTAGCGGGCCCGATGCCGATGATGTCCCGCTCGGTGACCGGGGCCGACTCGACTCGCTGGCCGTTGACGAACGTGCCGTTGTGGCTGCCGAGGTCGACGATCGTGAACCCGCCGCGCGGGTTCCTGCGCAGTTCCGCGTGGTAGCGGGAGACGCTGAGGTCGGCGATCACGACCTGGTTGTCGGCGGCCCGGCCGATCTTCAGCAGCGTGGGGGGCAGGCGCAGGACGGCGCTCGGCATCCGCTCCATCATGCTCGACCGCGGCGGTACGGCCGGCCCGTTGGGCCCGCCAGCCGGTGCGCCGGCACCCGGCCCGTAGCCGCCGCCCGGTACGCCAGCAGGCGCTCCGCCTCCTGGTGCTCCGCCTCCTTGTGCGCCGCCGTCGTATCCGCCGCCATGTGCTCCGCCGGCGACGTCGGCCCGGAGCTTGTTCACCGCCGGGTTGGGCGGATTGGGTGTCGGGGCAGCCGGCGTATCCACGAACCTCGTCGGCTGAGCGCGGCCGGCCTGAGCGCGGCCGGCCTGCGCGCCCTCGGCCGGCCTGGCAGGTGCCGAAACGGAACACGACATCGCGGGCCCGTCGTCGGGATGGCCGAGCCGGACCGCGCATGATCCGGCGATCGCGACCCGCTGCACCCGGTCCCGGCCCTGGAAGGTCCCGTTGGTCGATCCGACGTCCTCGAGCAGCCAGGTGTTCCCGTCCTGCCGCAGCACGGCGTGCCGCCACGACACGCGGGAGTCGTTGACGACGATGTCGGACTGCGGGTCCCTGCCGATATAGTAGTTGCGGCCGGCAGACAGCGAGCGCTCCGCGTCCGGCGTGCGCACGAGCAGCTCGGGACCAGCGGGCGAGTGGGCGGACTCTGGGATCATGCAGTAACTGTAGAGCCTATTTCGCGGGCCTGGATACCGCTATCGGTGCCCGTTTAGCTGCGCTGTTCTGCCCTGACTGGCCCCCGCGTGCGGTTGGTCGGCGGGCCTTCCCGGCGATTTTCGCGGTGTCGCCGCCGGACGGGAATATCGGAAACATCGTGAGTGTCGTGGGTGTCTCCACGGCTATTAGCTCCTATCGGCGTATTTATCCGCTCTAGCCGGTCTGGCTGGTGCGCCTGAGGCCACCGTCAGTGCCGGGCGGCAAGGCACGGTGTGGAAAGCTTGAGTCTCCAGGGCGCCCGTCAGGCGCGCAGGTTGCGGCGGACAAGGTCAAACCGGATACTTGGAGCGCCCATCCTGACTGCCGTGCCCATCTGGACAGCTTTCAGACATCGCTCGTGACAAAAATGGAAACGCGGACGCGCGGTTCGGGGAGATCGGCACAGTTGGTTAGCGCTGGGAGGCAGGGTGAGCGAGGGGAATCCCGTCGTGCCGGGAGGCTTCGCGCCAGGTTCGCGGATCGCCGGTTATCTGCTCGAGGAGCAGATCGGCCAGGGCGGCATGGCGGTAGTCTTCCGTGCGCACGACGAGCGGCTCGACCGCACGGTGGCGCTCAAGATCCTCGCGCCGGCACTGGCGGCCGACGAGGCGTTCAGGCAGCGGTTCATCAGGGAGTCGCGGGCGGCGGCCGCCGTCGACGATCCGCATATCATCCCGGTCTTCGAGGCCGGCGAGGCGAGCGGTGTGCTGTTCATCGCGATGCGCTTCGTGCGTGGCGGTGACGTCAGGTCGCTGGTCGGGCAGTTTGGGCCGGTATCGCCAGGCCGGGTCGCCGAGATCGTCTCGCAGGTTGCGTCCGCGCTCGACGCGGCGCACGGCCGCGGTCTCGTGCACCGCGATGTCAAGCCGGCCAACATGCTGCTCGACGCCAGCTCGGGTTCCGGCCGGCCCGATCACGTGTACCTGTCGGACTTCGGGCTGAGCAAGGGCTCGCTGCAGGTAAGCGGGCTGACCGGGACCGGGACGTTCCTCGGCACGCTGGACTATATCGCCCCCGAGCAGATCGAGGGCAAGCCGGTCGACGGCAGGGCCGATGAGTACGCGCTGGCGTGCGCCGCTTTCGAGCTGCTGACCGGGACGCCGCCGTTCCAGCGCGACGAGGCCATGGCGGTCATGTACGCCCAGCTCTCCGAGGCACCACCGGCCGTGACCAGCCGCAGGCGCGATCTTCCATACGCCGTCGACCCGGTGTTCGCCAAGGCGCTCGCCAAGACCCCGGCCGATCGTTATGCAAGCTGCCGCGACTTCACCGATGCACTGCGCGAGGCGCTCGGGATCAGGCCGTACGACTCGGGCCCCAACATCGGGCCGAGCGGCGAGCACCCCGCCACGCAGGTCGTCAGCCCATCGAGCCCGGATGCCGGCGCTGCCGCCGCGGGCACGGACGGCGGCAGCGCAGGAAGGGCGGCCGGCTACGCCGGCGCAGGTGGTTATGTCGCCGGCGGTCCCGGTGGTCAGGGCACCTTCGGCGGTCCCGGCCAGGGTGGGCAGGGTGGGTACGGCCCTGGCCAGGGTGGCTACGGCGGGCCAGGGCCCGGCCAGGGTCAGGGCCCTGGCGGTCCGGGCGGCTACGGCCCCGGCGGTTACGGCGAGGCCGAGACCCAGCGCGCGGGTGGCGGGCCCCGGACCGCACCGGACCCGAGCGCGGGGCAATTGCAGCAGGGCGGGCCCGGCGGCTACGGGGACTACGGCGGGCAGGCTAGCCTCGCCCGCCCCTGGTGGAAGTCACCGCTCGCGGTCGTCGCGGCCATCGTCGCGCTGATCGGCGGGGGCGCGGCCGCGTACGCGCTGACGAATGGCGGCGGTGGCGGCGGCACCACCGGCGGCGGCACCAATAACGGGCAGGCGCTGCCCCCGCTCAAGCCGCCCGGCTGCATGACCAACGCGGCCTCCGCGACGAGACTGCACAAGACGGCGTTCGCCTCGGTCCCCGGCGGGAACGGCAATCCCTTCGGCGTGGCGGTCAGCAAGAACGGCGCCGTCTTCGTGACGACCGACTCCTCGGTTCAGGTGTTCAAGACCGCCCCTGACGGATCGCTGAGCGCGGAGTGGCACTATTCGGTTCCCTTCGCCAGTTCGATGCGCCAGGCGACCTTTGCTACCCTGACCCCAGACGGCAAATACCTGCTGGTCGCGTCCGACGCCGGCATCCAGGTATTCGACGCGGCAAAGGTCGAAGCCGACGCGTCGAGCGCCTACCTCGGCGCGCTGAACGTGCCCGGCGTATCGGGGTACGGCCGCGCGATCAACATAGCCGTCACGCCTGACAGCCAGTTCGCCTTCGTCAGCCTGCAGTTCGGGGACCAAGTAGGCGTATTCAACCTGGCCAGGGCGGGGCGCACGGGCGACTTCAGCTCCCGTGAGTACCTCGGCTCGCTGAAGGTCGGCACCCAGCCGGTGGGCCTGACCGTCTCACCGGACGGCCAGACCCTGTACGCGACAAACTTCGTGGCGAATGCGGCCACCCCAGGCACGCTGACCGTGATCGACGTCGTCAAGGCCACGACCAAGCACGAGATGCAAGACGCGGAGATCTCGCACATCAAGACCGGGTGCCAGCCCGCGCGGGTCGCCGTGGCCAAGGACAACACGGTCTGGGTCACGATGCGGGCGAGCAACTACCTGCTCGGGTACTCGGCCAAGCTGCTGCGGACCGACGCGGCGAAGGCACTGATCGCCAAGGTACATATCGGTCAGTGGCCGATCGGCATCGCCCTGGTCAACGGCGGCCAGAGGATCGTGGTCAGCGATAACAACGGCACCGACACCAAGCCCGCCTCCACGTCCCCCGCGCACAACCTGGCGTTGGTCGATCCTGGCGCCGCCCTGCAGCGCAAGCCCGCGTTGCTTGGCTACATTCCCAGCGGGGTAACACCGCGCGATATGGCGGTCTCGCCGAACGGGAAGTTCCTGTACGTGGTCGATCGTGACTCGGCTCAGGTGCAGATCGTCAGGCTGAGCACGCTCCCTTGATCGCTAGCTCGCCGGCCGGACCGCAACCGCCGCGGCGAACCGATTCCACGACCGAGAGGCGGTTGGCTTGTACCAGTACCAGGCACCGAAGAAGCGCTCCGGTGGCCGCAAGGCGCTGATCTGGGTCATCTCGATCCTCGTGGTGCTCGTGGCGCTCGACTTCGGCGCGAAGGCCTTCGCCCAGAGCGAGGCGGCGACGCAGATACAGAAGCAGGGGTTCCCGAAGAAGCCCAGCGTGTCGATCGCCGGTTTCCCGTTCCTGACCCAGGTCATCACGAGGAACTTCGACCAGGTCACGATCAGCTCGTCCAATATCCCCGCGGGGCCGATCAAGATCACGAGCCTCGACGTGGTCGCGGAGAACGTGAAGCTGAAGTCGAACTTCCAGTCAGGCACCGCGGGCCCGCTGCACGGCACCGTGCTGATCAGCCTCGGGGAAATCGGCGGATTCCTGTCGGCGGCCGGGCCGCTGGCATCCTTTCTCGGCGGCGGCTCCGGCGGTGGCCTGAAGATCGAGTCGGTCGGCAGCAGCGAGCTGAAGGGCAGTCTCAAGCTCGCGGGGGGCCTGGTGTCCTGGTCGGCGGTCTGGAAGGTAACCTCGGCCGGGCCGCACCAGATCGACCTGCGCCTGGTGCGCAGCAACGGGCTGCCTGGCGGCTTCAAGAGCAGCGCGAGCGACATCAAGGTGCCGCTGTCCATGCTGCCGGCCGGGCTCGAGCTGACCGGCAAGCTCGACACGTCGGGGAAGGGCATCACCGCCGACGTGTTCGCGCAGAGCCTGTCGTTCGGCAGCTAGGTTCAGGCGGCTAAGGCCGTGCGCCAGCTCACGTACGTGCGGCCTGGGCCGGTGGAGTTGACCCAGCCGCCGTGCCCATTACCGTCGTCCGCTGGGAGCAGTATGCCAGGGCCGGGTCGGATACCATGCACGAGACTCTCCGCCGGTGTAGCTCAGTTGGCAGAGCGGCCGCCTTGTAAGCGGCAGGTCAGCGGTTCGAACCCGCTCACCGGCTCCAGGTCAGAGCCATGTCGATCTTGAGGAAGAGCGACTTCGGGGCCACTCTAGTCCCACCGGTGCTGCGCTAAGTGTTAGATTCCGGCGTGGCAGCAAAGTGCGGAGTCGGCTTCGAGCACAAGCAGGGCACCGAGTGCACTGATCCCAGGGGCACCGTCATTGTCAATGGCGCTGGCGTGGCTCGGTGAGCCTGGGCTTCGACGCAACGGCAAGCGCATTCGTCGGCGGGTGACCGCAGCGACCAAGAGCTTCGGTGCGTCTGCGGCCAGGCCAAGGGCGGCAGCGAGCTGCGCGTACCCTGCGAGCAGCCGCTCGCCGTCCTCAGCGTTGAGCCACGCCACGACGGGCCAGCCTCCTCAAGCCGCTGCCGCGCGCACGTCGGCGGGCAACCCGAAGGCGATTTCACACCGGCGCGGCGTCGCCACGTGGATAGAAGCTACGGCACTGCAGTTGAAGAGCCTCGCCGGTGCTGTATGTGCCGCGAGTGACGCCGAGTTGAGATCGCTAAAGAGGTGCGCCCGGCTTGCCCGGGTTGTGGCATGCTCTTGCGGCGTGGGGGATGTCTTCGATCTGCGCGCCTGGCTGGCCGAGCAATGCGCCGACTACACCTTTAACGTGGGTGGCGTGTTCCAGCGGGAGAGCGAGTTCTCCTCGTGGCCTCTGGAAGCGGCTGGGCCGATCGAGCTGGAAGAGCGGCTTGCTGAGGGCGGGCACCTCTTGCCGTTGCCGCAAGAGCCCGCGGCTCTGGCGAACGTGCTGGAAACCTCGATCGTGAGCTTCCTGACCATGCGCGTCTTGCTGATTCCTGGCGCGCTGGTCCGTCAGGGGACTGAGCGCGGCTACCCGGACTTGGAGATCGGCGGGCCTGCGTTCGGCCGAGGCTTCCACGCTGTTGACGTCAAGGCAGCCCGCCGGGCAGCGAACGGGCGGCAGACCCAGAGCCGGATCACTCTGTACACGGGTAACACCTACTTCAAGTAGCTGCACTGGCCGGGGACGTTCCGGCCGTTCAGCGAGTACGCGACCCACCTCGACGTGATCATGATCTACACATTCAGCGCGGACAGTAACGCCCGCGTGGAAGACCTGGAGATCATCGTCCAAGAGCCGTGGCGGATCGCGAGCCGCCAACGGTCGTCGACCACCAGGGAGTACATCGGAGCGGTCATGGATATCGATGTGCTGCGCGCCGGTGCTGGCACGTTCGGAACGCCGGCCGAGTTCTACGACTACTGGCGCAAGTTCCCGTTCAAGGTGAGCGCCCAGGTGCAGACTCAACTTCAGCGTCTGCTCAAGGCTGCTCACGACGAGCTGGCCGAACTACGAGCGCGCAAGGGCCAGCCGGGCCCAGGGTGAGCGGGCCGGGACCGCTAACACGCTCGCTCGTCCGGCTTGTGGTTACCGCGCTCTGTCGGTGCGTGCTGAGAGGATCGATTCGTGAGCACTCAGGGCACCGCGATCTCGCTGTTCTCCGGGGCTGGCGGCCTGGACCTTGGAGCCGAGCGCGCCGGGTATGAAGTCCGGGCTGCGGTCGAATGGGACCGCGACGCAGTGGCGACGATGGAGAAGAACTTCAGCCACCTCGCTTCGCCGGTGGTCAGCAAGGACATCCTGGACACGCCCACAGCCGACATCCTGCGCGCCGCTGGCCTGCGCCCCGGAGAACGACCGGACCTGCTGATCGGGGGGCCGCCGTGTACCCCGTTCTCCAAGTCGGGCTTCTGGCTGGAATGGAAGCGCGAGGGTCTGGACCCGGATGCCTCGCTCCTGCAGGCGTACACGCGGGTGCTTGCCGAAGCGCGGCCACACCAGTTCGTCCTGGAGAACGTCTACGCGCTCACCTACGGCAACAAGGCCAGCAAGCCCGCTTTCGAGCGACTAGTCCGGGAGATCGACGCCGCCGGCTACCACTTTCAACACGCGCGTGCTGAACGCGGCCGACTACTGTGTACCCCAGGCTCGCCCGCGGCTGTTCATCATGGGTGTCCCAAAGGATGAGCCAGCACCGCACCTCCCGGCACCGACACATGGCGGGCAGTGGGAGCGGCGGGTCAGCGGAGACCCGCAGCGCCCACACGTTACAGCAGGCGACGCGCTAGCGGGTCTGGTCACCGAGCCCGAGCCGCGCGAGGCGGTCAACGGCAAGTACGGACACTTGTTGCCGGGGATACCGCCGGGTGACAACTACCTGTTCTACACGGACAAGCGGGGCCACCGAGACCCGCTGTTCGGGTGGCGCAGCAAGTACTGGTCGTTCCTGCTTAAGCTCTCGCCGGATAAGCCTGCGCCGACCATTCAGGCTCAGCCTGGACCGTACGTTGGCCCGTTCCACTGGGACAACCGCCGCCTGCGCGTAGGGGAGATCAAGCGGCTGTTCACCTACCCGGACGGCTTTGAGTTTGTCGGCAGCCGTGCATCCGTCCAGGCCCAATTCGGCAACTCAGTACCGCCCCTCTTGGCCGAGAAGGTCGTCCGGGCATTTGCCTCCGGCGCGTAGCTTCGGGAGTTCAGGCATGGCCAAGTCTGGCACTAGCGATCTCCGTGGCCTTTTGTCGGACATGTACCTAACTGCGTCCCAAGTCGTCCGCGCTCACCTGGACGCCAACGGCCTTCCCCGGACTATTTGTTGACTGGCCGATAGTCAAGCGTGAGCCGGAGCGAATGTGGGGCGATCGGCTTACAGAGCACTGCAACGTGCTTGAGGTAAGGGATGCCTTCGCGGGCGGCCCTATAGAGCTTAGCCAGGTAACATCGGCGCTTCTGCGCTGTGCCCGCGCAATTGCCGATGACTTCGCGCCTTCATTGCCGTTCTGGGTAGTCTTTCCAGGCATTGTCCGGCCGTTCGCGGACCGTGGCCGCTTGGAGCATCAGGATTATGCGAAGGGCCCGGTTGGTTGGATTACGTCCGTCGTCCTGTTGCCCGCTCTACGCCATCACCTAGTGTCCCGCGCCTTAAATTCAGTACATAATTAGGTCAAGAGATGCCCATCTACGGCATGGCATTGCCAGATATCCATGCGGATCACGGGATGCTCACTGGCATGGCAAGAACGGGGCGGCCTAAGGCCGAATTGACGCTTTCCGATGACGAGCGGGCCACTCTCCAGCGGTGGGCACGCCGGGCGAAATCATCGCAGGCCCTGGCGCTGCGGGCCAATATCATCCTGACCTGCGAGCCGCGTCCCGGGCGTGTGCCGACGATCACCGACGAGCAGGTAGAAAAGGTGATCGTCGATACTCTGGAGGAAACTCCGGACGACGCGACCCACTGGTCGAGGGCATCGATGGCGAAGCGTTCCGGCTTGTCCCGGTCCACCGTAGGCCGGATCTGGAAGGCTTTCCACCTTAAGCCGCACCTGGCCGATACCTTCAAGCTGTCATCCGACACAAGCGGCGACAACACCGGTGGATAAGTTTCAGCTACGTATCCAGCTCCCCGCGTGATCAACCTCGGCGGCCGAGCGCTGACCGTGGAAGACGCGGGTCCGTGTTCGCCCCCCTCGGGCCCTACGCGCCCCCGGGCCGGACTTCTTGCAGGCCTGGACGACTCCTACCGCGAGGAGGTCCGCATCTTCTTCGAAGACCGGGCAGCAGCACGGGAGAAGTTCCGGTCCGAGGCAGCGCAGATGTACGGGCGCCTGTCCACGCCCGAGGGCTGGCTGCGGCAACGGGGCGGCCGGGCGGGCAAGGACTCTGCGCACGGAGAGGAAGCAGCGGGCTATCTTGCCCTGATCTACCGTGACGGGTGGACCCACGGCGATGACGGCTGGTGGGATGACTGGAGCGCATTCCTCAGCCCATGGGGCTTCGAGTTGGATGCCATCGCTGCCCGAACACGAGGACCACACCAATATTGAGGACAATAACCGGAACTCAGCGGGTCGGGCCCGCCTCAGGGCGAACGCAGACATTGGCCGGGTTCGCAAGCGCCGGGCAGTCCCGTCACAACGACGAAACGACGAAGGTCGCGTGTGTGGCGGGGTGCACGCTGCCTTCGGTGTCCGGGACGGCGAAGCCGGACGGGTATGCGTCGATCCGAAGCCGGTCGGCGGCCGGGCGGTTCGCGGCATCCCACGCGCTGACCAGTTCGCCGAGCCTGACGGCTTCCTGCTCAGCCTGGCCGCAGGCGCACACGGCCAGCGCAAACGTCGTGTCCAGACCGGACCAGCCGGCGGGGGCTTCCCTGCCAGCCACATCGAGGACGGCGAACCCGGCAGCGCCGAGCAGGCAGGGGCTGGACCGCTGGACGTTGCCGTCGTGCGGGAACTCCAGCAGTCGCGGCACCCCGCTGGCCTCTGCGCCTTCGGCGGGCCCGCTGTAGGCGAGCAACGCCGAGGCCGGATGGTGGAAGGCGAGCCAGCGCCGCAGGCTTCCGAACACCTCCAGGGCCCATGCCGTCGTCCCGATGTCCGCCGCCGCCCCGCGGGCCGTCATGGCGTCGCCGACCAGGTCGGCGTCCACCTCGGTCTCCGCCGCGGCCAGGACATGCACGCCCGGATGGCCGGGCACGGGCAGGCGGATGTCGGCGTTGGCCATGGCGCCCGTGAGCGGCATGAACCCGGCCTCGCACACGGCGACGCTGCGCAGGTGGCCGTCGGCTCGGGCAAAGGCGACGCATTGCTGAACGCCCATGATCGACAGCGGCACCACCAGCCGGCCGGCGGCAGCGAGCTGGGCGAACCAGGCGGGTGCGAGGTCCGAGGCGCCGGCCGTCACGATGATCCCGTCGTACGGGCCGCCGGCTGGCCAGCCGAGGGCGCCGTCGCCGCAGATCACCTCGACGTTGGCAATGCCCGCCTCGGACAGGCGGTTCCGCGCCTCGGCGGCGACCTCCGGATCGATGTCGACGGTGACGGCCCGGCCCGACCGTCCTACCAGGCTGGACAGCAGCGCGGCGTTGTAGCCGGTGCCCGCGCCGACCTCCAGGACGGAGCCACCCGGCGGCGGACTGAGCTGCTCGAGCATGGTGGCCACGATGGCCGGCTGGGACGCCGAGCTGGCCGGCAGGCCGTCCCGGTAGCGTGTGACGATGGCCTGGTCGGCGTAGGCCTCGGCCAGGCCGACCCGAGGGACAAACGTGTGCCTGGGGACTTCGCCGAGAACCGCCGCCACTCGCGGGTCGGTAAGCTCGCCGTGCTCGGTGAGTTGTGCGACCAGCTCGGCGCGGAGGCCCGCGCCGGGATCGGTTCCAATGTTCACCGCCACATCATCCCCCACGCCGGCGAACGGAGCGGACATGGCGGCAGCCGCAGCGGTGGCGCAGGTGCCCGTCATCGCGGTCGCCAGCGGCAAGGGCGGCGTCGGCAAGACGACGGCGGCGGTCAACCTCGCCGTCGCGCTCGCCGCCCATGGCACCAGCGTCGGGCTGGTCGACGCCGACCTGTACGGCCCGGACGCCGCACATGATGGGCCTGCACCGCACCCAGGACGCCGCGCACGTCACCGTGTTCGCGCGGGAGGGCACGGCCGCGGCGCGGCTGGAGGCGGTGCGGCGGCACGGCCTCCAGCTCGCATCGGCCGCGTTCCTGATCGGCAAGTCCCAGGGGCTCGGCGTCGGTGCGCCGATCGCCCAGCTGCTCGTGCACCGGCTGATCTCCAGCACGTCCTGGGACGACCCCGACTGCCTGATCGTGGACCTGCCGCCAGGAACGGCCGACATCGGCCAGCTCGTCTTCGCGCTCCGGGACCGCGCCACCTACGTGCTCCTGGTGGTCACTCCCCAGCTCGTCGCGGCGCCAAGACGGCAGCGAAGGGCGGGCCCCCGCCCGGGCCGCCGTCGAAGTCCACGATCTGGCCGGTGGTCACCGGCGCGGTGGACTCCGCGGCAGGAGCGTGGCTGATGGGACGCGCCGGACTGGCCGGGCGCCAGCCGGCCCTGAAAGCGCAGTATGCCCCCATCCGATGTCGCCGCGGACCTGCCGTTCGTGCAGGTCAGGGCGGACGGCAAGACCCTGCGCCGCGAGAGCCGCCGACGGCAGCCAGGTCCACCTGCTGGCCGCTTTGTCTGGCCGGCAGGGCGTGGCCGCGGCCCAGGCCGAAGTGGGCGCGAAGACGAACGAGGTGCGCCGCGAGGCGCTCGGCCGTATCCCTGATTCAGCAGGACGAACTCCGAAGGCCCGAACCCGCGGAGACGAACCGGGCGGCGGGCCGGCGGTCCAGTTTCGTCTGGTAGCGCTGCACGATCACCACGGCCTGGGCTCATGCGTGTGGCAGCGCATTTGCGTGGTGACCCAGAATGTCGTTCGCTGCCGCTACGAGACGACGCGGCGGCCACTGACGTTCAGGCGCCAGTAATCCAGGATCCATGGCCGGTCATCATGAGCAGCCTGCTCCGCGAGCGATGCCACGAATGGCTCGTGGAGGGCCTCAGGGAGCGGGCCGAGGTGTGGCCATACGACGACGGCTTGGAGGAAATCCCGGTATGCCTCAGCGGAATCGAAGCCGGCAGGTGCTGGCTCAAGGCTCGCGGCGACGCCGCCGAAGCCGGCGCCCTCCAGCTGCCGGGCCGCTTCGCCGGGCCAGCAGAACCGCCACGGCTCGCGCCACCCGCCGAAATATGCGGCGTACGGCTCGGCTTGGATGAGCCGCTGAACGCGGGCGCGGAGACGGGCCAGGTTCGGCCCCCCGCCGTACTGCGCTTCGAGCCTGCCGCCGGGGAGGAGTGCCGCCGCCATCGCCTGAAACAGGCGGGCATGGTCGCTGATCCAGTGGAAGGTGGCAGTGCTGAAGACCGCGTCCACAGGCCGGCGGAGTTCAAGCGTCTGGAGGTCGGCGCAAAAGTAGTGGACGCGCGCCTGGTAAGCCTGGAGGTTCGATCGGGCCTCGGCGAGCATGGCCTCCGACTTGTCGACGGCGATCACCTTGCCGTGCGGCAGCCGGACCAGCAACAAAGCGGTCAGCCGGCCAGTGCCGCAGCCCGCGTCGAGGACGGTCTCATCGCCACGCAGCCCGAGGCGGTCGAGAACCCGCTGGCCCCACGCGTACTGGGGGCCGGAGAGGCGGTCGTAAGCGCCGGCGTCCCAATTTCCGGCGCCGTCAGGACGGGCAGCCATCATTGACCCCGGTGGCTATCCGTCCCTGCGTGAGACCAGCGGAATCCAGCTGCCCCCGGCGCCGGCGGGTCGCGAGCGCGGCCAGGGAGTACGTGTCTGTCCACCGGCTTGCAGGCTCACCCGGGCCATGTCAGGCGAACTTGCCGCCCTCGGCATGACCAAACTCATAAAGGCCGGGGTTCGTGCCCTCCGACCGGCAGCTCCCGGTGGAAATCCTGCAGCAGGCCGCCTCCGCTCTCCCCGGCGCACCAGCAACGCCGCCAGGGTCGCCAAACTGATCACCTTCCTCAGCTCGCAGGACAACACCGACATCACCGGCGCGGCCTGCGGCGTGCTCACCGTGGGGGCCAGCGCGTTCACCCCGCACCAGCACCGTCCCGAATGAGCAGCGGCCTGCCGGGCCTGGGAAGACTTCCTGGCCGAGCGGGTTGTTAACCTTGGCGGATCGTGGCGAAGCCGGGTGTGAATACCTGCCGGTAACGCGCCCGCACGGCGGTGATGTAGCGGTCCCGGCTTGTTTCACCCCAGCGACTGCGGTCGTAATCGGTGAACGGGCGCTCCAGGTCATCGAGGGCGTCGACACTGGAGCGCAGCGCCGTCCGCCACGCGGCATCCTCAGCAGCAGGGGCTGAGATCAGGTGTTCAATAACGTCGGTCAGCTGAGTCTTCTTCGCCATGCTCTCCGGGGTTACATCACGCAGGCAGATGCCGAACTGCCCGGAGAGATACCCCGCCCAAGTCTCCTCGGCATCGGTTCCGTCCAAGCCCACGGCCTGCGCGGCGATCAAGTAGCGGTCGCGAAAATAGAAGGGCAGATCATCCACGCCCCCCGCGTGGTCGGCGAGGAGCAGAAAGTCGGGCGGGAACATCTGCGCGCCGTCAGGAAGCACGTACGTGGGGCGCGGAAGCTTGCCCCTGCTGCTGGCCGCCGCCAGCCATTCAGGCGTCTCCCGGCGTCCAGAGCACAGTTGCACGGCCGTCCGGTACTCCGCGCAGATGTATTCCAGGTCAGCAGAAGAGAATTCAGGCTCGCTGTCCATGACCAGACGATACCAGGCCAATATGTTGATGCCCGCCAAGGCATCGGCCGCTCGCGGTGAACGGCGGTGCGGTCGTGCAGCAGCTGCCGTGGCACCCGGGAGTCCTCGTGCGGGCGCCACAGGTGGTGATGCTGCTGGCGTATCCTGAGCGGATGTCGCGGGAACTGGGCCGTATGACGCGGCATTGGCGGGCGGAGGTGCTCCCCCGTTACCGGCGGACGGTGGCGGAGGCGGGGCGGGCGCCCCGGCGGCGGGCGAGCCGGCGCGGCTGATCCACCAGGTGGGCGAGGTGGCAGGGGAGTACTCGTGGTCGGTCACGACCTTGGCGGGTTCGCAATGGAAGATTGAGGCGCGCTCGCCAAGTTCACCAGTGGCGGGGAGTTCTTCCTGGCCGCCGACAAGGTCCAGGTGAAGTACGAGATGCTGCGCGCCCGCCTGGCCGGCGGCCAGCCGGTCACCAGCGCCGCGGCGGCGCACGGCTACTCGCGCGCGGCGTTCTACCTGGTGCTGGCCTCGTTCTTGCAGGCGGGCATGCCGGGGCTGCTGGACGAGCGGCGCGGCCGCCGCGGGCCGGTGAAGCTGCGCCCGGAGATCGTGGAGTTCATCCGCGCCGCCGAGGCGGGCCCGGGCCAGCTGGCCGAGCAGGTCGCGGACCGGTTCGGGGTGCGGCTGCACCGGCGGACCATCGAGCGGGCCCGGGTCCGGTGAGTACCCGGTCGTTCTGGCCGCCGTCCGAGGCAGCGCAGGCCGACTACGAGAGGCTGCGCGCGCACCTGCTGGGGAACGGCGCGCTGCCCGGCGGGCTGGTTGTCCGTCGTGGACAGGTGTCAACGACGTCATGCGGTTACTGGCCGAGGAGCTGCTCTTCGCTGTCGGCGCCAAGCAGGAAGGCGAGGCGCTGGAGATCGCCTCGCAGCTGGCTTATGCCGCAGGCGGGGTGACCGACGAACCGGGCGAGCGGTTCACGCAGCTGGCCCGGGCAGGTGGCGAGCCAGTCATCGATGAACTGCAGCAGTTCGATGAGTTCGGCGACGTCAATGACGAGGAGCTGGATGACGGGTTCGGATGCGGTCACCGGCGGGTTCCTTCTCGGCTGGCTGCCGCGGCGCGGATCTGCCCGTGGGCGGCCGCGAGATCCTGGCGGAGCTGCTGGTTTCGGCGCGCAGCGGGGTGATCTTCTGGTGGGCCAGTTCCAGGCGGCGGCGCAGCGACTCGTCGCTGGCCCGGCAGCCGGCCTGCCGGGCGGGAGGACTGCCGGGTGGGTGCCCGCGCTGCATCCGCTCGACCTGGTCACGCAGTCCGGGCTGGGTATAGATCCACGCCCGTGACACGCCTGCTTCACCGGCCAGCGCGCGATGGTGACAGGCGTGCCGTCACTGGCAATGGCCGCCAGCGCGGCCTGCGCTCGCTGCAGGGTCTGCTCGTGGCGGGCACGTGCATGCTCGGCGAGCCTGCTTGCCTGGTCAGCTGGCATCATCGTCCTCCTCGGTGGCTGCCGGCGCGCTGGCTGTGCAGGCGCACGGCCCGGAGCATGCCGTGCCGCATCCGCCGGGTCCGGTGAGCCCGCCGATGATGGCGATCAGGTTCTTTTCGACGGTCCGGTTCATCTCGGCCACCCGCTGCTGGCCACGCTGCTCGGCCTGGCTGATCAGGGCGCGGGTCTGGGCGAGCTGGCGGCGGTGCTGGGGCAGGAACTCGGCGGTGGTAACGAAGACCGGGCAGGTCAGGCCCCATAACTGAACTTAATGCGATGTTTGAGCAGGTCGCGGCGTGTTTCTGATGCTATGTGGCTAGCTTGTCGGCGTGATCAAATCGGGAGAAGAACGGGGACGGGATCTTTCCCGGCTCGTCGTGCCGCGGGCCGGGCGGCTCATGACCACGGGCGATGACCGTGAGCCCTACCGTGTCACCGGGCCTGATGGTGATGTCGCGGAGCCGGTGTCGGTGTTCCTGCCGGACCTGCTGGCGTCGGGGAAGTCGGCGGCGACGCTGCGTGAGCAATCCGATGAATCCGATCACCCGGTCCGGGGGTTTCCGATCACCTGCCGGGTCGGAGGCCGCGTAGCGGCCGACGCTGGCTTTTGCTCCCCGCTTGTCACCTCCTTGTGGGCCTGGTCGGTAGTGTGCCATTTCCGGCGTGACGATGCGAGTGTGGCGGCCGTTCGTCAGGTGCCGGGGATGAGATCGGTGAGTGCGACGGCTTCCCCGCACGCGGGACAGTCTCCGCCCGGGCCGATGCGCTGACAGGGCCTGCTGCAGTCGTCACACCACTGGCGTCCGGTCTGTCGCTGGCCGCATTCGCCGCATTCGCAGACGGTGTGGTCGCGGCGGTGGCGGGAAGGCGGGAGCTGGGGGGCGGCGGGCGGGGGGTTGCGGCGCCGCCAGGCGGCCTGCTTGCACGCATCGGAGCACCAGATGCGCCGGCCGGCGCGGGTGAATGCCTGCCCGCAGGCCGGGCAGGTTGCGGTGTCGTGCTGGCTGGTGTCAGGCGCTGGCATGGGTGGTTGTCCCTTCCTTTCGGACGCGGGCAGCCCGGGCGCTGGTGCTGGTGCTGGTGCTGGCGGTGAGGTGGCTGGTGAGCTGGCGGCGGTCGGCGCGCTCGGTTTCCAGCTGGGCTTCGGCGCGCTCGGCGCGGCCGCGTCCGGCGTCGGTGAGGGCTTGCCGGGCCTGGATCTGGGCGGCGTGGCTGGCGGTCAGGGCGTCGCGCTCGCGGGCGGCGTCGTCGCGCAGACGGCCGGTCTCGGCGCGGGCGCCGGCTTCGGCCTGCCGGGCGCGGGCGGACTCGGCGACGGCGTCGCGTGCGACGGCGGCCGCGTCGTCGCGCTCGCGCTCGCAGCGCGCGGCATGCGCCCTGTCGGCGGCTGCCTGCTCGCGGGCTGCCTGGCCGGCGGCGGTGATCTTGACGGCGGTGTCGCGGCGGAGCTGGTCTAGCCCGGCGGTCAGGCGGGCTGCGGTTTCCCCGGCGTCGCGTGCGGCGGCCCGGGCTGCGGTCTTGTCGTCGCGTGCGGCGGCGAGGGCTTCGGCGAGAGCCCGGGTTTCTGCTTCTGCTTCGGCCTGGCGGGCGGCGGCGGTGACGGCGGCGGCCTCAGCGCGGCGGCGGCCGGCCTCGGCGCTGGCCAGGCCGGCGCGGACGCGGGCGGGCTCGGGCGCGGCAGCCTGCTCGCGCGCCGCCCGGGCGCAGGCGCCGGCCTGGCGCAGCAGCTGTTCGAGGGCGGCCGGCGAGTCAGCCTCCCCGCCGCCGCCCCCGGCGGGGGCGGGCAGGCGGGCCTCGTTGTGGTAGCGGCGGGCGCAGTCGTCGCTGCAGAACACCCGGCTGCGGCCGCGGCCGGTGCCGGGCGGGATCAGGTCGTTGCAGCCGGGTCTTTTGCATGCCTGCGCCGCCCCGGCCGGCGCGGGCTGGCTCAACCCGGCCGGGACGGGCGGGTCCGTCCTGGCTGTGGCGGTGTCCGGGGTCGTGGTCGTCGTCAATGCCTTTTCCTTTCGTTTATTTTCTTCTGCCCTGATCAGATGTGAAATGAGAATCAGTCACCGGGGCCGGGGGCGTCCCGCCTTATCGTCACGGTTGCCGTTACGTGCCGGGATCGGTCTCGGCGGCGGGGACAGGCTGCCGGCCGGCGGCGTCCTTGCGGAGGGACTCGCCGGCCAGCTCGATCCGGCCGGCGCTGCCGGGCAGGCGGTCCAGGGCGGCGCCGGCGATGGTCGGGTCGCCGGTGGCCTGGTGCCACATCGCGACCGGCAGCTGGCTGGTGACGGTGGTGGCGCGCAGCCCGGCCCGGTCCTCGATGACTTCCAGCAGGTCGGCGGCCTGGCCGGGGGTGAGGGGGCGGAGCAGCAGGTCGCCGGTGACCAGGACGCTGACGCGGGCCCAGGAGGCCAGCAGCCGGGACAGCCGCCCGTCGCCTCGGGCGATCGCCAGCTCGCCGGGCATCCGCGGGGCCCGCTGGTAAAGGGCGGTGTGGCCGTTGCGGATGGCGGCGTGGGCCAGGGCGCAGGCCAGGAACGTCTTGCCGGTGCCGGCGGGCCCGGTGATCACGATGGCGCGGGGCTGCCCGGCCCGGTGCGCGGCGGAGAGGCTGAGCAGCTGGCCGCGGTCCAGGCCGCGGGGGCGGCGGAAGTCGATGTCCTCGACGGCGGCGGGGATGCGCAGCCGGGCGGTTTTGAGGCTGCGGGTGACGCGGCGGCCGGCCCGGTCGGTCAGCTCGCGGCCGGCGAGCAGGCCGAGCCGTTCCTCGAAGCTCAGCCCGGCGTACCCGGCCTGGGCCTGCTGCTCGGCCAGGCCGGCGGCCATGGCGTGCAGCCGCAGCGTCTTCAGCCCGTCGATGGCAGGGTTGCCGGGCATGACAGGGTTGTCCTTTCTGCTGGTAGCAGCCCGGGCCGCGGAGGTTGCCGTGGGCCGGGTGCGGAGAGATCGCCGGGGAGCTGCCGGGCAGCGGCTGGCGGCCCGGCCCGGTGCTCAGGATCGACTTGACGCTGCGGCAGGAGTACGAGCGCAGCGCCAGCGCCCGGGCGCAGGCGGCCTCGGTGCGGTCGTCGCCGTAGCTGCTGGCCAGGCGGATGATGCCCAGCACGGCCCGGTAGCCCTGCTGGGGATGCGCGCGGGAATCCAGGATCGCCTCCGCCAGCGCCGCGGTGGACGGCCCGGTCTTAGCGGCCCGCTCGGTGATCCGCTGCGGCGTCCACCGGGCGTGCCACCGGCGGGACCCGGGCATGTGCCCGGGGACGGTGGTGTATGCGTGCCGCCCCGGCGACCGCGGGTGCGAGGCGACCCGCTGCCCGCGGTGGAAGACCCCGGCCGTGGCCGCCGACAGCCGCACGCCGGCCTGCTGGCGGGCCAGCCGGCCGGGCACGGAGCAGTAATGCCAGTCCGCGGCGATGTGGTAGTCAATGCTCACCCGCGCCTTCCGCCAGGTGGCGAACTCATACCGGTTCGCCGGCAGCGGCCGCAGCGCCGGCCGGCCAGCCTGCCCGGACAGCTCCTGCCGGCTGCCGTCCAGCTTCTGGAACGGCCGGGCGTTGATCTCCGCGGCGCACCCGGCGATCGCCGCGCTGGCCTCGCCGGGGCTGGTGAACTTCCGGCCGCGCAGCCGGGCGATGACCCGCCGCCCGGCCAGCAGCACCCCGGACCCGGCCCTGGCCTTGTCCTTCGGCTTGCAGGGCCGGGCCGGGATCACCGCGACGCCGTAATGAGCGGCCATCTCGGCGAAAGTGGCGTTGACGTCGGGCTCGTACCGGTCCGCCGTGGTCACCGCCGAGCGCAGGTTGTCGCTGACGACGATCGCCGGGCAGCCGCCCAGCGCCTCAAAGCAGTGGACGTGCGCGGTCACCCAGTACTGAAGCTCCTGGGAGGGGAACGCCTCGGCATACAGGTAGCTGGAGGCCCCCAGCACCGCGACGAACAGCTCGGCCTTCAAGTCGATCTGGCCGGTCGCCGGATCGTAGACCGGGAAAGTGTCGCCGGGGAAATCGACGAACAGCTTCTCCCCGGGCGCGTGGGCCTGGCGCATGCTCACGTCGATGCCGTCGCGCCAGGACCGGTACAAGTTCGCGAACTGGGAGTAGCCGTAACCGTCGCCGGGGTGAGCTTCCCGGTACTCCACCCACAGCAGCTGCAGCGTCACGCCCTTCTTCCGCATGCCGGCGTGCACCTGCTGCCAGTCCGGCGCCGGCCGGTCCGTGCCCGACGGCAGCACCGGCGGATACAGCAGCGCCTCCAGCCCGGCGTCGTCCAGGTCACCGGGCAGCGGCCACTTCAGGCCCGTGGCCGCCGCCCGGACCAGATAGTCGTGCACCGTGGTCTGCGGCACGCCCGACGCGGCGCTGACCAGGCGCTGGCTCAGCTCCTCGCCCAGAGCCAGCCGGAGAACTTCACGGATCTTGCGCATGTCGACGCGGGGTCGCGGCATCGAGCCTTTTCCTCGGACTCAGGGGCAATGTCCGAGGAAGCGTCTCAGCGCCCGTAACCTCCGTGGTGTAACGACACGCCACCGATAGGTGATCGGATTCGATCGGAATCAGCGATCGGATTGCATCGGAACAGGTGATCGGATTCGGTCGGAATCCTCAGCTGCGCTCGTATGCGGTCGACCTGCTGCGGTGGTGGCGGTTCCTGGACGCGGTGGATGTCGCGTGGGACCGGGCGTCGCGGGCCGAGGCGAGGGATTTCAGCTGCTGGATCCAGCTGACGGCCAAGCAGCAGCTGCGGACGACCCGGCCGCGGGCGGCCCGCTGGTCGTCGCGGTCGCCGGGAGCGCCCAACCCGGTGACCGGCAAACCCGCGTCAGGCGACGGGTATGCGCCGTCTACGGTGGCCCATAGCGAGACGGTGCTGCGCCGGTTCTATGACTTCTGCCGGGACGCCGGGACCGGGCCGGTGCTGAACCCGTTCCCGCTGGATGCCTCCCACCGGGGCCGGCGCCCGCACGCGCATCACAACCCGATCGATGAGTGGAAGCCGGAGCGGACTGGGCGTTACCGGCCGTCGGTGCCGCGGCGGGTCGCGCGGGCGATCCCCTATGACTGGTTCAACCGGCTGTTCGCGGCCCTGCCGTCGGACCGGAACCGGGCGCTGGTCGCGTTCTGGATCTCCACCGGGGCGCGGGCCGCCGAGCTGCTGGGCATGCGGCAGGGCGACATCTATCCCGGCGAGCAGCTGATCAGCGTGGTGCGCAAGGGATCCCGGGCCCGGCAGCAGTTCCCGGCGTCGGCCGACGCGTTCGTGTGGCACCGGCTCTACCAGCAGGAGCTGCTGCGGCTCGGCGTCCCGCGCGGCAGGAGGCAGCCGGCCTGGTGGACGCTGCGCCGCCCGCACCGGCCGCTGACCTATCCCGGCGCGCACCGGATGTTCGAGCGGGTCAACGCCTCGCTCGGCGCGGACTGGACGCTGCACGACCTGCGGCACAGCGCCGCGGCGCGGATGGCCGCGACTCCCAGCTCAACCTGACCGACGTGCAATGGTCCTTGGCCACGCTCACCTGACCACTACCGCGCTCTACCTGACACCCAGCAAGGACGAGGTCATCGAGGGCGTGCTCGCCCATCACGCCCGCCAGGCGCGGTCGCGCGAGACACCGCCGCAGCCGGCGCCGGGCTATGACCCGCAGTCGATGGCCGTGCTGTCCGGGAGGCTGTCATGACGGCCCGCCGTGAAGCACATGGCGCGCAAGAAGCCCGGGACCGCGGGCGCGGCGGCTCCGGCGCAGCCGCGCAACAGCCAGCTGCGGGCACGGTTCCCGCCCCGTCCCGCGCAGCCGTGGTGGCCGGGTACGGCCCCGGGCGAGGCGGAAACGCTGCGGCGGCTGACCTCGCCGCCATTCCTCCCGGAAGTCAAGGCCACGCGGGCGGGACGGCGGCGCGGGACGGCCAAGCTGCTGCGCTGGCTTTCCTCCTTTCCCGGGGACACCTGGCAGCAGCGGTGGGATGCATCAGGAGCTGAGGACCGCCCGGGCAGCTCGTGGCTGGAGCTGCCGCTGGGCTGGCTGCGTGATGACGGCCTGGCGGCCTCCTATGACGCGAACGACCTGTCGTCAGGGCTGCTGATGCTCCTCTGCGGGGACGTGATCCGGCCAGGCCTGGCGGAGGTTGGTGACCAGGGCCCACAAGCGCCTGGCCCCCGTCATGGCGGAGGTGCGCGATCCCGGTGGGTTCGACAGGCTGCGCGAGCTGGCGGAATCCGGGCCGCCGGCGTCCCTGAAGGACGCGCGGCTCGCGGCCACCAGGATCGCGACCCTGCTGGCCTGCAAGGGCGGCCACCGTCGGCGACTGCGTGGAGACGGCCGACACCCAGCGGCTGGTCCACGCCCGCGGCGGCCAGAAGAAAGTCGACTTCTATCTGCGGCTGCACGCCCTCGGGATCTTTCCCGCTGACGCCCCGGCCACCATCCGCGCGTTCGGCATGGCCCAGGGCCAGCTGACCATCGGGGAGCTCGCCGGCCGCTACCGGCTGCAGTGCAAGCCGGTCCGCGACCTGATCGTGGACTACCTGCGGGAACGGCAGCCCGCGCTCGACTACGCCAGCCTGGACGCGATCTCCTCCTCCCTGGCCGGCCGGTTCTGGGCCAGGATCGAGGCCCTGTCCCCGGGCGTCAGCACGCTGCGGCTGCCCTCGGAAGTCGCCCGCGCCTGGAAGGAAGACCTGCAGACCGTCAAGCGCACGGTCACCGGCGCCGACGGGCGGCAGACGGTGGTCACCAGCCCGCGGCTGAACGCCAGGGACGAGCTGCTGCGGGTCCGGGCGTTCTACCTCGACATCGCCCAGTGGGCCCACCGAGGAACCCGCCCGCTGGGCGCAACGGGCAGTTCCCTGCCCGGTCAGCGACACCGAGATCAGCCGTGCCAGGGATCTCAGGCGGCGGAAAGGCCCGGATGGACCAGCGGACCCGCGAGCGGCTGCCCGTCCTGCCCGTTCTCGTCCGGGCCGCCGCCGAGCGCAAGACCGTCGCCGCCCGGCGGCTGCAGGCAGCCCGCGAGACAGGACCCGGCATGATCATCCCGGACACCGGCGGGACGCTCCGCAGGGCCGTCGCCCCGAAGGCCAACGGGCGGCACGTGCGGGCCGGAGGACACCGCCACCGGGAAACGCCGCACACCCTGCCCGGCATCGACCACCGCAACGCCAGCCTCGTGATCAAGGCCATCGCCCACGCGACAGGGCACACGCACCTTAAAACGGACACAGAGTAACGAAACGGCTAGTTCAGAGAAACCTGCATCCGCTGCCCGCTGCTGCGCCCCGACCCCGCCCAGCACCCGCGGCTGGCCGAGATCCGCGACAACCCGGTCGCCCGCATCGACGAAGCACGCCGCGAGGGCTGGGTCGGTGACGCCGAGGGCCTGCAGGTCAGCCTCGCCGCCGCCCGGCAGAAACTCGCCCAGATGGGCGAAATCACCGCCCGCCGCCGTGCCACCGTCATCCACCTCGGAACGCCGGGCCATCTCCCCGCCGCCAGCCGCACCGTCACGACCCCCGCCACCCTCCCACCGCAGACCCCATGACCCCGGACCTGCGCGCAGCGCTGCGCGCCTGCGCACACGGCTTCCACCCAGCCGAAGCCAGCGTCGAGCTCCTCATCAGCCACGGATCGTTCCTGGCCCGCGCCGACTTCACCGGCCGCTTCATCCAGCCGGGCACCAGCATCAGCGCCGGCAACACGAAGATGGCCGACATCGACTGGCCCGCCGCGATCACCGCCCTGGACACCGGTGACCTGCCCTGCTCCGGCGGACAGCAGCGGATGCTGCAGCTCGCCGCAAGCCTGGCCGACGGCATCCCTGTCGATCTCCGCGACACCCTCACCGGGCTCGACAACCGCAACATCAGCCTGGTGATAGCCGCCATCCAGCACGCCTCCGGCCAGCGGCCAGACCCAGCAATCCATGATCATCTTTAGTTCAGAGAAGCCCTGACCAAGCTGTCCACGGTAGCCACCGACATCATGGGCGTGTCCGGGCGGGCGATGATCGAGGCGCTCATCGCCGGGGAGCGTGACCCACATGTGCTGGCCAGCCTGGCCAGGGGCCGGATGAAGGTCAAGCACGCCGCGCTGGTGCAGGCCCTGACCGGCCGGTCCGACGAGCACCACGGCGAGCTGGCCCGGATGCTGCTGGACTCCTACGATGCGCTGACCGCCCAGGCCGGCAAGCTCACCAGCCGGATCGGGGAGCTGATCGCCGCCATCCCCGAAGCCCGCGGCGTGGACGCCGACGGGGCCGCCGGCCCCGGGGCGGGCCAGCACAACTACAGATCAGGGGAAGAAGCCCAGGTCCAGGGGCTACAGAAACGACTGAACCCTCAGGGAACTCTGGGCTTATTTATTACGGCAATGCACCGAGGCTACCCAGCCGAGGCGAGCCACGGCCCGGCCAGCGACGCGAGGGATCGTCACATGGCGGACTCAGCCCCCAGGATCGCGCTGGTGATCTCGTCAATGTAGCTGGCGAGCATGCGTCCGTCAGCGTCGTGCGTAGGGTTTACCTCGGTGAGGATCAGCCCGGCGAATGAGGGGTGCGCCCGGAGCACGCGCAGGCAGGCAACCGCGTGTTTGAGTTGCACTCCCGAGCCGTAATGCGGGAAGTTGCCGAGCGGCAGCTCGCCGGAGTCGATGACGTCCACGTCGAAGTGGACGACTATCGGGCCGCTGGCGGGCGTGATGGCGGACAGCGCCCGCGCGGCAGCCCCGGCTGGGTCGGCGATGAGTGCCGGAGCCTCCTGGTAGCTCACCCCGGCCTCGGTGAGGAAGGCCCGTCCAGTGTCGGTGACCGCACTGGGGTCGCAGCCGAGGATCGCGAGCCGCGATGCTTCCAGCAGCGGCGGCGCTGTGCCGCCCAGTCCTGTCAGCTCGGGGGCACCCTGGCCGAGCAGGTGCGCGATTCCCATCGAGTCGAACACACCGGAGCCGCCGGAATCGGGCGTGGCCGCGTCGGGGTCGCCGTCAACGTAGACGAGCCCGACATCAGGATGGTGCCGCCGGAATCCGGCGATGACGCCGAGGGTGATCGTGCAGTCACCGCCGACCACCAGCGGCACCAGGCCAGAGCCCACGGCATCGGCGACCGAGTCGGCCACCGCCCGCCCCACCTTGGCGACTGCGGGCAGGTTACGCGCCCCGGGATGCTCGTAGTCGATCGCGAACGGGACCACGGGGAGGTTTCCTGCGTCGGCCACAGACTCCCCAGCGGCAATCAACCGCTCAGCGAGCCCTGCCGCCCGCAGCGCATCCGGAGCCTGCTCCTGGCCGGCATAGTGGGCCCCGGCACTGCTCGGCACCCCGATCATTACCCAGTCACTCATGCCATCTCCATAACCAGTAAACCTTTTTGCCTATTGCTACCATGCTGGCCCAGTTCGCCCGAAGTTTGTTGTTCAGCACGCGCAGCTGGTGGCGTCGGCCGGTGCGGCCAGCGGGTCGGCTGGGCGCTGTTGGGGGCCGTCAGGTGCCTGGACCGCGATGTCCTCCCGGATCCAGTTCTCGATGCCGCCGATCATCTCCTTGACCGGCTCCGTCGCCGACGACGGGGAACCGGCGCCTGGCGACGAGCCGGCCGATCTGCCCGCCGGGGGCGATCGCGGTGCCCGGGCCGTAGAAGAACCCGTAGCGAAGGGCCAGTCCCTCCAGCCCGTGCGCGCCGCGCA